>Ga0302245_1000734_pt1 | contig 25198 bp, 29 predicted proteins | sample AAG_UR_Thr_MG_FD_193512 | JGI IMG/M metagenome (GOLD analysis project Ga0302245, IMG submission 193512) | Enriched activated sludge microbial communities from anaerobic digester in WTTP, New Holstein, Wisconsin, United States - AAG_UR_Thr | ecosystem: Engineered > Bioreactor > Anaerobic >... | reverse complement strand
AAAAATAAAAAAAAAATAAAAAAAAAGGTGCGCTAGGGTACACAGTGAAAAAAAGAATAGTTGTTTGGTTTGGCCCAAGACACGATCTCCGTGAGGATTGAGGATTGAGGATTCATTTCGGACTTTCGGACCACAGTGGAGAAAGTTTGGTGGCGTTTAAGAAAGTTTGGTGACCACCGACGAAAAAAAAAGAAAAAGTTGGTCGGTCGACCCAAGACACGATCTTCGTGAGGATTGAGGATTCATTTCGGACTTTCGGACTACACAGCGAAAAAAAATGAAATGATTTCGTTTTTTACAACGATATTTATTTGCTTTTGTTGCTGTACGATCCCAAACATCTCTGATAATGCGTATAGAAACAGAGAACTACACACGCTTGATCCATATGTTGTCGAGTCAATGTCAAATCACGCTGTAGAAAAACTGGAAGACTGGAAAGTTTTGTTCAACGATCACGGCGGAAGTTGGTTAGTTTTATTGAAAAACTTTTGTGCTCTTCCAGACGACGCCACACTTACGCGTCTGAGACAACGAATTGTTTTGTTCGGTCCATTGTATTCGTATCACCACTTGAATTTTGGCGCATTTACAGAGTCGCGGGTGCCGTCGTTTGCAAATATGTTCGAGGCACACTTGTCAATGAAACTGAAACGATGCGAAGTAGAGAGAACGCTTTACGACGTGCGAGCATTGCTGGATGCAGAAGTTGTTTCAGAGTGGTATGTGACGCAGGAAATATCTCTGTTTCATTCGAAAATCCGACCGTACCCGATTGGTTTTGGCTATGTTAACTATCGAGCGACCGACGAAGTGGAGATGCCGATGGAACACTACAAAACGAGAATGCTTTCTGTGTTGGACAACGCACCATCAGAAAGAAGACAACTCGTTTTAGCTTCGTTTAGCAAACGAACCGAACTGCACAGTAGGATTCTTGCAGAAGACCCACGTGCTGCGGCACTCGAGGCAGTTGTTGCGAACGCATCGTTTGGAATTAAAAGCGTAACAAAGTTTACAACCGATGCCGCTTGGTTGAGTGCTCTGGCGTCGGCAAAATTCATTCTGAGTCCAGCAGGCTGGGGACCAGACTGTCACAGACACTACGAAGCGATTGCTATGGGTTGTGTGCCGATTGTTATCGAGAATTATGCAATTTCACAACTACTAGAATCTATGCCAGTTTTGACGTTGCAAAGTTGGAGCGATTTAACAAAGTTAGGACCGGCCTATCTCGAGAGAGAATACGAAAAATTGCAAAAGAAATCTTACAACCTCGACAAACTGTTTGCTGATTACTGGCGAACGAAAATTCGAACAAGTTTAATTTGAGATTTATTTCGAAGATTTCGCATTTTGACACCTTAAGTACAATGTTCCATTTTCAACAAAAGCCACTTCCTTGAAATAAACAACAACCCCAAAATTGTGTTTGTTTTCCCAACAATCTGTACATATATATAATTTGCAATTTTCGCAAGTGTCGCACTTGTCAATGCATCCCTTTTTTGAAACTTCCACTGCGTAGTGACCAAGAACATACTTTCCATTTCGACAAACACTGCAGTCCCATTTTGTGTGTGGATTGTTAAACTTTGACAAATCGTTTGATATTTCTGACATTAATTTCGTTTTTTTTTTGATATAAAGTTTTTGTTTATTTTACTTTTGAGCGTACGTTTTAGTAAAGTCGAATTTTGTGCTTGTTGAAACAGAAAGCCCATCTATTATTGTGTTGCTTCCGTGTTGCGTTCGAGGTTTAGTCGTTGTCGAAACAGCAACTGTGCTTGTTGTAGAAGACGAGTCTGGTATATCCATAAGACACTGACATGTTGCAAAGTAGACGTAGAGAAACTTGCATTGAATCGCCAGCAGAGCGGGACTCTTTTCAATTGCAAAAACACCTACTGTTTCGTACGCAGCAATTGCAACTTCTTGAGCGTTTTCATTTTTTGCTTCATCAAAACGCACATGAAATCGATCGACCAACGAACGAAACTCTTTGTCGTCGCGTTGTATTTGTGCTCGCTGTCTGAGTTGGTCTGTCGAAAGAGATTCAATCGGAGCGCGGAGCAAACTTGCTGTTTCGTCGAGCCGCTTTTCTGATTTCTTTCTTTCTTGTGAGATTTCTTCACAAACAAGATTCTTCAGCGACTTTAGTGCTTCCTCTTTTGATATGTTTCTCTTCTTGGCATCGTCGAGAACGTGTTGATCGAAAGAAAACGTAAACACAGCAAAGTATGTGGCGTTTGTTTCCATGTGTAAGCAAATCTCGAGTGTTGCGTCATGCAGAAATCGCACACAGAAAAGAGGCATCGCACATTCCAAACGAATCGTACAAATGAATGAGTGCAAACTGTTTGTTTTGTTCTTTTGTTTTGCAATTTTCGATTTGAATCGCAGCGCATGAACATAAGTTCCCAGTCCGTGCAACGCTTTCTGACAATCCTCTGGTATGCATGCATCGCAGAATCCTTCTGAACATAAATCTTCTTCTGATATTCGTTTCTTTTTATCGAGTCCATTAATGGCTCGCATTTCCGCAATTCGTGTTGTTTCCTTATCGTGTGTATGTTCGATTGGACCGCTCACGATTCGCTTCGGAGTGTCGGCAGTTCCGAGCGGATTTCGAGCGTAAGTTGGATCGGGTCGACGAGCATCGTATATTGACAGAGAAGCGACGCCTTGATCGACGGCGTTTGATGCTTCGACCCGACGGAATTTCTCGAGTAATTCTGGATCGGCAGGGCGCACGATCTTGAAAGTTTCAATGTCCTTCATGGCTTGTGCGATGAAATGTTCGTGTGCCAGTTTCGCTCCTTCTGGCCACTCTCGGTAGGGAGGCACCCGGGGAATGCGCTTTTCGTTTGCTGTCTTTTTTTGGAGTTTCTTTATTGCCATCGTGCTGTAGTCGTCTGTTTCTTGATAGATTGAATCTTTGAGATGTGTGAGTTCGTCGTCAAGTACAGAACTCTGTACGGCTTGACTGACTTTACGTTTGCCGCTCATCTGTGAGGTTGTGAAAAAAAATCAATTTAGTTCAAGATCAAAGAGAATTAAAGTGTAATTTAATATAACGAAAACATTCTTTTTCGAAAAAAACTTTCATCAAAAATGAGTGAATTTTTTTCACAGCCCCAAGAGGAAGAAAGTTTCGTGGCAGCCGTCGACCAACGCGAGCTGCTTGTGTCAGCGGCGATTGAAACTTCCATTTGTTTGGCAAATGTTCACTATTTGGAGGAGGAATTCGAAAATCACCGACGAAAGGAAATCGATTCTTCCGAAAAGATTGTCGATCGAATCGTGGATTTGCGCCGCGAACTTGCAAAGACGGAAATCGAGTTACAAAAGAAGAAGCACGCACTTTTGAAACGAGAGGCAGTTTTCGTCGAAGCAAACAAAAAGGCTTTCGCTTCCTACAAATCTTTGGAACGACAAATCAAGGCTGTTCAGATCAACGGCGACGAAGACGACAGAAAATCAATCGAAGCGATCTTTTATCGACCAATCGACAAACAATCCGATGCGCCGTTTGTTTTGCCTCGAGATTCCGGTTGCTTTACGCTTCCAGAGTTGTTTCACGAAACCTACGGAATCATCAGTTTGTCGAACAACATCACGATTCCGGAAGAAGCGAAAGTGAACGTTCGATCGGCAATCATGATGTCGGGCGACGAGATGGCTGACCAACGAGGACACTTGAAACTTGCACGAGTTTTCAAACGAACTTCGAAACCCGACGTCTTTCATTTCCTCATGTCGAATACGGCACTCGAAGAGATGAACTGTGCCGCGTCGGTGTACGGCGTTGCGCTTCGCAATCGTTCGTTTGGCGCCGACTTTCACAGCCAGCCGCTGAATCTGATTTGCTGGTTCGGTCCGGCTGTGACGAGTGGAGGTGTGTTTCCAAAGTGCCGCGGAGACACGTTTACGTTGCAAGTTGTTGGAACCGATTACGGACCATATCAAACAATCTACAGTTCGAACGAACGCACTCATCTGACTCCGGAGATCATTTCGACTTTGAATCGATTGGCGCAACAGTTTGGCATCGAAAAGAATTCACGATTTCCACAAACATCGAAAATCAATGTCGACATCGATTGGTCGAACGGATTCTGGCGTCGTCGATTGCCTCTCGAATACATTGATTCAGAGTCCAACGCAACGAAAAATCACGACAATTGTTCTTTGTCGGTCGTTCCTCTGGCCGTACGAATCAAGTGTGGAAAATCAGACAGCGGAGAACAGTTGCCAAACGTCTTCTCTGTTCTGTGCCACCACGAGAAAACGAATCAGATTTTCTGGCAAAAGTTCAATGCCAACGAAATCGACGATTTGATTCAATATCGATCGGAATGCAAAGATATCTCTGAATGCGGATGCAAACACTCGTTTTTCGAGGCTCTGCAAACGTACGACGCACTCGAACCAAAAGATCGTCTGTCATCTAGTTCTCCGTTGCATCAGTTGCGCTGCTCGGAACCGAAGAACGAAGGTCTTCTCAATCGATATGCCATTCTCGACAATCTCAAGAATTGCTCGAACATGGACCCGGCGTTTGTTCTGTCGGAAGGTCGATTGACTGGCAACGTCAAGCCATACGTCGCCGATCTGTTTCCAGAGATTGGCTACACGGTCTGCGTCAACTCGATTCACACGAATCGCAATCGAGTCTCTATGTTGAAAACGAAAAAGGCCAGCGAAGACGACGACAACGATGTCGAAGAGGATGCTCAAGCCGATGAAGCAGACGAGGAAGAAGAAGAAGTTCATCAAACGTCAAAGGGTAAACGTAAAACAACAACCGACATGGAAGTGAGCGGAGGAAAGAAAAGAGTCGCTGTCTGTGGAATCTGTGGATTGGCAAACTCGAACAAGTCGAGTCACAAGAAACCGAATCACGGAAAAAAGTTTGCGCTCACAAAAGAAGAAAAGTCTCATTGGTTGGATTCGTTGACGCCCGACGAAGCAAAAGAATTGGCCAGTGTATAATTAAAATAAAACAACTTATTGAAGATTTAATTGCACGAAAATAACACGGTTATAAAGGCTCATGGTTCATTCGTACCAATTTTTCGACGCTCCCGGAGTGTTTACGCGGTGCAACAAAATAGCATCGTGCTCACCGTACGCTGACAGAGACCAGACGTCGCTGGATTTTCTTTGCTGTGAGGATCAAGGCTGGGTTGCTTCGCACATCATGAATCCGGCGTTGATCGGTTTGTTGTTTGGTTGGAAAGCTGCTTTTATTGCGGCATTCTGGTTTGAAGTCTACGAGATTACTGTGCTGATTCTTTTTGATTCGTTTGTTTTCACGACGACGTCTGATCTCGACAGAGAAACAATAACTGGCTCTGTAATTGGCGATGCATTCTTGAACGGATCGCTCGGTGGTATTCTGGCGTATCAGATTTGTGAATTGGTCATGTTTACGCCGCCATTCCAGCGATGGAAACAGATGGCAAGCAACTGGCACCGCGCCAAATATGTTGCGTTGTTTGTTCTTCTCGAAGGATGCTTCTTATTGCCGGGACTCAGTAATATTTCACCACCGCTTGTTCTCGTCACAGTGTTGGCAGTGTTTATTGCGTTCAAACTAGTTGTTGAACCGCTTACAAACTTTGCCGCTGATGTTGCATTGGTGTGGCGTGGACAGAAAGGTGTGCGCGCAAGAAACAACGCCTTTTTGCTTTATGTTGTTGTTGCAATTATTATATTCTCACAAAACGCCGGACTGCAGTATATGTCTAATGATTATTTTCAATGTTGGTTTGCAGCAATCTTTGTTATTTTTACTCTGGGAATGTTACTGAAAAACAAGAAATAAATAAAAGTGAAATCATCGAAAAATAAACAAAAACTCAAAAACTTTCATTATGAGTGTGCTAAAGTTTGCTAAATTCAGAACAAGTGCAAGTTTGGAAGACACCGGCGACATTGTACACAATTTGTTTTTTCAAAACTTCAAAGGCAAAATAGAACATGAGATAGTTGGCGTCGTCATGTTTCGCTTCGAGACAAAACAGATTGGAAAGTTTGCCGTACTTTTCGATGTTTTCCAAAAAAATCCTTACGAAAGCAAAACGAGCGGCGTCTATCCGGTCCAAGAGAAATACTTGGAATACGTTGAAGATCAGCCAAAGTTTGTTGTCGAACGACTACTGGTTGCACTTACACTTTTGGTTACCGTGCGAGATAATCTTGCCACGGCGGGCGCAGTTTTCGATTCGGAACAAGATGCGCTTTCGTTTATGGATGCTTCATTGGAGACGTACAGAAAAAGCATCCGCACAAGTTGTCTTCAACTGAGGACAGTTACAGAACGAAGACGATATATGGCGAAAACGAAGAAACTCGTCGATCTGTTTGAGCAGACAGTTTTGAAAGGCATGTCGATGCTAAAGGGTGGCGCAGACAAGGCGAAAGCGTACGAAATCAAAGTCGATAATCATCGGGAGAGTTTGCTGAAACTGCGCAGTTCGATGTACGAACTGAGGAACACGAGAAAGTGTCTGATGCACTGGCAGTTTGTTGTCGACAAGAGATGCGTTTCCGAACACATCGACAAGGAACTGCTGTTTTTGTACGGCGACTATGACGTGACAAAAGTCTTCTCGTCCACAGAGGAACTATTTTTCTTTTCGAAATCGATAAACACACGCAAATTAATCGACATTGCAATTGATATTTTCTACACCGAAGAGGTTAACTGTTCAGTTGCCGATGTCGTCAAAATAGTACCGTTTTTCGTTGAAATGCGTTGCTTTAAACTGCTAACTAAATGCTTTGCCTACATCGAGAGGATGATGGACGAGAGAGATTTGGTTCCGATGATTAAATGTTCGAAACAACTAAACGGTTTTCATAAATCAACAATGGAAATTTTGGTGCAAATGTTGTCGCATCGAATGTTGCGCGATAGGAAAGACGTGATGGAGAATCTGTTGAGCATTTGCAGAAACGAGAACGCACCGGCTATTTTGAGATTGAAAAACAAATAAAGAAATAATGAGTGACAATAGTGATTCCTCAAACAAGAAACAACGCACTGAAGAACCAGAAGAAGAACCAACAAAACCTATTCAGTATCGTTTGACAATCGACACCGAGCAGATTGGTCGAAAGTTCAAATATCCAATAGTTGCAATTGGCGCTGTTCTTGGAGATGAAAAGGGCAACATTATTCGTTCCGCTGCGTTTTGTTCAAAGGTTCCCGAAGCAATGATGGCGGCGATTGAAAAAGGAGAACCGCTCACAGACGACTCGCCAGAGTTGAAAGGAGACACTTTTGAAAAGAAGTGTTTTAATAATTTTTGGCTGAAAAACAAGGACATTCTCGTGCGAATCAACGCCGAAGCAGATGGAGACTGCGTTGAAAAACTTTATTTGTGGTTGAAGGAAATAGATAAGGAGTTTGGACCTTTTGGACGAGAGTTGAAGAAGACGGTTAATTTCCGATTTGTTTCAGACAACCCTTCTTACGATCATAGTAAGATAAACGTTGAATTCTTCAAACGCGGCTACGAATATCCGTTGTTGGAGATGTTTTTCGATTATGTGGGTTGCAGCGATCCATCGGAGCAAATTAAGCAAATGAATTCTGCTCAACGAGAAGATTCTTTGAATTTTGTGAAGGCTCCGCACGATCACTGGCCTCTTAACGATGCCATCGGAATTTATCAAGCCATGTGTGGAATCGAAAAGCATACGTGTACTTATCCTTGAAATTATTAAAATCTCTATTTTATTTCACAACATAGACGTAATCGGGATATCCGTAAATGTCAACATATTTCACTGCGTAATCCATTACTTTAAGTGTTCTCAAATTTCCGTCAACTTCGCGATATTCCAAAGTGCCATCCAAATTAACCGAAACCTTTGTAAAGACGTCGCGATGCTTCTTAAAGTACGTGCAAAGTTTTCTTATGATATTGTTTGCACGTTGTGTTCCCCGTTCCATAACCAACAACTTGACGTTTTCCTTTTGAGTCAGATGCAAAAACAGCGTCTCGGTCAGCATCTTGTTGTTGTGTTTTTTCTCTTTTTCTTCGCCAATGCAGTGCGTTATTTCGAAATCAAAGTTGTGATTTTCGCATTTTTGCTTGAATAATTCTCGTGCAATCGACGAATCGCCAAGTTTACGAAACTTTTCCAAAAGTTTCTCGTCGTTCTTCACCAAGTTAGAGTTCTCGATTTCGGCTGGCAGTTCGTTCATTTGGTTTCCTTTTTGTGTTTTGTAAAACTTGAATTTCTAAACCTCTAAAGTTTCTTTGATTTGCAAAAGTTTTGATAGAAAAAAAATGCTGTTGCTTCTTTTTATCGGATTGTGTTTTGCTGCGTTGCCAGAGTGTCGCTGGATTTCAGACGATCCGATCTGTTACGCAAAATGCAGACCGATTTGTCATCCTCCAAAATGCACATTTAACTGCATAAACAACGATCCGCCGCCGCGTTGCTTTGAACCAGTGTGTACGTATAAATGTCTGGACGCCAAAAATTCTTCCGTGATGGATTCTGCTCCGTTTTGCGAAACAAAATGCAGTCCTCTGGTGTGCTTTCCCGAACAGAACAACAACTGTCAGATTTTATGCGAAGCGATGAATTGTGCATGGCTGTGTGAAAAACCAGACGATTGTCCGTTGCCAAAATCAGAGTTAACGTGCGAGAGACCGGCGGCAGAATTCAGCAAAACATCGATTTTGTTTCTAAACTTCACAACGGTTATTGTTACATTTGTTACGCTGGCGATAAGTTCAAACTGAAATAAATAATGATTACTAATAAAACGCACTTTCCAACTGTTTTGATGGAACTACACGGTCTTCTGTTGAATCATCGGCAAAAGTCGGAAGAAGATAAATTCGTTTACAAACACATCGATTTCACGTTTGAATCCGAGAAGGTGCTACTCGAATTCATCGAAGTTCTAAAAGAAGACGAAGTGCTGTCAAAATACGCTTTCTTTGATTTGTACCCGACGACGTTTCCCGGTGTGTTTCGTGTGAAAATGTTCCGTCACATTTCATTGCATGTGCCAAAGTTTGTGAAAAGACAAAAGTTTGAAATATACAACAACGCACGCGTCAAACTTCAGACTTTGCGACAAATCAATTCGATTCAAGACGCAGAAGTTTTTAAACAACAAGCAGAAGACTTTCTGACAAAAGAGATTTGCGAAATGATACTTGGTCCTGGTTCGTTTGATCGCGCAGTCTCATTACAGTCTCCGCCAGAATCGGCGCCTCCGCCAAAGAAAAACGAAAAACCAAAGAAACGAAGCGCAGAAGACGAAGATTACAAAACAGAGAAAAAGAAGAAGAAATAAACGTTATTTTTATTCGGATATCTCCTCTGGCTGAGTCAATTCAAACTTCCTCTTTTTGTTCTGTTCCTCTGCAAATATATTTAGTTGTGCATTTTTACGGCGATGCAATTCAAAAAGTTCTTGATTTGCAAACACTGTCAACGGATGTTCTTTGTCGCACTCAGAAGAAGAAAAGTCGTCATTAAACTGGAATCGACAACAAACTGGATAATTACGACGGAGTCTATTGGAGATTCGTTGATCAACTTCGGAGATATCGGCTTCTCCATGACTAATGATAGCGTCCACAATTTTGTCGATCTTTCGTGACATTCTGTTTTTTTCTGCAATCGCACGTTCGATTCGTTCCGTAAAATCTTTCATCTGTTCACCCATTACTAAGTCATTGTTGTCGGAAATCTTTTGTTCCAGACTTCCCAAACTTTCGTTACAATCAGCAACATCGATTGAATTAATTGCGTCAACAATGCCGTTGGAAACTTCGGTAATCGTATCAGAGAGGTCGCAAAAACTTTTCTCGCTCATTTGGTAGTTTTTTTTTGTTTGACGTAAAAGTTTGTAAAATGAATGCGTTTTTCGAATTCAATCGAAATCTCGTTATGCAGCACCCGTTTGCTTGCGGCTTGTCGATTGGATTGTTACAAAGTCTATTTATTACGCGACGCCATTCGCTAACCGATACATGGTGGCTTATACTGAAACACAGCATGTATTGTGGAGCGTTGTTTTTAGTGTGGAGAAACGCTTTGCTTATTGTGGACCAACTAGAACTGCTAAACTGGAGACCGATCAAACTTCCGCTGCTCTGCGATTTTGTGCGTGCGAAAACACAAAAACTCTAAAAAATGTCAATGATTTACGTTGTCGTCAGCAAGCCGGCCGACTTTGAGCAAATTCCTTACGACGTCGATTATAATGGTCCCGAAGATTCAGATGTGACGATCGAGTTTGTTTCCGACGCAATGCCAATTGCAGAAGAGGTTGCAAGAAAAGTAGATTTGCGACGAGGATATGTGGTTGAAATACACGCAAAAATATTGAATAGTGATAACGGTTTTACAGCGATTACGTTTGTCAAGGGCTGGTGGGAAAAGAAACAACAGAAAAAGAATAAAAAAAGAAAGATTTGAAACAAATAAAATTTTAGTTTAATTTTCGTTTTTTAGTTGCTTCTTTCTCTGTCGAATCGTCGTCGCGAATTCTTTGTTTTTCTTTCCCAAAAACAAGAGGTTCTTCGTATTTTACAACTCGTTCATTATCGTAAGCGATGTTTTGTGCCTCGTTCAAAACCGCTGCAATGTTTACAATTTCTTCCGGCGATCCAGTAAGTACGCAAATTGCTTGAAACTTGCCAAAATGACAAACTATTGTATCTAAGTTTTTCGGCAAACTGAACGGTTGATCGAGTAGAAGGCTTAAATCAGCAATAATTCCTTCTCGCATGTTTTCCTTCGAGGTTTCATACAGTCTAAACGCTGACAACTTGGTAAAATTAATAACGCAAATTCTATTTGGGTAAGTAATTTTTGTAATGTTTTTGCAATTTTTCGGCACCGCAACTTTGTCTGGTTCAGCAGAAATCTTTTCTGCTTGATGTCCTTTGCGAATAATCTCGCAAATTCCGGTGTCATACATCATTATAACGTAAAAATCTTCAACCGTTCTCTCAGTCTCGCCATCTTCGTTTCGCAGAATCAATTTGTCATCCTCAAACGAAACTTTTAGAGTCATTTTGTTAACTTTTGGTTTATTTTTCTCGTCGATTCATAGATTTTCTCCAACACTCGAACGATTTGAAAGTCTGAGAAAATGTCGTAATTCTGCAGCCATCCGAGATAGAGCATTAATAATCGATTTCATTTTTTAAAAGGAGTTAGCGTTGTCGCCCAAGAATAAAATATGATCTTTTTACTTTTTGGTTCGTTTATTATTCTTGTATATGCGCAGTTCCCGGAAGATGTTTTACAATCGATGGAACATAGTCAGTGGATTCTTTCCGATTCACACAAACAATCTCCGTGTGTTGCCATTGATGCACACGTTAGGTTTCGAAGCGGAAAGCTCGTAGTAAATGTAGCAGGAATTTGCAGTAACATGCAGACAAACACAACAGTATGCGAATTTCGAGATAGTGAAAATGGTTATGTGGTACGCACCAATAGTACGGTTATTCGCGCACCGTCGAGCGAGACACGTGGTGGACAAATATCACGACTTTTGCTAAGTCAATCGAAATACAATAACATTCTAATGTGGCATGCGCTGACAGTTAATTGTGGGATTGCACCAATCAACGAAGGAACAATCACTATTGTTTATGGTGATTCACAGATTAAAAAAATTGGGTTCAAAACTCCCTTATTGGATCAAACCATGTCAGACATTGCTGTTTGTACACGTCTTTATGATATAAGAGTGTGGAGACCGTGGCATACAGCGAAATTTATCGAGTGGCTCAACTGGAATTTTGCACTTGGAGTTTCGTGTGTGCATCTTTACGTACATTCTCTCTACTCGCCAGAAATGTGGAATGTTATTCAACATTACCAAAGACAATACAAAATTGTTTTGCACAATTGGAGTGAGAAATCGAGTCACGAATCAGTTGCAAATGGATGGGAATTTCTACAAGTGTCGCACATATCAGATTGTATGTTGCGACTCGAAGGAAAATTTCGTTACATTGGCGCATACGACCATGATGAATTTATCAATTTGAAAACAATTCACAACGTCGCGAAAAGTCTGATTACATTTCTCGATGATTTGTATTTAGAGAATCGTGACATTTCAAACGTCATTGCATTCGATCCGTATATTGTTTACTCAAAACCATGCGGTGAACCTGATGAAACGCTGAAAGTTGCAGAGTTTTGTCACGCTTGTGACACCTCATTTGGAAGTTGGACAAAGTATTTCGTTCGTTTTGACGATGCATATCCTCTGGAGATGTTACCGTACATACACGATGCAACAGATGGAAGAAAAAAGCTTACAATAGACAAGTCGATGGCGTGGATTATGCATGTAAATCGTGACGAGAGCCAACAATTGCATTGTCCAGAACCGATAAGTGTTGAGTGGAATGCCGCTATTTCGCGATTTGCTTGGCGATTGACCCTTGGAGAAGATACTGTGAAAATACTGTACTTAAACAATTTGAATTCGAAACATACGCCCAGCCGGATTCAGAATCTGCGTCGCGCGAAAAAAATAGAGATAAAGTAGAACATCACAAATAAAATGAGAATCTGGTGTTGTATTTATTTTTTTCCGTGTGATTTTCTGGGATAATAACTGTGACTGTGCATTTCGCACAACTGACAACCGACCAGATCAATTGAAAGAAACCACATCTTTACGCAGTCTGCTTGAACGCCGATTTCCTTCCACCTGAAGTATTCTTTGTAGGCTGTATTGTTGTTCGCAAGATAGATTATCGTTTGCGCCAGTTCTTTCAGCGAAGAGTAATCATCGATCGCAATAAATGAGTGATGCGGTGCAGCCTTCTCAACGATGTCACGTTTCCATACAATCGGAACGCTGCCAGCTAGATAGGCATGATGAAGTTTTTCAGTTATGTAAAACGTTTCGATTGTGTTTTCCAGCGCGAACAGAAATCTGTACGTTGAGGCGGCGCGAATTTTAGAACTGTAGCGACTCTTGTCTTGTGGAAGTTCTTTGAGAGTGTCAACATTCCGCAAACATTGACCGGCCGAATCAATCAGCACGCCGCTGTTTCTCAGTTCAGTGACGACATGGTTTCGTGATGATAGAGTGTGACAGTTGGAATTTATGAACAATGCGTGAGCCGATGACGTTTTAGATAACAAATCGAGTGGTGCCAACCATTGTGATGCGACATGTGAAATGCGCGGACTTGAAGCGAGATTTGACAGCGTAACAAACTCGCTGAACGAGTACATAATATCGCAATTCTCGGCGAAACAAACAGACACGTCTTCGTCGTTGCGAGACGCGGATTCGTGATACCATTTGCCTGATCCAGTGCGAGCCTCTCCTATTGTGGAAGAGAAAATCTGAGATGGATTTGATTTTGCTGGCCATGGAGAAGATGTGCACCTCCCATAACCAAACCGAAACACGACATCGGCTGTGCAATTTCCATCGCAACTGTGCACGACTTTGCATCTTTTGCAGCCCGGCATAAATCGAGAGTCTAACGACCAACTTTCTGTGAACGGACACTCAACAAGCATGGTTGTTTCAGATTTTATCGAAAACTTGAGTTGATCAAGATTCTCAATCTCCGCGACATCGTTTGCAGTGAAAAGGGGTTTTTTGCCGTGTTTTATCTTCTGCTCCTCAAATTTCTCGACTTCGTTCTCCATGCGCAAGCGCCACGGAGTGTAGCGCGCGCCGAATTCACAGATTGAAGAAACAAAAAACAAACAAACAAAAACAGACGTCATTATGACGTTAGTTTTGCTGCTCATCGAAGTTGCGACTGCGTTCAACAACTCATGGGCTGCAGTGATAATCGACACACGCTTTGATTCTGCGGTTGTTTCCAGTATTTCCAACGCTCGCCACCACATGCCGAGATATGCAACTATTTACATTTTAACAGGGAGAGAAAACTGGCCGAGCGTCGACAATGTGTTACGCGACATGCCGAATGTACAAATCATTTATTATAATTTTGTTTCATCGTCGCAGCGAGATTACAATTCTTTTTTGTTGTCAAAGGAAATGTGGAATCTTTTCAAAGAAGAGTACATCCTTGTGTTCCATCGAGACTCAAGATTCTGTTCGTACTCTCATCAGAGAATCGAAAGATTTATTGGACACTACGACTTTATTGGTGCGCCTTGGTCAGAGCAGATTACTGAAGGAGTTCAAATTGGCAACGGAGGATTTTCTCTTCGTTGTAGACAAGCGATGTTACGTTGTGTTGAGAGTGAACATCTTGTTCATGAATGGAACGAAGATGCTTCGATGGTACACTGCCTGAAAAAATTGGGATTGCGATTGCCATCGATTGAGATCGCATCTGAATTCTCTGTAGAAACAATTCGGTTTTCAAAAAATATCCCTCTTGCAATTCACAAGGCATGGCATTATATCGACAAAGATTTTGAATTGGCTCGCTATTGTCCAGAAAGTGTAAAGATTTAAAAAAAAAAAGGTGTGGAACTCTTTGCGTGACAAATAATAATAAATTAACATTCTTTAATTTTCTGTTAAATTTTGCACACTGGAAGTAACAAATTTTTTACACAATTTGATTCTTTGCTGTTGCGGCGTATAGATAGACAGTTTTGCCACTGCAAACTAACATCGTAGTGTGGATGATACAGCCCATAATCAAGTTGTAATAGTTTTGGACCAATCAAAAAAGTGTGAAAATCTAGTTTTTCCATATATTCAACAGATTCAAATAGCGTTGTGCCAGGTCCTCCTTGTACCTCACGCTGCAACTCGTGACATTCCCAGAGAACTATTTGAACATCTTCAAGGATTTGCTTCGCTCCATATAAAACCATCTGATCAAATCCTTCAGTATCGATTTTCAGTAACCTCACACTACGTTTGCTCAACTTCCGCATCTCTTCAATAACAACTGCGTCTAGTGAATAAAGTGGCACAGACACTTTGTTTGATAGGTCTTTCTCGTAAACATTCACTTCGGCCAGACTTCCGTGTTCGTTAAAGTCTTCATTAATAGAGTGTTGCAGATTGAATTTTACAAAACTTCCGTTGAACTCACCGACAGCGCCATGGAAAATCTTTACATCTTGTTCGTTGGCAAGGTTTTTTCGCAGTTTAACCACAGTGGCTGGGTTTGGTTCAAAAAATAAGATGTAAGATTTAGGTGCAAGCCAACGAAAAAACGTAAAAGATTGTCCGGTATTCGCACCAACATCAATAATTAAATCATCAAAAGATTCAACTTGAGAAGCATCGTCGAAGCATTCGAGAAATTTCTCTTTCAAAGAATTTGTGCTTGCTTCTCCAAAAAAGAGATGACGATTTGCGACGTAATACTTTGCTTGTTGATTTCTGCATTCACGCTTCATGCAGAAACCTATCACAGATGCACTCATACATAATAAGAAGATCATAATTTAATGTTTATTGGCATAGTGTAGTATTTCTTCGATCCAGATGTGACTCTCCAATCGATCCCAGTTGTAGACGTTCGTAGTGGCATGAAGTTCGTCGTAAGTTTTGTTGAGTAATGAAACAGTTACATCGCTCCACTTGTCTACTCTAAGTACAGGCAGTTGCGAGAACATCTTTGCCATCGGCGGGAAATCTATAACTATTGGTATGGCACCCATCATCAACGCTTCATATAGTCGATGTGTGTCCAGTCCGGCTCCCTCCGGTACAGGAACAAATTTCGTACACCTCAGTTTATTGAAATACTTAATTTGGCTGACGTGATCAGCATCGATATTTTCGTTGTAAAGCAATTTCGCATCTAATTCCTGTCCAATCGGACACTCAAATTGGGACTCGTGAATGTGATTTCGCAACATCTCAAAGTGCGCAGCAGCGCTACGTCTAGATTGCTCTGGCTTCAGCAGTTTGCAAACAGAGAAATCCGCATTGCCGATCGTCATGTGCAAATCGATTAGGTACGGACGGTCGAACGTAAAGAAATTAATCATTGGATCATTGTTGAGAAGTATTTTCGAGAGTGCGAGTTTGGAGTTTTCTTCTTGGTGAAACCATCGAGTATGCCATTGAACTTTCGGTCCAAGTGGAATAGGATGTAGTTTCATGTGTGAAATCGCAACGTTTGTCGCGAACCACGCTGTTAAATTTACGTCTTCCAGTAGTTCCGATCCACCTCCAGAAGTTCCGGAACCGAACGGTGCGCACGCATCGACGTGATTTGCAGACACAACAACATAAGGTGTCTGTTTCTTTTGTTCTGTGAATTTTTTGATAAAGTGTTGCGGAACGAAGAAAATTGGCTGTCTGAAATCAGGGGGTTCGCGTATATTGTTGTACCAACATACATTTTCGTTGCACTCAAAAACACTGTCTGCAATGTCGTACCATGCATCATTGCATACAAGTTGCCAACAATTCATAAAGTCGAACAAATATACAAATAAAAAAATCATAATGTTTAAATTTTTGGTGTTCGTTTCTTTTGCACAGAAATAGAGTTTACATCAGAGGAATAACTCGCTGCGTACATCCCGAAAACCAAAACACCAGTTCCGAAAACGTACTGATGCGATTGCAAATAAAGTATGCACATTTTGACATAACTAACATCTTTACGACAGAGCGTTGTAGATAATTAAGCACGCCAATTTTAGAGTGTTTAAAAAGCGGAACCACGGAGACGTTTTCGAAGCGCGTAAGGAATAACAAATACTCGGCGAAAATAGATTCGTTGTCTACTGACAGAACGATTGTGTGGATGTTTGAGTTTTCGATTAACATTTGTCTTATTGCCGCCGCATAATCATCGAAACTGTATTTTCGCGTCACTCCTTCTTCATGCAACGCAGTCCAAGTTCTGACGCTGATGGCCAACGTGTTTTCGAATTCCACATCAATCTTATTGACCTCCGCGTAAATTGCATCTGTAAATTTCACTTGCTGTATTGCGAAAACGATTCGATTATAAACGACGCTTGAGATCAACGTTCGATTGTAGCACAAATCAATTTGCACCTTCGATGAAAAATATTCGCTAAGCGAATCGCCACAACCGAATCCTTGCGAAAAATCATTCTCAAGCGTTGTCTGTATGTCTTCTTCCGTTTTAAGCACGCGCCATCTCCAGCAATCGTACGACAGTACCACAAGATGATTCGATTCAGACTGATTGTAAACTAATCGCGCGTCCAGAACAGTTTCATAGTTTCCTGTAAGTCCTCTATTTGGCTCTATTTTTGAGTTCCGATTAACCGACAGTGCGCTGATAAGACTTTTCAGCACATTTCCAAGTCCTACATGTTCATAAACTGGAACCTTAATCACACTTTCTCTTGGCATTTCTACATTACTTCCGAAAACAGTTACAAACGGCAAATTGAGAATATTGAAAATGATTAAAATTGTGTTCATTTCTTTTGAATCTTGCGTCGCTTGCTTTTTCGCAACTCTCGCACCGAACGGGCAATGCTCTGATATTCCGGATATTCTTCGACAAATTCATCGTAGTGTTCTTGTAGAAATTCAGAGCCAAATTCAATGTTTCTCTTAATTCGATCGCACTCTGACGAAATTTTGGTTTTGTTTGATTTTTCTCTTATCGTGTTCCAAACTGTGCCGTTTTGTTTGTCAAACAGAATCGAGTAAGGAACCTTTGCTTCGAGGAAAACACAGCGAATAATCTTGTCGTATTCGCTTGTGTAAAAGTCAAGAAAATACAAATGCTTTTCATCGTACAGCAAACCATGCATAAGGTTTTTGTACTTTTCTGCGACGATCGGCAGCGCTTTCAATAGCGCCTCTTTTTCTGGACAGCCGTTCCAAACCGCGTCAATGAAACTTTTAAAATCGACTTTTCCAAAAATCATGAAAACGTAAAGCCCATCTCCAACCAAAACTTTTCGATACATATTGTCGATTACTTCGTCGGTAGTCATTTGTTTACTATGGATTTTGTTGCTCTTTTTGACATTGAAACTATGAAGTTTCATTTTGCTTTGTTTTTGTATTAGAAAAACCTACAAAATGAGTGCTTTAACGGCATGGAAAGGAAGTTTCAAGCCGTCCGACTCAAGCCAAAAAGTTTTGCCAATTGCTCCGCTTGTTGGAGGAGGTGGCGACGGTAAACGCGAGCGAGAGGACGACGACAACGACGACGAAGATGAGAAAGAACTGAAAAAACGTCGCGAGGAACTGGAGCAATTGGAAAAACGCAAAAAAGAACGCGATGCACAGCGAACGCCACAGCGAATTGCAGAACTTACGAAGCGAATTGCGGAGAAGGAAACACAGTACAATCAACTGGGGATGGAAATTGGGGCTTTGAAATTTCAACTTGATAAGTTGAAGTTGTCTCAGATTTCTCAAACGGATGTTGACGCTGCGATCGCAATTATGCGAAAGATTCGTGAAGATTGGGAAGACGAACCGGTGAAATTTGGTGACACACGAAACCCTCACACTGTGTTTGCTTATGTTTACTTTCTACTTCCTTCTGGTTTTGACAGAAAAGAATTACCTTTAATGTTTACGTCTCAGGCGCTGGTGTTTCGTTTGTGGTACTCTGTTTACTCGGACAAACTGAGACAGAATAACGATCTACGAAATCGAGTCTCTGCTACTCGATTTGAAATTACACAACAACAACTTGAAGTGTTGAAAAAAGCAAAAGCACAGATCAAGATTGTTGCATGGCGCCAGAAATATTACTTATTTGACCAGACTCAAATCAAAGAAAGTGAATCCGATGGCGGAGAAGAGGTGTACGGATTTATCGAAACGAATGAATAAATGCTGTTTTTATTAATCTTTGTAACCGAGAACTCGACTCGCCCAATCCGTCGCGCCATCATATCTCGAAAAGTATTTTATTTGCTTCAAGATGAATCGTGCTATTAAACTGCGGTTGGCAATCGACAGAAAACCAAAGTCGTGCATCTTTCGTGCAACGTATAAAAACTTTGCCAAGACAGAATTCAGTTGCGCTTCAGAAACCTTTTTGCCAGCCTCTTTCTTTGCGTATCGATTGATCCACTCGACGGCACGATCGTATTGTTTGCGCAGCGTAAGAATCCAGACATGCTGATCGTCGTTTTGTTGCATCAACTTTGGAAGAGTTTCTGCAATAAAATCATTGTCTCCAGTAAGTCGTCCTGCCGTTGGTAAAGCAGACTCGGCGATCAAACGCAACTCTTCCATGTTTTTCATGTTTTCTTCAGATTTATCTTTCAACATCTGAAGCGCCAACCAACCGGCACTCAAAGAAAAATTGGCATCAGTAAAGTAATATTCGTAATCTTCGCGTGCTTTGTTTGCGGAATTCTGATACGAAAAGATTTCTCGTGCAAGAGGCAGCCAGAAAGTCGGAGAATTGTTGTATCCAAATAGTTTCGACGGTAAATCTGAGACACTGTTAGAATGATGAGGAGATTTCAACTCCTTGATCCACACATTTTTCGAAAATTCGACGCAAGGATCAATCAGATCAATAGTAAGTTTTCCTGCTTTATGCAATTGCAACGACAGAAATATCGTGTCGTACGGACCTACACGTCCTGCATCTTCTGGAAGTTTTGCATATTGTTCCAAAACGTAAAATATGCATCGATTCCAAAGTTCCGAAGAAGTTTTTGCAATATCGAAATTGTCTTCGAGTACAGTAGAATAAAAATCCGAAGAAAACACATCCTCTGCGAACTTTTGAATTATTTTTCCTTTGAGTCTGCTGCTTCTTCCGTTTGCTGTGTTGAGCCAGCGTGGAACGACGATGGTAAACAGATTTGTGTAAAATTCGATTTGTCCTCTTTTCAAAGTAAGGAAAATTTCCATCAATTTAGCCCATACATCGTCATTTGGACTCTTTTCGAATAGAGTAACAATTATTTTCTCGCCATGAATATCCAACAAAGATTCGACTTTGTTCAGTCGAGCGAGTTTTTTGACAAACAATTCATCATTGTAAGTTTTACCGTCACTATCGATAAGATACTTCTTGACTTCTCCTCTTTGAATCGCAAAGATCGAAAAGAAATATTCTTCCGCGAATGCAGGATGGAGTTTTCCCAAGAAATACAAAACAAGTGGTATGTCAGAGTATGTTGCTAAATTACCAACGCCATAATTATCTGTGACTTTTTGCTTGATTATCTGTTTCTTTTCCTCCAGTGTCAGTGTCTTTTTTTCTTTTTTAGCACTGTCAAAAAGTTGATTAAAGAACTTTGCAACTCGGATCGCAGCATTTCGGAAATTGACAGTTTTGTCGGTTGCCGGATAGAATCGAAACCGCAACTGGAGAACTGTGTCAGCGTCTTTTTCAAACTGTCGTTCGAATCGCAGATCAGAGATTGCGTCTTTCCATCGACCAGACTCGCAGATATCACGCAGACCTTTTGTTGTCTTGCAATAATTGTTGAAATCATTGTCAGAGAGAAACGAAAGAATGCGTTGTTGAACAATGTCTGCGAGAACCAGAGACTCTTGTTGTCCAGAACGAGAACGAACTGATTCAGAGAGAAGTTCGAACAACTGATCGATTCGATCTTGCAGAAGGACATCGCCAAATTCATCTTCCTCTTCGTCGATGTCGATAATCGCTTTGATTTCTGGCGTCGCTTCGAATTGAGCCAGAAATAGATTACCAAGAGCTGCATGAAACTTTTTTATTTTTTCAAAATCATCCACAAGATTCAACTTGTCGATAGATTTTGAAATAAGTTTGGCGTATGCTTTCTCGACGTCAGTAAACTTGTTTCTTTCAGCATCTGTTTTAGCAAATTTAATTTCAGCCTCAGCTTTTTCCAGTCTTCCGATAACTGCAACCACGTTTAAATTCTCTTGGTACATGAAAGCAATCAGCATTTCAAAATCCGGACGACTCGCAAGAAACGCTAGCAAAGAATCATAGCGATAAGAATACAACGACTGCAACGCCAATGATTCAACATCCTTTTTAACGTTGAATAACTTGCGCAAAGTGTTGTCGTTTTGCACAAGCACCGATAGAACTGCATCGTTTTTCGAGCGTTTGTCTTTCTTTTTGTCGTCTTTGTCTTCGTCGTTGTCGTCATCTTCGCGAGGACGCTTTTCGACTTTTGGGGCGGTTGGCAAAAACTTGCCTTTCCACGACATCACGACTCTTTTAATTTAAACTTGCAAATGATTCTGTTTTAGTGCATTAAACAACAAAAAAACACGAATGATTAAACATAAAACTGACACGTGTTATATTTGCAATGAAACGCAAGACACAACTACTTACAATACCAGAGTTATTTTTCTCTGTTCCGACAAGTATTGTCACAAAAGCATATGCACCGACTGTTGGACAGAAGTAAAGTGCGCCGATTGCGACAAGAACTTTTGCACGCCTGACCATCTCAGAACTTGCACCGGCTGCAATCTAGATGTTTGTCTCGATTGCATAGATTTAGAATCGGGAGATTTCGACGACAGCAGTTCTCCATCAGAGTGTGCGATGTGCAGAAACTCGCCAGGAAATAATTTCAATTTGAGGAAGAATTTCGTAACAGAAGAAGAGATTGCTGTTCGGCTGAGAAACATGCTAGAGTTTGAAGTAGAACCGCTAACGTCGAAAGTCCCAGAAATCATGCGGTTGCTCGATCCAATTTTGCAGTTTCGTGAGAAATTACGGCGTGCTTATCTAAACAAACGTGTGCACAACGAAACGAGAAAGCAGAGGATATTTAATCTTTGTTCGAAGGAGTGGCGCAGCGAACTTTCCGAACACGACAAGTTGTGCAGTGGAGAAGTGGATAACGCTCAGATTGATGAAGACGGACGATTGTATGAAAACATGTCAAAAACGCAAAAATAAAAACAACGCTTTTTATTTATTCATTTCGGATCGTAAGGGCTTGTGCGAAAGTGCTTCGGTTGTTTTGTGTCGTTGAAATTGGTCATTACATTTGAAAACTGGTTCTTGATTAGTTGTTCGAAAACTGGATGACCAAAACCATCTGGTTCTAGTAGATGCGGCTCGTTAATTTGCAAAACACCTGGCATAGATCGATCAAAAGCCAATGCTGCGCGTTGTATATTGTTCGGACCAAAGTCAATCTTTAAGTTTCGTTCGACAAATGCATCATTTTCATCCTCAAAATCATTCCAATTCGTCTCAATACAAACAACGTTAAGTCCAGCAGCAAGACACTCTTCAACACGATCAGCGTATTCAATTTTCGGAGAAATGAAAATCACCTTTGTTCCTTTTCGACATTTCGAAAAGTCGAATTTCTCGGTTAATTGACCAACTCTTTCGAGATGCACTTCTGTAATAGATTTTCTATTTCCACAATGTCGTGTTGCGGTAAAACCTTCTTCGTTTCCACCGTAACCAAGTCGCATATTCCAACTGTCTTTTGCAGCAGAAACGACAATGTTAATACGGGCATTCATGTGCCTAATTGTCTTACAATCCGACGCAAATATTACATCGCCCTCATCCGCCATGATCATGGAAAAGGCGAGATTGAGAGAGCACTCCAAAGATTGTACAGAAAACGTAATGCATTGACCACGTTCTTTCTGTGGTTGAGTTGACGACGATGTTTCCAGAGGAATTAAACGAGAATCTTTTTCTTCTTTCAATTCTTCGTCGATTACTTCAGAAATTTTCTTTTTCAAATTACGCTTTTTCGTATTCATTTTTTTGTGTTTGTGTTTTTAGAGAAAACTTTCTTAAATCAATTACAAAAGCCTCAATAAAGAGACGACACCTCAAACCAAACAAACTTATATTTCATGACAGCGATTGTTTGGAAAGGTGCATTTCGTGCAAGCCACGAAGAGGAACACGATCAACCACCAGCACATCTGCTCGATACGTCTGGATTCGCTGCGACAGATGCAATTATAGTTCAAGAGATTCCCGACGGAATTACGATTCCGCAAGACGTCGGCGAGTTGCTGAAACGAGAACGGTTCCTCTTTGCACCGTTTCTCAAGGAAGCACTAGAAAAGTGTGCAACAATGATTGCATTGCTCTACTCGAGCACTGGCGCAAGTCCAAAACTCGTGACCGAAGCAAAAAAGTTTGCGATTCGTGCGACGAAATTCAGCGGCGCCGATGCTCTGTCGATTCAAACACAGCGATTCGTTGATTCGTTGCAAGTTATTGGTTCGGTTTTGGCCGGTGAACTGACCGCGGAACAAACGAAGAATCCCGCGAAACCCGCAAAATCGATGACACTAGAGAATGCCATCTCTGCGTTTTCTTCGTTCAAAACGATTGCAACACTTAAGGACGATGCGCAGAAGAAACTCAAAGACAAATATAATGTTTTCCAAGGCGTCGCTGATGTTTTGGATGCAATTGCAATGCCAGCAAATACTCCTCGTCGAACGATGCTCGGAATCGATCGAGGCAATCTGGCAAACATCTATCGTTACGTGTTTCTGGCTATGCTCTACTTACTCGACGGAGACATTACGAATGCTCAGTTGAACAACAACTTTGCCTACTCTGCAGCAGTCTACTGGGCACAGTTGTTTCAACAAGCAACGCCGACTCCGCAGCAAAACACGAAACCGCAACCGCAGTACACGAAACCGCAGCCTCCGCCGCAAACAGTCTACACGAAACCACCGGCACCACAAAAAAAATAAATAAAAGATGTTTGGAATTTGGAATTACTTTTCAAACGCCGGTGGTGTTCTGGCAAAGAAGAACTCTCTTCAAACAATTAGAACACAGATCGACGAACTGGAGAAGAAGCGTTCGTTTTTGCAGAAAAAAGTCGACGATCAAGGAGAGTTGATTAAGAATGCGATGAAGAAAAATAACCAACGAGACGCACGCTTGTTTATGACTAGACGGTTGCAATACGAAAAACAAGTTTCTGCACTAGATGCGTCAATAATGAATTTAGAAACGATGGCAGCATCGCTTGATGCTCAAGCAGTCAACGAAACGGTGGCGAAATCAATGGCGATAGCAACGAAGGAAATGAAAAAGGCAAAGGGAGATTATACAGTGGAAAAAATAGACGATATTGCTACCGATGCAAGAGAAGTCATGGAAGACGTTGGAAAACTTAGCGTTGCAGTTTCTCAGCCGATCGGAGAAACAATGGACAACGGAGAACTAGACGATCAGTTGGCTGCCTTTATGGCTGGCGAAGATGAGCAAGTTGTTACATCTGAACCTGCTGAACAAAGTAGAAAAACATCTACATCATCGGCATCGACTTCGACAACGACACAGCAACAACAACCGGCGACTCAATATCCGTCGACTCCAAAGGTGAAGCCAGAAGACGAAGATATGGAAAGAGCGCTTGCAGAATTAGCCGCTCAGATGGCAACATAGTTAATAAATGATTAAATCTTCGTTTAATTACTGGCTCTATTACTTTGCGTTGGTTTATTCCTTTGCGATCTCATCGCTGCTAGTATTGTATCAAGGCATAGAGAGTTATCATTATCAATCTCTAGAGACACTGGAAATGTACTTGTTTGTTTTGTTTGTAACTACGGTGTTTTGGGAAGGAATTTGGCGACCGCCCTTGCCCACTGTGATAATGATTCCGTTGCAAATACTTGTTCTCTTAATTGGCATGAACTTGAGCGTATCGATTGCCGTTAAACTCTTTGCGTTGCGCAGAATATGAGAATTAAAAAAACTATTATTATCTTTGCTGGCGCTGATGCGACGTTGATCTCTCACACTGACGAAAAGTCGATGAACGAAACAAAAAACATAATTAAAAAATGACAAAACGTTGCATCGAAGCAAAGATTGTTGCCGATTCAATTAATAGTCGCGGATGTAGAATCACAACCTTCACCGTCGTATTTCCACGTTTCATTCTTGCCGAATTCAACACGCACCGTGCGTTCTCTCGAAACTCTGCGAGTTCGCGCGCGCGTCCGTTTCAAGTAATGCTGAAAGAGGTGCGCGACGATCCGTTCATTCCGATTCGCTGGATGTCGACGCACAAGGGTATGCAAGGCACCGACTATCTCGACGAAGCAGAGTCTAAAGCGGCCGTCGTCGAGTGGTTAAAGGCTCGCGACTTGGCAGTCGAACAAGCGATTAAACTCGACCAACTGAAGGTGACGAAGCAGTTGGTGAATCGTTTGCTCGAGCCGTACATGTGGCACGAAGTTATTGTTACGGCGACCAATTTTGAGAATTTTTTCGCTTTACGTGCGCACGCTGACGCCGAGATTCACATCGCAGCACTCGCAGAGGCGATGCTCAAA
>Ga0302245_1000727_pt1 | contig 25318 bp, 22 predicted proteins | sample AAG_UR_Thr_MG_FD_193512 | JGI IMG/M metagenome (GOLD analysis project Ga0302245, IMG submission 193512) | Enriched activated sludge microbial communities from anaerobic digester in WTTP, New Holstein, Wisconsin, United States - AAG_UR_Thr | ecosystem: Engineered > Bioreactor > Anaerobic >... | reverse complement strand
CCACGATATCTCGTCCAGGTAGCCAAGACCCTCCTTCTCCTGCCATATGCCCCTGTTCAGGGGGCATGCTTCCTGGCAGGCGTCGCATCCGTATATCCACCTGCCCATTCTCCGGGCCAGTTCCGGATCCAGGGGAAGGGTAGCCCTGTAGGTAAGAAAAGCCACGCACCTGTCCATCCTCATGGTGTAAGGCCCTGTCAGGGCTCCCGTCGGGCATGCCTTTATACAGGCATCGCACCCTTCGGGACAGGGGGCCTCCGGCAAAGGCTTGTCAGGCTCAAACTCGCCGTCTACAGCGTAAGAAACTATGTTGAACCATGTCCCGAGACCCTGGCTGTACGAAAAATTGTTCCTTGCCACCGACGCAACGCCTGCCCTCGCGGCGGCAAGCCTGTCGGGAAGACCCCCTTTCCTGACCTTCATGCCCAGGCTTCTCAGGTACCCCGTAAAATCCCTGGTAACACTGTAATCGGGATTGGGCGCAACCCTCGAATCGAAAAGGTAATTCTTCCCTATACAACCGCTGATGCCCGGAGGCACCAGGTATTTCCCGTAAAACCTCAGGCAGACAACAAGAGATTTTGCCCACGGGAAGTTATTCCTTACAGATGCCCTCCTGTACATTGGAGCGTAAAATCCCCCGGTTTCAGGGAACCTGCCCACTATGGCATCCAGAGCCTTCGGGTAATCGGGGAAATCATCGGCGGCCGCAAAACCGCACGCCGCGAAACCCATATCGAGGGCATGTTTTCTTATCTCTTCTTTATCCGCCACTATTTGCTTCTCACCTCATTCAAGATCGGGGCCCAGCGTGCCGTAATCCCATTGGGGTATGGGCGACTCTATTTTCGGTCTTTCCGGAATATTGCCAGGCTTGAATTCCTTTGCAAGCTGTATGCAACCGTCCGCGATCTGCCTGCCTGCCGTAATTTCAAGGTTTGAATACCTGGTCAGCACGGTTTCATAGCCGCCTCCCCCTGGAGTGAAGGCTTTTTCATCCGGGATATATCCGTTATAGCCGTTTGCAAGCTCAACCACGAAAGTCGCGGGAAAGTGCGACCCTTTCTTTATGTCGAGCCCCAGCTGGCAGAAAAGCTCCCCCGGGTTTGAAAGGTATATTGCGCCGCCGACCTGCACGGCCTGGATTTCAACCGTAGCAACAGGATCTTTCCTGATGGTGTAATCAGTTATGAGAACCTCTTTGGCAAAGAGCCAGGGGGTATCCATATCCCTCGATCCCTTCTTCTTCAATCCTTCCTCAACTATGGCGAGGCTCTCTTCAACCCGTTTTTTTGCGGGAAACCTCCGGTTGATCCTGAGAAATTTCTGCCCGTAAGCCACCGGGGACATATCTCCCTTCTCAGCTCCGGCCATAACCTTTACAGCTTCGGCTCCCACCCTGGTGCCGACAAAATCGGCGTACCTTTCCCCGCTCTCTCTTTCGTAGGTTGAAAGGTTGTTAACCTGGGTGACATCTCCGTTCGCCCCGTTGAGGAAAACCGTGACGGCGTCCTCTCCCATCACTCCCCGGACAGTCTTCTCCATGTATCCTATCCAGTCGGATGAAGCTCCTTCCCAGAGGGTGGTGCCGTGGCAGGAGTAATTGACGATACATCCAAGGAACCTTCCGTCTGTGTCCCAGGCAGAAAGAACCCCGACAGCAGGGTCGATGGGGCCTGCAAAATCCAGGATATCAGGATTGCCTTTTCCCGGATGGGTGTAAACCCTTCCGTTCTTCATCCTGCATCTCCGGTTAAAAGCAACCTTGTCTTCAAATCCCACGCCGCACGACAGAACGGCCTTTTTCCTTCTCCTGTCCGCCTCGCACACGGCGGTAACCATCTGGTTGACGATATGCCTGGAATAAACAGGGTCGGAAACGATGGAATATTCCGAAATGAGCTTCTTTATCAAATCGGGGGCATCGGCATACTCTTCAGGGAGAGGACCGTGACAAGGTCCTCCCGAATGGGTATGAGAAGCCCCTATCATCACGGCGCTGCCTTTTATGCCGGACAGCTTCTCTATCTTTGCCCTGGCTTCGGCAATGCAGGCCGCAGACTGGAGGGCCCCTGTGTCAACCCCCACGAGAGCCACCTTCTCTTTCCCGTCGGATATCACCGCCGCCCTTACCTTCAGCCTGTCGTGAATAGATTCAATGTACAGCTTATAGTAACCGGCAGGCCTTTCCATGCCGATACTGGGGGTTATATCCGTTTCGTAAAAACCGGCTTCCATCATTTTCTCTCCTCTTTGTTATATCTTCTCTATTTTAACGGGCCTGCCTTCCCTGGCAGACTGCGCGGCAGAGAGTGCGGCGATCACCGTTTTTGCGCCCTCCGTTTCATCCATTGGCACGGGCTTGTTATTAAGCAGGCAGTCCACGAAATCGGCTATCTCGTCAGACACGTTATGATCGGCGACATCGGCAGGCAGGGTCATGAAAGCGGGCTTCTTGCCAAAATATCCCTTCCTGCAGACGTGGATATATGGAGACCTGTTGTCGCACACTATAGTTCCGTCAACGCCGTAAAAAACGCTCCTCATGGTGTACGGCCTTATGCATCCTACCGAGACGAAAACCTTTCCTATGACATTATTCTCGAACTTGTATATGGCAACCGTGCAATCGTTGACAGGCCAGGTTGTCAGGCACTTGTGGTTTGAGTAAGCTGAAACTTCCTCGGCTTCTCCCGCTATCCACCTTACCAGGTCGACGGCATGGCATCCGCCTCCGAGGAAAGGTTCTCTCCTCGGGTCAACCCGCCAGTTTCCAACCCCCGGGACTCCGGAATAATCGTGGGCGTATTCGGACTCCACGAAAAAGAGCTCCCCGATGTCACCCTTTTCCACAAGTTTCTTGGAAAAAGCGAACTGCGGGCTGTACCTGCATACCTGCCCTACCATGAATTTACGCCCGGTTTTCTTTACGCTTTTTATTATATCTTTTGCCTCCTGGACGTTGGGGGTCATGGGTTTGTCGCACAGGACGTCTTTTCCATCTTCCATGAAGGCTATCGACTGCTCGGCATGGTAGTAATCCGGGGTAACCACGGAAACTATGTCTATATCCTTGTTTCCGAGAAGTTCCCTGTAATCCTTCACGGCCACAGGCACGCCATACTCCTTCTGCTTTTCCGCAAGAATGACGGGATCAGTGTCACATATGGCGACAATTTCAGTGTGTGGATTCTGCTTGTATCCCACAAGGTGGTAGTCGCCCATTTTCAATCCTATTACCGCCGCTCCAAATTTCTTTGACATAAAACCTCCCGTTTAAAAATATTTGTATTGTGATCCGGTTAAAAAAACTCACCCGGCTTTTCGCCGGTCAGCGAGAAAGAATCCCTTCAGCTCAGAATTGATGATACCATCTTATACGAAAGTGTCAAATCGTCTCAAGAAACCTTCCCACGGCCGAGTTGTTGTTGTCGTAACGGGAGACAACGCCGGCAGAGGCGGCCGCAGCGATTTTCGAGTTCGAAGGAGCCACCGAAAGTCCGGCATATTCCAGCATGGGGATATCGTTCTCCCCGTCCCCGAAAGCTATGATCTCCTCCCTTCTTATGGAGTAATGGCCCGCAAGCCGGCCGAGCGCCACTCCCTTGTCTGTCTTTTTGCTGAAGAACTCGAGATATTCAGGGTTGGTCCTTGCAACGTTCACGAATCTGCCCATGGCCCCTTCAAAATAACCGTAAAGAAAATCCCTTGTTCTGGACTTGTCGGGCCCCGAGCTGTCGGTTATGAGTATCAGCTTGGTCGGACTCTTTCCCCTGAACCCCGAGAGGTTGTCTACGAAGCGGTATACCGCCTTTGTCTGGCCGGAATAGATCTCTGCATACCTCCGGAGAGAAGCGTCTCCCCTTGCATACAGAAGATCGTCGAGGTAGTAGTTCAGCAGGTAGCCCTCCCTCTCGCAGAAATCAACGATCCTGTCCGAGTGGGAACTTTCGAGGGGTTCGTGGTAAAGCAGCTCCCTGCCTTCTCTCTCCGTAAGCCTCACCATTGCGCCATTGTAAGATATGACAGAGCAGTCAATCCCCATAAGCTTGGCAAAAGGCTCCACGCATCCGGTCATCCTGCCGGAAGAGAGAACAACCATGCCCCCCTTGCGGGAGAAGGCAGTAATTGCCTTCGCATCCCTGGCTGATATTCGCCCCTTATCGTCCAGCAGGGTACCGTCGAGATCGAGGGCAACGAGCTTATACATGTCTGTCAAACCTCCCATGTTGAGAACTTTCACCTTCGCGTCCGGATAACGGATTCATTTTAAACCTGTTGACAGTTGCGCCCAATCTATTATAATTTAAAAAATGGCGGCTTCCAAAAAATGCCTGCGCGGGATAATGCCCGGGCAGCCGGATTCACCGGCAGAAGAAACCTTGCCGGAAATTAAAAAGGGGGAAGAGAATGGCTTTTTCGATAAAGAACGGACAGAAGGCGCTTTTCATAGGAGACAGCATAACCGACTGCGGAAGGAGAACCGAACCTTCCAGGCTTGGAAACGGATACGTTAAGATATTCAGCGAAATGATGGTGGCAAACATGCCGGAAACCAAAGTGGAGATAATCAACAAGGGAATAGGAGGCAACACCATCCAGGATCTTGAAAAAAGGTGGTCTGACGACATGCTTTACCACAAGCCTGACTGGCTTTCCATACTTATAGGCATAAACGACATACACAGAACTTTCATGAAAACGGAAGGGTGGGAAAACCTGACACCCGAAAGGTTCCAGGAAAGGTACGACAGCCTTCTGGAGAGGTCAGCGAAAACGGGATGCAGGATAATCCTCATAGAGCCTTTCTTCATAAGCACCGACCGCACCGATTCTTACAGGGGCGCGATACTCGGGATGCTGGAAGATTACAGGAAGATCGTCTGGAAAATGAGCAGGGACCACGGAACACTGCTGGTCAAGATACATGATACGTTCCAGAAGCACCTCAAGTACAGGGAGGTAGAAACCTTCTGCGGCGAACCTGTTCACCCCAACCATACCGGACACATAATAATAGCCCAGGCATTATTCGACCTTTTAAAAAAATGAGCGGCATAATAGATTTTCACGCCCACGCTTTTCCCGATTCGCTTGCGGGACAGGCAATAAGCGCCCTCGAAAAGGAGGGGGGAATCCCTGCCCGCCTTGACGGGAGGCTTTCTTCGCTCCTGGACTCGATGGACTCCTGCGGGATAGAGAAGAGCGTCGTATGTTCAATCGCCACAAGGCCCACCCACTTCAAATCCATTCTTGAATGGTCCGGCAAAATAAGGTCCGGCAGGATCATCCCCCTGCCTTCCGTCCATCCCGCCGATCCGGACGCGGTCGGAAATATCGGGATAATAAAGAGGGAAGGGTTTTCAGGAATCAAGATGCACCCCTACTACCAGGATTTCAAAATGGACGAGGCCAGGATGTTCCCGATATACGAAAAGGCTTCATCCGAGAACCTTCTGCTGGTGATGCACACGGGTTTCGACTTCGCCTTCGAAAGGGTCAGGAAAGCCGACCCGGAAAGAATTCTGAAGATCACAAGCCTCTTCCCCTCTCTCAGGCTTATCCTTACGCACCTGGGAGCGTGGGAAGACTGGGAGATGGTCGAAGAACTCGTAGCCGGCAAAAGAATATACATGGAGATATCATTCTCCCTGGAGTTCATGGAAAAGCGGAAAGCGGCCGCCATACTGCTGAAACATCCTGAAGATCTCGTGCTCTTCGGGACCGATTCGCCCTGGACATCCCAGGAGAATACCCTTCGCCTTTTCAGGGAGCTGGCCCTGGGAGACCGGCTTGAAAAGATGGTTCTCCGGGAAAACGCCCTTTCCCTTCTCGGTTTGGCAGACGGGTAAAAGACCTTCCATGCCTCTTTTGAAAGGTACGCGGGATAAATCCATGGGCTTTCTTCCAATCCGTTGCCTCATTGATATTTCTACATAAAGAGTCCTTAATTGATAAAAGACGGTTTTTATTGTAATATACTTGGTGACATGAAAATAATATCCTTTTCGAACCAGAAGGGAGGCACGGGCAAAACCACCCTGTGCGTCAACGTTGCAGCCGCCCTGGTGAAAACGGGCGAGAGGGTACTGCTGGCAGACATGGATCCGCAGGGCAATGCCACGGTTAGCGTGGGCATAAGGCTCAAGCCCGAAGACCTTACAATGGCAGAATTCATGCTCGAAAAGGCACGGCTTGAAGAAGTGATGATCGACAGTTATCTCGGGGACCTCTCGGTGATACCCGCCAGCACGGGACTGGCACATGCCGAGCTTGACCTGGTAACGAGAAGCAAGAACCAGTTCTTCCTGAAGAAGGCGATGGAATCAAGCATGGACATAATCAAAAGCTTCGATTACGTGCTTGTAGACTGTCCTCCGTCCCTCTCCCTGCTGACCGTCAACGGACTCTGCGCATCAAGCCATATCATAGTTCCTGTTCTCTGCGACTACCTCTCCCTCGAAGGCCTTTCCCACCTGATAGACACCGTCGGGGAGATAAGAAAGAAGCTCAATCCCGGGCTGGAGATACTCGGCATATTGCCCAACATGATCGACAGGAGGCTCCGGATAACGGAAGAAAGCCTTTCTCTTCTGAAAAAGGAGTTCGGATCCCTCCTTTTCAAGAACGGCGTCAGCACGTGCAGCCGGTTGAGGGAATCTCCTTCTTTCGGCAAAGCCATATTCGATTATGCCGGGGGGTCAACAGCTTCCGAGGATTTCCTTGCCGTGGCAAAAGAAGTCAAAAGGAGAATGAAATGAAGAGATTGGGACCCCAGGCTAAAAAACTCTTTGACGTTTCATCAAGGAAAGAAGAGACCGGCAAAGCCGGGAAGGAATCAAACAAGAAGTACACATTTATACTGCCTACAGAACTTATGAAGCAGGTTAAACATGTCGCCGTGGAACAGGAGAAAACCATCTCCCAGTGGCTCGCAGAAACGATCAGGAAGAACCTGCCATGAAGAAGCCGCCCCTTCAGGTCTGCTTTGCTTGACAGGCATCTCACCTTGTGATAGCATAATATCATGCCTACGAAAAAGGAGATTATCGGAGTAATAAAGAATGTAGGTCTGTGGGATACAAAATCCATAGAAGGAGCTCTCGAAGAGCAGGAGAAGACGGGAACTCCCCTGAAGGAAATATTTCAGAACAGGGGAATGCTTCCTTTCGGAGAGATTTCTCCTTCTTTCTATTTCCAGATGGGCATTGTCCAGAGAGAACTGCCCGCCCGTGAAATACCGCAGGATATAATACCCCTCCTTCCCACCAAGATAGTAAAGACTCACAGGATCGTTCCGTGGGAAAGAAGGGAGGACGGCAAGATCGTGTTGGTTTCGGATAACCCCCTCAATATACTTTCTTCCGAATATTTCAAGGAAATCGTCGGTTCAGATACCATAAAAGGGGTGGATGTAATCATAACCTTCCCGGAGGAAATAGACCAGCTTATTGACAAATATTATGCCCAGGAAGAGATGGAAGATCTCAGCCAGATGCTCCAGGATGCAAGCAGCGCAACGGTAGACATGGATTCTCCGGAGACCGAAATCCTTGATACGGAAGACGAATCGCTGGCTCTCCAGGCCTCCGTCGTAAAGATAGTCAACCTGGTTTTCGTTGAAGCCATGAGACGCAGGGCAAGCGATATACACTTTGAGCCCCTTGAGAAAAAATTCCGCGTAAGGTTCAGGATAGACGGCCTTCTTTATGAAGTGGTCGCTCCTCCCAAGAGGATAGAAAGGCCTGTTCTGGCAAGGCTTAAGCTCATGGCCAAGATGGACCTCGCAGAAAAGAGACTGCCCCAGGACGGAAGGATCATGCTCGAAATAGGAGGCAAGCCGATAGACTTCCGGGTATCTTCCCTTCCCGGCATCTACGGTGAAAGTATCGTTCTCAGAATACTCGACAAATCCTCCATGATGAAAGGGCTCGAGGAACTCGGCTTCCTCGCGGACGACCTCAAGTCATGGGAGGCGCTCCTGCAGTACGCCGGGGGGCTTGTGCTCGTCACGGGCCCGACCGGATCGGGAAAAACGACCACCCTTTATGCCTCTCTCCAGACCCTTAACACCATGGACAGGAAGCTTATGACCGTTGAAGAACCGGTGGAATACCAGATCCCGGGCATAAACCAGTCTCCAGTAAACTCGGAAATAGGCCTTACTTTCGCATCGATCCTGAGGGCATTCCTGAGGCAGTCCCCCGACGTCATACTCGTTGGAGAAATACGAGACTTTGAGACTGCTGACATCGCTTTGAGGGCGGCCCTCACCGGACACCTTGTCTTCAGCACCCTGCATACAAATAATGCGCCCGGCGCCATCACAAGGTTAATAGACATGGGCGCTCCCCCGTTTCTCATAGCTTCCTCGGTCCAGGGAGTCATGGCCCAGAGGCTTGTGAGACTCCTCTGCCCATATTGCAAGGAGAAGATAGAACCTGACGAAGAGATGTCGAAAATCCTGAGGATACAGCCTGGAGAAGAAGTAAACGTGTGCAAGCCCAAAGGGTGCAACGAATGCAATTTCACGGGGTTCCGGGGTCGAAAGGGCATATTTGAGATATTCGCGATGAACGACGAACTGAGGGAATTGACACTGAGAAGGGCAAGCGTCAGCGAACTGAGACAGGCCGCCATCAAAAACGGAATGAAACTGATGTTTGATGACGGGATCAGGAAGGTCAAGCTCGGCATAACAACCATGGATGAAGTCTTAACGGTTACAGGAGAATAGATATGCCAAAGAGCATGGAAGAACTGCTGGAACTCCAGATCAAGGAGGATGCTGCCGATCTCCATATCAACGTGGGCGTCCCGCCTATACTGAGGATGCACGGAGGGCTTTCAAAGGTTGGCACCGAGCCGGTTACACCGGAGGATGCGACCAACTACATGAAGTCAATCACTTCCCGGGAACACCAGGAGGAACTCCAGAAGGTTGGAGGCACGGACTTCGGGTTTGCCTTCAAAGACCTGGCAAGATTCCGCGTTAGCGTCTTCAAGGAAAGGGGAAATATCGCCATGGCATTGAGGCTTATCCCTTACCAGTTCCTGACTTTTGAGCAGATCGGCCTTGAAGCGGAAACGATGAAATACCTCCTTACACGTCCCAGGGGGCTTATCATGGTGGTCGGCCCAACAGGGTCAGGGAAGACAACGACCCTGGCTTCAATGGTAAACTGGATGAACGAAAACCTTGAAAAGCATATCATAACCATAGAAGACCCCATTGAATATTACCACAAGCACAAGAAGGCTATCATTACCCAGAGGGAGCTGGGAGTGGACGTTCCGACCTTTTCAGAGGCCCTGAGAAGAGGCCTGAGACAAGACCCGGACATCTTCCTGGTAGGAGAAATGAGAGACCTTGATACGATAGAAGCCGCAATAACGGCGGCAGAAACCGGCCACGTAGTTTTCGCCACGCTCCATACCACAGGGGCATCGAGAACCGTGGACAGGATCGTCAACGTCTTCTCTGTCGCCCAGCAGGAACAGATAAGGGTCATGCTTTCGGTCTCCGTCCTCGCGATCATATCCCAGGTCCTTCTGAACAGAATCGACAAAAAAGGAAAGGTTGCGGTATTTGAACTGATGATGGTAACAACCTCCATACAGAACCTCATCAGGGAAAGGAAGACATACAGGATCCTTTCCGAAATCCAGACGGGCGGCAACATGGGGATGATCACAATGGACGCCTCCCTGACCAAGCTCTTCAAGGAAGGAAAGATTAGCTTCGACGACGTGATGACATACTCCTACGACCCGGTTTCAACAAGGGCGGAACTCGTGGCGCAGGGACTCATAGACGAAGCTGTCAAGATCAAGAAAGACAGTTTCAGCAAATAAGCGGACAAAAAAATGGATGAAAAGCAACTTCTCGGAAAGATGCTCGTGGAAGAAGGCGTGATAACCGATGACCAGTTGAAAACAGCCCTGGAGAAGCAGAAAGAAACGGGTCATTTCCTCGGAAGGATTCTCGTTGACCTTGGATACATAGAAGAAAGGGACCTCAAGCGGCTCCTTAGCATCCAGGCAGGCATAGAGATGATCGACCTGAAAACCACTCCCATAGAAAAGAGGGCCGTAGAGGTCTTTCCATCGGCGCTTGCCAAGACTTACAACGCCATTCCCATATCCCTGGAGAAGAACATCCTTACCCTTGCCGTAGGAGACACCCTGAGCCTCAACATACAGGACGATATATCATTCGTTCTCGGATACAAGACGAAGATGGTCCTTGCCGACGAGCATGACATTCAGGAAGCGATAGAAATGCATTACGGCAAGGAGATAGAAACGGTTGACGACCTTGTAAAATGGCTGGCGCAAGACATAGAGGAGATGGAAGAACTTGACGCCATAGCAAGCCAGGGAGAATACGCAACCATCACCTCGCTCGAAGAAATTGCTTCCCTGCCCCCGGTGGTAAAGCTTTTTGACCTGATACTCCTGCAGACTGTGAGAGATAACGCATCCGACGTGCATCTCGAACCTTTCGAGGACGATTTCAGGGTAAGATACAGGGTCGACGGAGTCCTTTACGACCTCGTCCACCCTCCCAAAGGCCTCTCGTTCGCCCTCTTCTGCAGGTTTAAGATCATGGCCGGCATGGACATCGCTGAAAGAAGGCTTGCACAGGACGGAAGGATAGAGCTTTCAATCATGGGCAGGGCGGTGGACCTGCGCGTGAATACCGTTCCGACGGTTTTCGGGGAATGCCTCGCCATCAGGGTGCTCGACAGGGGAAAAACTATATTTGAACTGGCAAACCTCGGGCTCTCGGAGAATAACAGCAAGAAGATAGAGAACGTCATCAAGAAGCCCAACGGGATCATACTTGCGACAGGCCCCACGGGATGCGGAAAGACCACGTCCCTGTATGCCATACTGAGAACCCTCAACACGCCCGACGTCAAGGTTATAACCACCGAAGACCCTGTTGAGTACATGCTCGAAGGGGCTCTCCAGGTTCCCATAAGGGAACACATAGGACTGACTTTCGCAAGGTGCCTTAGGAGCATACTGCGTCAGGACCCGGATATCATACTGGTGGGAGAGGTCAGGGATTTCGAGACAGCCCAGATGGCCATACAGTCCTCGCTTACCGGACACCTTGTTTTGAGCACTCTTCACACCAACGATGCCCCCAGCACGATCATGAGATTGATAGACATGAAGATAGAGCCTTTTCTTCTCAGTTCAACCATAGAAGGAGTGATCGCGCAGAGGCTTCTGAGGATGCTTTGCCAGAGATGCAAGGAGGAGTATACCCCTGAAAAGAAAGAGCTTCTTGAAGTGGGCCTTGATACCAACCCTGAGAAGGTTGCCTCAATGAAGTTTTTCAGGGCCAAGGGATGTCCCTTCTGCAGGGGAGGATACAAGGGCAGGACCGCCATATTCGAAATCCTCATGCCCACGGAACCTTTCTGGCAGGCCGTAATTGACAAGAGGCCCCTGGGCGAGATAAAAAAGATAGCCATCGAGGACTGCCACATGAGAACTTTGATTGAAGATGGCCTTGACAAGGTAAAAGCGGGTATAACCTCTATTGAAGAAGTGGCAAAAGAGATACACGGGTATTGAGCAGGGAATAAGGTGTTCCGTCTCCCGTGGATGAGAACGCGACGAAAAAGGGGGAAAGATGGCACAATTCCAGTATAATGCGATGGATACGGGAGGAAAACCCGTCACCGGTACCATAGACGCCCCACAGATGCAGGAAGCCATATCAAAACTCAAGGGCATGGGATTTTTCGTTACCAGCGTGGCTCCGGCAAGGACCGTTGCAGTTTCCCAGAAAGGCAAGGAAAAAGCAAAAGCCCAGGCGGCTCCCCAGGCCGCAAAAAAGACAAAAGCCAAAGGCGGGAAAGGATTATCTTTCGGAGCCGCAAAAATCAAGCCCAAGGAACTTACAATCATAACCAGGCAGCTTGCTACCCTCATAGGCGCAGGACTTCCCCTGCTGAGATCCCTGAAGGTTCTCAGAGAGCAGAGAAAGGGCGGGGCCAGCATGGTCCTTGCAAAGCTGTCAGACGACATAGAAAGCGGCTCTCTTTTTTCTGAAGCCCTCGCAAAGAATCCCGGAAGCTTCCCCAAGATATACGTTTCCATGGTCAAGGCCGGAGAGGCCGGAGGCGCACTGGAGACGGTTCTCACAAGGCTGGCCGAATTCATGGAGAAGGAGGCAAAGCTGAGAGGCAAGATCAAATCCGCCATGGCGTACCCGGCAGTCATACTTGTCGTTACCGTCGGCATACTCGGGTTCATCATGCTCAAGATCGTTCCGACTTTCATCGATATATTCAAGGACATGGAAGCCGGCGAACTTCCGGGCCCGACAGTCCTTCTCATGAAGATATCAGAATTCATGACCAAAAAATCCATCATCATAGTGATATTTCTGATAGCCATGGTAATCCTCTTCAAGATCCTTAACAGGATCAAGTTCTCCAAGTTCTACATAGACAAGATAAAGATGAGGATACCCGTATTCGGCCCCGTCGTTTCGAAAAGCATCGTGGCAAGGTTTGCAAGGACATTCGCAACCCTCATCACCAGCGGTGTTCCCATTCTCCAGTCCCTGCAGATAGTAAGGGACACGACCGGCAACGAGGTCGTGTCAAAAGGCATCAACGAGGTCAGGAACAGGGTCAGGGAAGGAGAAGGAATCGCCGGACCCATGCTCAAGGCAAAGGTTTTTCCTCCAATGGTCACCAACATGATGGCCGTAGGCGAGGAGACGGGCGCTATGGATGCCATGCTTGAAAAGATCGCCGAGGCCTACGAGTCCGAAGTCGATGCCGCCGTCTCGGCCATGACCTCCATGATAGAGCCGATGCTCATCGTATTCCTCGGGGGAATTGTCGGATTCATTGTCATATCTCTTTTCATGCCCCTTATAAAGCTTGCAATGGGACTTTCGGGAGGATGAGAAACGGCCGGGCACGAGAAAAGGTCCCGATAATGACTTAAAAGGAAAGAAGGAGGTGAAAGATGAAAATATTATTTCTGAAAAAGCAGGGCGGCGAAATGAAAACGGCCGTCCGGAAGCACGGATTCACACTTATTGAACTGCTTGTCTCTATTGCCATAATAAGCATACTTGCCGCCTTCCTCCTGCCGGCCCTTTCAACAGCCAGAGAGAGGGCGAGAAGGACAAACTGCATGAATAACCTCAGACAGCTGGGCATAGCATATGAGATGTTCGCGGACGACCACCATGAGAATTTTCCTGCCGCGGATACGGATCTCTACGCCGAGGATAAGGATCTTTATCCAACGTACATAAATACACCGAAGATTTTCTGGTGCCCGTCAAGCATATCAAGGAACAACGATGCCCCGTCTGTCATAGACGCGGGGAACTGGGATAATTCTTACTCTTTCGTTTTCAAGCTTACCACGGGAAACAAGTCGGTTGCCCCCATACCCATGATAAGCGACAACGGGATATATGTAGGACTCGGGCAGAGCTACGGAAACCACAGTTACGGCATAAACGTGCTCTTCCTTGATTGCAGTACGCAGTGGATAAACAATCCTGACATAGTATATTCGACAAACGAAATCCCTGGAAACGTGGCATGCGCGAACAATGGAGATTCCATAACTATTTCAAACCTTCCCAACTGGGGACAGCAGTAAGAGGCCTCAACACGGATTAATAAACAGGAACAAGAGATTGGGAGATGATTAAATGAATAAGATTAAAAAGACGGCTGGAAAAACTGCCGGCAGAAAGGGATTTACCATGATTGAACTGCTGGTTGTCATGGTCATAATCGCCATCCTTTCGGCGTTGCTTCTGCCAGCTGTAAGACGTTCAAGGGCGAAAGCCATGGTAGACAAAGCAACCGCTGAGATAACTTCACTTTCCACGGCTATCACCATGGTAAAAATGGATACGGGAAATTACATAAGGCTGTGCGACCTTTCAGATCCTTCTTTGAGCGGGACTTACCTGTCGGCTTCTCCCCATTACGGGACAAGATGGGGAGGCACGGTTGCAGGCGGAACCTTTGCCTATTACGACCCGGTTGCAGCGAGCGTTGACACGGATACAGAAAGCGAGCTGACATTGCCAATGCCGGCATCGGGACACCGGTGGGACGGACCATACCAGGTATTCCAGGACAAGGCGGTGCTAAACACATCCCTGGGACACGGGGCTATCCCCACTGTTACAGGAGCCGGATGGCTCGATACTCCCGTCACGGGCCATTTCCCCGAAGGCACTCCCATCGATTCATGGGGCAAAGCCTACGGCATGGCGTACAATAGCGGCGAAGGGGTGATGGTCATATACTCGGCCGGCCCCAACAGCACGCTTGAGACCGGCAGGGGAGACACGGCGCCTGTCGGAGACGACATAGTGAGGAGATTCAGGTAAAGCCTGCCATCCTTTGGGAATGAGATAGAGACCATCTTATTTCTATAGTCACCGTTGCGAATCAGCATGAGACCCATAGATTCTTTTTTACTTGCGGTTGTACAGGGAATCGCCGAATGGCTGCCGGTAAGCAGTTCCGGTCATCTTGTCCTGCTCAGGCACATCTCGGGAATGGAAAGCGGAATCTCTTTTGACATATTCCTCCATTTCTCAGCCCTTTTCGTCATACTTGTCTTTTTCAGGAAGGATATACTTCTTATATTCTCCGGCCTGAGGCATCCGGACAGAAAAGCGGGGGAATACAAGCTGGTTGTATGCATACTGGCGGCGACAGCCATAACGGGGATATCGGGACTTCTCCTGCGGCCATTCATGGAATCCCTCGCAACGATAGATGTCCTTCCTTTCACCTTCCTGATAACTTCCGCCCTCCTCTTTGCCTCGAAAATGGCCGGAGAAAACCGTAAGATGACAATCGGGAAGGCCTGTTTCATAGGACTGCTCCAGTCCCTCGCGCTGCTGCCTGGCGTCTCCAGGTCGGGAGCCACGATCTCCGCGGCGAAAATGGCGGGAATAGACAACAGGGAAGCCTTCAGGTTTTCCTTCCTGCTGGCGGTGCCTGCAATAGCGGGCGCAATCATCCTGGAAAGGGAAAACCTGGAGATGATGCCCGCTTCCGTTCTCATAACAGGTTTTTTGACATCCTTCCTTCTCGGCCTGGCCTCTCTCTGCCTGCTCAAGAAACTTCTCATCAGGGAAAAGTTCTATCTCTTCGGTTTCTACACCCTCTTGATATCCATCCTCTCTTTCCTTCTATAAAAAGTATCACCTTGAAATCGGATACCTGCCGTATTCAACGCCTACCTTCAGGAACTCAATGTAGTTGGCCTCCATTTCGGGGGAGATGGGACTCGATTCAGGGATGTTGGAAGGAATGAGGATAAAACCTCCGCGGGATCCACCCTGGCTTATCGATTCCTTTACAAGATCCCTTATTTCGCCCCTGGACCTGAATTCCATGTCATCTGCAAGGATACCCCCCATGAGCGCCATCCTGCCGCCCGTCAGCTTTCTTACCCTGCGTATCGTGTCCGGCGCTTCCAGGGTGTTTATAATCGGCTCCAGCACGTCTACGCCCATCTTTAAAACCAGCGGAAGCAGGGGCTCTATCTCTCCGTGCCAGTGGTAACAGATATAATTTCTGTTGCCTGACTTCAGGATGTCTACAAGTTCCCTGTCATATCTCAAAACATAATCAGAGAAAGCTTTCTTCCCGTCCCTGAAATATTCCCGGGAAAGCTCCGGGAACGTTGCATACTCAGCCCCCCTTATCCTGATAACGGCTCCTGACAGAGAGACCGAAAGATACCTGTAGAGGTCCACAAGCCTCTTGTGGATCTTGTCGAGAAGTTCAATGATAAGGCCGGGGAATTCATGGGCAAACTTCCCGAAATCACCCGGTGCGAAAAGCTCCCCGGCGACTCCCATGGGATCAGGCAGGGCCACCGCAACAATGCCCCTGTCTTCAAGCTCGTTCTGGAGCCTGTAGTAGCCGGACAGGGGAGGACTGTATGGGATGTAGGGCAGGGAAAGAAATTTCATTATATCCCTTTCCTTTTCTATCCAGGGTTTCTGGATCCAGTGGTGAATGCTTGCAGAGTTTGTCGTCGCCGAGCGGGCCAGCTCGCCAAGGGGAGTCTTGACCGAAAGCCTTACCGTCTTCGAACGCCTTCCGTCCCCGGACTCGTCCACCCGGACATCTATGCTGCCTGGCGCCGAAAAGAAGAAGCCTGTTTGGGGCCTGTAAAGATGGATCGTGTCCTGGAGTTCCGCGGCGGTGCGGAGAAGGTTGTCAAAACTCCTGTGCTGAGCCCAGAAGCTTTCCTTTTCAAAGGGGTTGATTTTATAGAGAGAAACGGGTACCCTGTCAGGCATGCCTCCAAGGAGAACGGCCATTATTCTTTCCCTGCTTGTCATATGCCCTCCCTTGTGGAACGACAAAAGACAGCTTAAACGGTGTCCATGTGGCCGACAAAAAATCCAACGGGGAGGAATCTCTTCAGTAACAGGTAAGTCTCCTGGTCAATCTCTTCAGGGGCCCAGAAGGTCTGTCCGAAGAGAAGCCTTGTCATCTCGTTTTCTTCAAGAACCACCTCAACGCCTCCCTTTCCCTCCTTCACTGAGACAGCCCTGCCCTTGCGGGAAAGAGTAACCGACTGGCCATTCTTAACCGTCAGAGTCAATACTGCGCCCCCGGGGAAGAAGAAATCGGAACGTCCGGAAATTATTCGCAGGGTTTCCCGCAGGTCGATTATCTTAAGCATGCATGTTTTACCGACAGTCCACCCTGAGGAAGCTTCAAGAAGTATGCGCGGGACCTCTCCGAGGCCGGGAAAGGATAACCTGAAGCCTGTTATCCCGAACCTCTCCGAGAGATGGCCGAGAAGCCCGAGAAGAATTTCGGGATCACCGCCGAATTCATTCACGCTGCCTTTCTCCCCGCTTTCTGTTGAGAATACCGTGAGGTACGCAAATGAGTTTCTCCTGAAACCGTAATAGGTGGCCGAACCCCTCCTGGAATAGACCGTCAGGAAATCCGACGCGATCCGTTCCATCCTGTAGCTGTTGGAATTGTAGGCTTTTCTTATCTCCCCGAGAATATCCTTCTCCCCGAAGTACCTTCTTGCTTCAAGAGGCGGAACGCCGGAGGCTTTCAGCCCCCTTGAATTTATTGCAAGATGAACGGAAGAACCGCAGTTCTCGTAGCCGAAATGGCCGTACCTGTGGCGGTCCCCCCAGAGTATGGATACGGGGAATCCGTCCCTCTTCATCCTGGCGAAGGACTCCATGAGAAGGGACGACATGTACCCCCTGCCCCTGTGTGAATAGAGGGTGGAAACGCTGCCTATGCCGGCGGCCCTTATCCTTGCTCCCTTCTGGACAATGGAAAGGGGAAAGATCCTGAGAAAAGAGACTATCCGGCCGCCTTCCCTTACAAGGAGGGAATTCTCAAGCGCGGTATGCTCCTTTCTCCACACCTGGGGCCAACCCTCGCTGAACGCCCCCGAGGAATGACCGTATACATCCTCAAGAAACCGCTGTATCTCCCCGTAAAGAGCAGGAGTGCCAACCTCAATTTTCATCCGCTTCTCCTTGAACGCCCCTGATCCTGACAAACCTGGCAATCTTTTTGTCTTGCTTTTCTCTCCGTATCCCATGAGGCTATCCCCTGACGGATCTCCCTCATAAAATTTTCATCTCTTTTCTGGTACTGTCATGCCCTCAGAAGTTCATCTGTATCTGCCACCTGAAGAATACCGCGTCATCCCTGTTGGCGGCGTAGTAGTCTCCCGGAATAAAGTATTCGAGGAGAAGGAGTCCTTCCACATTCTTGCAAAACTTGTGGGTCAGCTGTACCTGTGGAAGCTGTCCCCTTTTTGTTCCGCCCCCGAAAAAGGGAGACGGGGCCATCCCTTCGTTTGCCATCAGGTAATTGTATGCCAGGAAAAGGCCTGTCTTTTCCGTCATTTTCATGTCAAGCCTGGCGCGCAGAAGCTGCAGGTTGCTCCAGTAACCGGGCTCTCCCCTTTCTATTGCCGAGCCGAAAACGTAAAGCTCGCTTATCCAGGGCCATTTCGAGAATACAGGATTCCACCCGTCGTCATCGCCGGCGTACGGATCGTCGTCTCCGGAAAGGTAAGCATAGCCGAAATCAAGAGACGGCGAAAACCTTGCCTCCCTGAAATTCCTGGTGAGGAAAACGTACCCGCCAAGCCCGTTCCTGTCCCTGTTGTCATCGTATTCGCCGAACTGGTAAGCGATCTCTCCCCTGACTCTCCAGGGCTGGAAATCGTAGACCATCCTGTTTCCGACGGTATGAAGTTTCAGCTCTGCGACGTTATTGCCCGACCTCACATGGGCGTCCTCCGTCTTATATATGTAGTAGGGCTCCACTGCGAACCTGTCTGCCGGCTTGAACTTTCCGTAAAGGATGAAAGCACTCTCGTCCATCTCTGGAAAAAGGAGCTTCCTGTCCTGGTTGTCTATGACCGGCAGGTACTCCTCCTCCTCTGTATTTCTTGTATATATGACATCGAGGGAATTCTTTTCGTTGAAGCGGATCGTCGCCTTCGCGGCATTAAAGTAGACCGACCTCGAACCGTCGTAGGGCGTCCCGTCAAGCAGTACGAATCCCTCTCCGTGGGTCATAAGGAAATCCTGCCTGCCTAAACGCAGGTCCACGGGCATTCCCATGACGCTTTTCACGTCAAGGTAAAGGTTGTCGACAAATATCTCGTTGTCCTTGATATGGTCTCCTGCAGAGAGTTGTCCGTCGGTTCGCATGTAGTACTTGGGTTCGGCCGTCAATTTCGCAAAGAGGCTGACATTGTCGCTGAATGAAAACTTTCCCCAGGCGCTCGCCTTCAGCCTGAAATAATTGTCATCCTTTATGATATCCGCCTTGTTATAGTCAAAAACATTTTCGATGTACTCCTGCCTCATCCTCAGGTTAAATCCGTAGTCAAAATTGCCGTCGGCCAAAGCTGTCGCCGCAAAAACAGCAAATAAGATATATAATAAAGCTTTCCGCGCCATCATGCCCGTCTCCTTTCCCCCGCTTTCCACGCCCACACCCGGGCCGTGGAGATACAAGGGGCTGTTGGGTTAAACGTTGAATTTCTCTATGCTCCTGTAGTTGTTCTTTTCAAGAATTTCTTCCACTCTCGGGATATCCGCCCCGGCAACCTTGAGGATAAGAGCGGCCTTAACCCCCTCTTCCATTATAAAGCCGTAAGCATCCTCAATGTTTATATCCCTGTCCTCGAGGATCTTCGCAACCTTGTGAAACGCCCCGACGCTGTCGGGAATTTCCACGACCACCACGTTCTGGAAAGAAACGAGGAAATTCTTCTCCCTTAAGATATTGAAAGCCTTTTCGTTGTCGTCGGTTATAAGCTTTATTATGCCGAAACTGCCGCTGTCGGCTATCGTCATGGCCTTCATGTTGATTTTCGCCTTTTCCAGTATCCCTGTTATCTTGTTAACCTTTCCGGGTTTATTCTCAACAAATATAGAAATCTGCTTACCCATTCATAATCTCCTTTTATCTATAACTCGTTTTGCCTTGCCCGTTGAAACCGGAAGAGACCCGGGCTCAACCAGTTCGACAGAGGGAGTGACAAGAATAACATGCTTGAGCCTCTCCCTCAGTTTTTCCTGCAAATCCCGGAGCTGGTAAAGGTCTCCCCTGAAAAAATCTCTCCTGATCTCGATCTGCACAGATAATATATCAAGCCCTTCTTTCCTATCAAGAATTATCATGTAATTCTTGTCCACCCCGGGAGTCTCCATGAGAACCGTTTCCACCTGGGACGGAAAGATGTTGACACCCTTGACTATGAACATATCGTCAGTCCTGCCCTTCATTCTGCCTATGCGGCGGTGGGTCCTGCCGCAGGCGCACCTGCCGCTGATAAACCTCGTTATATCCTTGGTCCTGTATCTTATGATGGGCATTCCTTCCCTGCAAAGGGTCGTAAGAACAAGTTCCCCCTCCTCTCCTTCCGGCAGTACCTGCCCTGTATCGGGATTGATTATCTCTGCAAAATAATTGTCTTCCCACAGATGCAGGCCGCCCTGAAAGGTGCATTCAAAGGCAACCCCCGGGCCGTTCATCTCGGAAAGGCCGTAGCAGTTGTAAACCTTTATCCCGAACGTCTCCTCGAGCTTTTTACGGGTAGCCTCACTGTGAGGTTCGGCTCCCATGATGGCGATCCTGATGTTAAAGCTTTCAGAAGGGGAAAGTCCTTTCTCCTCGAGCACGTGCCCCATATGCAACAGGTAACTCGGCGTAACGTGTATCACGGTCGTGCCGAGATCCTTGAAAAAATCAATCTGCCTCTCGGTGTTGCCCGTCCCTATGGGTATCACAAGGGCGCCTATCTTCTCCGCCCCGTAATGAAGGCCGAGTCCTCCCGTGAACAAACCGTAGCTCATCATGTTCTGGAAAATGTCAGACTTTCTGACCCCCACGGCATAGAGCCCCCTCGCCACTATATTTGCCCAGTTGGATATGTCCCGGCCGGTATGAAAAACGAGGGTTGATTTGCCCGTAGTCCCCGAGGAGGCGTGCATCCGCACGATATCGTCCATGGAGGTCGCCAGCATCCCGGAAGGATAACTCTCCCTCAGGTCATCTTTTGTCGTGAAGGGAAAATCCCTTATATCGTCCAGGTTTTTTATCTTTTTTCCCTTAAGGCCTTTGCCTGCAAAAAGATTGCCGTAATAAGAAGACCTTCCGGCCCTTTCCACCGCCCCGGCCAGCCTTCTCAACTGCAGGCTCAAAAGCTCTTCTTCCGAAATATTTTCCTCTTTCTCGTTCCAAAACATTATCCTTAATCTCCCGAATCCGTATCATGAAACAGCAAAGGAACAGCGCCTTCGCCCGGACATGAAAAGATTCTTCTGATGTAACCAACCGTCTGCAACATTGCCTGCGCCTATCTCCTGATAAATAAACCTGTCCCGCTTTCTTTGAGGAGCTCTTCCGAAGGAGGCCTTGTCACAAGGCTTCCGATTAACATCGCCGCAATAGAAATCAGGAACGCGTAGAAACTGAAATGGAAAGGAAGAGGCGCCACGAATTTTGCGTAAGCTCCAAACAGAAGGGCCGTAACGTACCCTGAAACCATGGACCACAAGGCCCCCTGCCTGTTCGCTTTTTTCCAGTAGAGGCCGAACAGGATGGGCACGACAAATGTCGCAAGCATGACTCCGATGCCCATCCATATAAGCCACGCAAGAAGAAGCGGAGGCTTTATGGCAAGCAGGAAGCTTAAGATCCCGAACACGATAACGGCTATCCTGCTTACGAGAGTGACTTTCTCCGGGCTCGCGTCCTTCTTAAAAAGCTGCTTGTAAAAATCCCATCCGCAACAACTGCCTATAACGAGAAGAAGCCTGTCTGTAGTGGACATGACCGCCGCCAGGATGACCACTGCAAGGAGCGACCACGAAGCTTGGGGAAGGGCGTATTTAATTCCCACAAGGAACGCGTCGTCGGGTTTCTCGATTGCAACAGCCCCGTTTGCAACCAGGCTTCTTACAGCCATGCCTGAAATCTTTATGAGGTACATGATAATAATATACATCACGAAAACCACCAGCGGCGACCATTTGAAATACTTCTTCTCCTTTACCGAGATGGCGTTATTGACGATATGCGGACCCGAGCCCAGTCCCAGGGCGAGAAGGAAAAAGAATGACACCAGGAACATGGGGGTCGCAAAAGCGTATCCCGGACTTGGAGGATGAACCTGCGGGTAGGCAAGCCTGAGCATGTTGGGGTCAATGCCGGCCATCGTGGCGTTTATGTGGGAGATTCCCCCCGCACCGTTGATTATCAGGGGAGCCGCAAGGAGAACCCCGAAGAATATGATGAATCCCTGGAAGAGAGTCGTCCAGGCCACCGCATAAAGACCCCCGAGAAGAACGTAGATTACAACTATCATGGCCCCGATCAAAAGGGCAAGGGTTTGGGGTATCCCGAGAAGCCATTTAAGGACAATGGCTATGGCTGTGTACTGACCCACCAGGTATATGAGGGTAGTTGTCAGTACGGCCACCGAAGATATTGTCCTGACAGCCCTGGGACTCTCGAACCTGTAAGCCAGGTAATCCTGCAGGGTGAGGAATTCCTTATCACGGCATACAATGTAAAGCTTGTACCCGTAGAATATAATGGCGACAGCGCAGGTAAGCGGAACGAATATCTGCTCCCAGAATGTCGGCCAGCCTCCCACGTAACCAAGACCTGCAACCCCGAGAAGGGTCATTCCGCTTGTGGTGGAACCCAGTATGAGCATGACAAAAAGCCAGAAACCCATGCTCTTGCCAGCCACTATGTAATCAGAGGCCGTTTTTATCTTCTTGCTTGCCGCGGCCCCTATGAGCAACATTGCCGCCAGGTAGAGGAATACAACGATTATACTGCCCGTTCCAAGATTTCCGTTTCCCATTTACCCCTCCGCGCTTTTATTTGAAAGTTACAGCCCACCACACAAGCCACACAATTGCCAGTGCGGGCATAGCGATGAAAAAAACCACAAAAGTTGATGTAGGCATGTTAAACATTTTTCCCTCCGAATAATTTCTTCAGCTTCTCCTCCGGAAGAGGCTTCGTAAGCATGCTCCCGGCGAAATATAAGATGCCGCAACCTCCCAGCACTATGAACTCGAGAGTGCCCATGCCGATCTTTCCCCTTGTAACAAAGAGGCTGCCGCCCAGGGTGGAAACGACGCCGTAAACCATGCATAGGATCGCTCCCGTGGAGGTAGCCCTCTTCCAGTAAAAGGAGACGGCCGTGCAATATATGAAGATACCTCCCAGCCCTATTGAAGCGAATCCCATGAATACGGCCAGGAGAGCCGGCGGATTCTTGAAAGTCCAGTAAAAAGGTATGAGAAGAAAAATCCCGATAAAGACCTTGGTAAGCTTAAGAAGGATATCGTGGGACATTTGAGGACGCCAGATATGTATGATATCCCTTGTAACGTTTCCGGCCATGACCATGACCATGGAGGAAAGAGTCGAGAGGGCGGCGGCAAAAACTCCCACCACGTAGAGCGTGGTAAGAGGCTTGCCTCCAGCCACCATGGCTATATAGGGAGCGGCAAGGTCCGCCTTCCAGGGATTTATGTTAAGCAGGTGCGGCCCGAAAACGGCCCTGCTGCACAACCCGGTTATGGCGTTAAGGAATATGGGAGGGCCGGCAACGAGGAAAACCATCAGGGTAATAAGCATGTAATCTTTCTTGTTAAGCTTTCTCATGCCAAGGAACCTGGCCACGTTATGAGGAAAACCTGTGGCCATGGTAAGGAAGATGAAGAGGGTCGAGACTATTCCCACCGGGCTGGAAAAAAGCTGTGCATTGCCCACCGTGGGAAGATCCCTCCTCACGAGGTCCAGGAGAACCGGGTTTTCTGCCGCCAGCTTCAGGTTCAAGGCAGAAGGGCCGCCCACGTAGTGGAGGGCGACAAGGCCGAGAATGAAACATGCTATGCCGAGCAGTCCGCCCTGCAGGGCAAGAGACCACTGGGTTCCGGTGTATCCGCCGACTATCATGTAAATAAAAACAATTACCCCCGAAAGAAGGAGGCACCATATAGGCTGAAGTCCGGTTACAGAATACCAGATAGTGGCCCCGGCCTTGAACTGCCCCACGGCGTAAAGAATCATGAAGAATATCATGACAAGCGCAGAGAGCGACTGAACAACCTTGCTGTCAAACCTTATTCCCAGGGCATCGGAAACAGTCCTGGCCCCGAATTTCTGGGCATACATCTGCATCTTTTCTCCCGTGAAGAAGAGGCAGGGCATCACCCCGACTATGGTCCACATGCCGGCAAACCACATGCCCGACCATCCGAACTGGTATGTCACCCCCATCATCCCGAGGGTTGCCCATCCGCTTAGCCATGTCGCACCCAGGGCAAGGCCCGTGACGACGGGGCCGATATCGTTGTGCCCCGAAAGGAAAGATTCGAAGGACTTTGATTGTTTCCGGCTGAAAAAACCGAGCATGATGCATACGAGGAGCATAACTCCCACTCCGAGGGTCGCCCAAAGGCCGTAAGCAACACCAGACACGGGAAGCGGCTGGAACTGGTTGAACAAGACATTCATGTCATTCATTTTTCCACCCCCTGATCCTGAGTACCAGCCCCAGGATAGTGAAAAGCGTGCTTAATACGACCACAAGCCACCAGGCAAGCCAATTACTGTCCATTGCGATACCTCCTCCCTTTTAAAAAGATTTGACATCTTTTTCGCTGAGCATCTTCACTCCGTTTTCGGAGAAAATCTTTTCTGCGCGGGATATATCTTCAACTCTCAGTACGACAACCGCCTTGTCCCCCGACTTATCCACGAAAGCGTAAAGGTACTCCACGTTAATGGAGTTTTTCTCAAGCAAGTTCACGATCTCCAGTAGCCCCCCCGGCTTATCCGAGACCCCGACCGCTATGACCGAAGCCGTATTAACCGCTATATTCTCTTTCTTGAGAATTTCCATGGCTTTTTCGGAATCGCACACAATGAGCCTGAGCATACCGTAACTCGACTTCTCTGCCAGGGAGAGCGCCCTTATGTTTATATTATTATTGCTCAAGATATTAAGAACCTCTTTCAGCCTTCCAAGCTTATTTTCCAGAAAAACGGACAGCTGCATAATAGACATGTGTTTTCACCTCCTTATCCCGGCCCATCATCCATGACAGGGTCCGGACAACCCTTCTTGACTGTGAACAGTTATGGTACCCTCAGATTTTCCTCTGGTCTATAACCCTTTTTGCCTTCCCCAGGCTCCTTTCTATGCTCTTGGGCTCGACAAGCCTCACATTGACGGAAATGCCCAGGGCGCTTTCTATCTCGGACACCACCTTCGCCTCCAGTTCTTCCAGTTTCTTTATCTCGTCGGAAAAAACTTTTTCCGCAACCTCAACCTGCACCTCCAGCCGGTCAAGGTGCTTCTCTCTGGTAACTATTATCTGGTAATGGGGAGCAACCTCGGGAATGGACATCAGAACGGTTTCAATCTGGGATGGAAAGATGTTTACGCCCCTTATTATGAGCATGTCGTCTATCCTGCCCTTTATTTTGCTTATCCTTGGCATTGTCCTTTTGCAGTGGGGGCAGGGCTGCCAGGAGATGGAAACGATATCTCCCGTCCTGTACCTCAGCAGGGGTATGGCCTCCTTGGTAAGGGTGGTAATAACCAGTTCCCCCTCTTCTCCTTCCCCGCGTACTTCTCCGGTGGCAGGATCAATAACCTCCGGCAGGAAATGGTCGGCCCACAGGTGCAGGCCTTCCTTTCCCGGGCATTCCATTGCAACCCCCGGCCCGATGATCTCCGAGAGTCC
>Ga0302245_1000724_pt1 | contig 25370 bp, 20 predicted proteins | sample AAG_UR_Thr_MG_FD_193512 | JGI IMG/M metagenome (GOLD analysis project Ga0302245, IMG submission 193512) | Enriched activated sludge microbial communities from anaerobic digester in WTTP, New Holstein, Wisconsin, United States - AAG_UR_Thr | ecosystem: Engineered > Bioreactor > Anaerobic >... | reverse complement strand
TATAATTGCTTATTTTTGGAAGGGGATTCCCATTTTAGGGTTGATTTTGGGGCTGGCCATGATCGTCAGTGTCTTCACCGGTTCGATGGCGGGAGTGCTCATCCCGCTGGCTCTCAAAAGGCTCGATCAGGACCCGGCACTGGGCTCCAACATACTTTTGACCGCCTTTACCGACGCGTTCGGCTTTTTTTCGTACCTCACCCTTGCTACCATATTAATCAAAATATTCATGTAGATACACCTCCGACACAGGGATATTTTATTAACCGGACCTTTCTTCTTGTGCGTCTGCCCGTTTTTATGCTACCAAGTAAGAAGAAAATAAACGGGCCTCAGGAAGAACTCACCATGTACAGCATTGCCAGTCTGAAAAACATCGTCGACGAACCTTACTCCTATTTGCAAAACTTAAAGAACGAAAAAGGCAAAAAGATTATCGGCACAGTGTGCACCTACGCACCTGAAGAAATCATCCATGCGTCCGGCGCCCTGCCGGTGAGGCTCTTCAGCTCTGACGCCGCTATACATCGGGCAGATCTGCACCTTCAATCATACTGTTGTTCGCTGGTGCGCGGGATTCTGGAAGAGGCGCTCGCCGATCGTCTCGATTTTTTGGACGGCATGGTTTTTCCGCACACCTGCGATTCCATCCAGCGTCTTTCGGATGTCTGGCGGATCAATTTGACAAAAACTTTTCATGCCGATGTCATCCTGCCGGTGAAGCTCACGACGGACGGTGCCCGGCAGTATCTGGTCGATGTTCTCAACAGATTCAAGACCGATCTGCAAAGGCAGTTGGGCAAAGAGATCACCCAGGATGATCTGGCCCGTTCCGTCAGGCTCTACAATGAGATCCGTTCGCTTATGGAGAGGCTCTACCGGCTGCGCTGTGATCACCCTGAGGTAATGAGCGGAAAAGATTACCACACCATCATCCGCGCCGCCATGATCGTGGAGCGGGAGGCTTTCCGCGAAAGTCTTGCTGCCATCGTGGACGGCCTGGAAAAAGCGGCCGGCGAAACAAAACCTGCACATCGGAAAAGGCTCGTCATTTGCGGAGGCGTCTGCACGAACCCGGATATCTACGATGCCATCGAAGAGGCAGGCGGTGTTGCCGTAGGCGACGACCTGTGCACGGGCCGGCGCTATTTCGATGCTCTCGTCGATGAGGCACGCCCACCGCTGGAAGCGATGGCTGATCGTTACATGAGACGTGCCGTCTGCCCGGCAAAGCATACCGGCATCACCAGCCGGGGCGAGAATATTATCCGGACGGTGCGGGATTCCAGGGCGGACGGTGTTGTGTTCCTGCTGCTCAAGTTTTGCGACCCGCACGCGTTTGACTACCCATATATGAGAGATATGCTGGAGAGTGAAAATATACCCTCCCTGCTTCTGGAAATAGAGGATCAGTCGCAGGCCGTCGGGCAGGTGCAAACGCGCCTGGAGACTTTTGTTCAGATATTATAACTGTGTTTTCCGCCCGGCGGCGGAAAAGATTGCTTTTCGTAAATCGTGAATCGTCTAGAGGTGGTTGTATGAATCAGTCTGATCCCGGAACAATGAAAACGCTTGGTATTTACCTGTTCGGGCAGGCCAAAAAGTTGTCCCTGAAATTTAAAAAAGCGCCGACGATGAAAGACCTGATGATGGTCTATTACAGCGAGGCCAAATCCGCAAAAATCACCGGCAGGAAAGTGGCCTGGATCACCAGTGGCGGGCCGGTGGAGCCGCTCATTGCCATGGGCGTCATTCCCATCTACCCGGAAAATCATGGCGCGATGATCGGCGCCTCCAAGATGGGTGCGGGGCTTTGCGAAAAAGCCGAGGCCATGGGCTACTCCAATGATCTGTGCTCGTACGCCCGCTCTGATATCGCCTGCGCCACCGTCAACGGAGGCCCCATCGGTGGGCTGCCCAGGCCCGACATGCTGGTGTGCTGCAACAACATTTGCGGTACGGTCCTCAAATGGTATGAAACGCAGGCCCGTTATTTCAACGTTCCTTTGTTTATTCTGGACACGCCTTTTTGCCATACCGGATACTCTGAAGAAGCGGCACGCTATGTACGCTCCCAGATCGACGAGTACATCAGCCTCATCGAAGAGGTATGCGGCAGAAAGTATGATTTTGAACGTCTGCGCAAGGTCGGTCTTTTGTCTTTCGAAGGCCAGAAGCTCTGGCAGGCGGTGCTCGACACAGCGGCTGTCCGCCCGGCACCAATGAGCGCGTTTGACGCGTTTTACCATCTGGCGCTGATTGTCACGCTCCGGGGGACGAAAACGGCGGTTCGCTACTACCAAAACCTGCTGGCTCAAATGAAAGATCGCGTCTCCAGAGGCATCGGCGTGGTGCCGGGTGAAAAATACCGGCTTTTGTGGGACAACATTCCCATCTGGCCGCGCGTGCGCTGGTTGTCGCAGAAATTCGCCTCACACAACGCCTGCCTGGTCGCGGACACCTACACATCTGCCTGGTGCGGCTCGATGAAGTATATTGACGAAAACCGTTTTATCGATTCCATGGCCGAGGCCTACACAAGAATCTATCTGAACATCGGCGTCGATGAAATGGCCAAAACGGTCATCGAAATGATCGACAAATATGACGTGGACGGCCTTGTCCTGCACTCCAACCGCAGCTGCAAACCCTATTCCTTCGGCCAGCTCGATATCGAAAGGATTGTGGGCGAACAAAGGGGCATTCCCTGCCTGATGCTGGAGGCGGACATGGTTGACGACCGCAGCTTTTCTGAAAGCCAGATTGCCACACGGATCGACGCCTTCATGGAAATTATCAAGGAGAGAGCTAAAAGCAGGAACTGAGCTCCAAACGACCGGTAACGCAAACCGACCCGGGCGTATTCAAACTTTGCCTGCTTAAATGAAATGATATGCTGACAGCGGGAATTGATATCGGCTCCATCACGGCCAAGGCCGCCCTTTTACAGGACGGCAAAATCATCGGGACAAAAATTACTTTCACAGGCTATAACGCGGAAGCGGCGGGTATCAAGGTGTATGAGGAGACCCTGGCCGAGGCGGGCCTCGATAAATCGGCCGTTGCCAAAATCGTCTCCACAGGCTACGGGCGCAATTCGGTAAAGTTCGCCGACCGGGCTTTCACCGAGATTCTCGCCCATGCCGCAGGCGCTCACTTTGTCAACAATAAGGTTCGTACAATTATCGACATCGGCGGGCAGGACAGTAAAGCCATTTCCCTCGATGAAACGGGCAAAGTCAAAAATTTCGTCATGAACGACAAATGCGCGGCCGGTACGGGCCGCTTCCTGGAAGTGATGGCGCGCGCGCTGGAGGTCAATCTTGATGAATTTGGCGCGATGTCACTCCGGGCACGGCAGCCTGCCAAAATAAGCAGTCTTTGCACTGTCTTTGCCGAGTCGGAAGTGATTTCGCTCATTGCCCGCGGCGAGCAAAGGCCCCAGATCATCGCCGGCATCCATGAATCAATTGCCGCCCGTGTTTCCTCCATGCTCGCGCGCGTCGGCGTTGCCGAGCCGGTAATGATCACCGGCGGCGTGGCCCGCAACGAAGGCGTCGTCCACGCGCTGGAGAAAAAACTGGGGGTGAAGATCGAAGTCTCACCCTACGCCCAGGCTAACGGCGCAATCGGCGCGGCAGTTCTGGCCGCCACTTTATAAACGTCACCAAATCATCAATTGTTCGTTTGATACCCTTAATATGAAAACTTAAAGGGAATATGGCCGGCTGCCAGATAATAAATAAGCTTCAGGCTTTCGTCACCGAAAGTCCGCCGGCTCTTTTTGTCTTCCCACCACTTTTCACGATCATGTTCGGTGAAAACGGCCAGCGGGTAAATTTTGATGTTCAGCGGCGCCGCGAAATAAGAGTAGCAAAGATAGCTCCTGCGTGTGTGAAAAGAAGGGGCAACTAAAATTGCATCCCGCGCCTTAAGTGGTGCCAGTTCTTTTATCACAAACTCAGCTTCTTTGAGTGTGATCGGGCTGCGTACCGGCACGACGATGACCCTGAAGTCCTCTTGTCGCAGTCCTCTGTCCAGGAGTGTAGCGCCGAGCACATTCGGATAGTCGCCGTCGATTCCGAACGGACGGTGCGCCGGCGCAATCCTTTGCACGACGATCAGGATTTTTTTTACCCTGCCCGCCCGGAGCAAATCTATCCCCGCCTCCACGGAGCCTGTGCTGATAAAATCCGTCCCTTCCAGAATGGCGATGTCCGCCCGGTAATCACCTGTCGGCGCCATGAAGCTGCCGGCACTGTCTATGATAACCTCCCGTTGAGAGTACAGGGCAAAAAAAACAGCGACAATAAAAAGCAAAAAAACCAAACACAGGATAATTATTTTTTTCTTTTTCATTTTCAGCCGCTTCATTATCGATATTTGAATGTGAGTGGCACTTTTAAAACAGGAAGAAGGATAACACAAGTGCTTTTTAACTGATTTCACACAAACCGGTTAGACTTCTGACAAACTTCACCATTATCCGGTAATCGGCAGATTTCTTGCCAATAAAGCTCCACACCCTGGACTGGACCGCTATGAACCACGAGCCACGAGCTATGAGCTAATCCTCAAATCATCTAACCCTCTAAACTTCTAATCATCCAATCCTCCACCTCCGGCCCGCTAAAGCAGGCCACCTCCGCCGCCCTTCGACAAGCTCAGGGTGAACGGGGAACATTTGTGGGTGCGCTTCGCGCTTTTATTGACCGTTCATGCTGAGCTCTTCACTGACCGTTCGTGGTGAGCTTTTACAGACCGTTCGTAGTGAGCCTGTCGAACCATCCTTTAGCCTTTTGCCTTTAGCCTTTAGCCTTTATCCTTTAGCCTTTATCCTCTAACCTTCTAACCTTCTCATCCTCTTCCGACCAACCCCACCATTTTTTATGCAACGGGCAGTCCTTCCGGTTAATTTGAGCAGATGTTTCGCGGAAAATACCATCCCAAAAGATTGATTTTCAAAGCAGCTGAGTTTATATTCCAACATAAGGGGGTTTGGGATATTTAACTTTTTTAAGCTTATTCCGAGAAGGAGGAAAATATGGAAGACGTTTTGTCCGCCTGTACCGTGACGATGAATATTCCCGTGGCCTGGGGAGAGATGGACGCCATGGGACATGTCAACAATATTGTCTATTTCCGCTATTTTGAAACGGTGCGCATCGAGTATTTCAACCGTCTGGAGATGCTCAGCTATGCACAGGAAACCGGTATCGGGCCCATTCTCGCCTCAACCGAGTGCCGCTATAAACTTCCGCTTCAATACCCGGACACGATCATTGCCGGCACCAAAATTTTAAGCATGGAGGCGGATCGCTTTGTCATGGGCTATGAGATTTTCAGCACAAAGACCAAAAGACTGGCCGCCGATGGAGAAGGAGTTATTGTGACCTACGATTACCGTAATAACGTAAAAGTCAGCATCCCGGATTCTCTGCGCGCCAGAATCATGGAGCTGGAAAAAATGCACGGCTGACGGGCGAAAAGGCGGCCTCCCAAAACAATAACGGCGCTGGTTCATCCAGCGCCGTTATTTTTACGCACTTTTTGCTGAATATCGCGGGACTACCCCAGCCACCTGACAAACTGATAGGCGGCCGCTCCCCCTGCGTATGAAATGACCAGCGTCATGAGAATGGCTCCGTAAAACCATTTATTGTTGTTCATCTCCTGCTTCAGCACGGCAATGGTGGCGACGCACGGCATGAACAGCATCATCACCACCAGAAAGGCGGCGGCCGAGGCGTGGTTCATGATTGTTGGAAGGACACTGGCCAGTCCCTGATCTCCCACAGAATACAACACGCCCAATGTCGCCACGACCGTTTCCTTTGCAACCAACCCGGTGAAAAGGGCGGTGATCATTTTCCAGTCCAGTCCCAGCGGCCCCCCCAGAGGCTCGAGCAGACGGCCCAGCGATGCCAGCCAGCTTTCTTCTACCGTGCCTGTGGGAAAGTAGGAAATAACCCAGATAATGACGGAAACACCGAGAATCACCGTTCCTGCCTTACGGATAAAGGCCCAGATCCTCGAGCGAATGGCGATCATTATCGTCCGGAGGTCCGGCCGGTGATAAATCGGCAGCTCCATTATGAAAGGCGCGTCCTGTTTCCAGAGAGTTTTGTTGACGAGCATGCCGACGATGCCCAAAACCGCGATGTTGAGCGCCACAATCAGCCAGGAGGCAAAAACCGCCTTGTCACCGAAAATGGCGGCAGACACCAGAGTCAGAACGGCAAGACGGGCGGTGCAGGGAACGAAAGGAATCAAAAGCAAGGTAATCATCCGGGCTTTGCGCGTTTCGATGATGCGTGCGCCCAACACCGCCGGCACATTACAGCCAAAGCCCAGGCACATGGGAATGAAACTTTTCCCGTGCAGACCGACCAGGTGCATGATGCGATCCATCACAAAAGCGGCCCGCGCCATGTAACCCACGTCTTCCAGAAAAGCCATAATGGCGAAAAAAATAAGTAAGATCGGGACAAAACTCAACACGGAGCCGGCTCCGCCGATGACACCGTTTATCAAAAGACCCTGCACCCAATCAGGCCATGTTTCCAGCAAGGGGGTGGCATATTGGGCAAGGTTGTGCATGCCGTCCTCAATCAGGTTTTGCAGGGGAACTCCCACGCTGTAGGTCAGGAAAAACACCAGCGCCATGACGGCCAGAAGAATAGGAATTCCGAAAACAGGGCGTGTCAGTATATGGTCGATGCGGTCGGTCAGGACAAGCTGCCCCATTTTGAAATGTGATACGGAGGCGCGGGTCATTTTTTCGATCCAGTCATAACGCCCCTTGACGACCGCATGCAACGCGTCTTCGTGTTGCAGAAGCGTTTCCTGTATCGCCTCCCAGCCTGCCTCCGGGATGATCATTTTGGCCATGGCGGAGGCTTCCGGGTCTCCCTCCATCAATTTGATCGCCATCCAGTCCGGCGTGAAGGGCGAGGTGACGTGAGGCCGGACAATGTCTAAAATACCGTGGTAAACATCCAGATGGTCGTCGGAAACAGCCGGAAGCTCATTTTTGTAGTTTCCCTCCGTTGAGGCGGCGGCGACAATCTGCTCCACCAGTTCCTTGATGCCGACGTTACGCCTGGCGATCATGGGAACTACCGGCAGGCCCAGCGAGTCCTTAAGTGATTTCGCGTTGACCTCGGTGCCCTGCTCTTGGGCGACGTCCAGCATATTGATCGCCACAACAACGGGACGACCCAAAAGAAGAACCTCGGCCAGAAGATAGAGGCTGCGCTCCAGCGCGGCGGCATTAAGCACCAGCACAACGAGGTCCGGCTTTTTGTGAATGATATAATCCCGGGCGATTCTTTCTTCTTCGGAAAAAGCGGTCAGGCTGTAGGTTCCTGGAAGATCCACCATCCGGATGAGTTTGTCCCCGATACGATGCTCCCCTTCTTTTTTCTCGACAGTTTTTCCCGGCCAGTTGCCGACATGTTGGGAAAGACCCGTCAAAATATTAAACACTGTGGACTTACCGACGTTGGGCTGGCCGACCAGCGCCACGGATATTTCCTTTTCCACCGGCACGGTGCAAACCTCGTCGGAGGGGTCTATTTTATAGACCATGATTTTCGCCGATTCACCGCGTCCCAGGGCAATTCTGGTTGAAGAAACCAAAATGACCACCATACCTCCGCTTACCTGAGCGACGCGGAAACGCGCGCCCGTGACCAGCCCCATCCCGGCCAGCCGGCTGGTGAGCGTGGTGCCACCGTCAATGGAATGAATTATTCCCTGATCACCTTCGCGCAAGCTAGCCAGTGCTATTAGATTATCCATCAGATTTCCGTCCTCAAGCCGATCCGGTATTTTTTTAAAATCTTTTCCGGCCCGTATGATAATTTTGTTTTTTGTAAATTTTTATTGCCCATGTCTTCTTCGAGATTCAGATATTTATAATCCGCCTCCAGTTTTTTTGCCGTATCATTGAACATGAACTGATAAATCCCGTGATATTTCCTGGACCCCTTGGCGAAATGAAGGCAGAACATATCGCTGTTGAGAGCCTCCCCGATAATGAATCCGGCCGGTATTCCGTCAATGTAATACATCGTCCCCCACAGCGCAAGAGCTGAAAAATTATTGAGCGCTTCGGCACACACGGCATAATCGGTTTTGGCCGCCGACACGCCGGATTCATCCTGCCAGACCTGCAGGACGGTCAGGGCGTCCGTGATGTTTTCACTCGCCAGGGGATGACCGGCCGCCCGGTAAGAAGAGAAAAACTGGTTCAGATGGTTGCGGTGTCTGGTGAACTGTTTTCCCGAAAACGACGCCATCCTCGAGGTCAGATAAATATAATCCGATTCACTCTCATCATACGAGACGCTGAAGGCATCGGAAGGAAAATAAGGCAGCCACTCTTCAGGAATCGGAAAGAAAAAATTGTTCGCATCAAGAAACTCAGCGAGCGTCTCCTTCGAACAGTCTGCGGGGCTGGCAAGAGGCATGATGTAATTTTGTCCTTTGGCATTGTAGGCGGAAATAAATGTCCCGCAGGATTTTGTCCGGATTCTGTAGCGGCTGATGTTCCGAAACAGATAAACGTTGGCAAAAGTATAGTCAGAGACATTCAGATGCATCCGTCGGAAGCGTCCGGCCAGAAGCTCATGGTGAGCGAGTTCAATATTTTCTGTGATATCCATACTAAGGTGCGTGTGTCCTTTTCTATTTTGTTTCAAAGATAAAAGCGGCATTCATTTTCACGAAGCCAACGTCGGTGCATGCGGTAATCGGGCAAGACCTCTAGCACCAAGTTCCAGAATTTTGAAGAATGATTTTTCTGCAGGATATGAGCAAGCTCATGGACCACCACGTAATCGATGACTTCCGGCGGAGCCATGACAAGCCGGAAACTGAACGCCAGACGATTGCTCTCCGAGCAGGAGCCCCAGCGTCTTTGGGCCGCTGTTATCCGCATGCCTCCATGAACCAGTCCCAGCATGGAACTATAGTGTTCAAGACGTCTGCTTATATGACGCATGGCCCTGTCTTTATACCAGCAGACAAAATAATATTTTCTCATGCTCTGTTCATCGGGACAGTTGAGGAAAAAACACTCATTTCGCAGCGTCACTCCCCGGTCTTCCAACGGGTCGTAATAAGCCTCAAGCGGATAGGCGCGCCCCAGATAGTAGAACAACTCACCGCTTGTGTAGCATCTTTGCCGGCGGCCTTCGTTAAGCAGGGATTGACGACGGAGCGATTTGTCAATCCAGTTTCGTTTTTCTTCCACAAAGCGGCTGATTTCCTCCGCCGGTGTAAAGCTCGGCGCATAAACGGTTATACGCAAGTCAGTGTCAATCTGCAAAGAGATGGTTTTTTTTCTTTTTCGGCGGCGGATGACAGAATATTGCATTTCCATAATTTACACCGGATGAGGCCTATCATAACCGGTTCATGAATGCGAGATAAGAAAATCCGGTACTTGTCCGGAACGATGCCCGCATTGAAAGCACCTTTCCATTTGTGCTTTTGTATGATAGATGGTGCTCGATTAAGGTAAGTGTGCACACAATGGAAGAAATGATCAACCGCCCCTGGGGCTACTTTCAGATTCTAAAAGACGAGCCTGAGTACAAAATCAAAAAAATAGCGGTCAAACCGAACGGCTGCCTGAGCCTGCAGCGCCATCAGAGGCGCTCTGAACACTGGTTTACGCTTGACGGTACAGGTGTGGCCACAGTAGGGGACAAAATATTTCCCCTGCAAAAAGGGGCGACGGCCGATATTCCTGAGGGTACCGTTCATCGCCTGGAAAACACCGGAAATATCGATTTAATCATCATCGAAATACAGACAGGCACATACTTCGGCGAGGATGATATCGAACGACTGGAAGACAGATACGGCAGAATCTGAGTGCCGGCAGCCGCTTGCCGCCCGGAGGTATTTACCCAAACCGTCTGTTTTTCTCCGCTGTAACGGTATTCTTTTGTTTTTGTTTTTCCCGTGTGTTTTTTTCAACGAAAATTCTGCGCCCGCTCGCCTGGTCGAGGCCCGTATGATACATGAGAGCAGACCACGTGGAGGGCAGAGGCGTAAAAATCTGCACCTGCCTGGGTGTGGTGTTTAGTCTGCGTGCCGCAAAGGTCTTTAACCGTTGCATATCGTCCATGGTACACCCGGGATGAGCGGCAATGAAATAATAGGTCAGAAACTGCTTTTTTCCCCCCGCCTTGTTGAGGTCGTCAAAGAGTTTTTTGAAATTGATCAGGCATTCTTCGGAAGGTTTTCCCATAAGCGCCAGAACACGGCCCGAGGCATGCTCGGGTGCAATCTTCATCTGTCCGGAAGTGTGGTGCAAAAGCACCTCACGCAGGTAGCGCACGCCGTTTTTTCTGTCTGCCAAAATCAGATCATGGCGCATCCCCGAGGCGACAAAAACCTTCTTGACGCCCGGTATTTCGCGAAGGCGCCCCAGCAATTTGAGATGGCGGGAATGATCCGTTTTCAATGAAGGGCACACCTGCGGAAAAAGGCAACGTCTATCAGAACAGCCACCTTTGGTATATTTCCGCCGGCAGTCGATGCCGTACATGTTGGCCGTGGCACCGCCTACGTCCGTCAGATAGCCGCGAAAATCAGGGTGCGAGGTGATAAGACAGGCTTCGGCCAGGACAGATTCCTCGCTGCGGCTGATGATGGCCCGGCCTTCATGCAGACCGATGGAGCAGAAGTTGCACTCGCCCAGACAGCCACGGTGGGTGGTCAGAGAAAAGGAGATGGTCTCCATAGCCCGTACTTTGCCCCCGGAGGCATAGAATGGATGAACGCGTCGCGTGAAGGGATGGCCATAAACCGCGTCGAGCTCGTCGGGGGTTAAATGAGGCGCGGGGGGATGATGCACCAGAAACCGGTTGGCATGCCGCTGATAAAGACCGGACGCCGTGACCGGGTCGTTGTTGGCGGAAAATATTTTGAACATCCGCACAAACGCCTTTTTATCAGAAGCTGCTTCTTCATAAGAGGGGAGTTCAATGTATCCCTCAGGCACAGTGTCCCCAATTGTGCACGTGCCGCGAATGTTTTTCAGGTCTCCGCCCGCTTTCAGGCGTTGGGCAATTTCCAGAACCGCCCGCTCTGCCATGCCATAGGCTAAAATATCCGCCCGTGCATCGAAAAGAATCGAGCGGCGCACGGAATCAGACCAGTAGTCGTAATGGGCGATACGGCGCATCGCCGCTTCCAGCCCGCCCAGCACCAGCGGCCTGGTGTTTTTATAGTAGCGGCGGATGAGGTTGGCATAAGCCAGACAGGCCCGGTCGGGGCGACGGTTGTTTTTACCGCCGGGCGTAAGGTCGTCCTGGTTTCTTTTTTTGCCGACGGCCGTGTAGTTGGCGACCATCGAATCCATGCAGCCGCCTGTGATCCCCCAAAACAGGCGTGGCTCACCCAGTCTTTTGATGTCCGTGTCGGTGGTGATATCCGGCTGGGCGATGACACCCACACGATAGCCTGCGCCGGCAAGCACCCTGCCGATAAGAGCTACGCCGACATGCGGGCTGTCGATATACGCATCGCCCGTAACCAAAATGACATCCGGCTCGCGCCAGCCTCTTTTTTTTAACTCTTTGGCTGTTGTTGGAAGAAACATTCAGAAATACCCGCTATCCGGCAGGACCGCTTTTGTAAAGAAAGCAACACGGCCACGCACATCAAAACCTGTACAAAACAGCCGGCTGGTCTTTCTTTTTTAGGAAATTTCTCTGCGATTTATACGGCTACAGAGTCAATTCCATGCCCTGGCTGACCCCGAAGCAATCAACAGCACCACCTGCACAGGCCACCCGTCCCATGCAGCCGGCAACCATGTCGTCGATTTCGTCATCATACCGGTCCTGATTATGATGGAACAGTCCCAGCTTTTTTACACCTGCGTCCAGCGCAAGCCTGACTGCCTGGCCGACGGTGGAATGACCCCAGCCCCGCTTGCGGGCATACTCATCATCTTTATATTCTGCATCATGCACAAGCAGATCGGCACCGCGGCAAAAAGAAACATAACTGTCGTAGCCGGCGGCTCCTTCATGGTCTAATCCAAGTTCGTTGTCCGTGAAAAAGACAAAAGTTTTTCCGTTTTCCATAAATTTATATCCGCTGGCCCGATTGGGATGAGACAAGGCAATGGATTCGACGTTTAAACCACCCAGCGGGAAGATGTCACCGCATCTGTCTGCGTAAACAACATTGGCGCGCACTTCATCGTAATTGATCGGGAAATACGGCACGGACATAACCCTCGCCAGAATATCTTTCATCGAATCCCGGGCAAAGGCTTCTCCCACAACGGTAATTTTAACCTCCGGATAATAAAGCGGCTTGAAAAACGGGAACCCCATGACATGATCCCAATGTCCGTGCGTCAGCAAAAGGGTGACATCACTAATGCCCCTGGCCATGAAGGCGTTCCCCGCTTCACGGATCCCTGATCCGGCATCGACCATGAGAATATCCCCGCGACTGTTTTGAATTTCCAGACAGGTCGTATTTCCGCCATAGCGCAGATAATCTTTTCCGCAAACGGGAATGGAGCCTCTGGCCCCCCAGCAGCGTATGATCATGGCACACCCTTATATCTTCCCGTGATCATACAGAATATTTGTTTTTTGAGCAAGCGCGATCTGCGGATTTTTATTTCTTGCCATCGGCCGGGTGATGGTTAAGTTAAGTCTAATCATTTTTCTGAAAGGAGCCGTCAAATGAAACAAATCAAAATCAAGGGAATGACCTGCCAGCATTGCGTGATGGCGGTGACCAAAGCGCTCAATTCAGTCGATGGCATAAAAAATGTTCAGGTGGATCTGAAAACCGGCACCGCGACCTATGAGGAAACGAAACCTGTCGGAGAGGCGCTCATCAAACACGTCATCGAGGAGGAGGGCTACGAAGTTGCCGGATAAAGTACAGCTGCACATCAGCGGCATGAGCTGCGCAGCCTGTGTGCGCCGCATTGAAGAAGGCCTGCAGCGGATACCGGGCGTGGTCAATGCCTCGGTTAACTTCGCCAGCGAAAAAGCCCAGGTGGAATTCGATCCCGCGCAAACGGATACTGGCGCACTTGAGGCCGCGATTCACGATATGGGTTACGAGTCCATGATTGACGCCGACCCCGGCCGTCAGGAGAAGCTGACTGTTTCCGTCGGCGGCATGACCTGTGCCGCCTGCGTGCGCCGGGTGGAAAAGGCGCTGGGCAAGGTGGGCGGTGTCGTGGATGTCAGCGTTAATCTCGCGACAGCGCGCGCCACACTTGTGCATGAGCACCGGTGGGACGGAACGGCCGCTCTGGCCAAAGCGGTTACAGATGCCGGCTACGAGTTTCTGGGGGTGCTTACCGACGCGGTGTCTGACCCGGTAGAGGCAATGCGCCGGCGCGAACTGAGGGAACTCAAAACAAAGGTTACCGCAGGCGCCGTGCTGAGCGTGATTATTTTTTTTGGCTCGATGCAGCACTGGTTCCCCTTCCTGGATTTTATCCCGAGGCAGGCCATGCTTTGGGCAATGCTTGTTTTGACCGTGCCGGCAGTTTTCTGGGTGGGCAGCCGCTTTTACGTCGGCGCCATAAAGGCCGCCCGGCAGAAAACATCAGATATGAACACACTGGTTGCCGTCGGTTCTTTTTCTGCCTTCGTGTACTCGGCGGCGGCAACTGTGTTCCCCGGGTTTTTTGAAAATGCGGGTGTCATGCCTCACGTCTATTATGACGGGGCGGCAATGATCGTCACTCTGATTCTCTTCGGTCGACTTTTGGAGGCCAGGGCAAAAGGAAAGACCTCCGCCGCCGTAAAAAATCTGCTCGGCCTGAAGCCGAAAACCGCTCATCTGCTTAAGGATGGTGTGGCAACCGACACGGAGGTAGAGCTCATCGAGCCTGGCGACACTCTTTTGGTCAAGCCCGGCGAACAAGTCCCTGTGGACGGCATTGTGCTGGACGGCCGATCCACTTTGGATGAGTCCATGCTCACCGGCGAGAGTATGCCCGTGTCCAAGGAGGCCGGTCATAAGGTCTTTGCCGCCACCATGAACAGATCCGGAAGTTTTACGATGCGCGCCTCCGGTGTCGGCGCAGACACGATGCTGGCACACATCATCAGGATGGTGGAAGAGGCCCAGGGCTCCAAAGCACCCATCCAGCGCCTTGCCGACAAGGTGGCCTCTGTTTTTGTGCCGGTCGTCTTCGCCATCGCCGCCATTACCTTTCTTGTCTGGTATTTTATCCCCACTGACGCGACCTTCAGCAGAGCTTTGATCAATTTCGTGTCCGTACTGGTGATTGCCTGTCCGTGTGCGCTGGGGCTGGCCACTCCTACGGCAATTATGGTCGGCACCGGCCTGGGCGCGCAAAGCGGCATACTGATTAAAGGCGGAGAGGCGCTCGAGAAAATACACAAACTGACGGTGGTTGTTTTTGACAAAACCGGCACACTCACCCGCGGTGAACCGCAAGTGACGGACGTTGTCCCCCGGGAAGGACAAAGCACCGCCGGTCTTCTGGCGATTGCCGCCGCTTTGGAAAAATCGTCGGAACACCCCCTGGCGCAGGCCATTTTGAAGCGGGCCGCAGCCGACAATATTGAAGCGCTCGATGCCCAAAACTTTGAGGCTCTTTCGGGTCTGGGCACCAAAGCCGTTATTGATGGTAAAACATACCTGGCCGGGAACCAGAAATTGATGGACGATGAGTTTGTCGCGACCCATGCGCTCAGGCAGCAGGCGGAGGCAAAGGCGCAGGAGGGAAATACAATCGTCTATATTGCCGGTGGTAAAACGGCCATCGGATTTATCGCGCTCGCGGATGTAGCCAGGGATTCGGCACTGCCAGCTTTGGAAAAACTGAAAGACAGAGGACTGAAAGTTGCCATGATCACCGGCGACAATCAGGGGACGGCCAACAGTGTGGCCGCCGGCCTGGGAATAACTGAGGTTATGGCTCAGGTCCTGCCCGGCCATAAAGCAGACGAAGTCCGCAAACTGCAGGCAAAAGGCGAGGTGGTCGCGATGGTGGGCGATGGCCTCAACGACGCGCCGGCGCTGGCTGCGGCAGACGTGGGGATTGCCGTCGGCACAGGCACAGACACAGCCATTGAGACGGCGGAGGTCACGCTTGTACGGGATGATCTCACGGCTGTCCCCGAGGCGATCTCTCTTTCGGCGCTTACGATGACGGTCATCCGGCAGAATCTTTTCTGGGCCTTTTTTTACAATATAATCGGCATCCCCATCGCGGCGGGAGTGCTCTACCCGTTTTTTGGTATTTTGCTCAACCCGGCATTTGCTGCGGCGGCCATGGCGCTAAGCTCCGTTTCCGTGGTCAGCAATTCATTGCGTCTCAAAAGATTGTGGGCAAAGCGACGTCCGGTGGGACCATGAGGCACCCCTCTTACGGGCTATCGCCTGAGTCTCTCCCTTAACTTCAGATACCAGGTAGCGGCACGCGTCGCCAGGTCCGGCTGTTCGGCCGGTACTTCGCCCTCCATAGTCGTGTCCTGGGGTGAAATCATCTTCGCATCGGGGCCGTACATATCGGCAAACATCTTGAGAACCGTCTTTTTCACCATACCGCGCAGCGGGATGTGGGAAATCATGCCATACATGGCGGCACCACCTTTCGTGGCCAGCTCCGGATGCCGCCTCACATGATCCACGGAGGTTTTCAAATCAATAAGGTAATCTTCAATCACTTGCAGGTGAAGTGGGGTCACCATGACGTGGAGGGCGTCAGGGCGCTGGAGCCGGTCAATGTGCCAGCCCCGCTGCTCCATCTGGTCGGCCACGGCAAAGATGTTCACTTCCTTCGAGGATGATCTGTACGAAAAGATCGCCGTCTTCGGCTCTCCCACGATCTCCAGATCCGGAATGGCACGGATGCCTTCCTTGAGTTTTTTGATCGCCTCCATCATCCCGGCCGTGTTGGCGAGAAACCCATCTTCTCCCAGAGCCATAATCGATGCCCATGCCGCGGCATAGGCCCCGCCGGGACGGGTCCCCAGAAGAGCCGGCGAGGCAAAGACGCCGCCGGGCCAGTTTTCATGCACAAAGAACTGGTGCTTTAAAATCTCCACACTCCGGTACAGAATCACGGAAGCGCCCTTGGCACTGAAGGCGTATTTATGGGCATCGGCAGAAATAGAAGTAACGCCGGGAACCCGAAAATCCCACCGGGGAAGATCATGGCCGAGCTTTTCCATGAAGGGAAGGAGAAACCCGCCCAGACAGGCGTCCACGTGGAGAGGTATTTTCCGGTCGCCGGCCACGATTCCGAGTGCCGGGATGGGATCGATAATGCCATGGGGATATTCAGGAGCGGAACCGAGGATCATCACAGTGTTACGGTTTACGAGTTTCCGCACCGCGTCCACATCCACACCGAGATCCTTCCGGAGGGGAGCATGCACCGCCTTCACACCGAAATACTCCGCTCCCTTTTCCCAGGCCACGTGTGCCGTCTCGGGGAGCACCATCTCGGGGCGACGGATCCGTTTCACGGCCCGCCCCATGTCACGGTAGGTCTTCACGGCCAGAAGACAGCTCTCTGTTCCTCCCGAGGTCATGACGCCGGCCGCCTCACGGCCCCCGTGAAGGAGATTTGCCGTCATCCGCACCACCTGATTCTCCAAAAGCTTGAGACTCTTGAAGGCCATGGGATTGAGACCGTTGGCCGACAGATACTGTCCGTAGGCCTTCAGAAGAAAATCTGTGTGTTCGTCGCCCAAAAAGTACACCAGGCTCCAGGTCTTGAGCTTTCTGTAATCCGGGTCTTCTTTCGCGAACTGACTGAGCTCCTCAAGTACTTTCGCCCTTTCTATACCTCTTTTAGGGATGGAGATGTCGTTATTGGCCATAAAGCTCCTCCATATAATTGAAACCGCCGCCAAGCTCCCTCTTACAGACTGTTGACAAAAACGCTCCGCTGCCCGCTGCCGGTCACTAAACGACACACACTGTTTAATTATGAGCGACTACCGTTATGACCTCCGTCGTTTGGCGACTTGGTGTTTTATTACAAAAACCCGCGGAAAAGATACGCCAGACTGATTCCCAGGTAATTCCCGATGGCATATCCGATGATACCCGTAGTAATACCGGAAATGATCACCTCCCGGTTCTTCAACCCGTAGGCAACCACCGGGACAAAGGGGGGCGAGCAAATGGCGGACACGGAGGTGATGATGAAGGTGTCTGTGTCGACTTTGAATATCCTGCACATCAGAGCGTGAAGTGCCATGCTGGCCACTATGCAGAAGGTCACGTAGAAGAGCAGTCCCCATTCGATGTTGACGATCATGGAAAAGTTGGCCATGGACCCCACGGTGAGACAAAATACATAAATGATATACATGCCCAACTGAAAGGTCTTTTTGATGGCCCGCAATTTGGGCACGAAAGACAGGGCTATTCCCAGAGACGTAATCAGGAGGATGATGACCGTGGTGGCGTAATCGGCATGCACCATTGTTCCTGCTCCCACGGATATCCCGACGACGGCGACAGTCACAAGCAGGGCGCCGCCCAGAGGAAGGAAATATTTTCGTTCCAGCATCCCGCCGTAGCTGTGGATGTCCTCCGCCTCCAGACCCGCTGCATCTGTCCCCGGATGGCCGTTTCTTTTTTCGAAGGCCGGGAGAAACAGAAGAAAGAGGCGCTGGGCGACAGTGACACAAAAGATAATGTAGATGAGCGAGATTACCGTGTCGTAGGTGTGGAAGATGATGAAAGTCGTAGCGTCCACATCCAGAGCGGACTTGATGGCGGCGAGGTTCGGCGTGCCTCCCGTGTAGAGCCCGATGGCCATACCTGCCAGCTTCCATGCATCCGGACGTCCCCCCTTGATGATAAAAAACCCGGCCAGAGCGATGATGATGATGGACACTGTGGCCAGGAAGAAAGAGAGGATCGTCCGGCCGGCCAGCCGCGACCACTTCCTTATGTCCATTGAATACAGCAAAAGGGGAATAGCCAGCACCACGGATACCTCTGCGAGGTTTTTCTGCACCATGTCAAATCCCTGAGGAAGGATGCCCAGGTTTCCTATGGTTATCCCAACAAGATAGCACAAGATAACTGTGCCGAGTTTGTTCACCGCAGGAAAGCGATAGCACAGATAGATGGCCAAAGCGGGGAAAAGCAGGAAAAACGAAACGAAGACGATAATCATGGCGCCTCCCGAAAAATCCCCCAAAGGAGAGAATCCATTGAATAACAGCTGCACTCAGGTGAATGATACTACATTCCTGTGCAACATAGTCAACCAAATTTTTGCAATGAAATTAACCGATGATTTGTCCTGTTGTGCAGCCCATAAATTGTCCGGTTTATAAATTATCTCAAAGGAGGTGGTGAAGGAAATGTACAGAGATGCTACAGGAGATTTGGAAGCGGCGATTTGAAGAGATGTATTTGGGGTGGCAGGAAGGGCGATTAAACGGGAAGAAGAGGCAAGGATATTGGGGTATGACGTCGGACAATTCAGCGCCGGTTATGTCGATATGAGGAGAATGGATTGGAAGGACTGGGCGATAAACGTCTTACGCAGACATCACACCATCGAACACCTGCCGTGAGGTAATGTGTCCTGAAGAGTATTTGGATTGACAGTGGTCAATTTCCCCGGATTACCCTCGGATTTAAACAGCTTCCATCTCACCGCTCATCATCCATTTAATATGAGTGGGCAGTAACCGCACGAGGTCATAGCGCGCCTTAATCGTTTCCCTGGCATTGATTCTTATGTTCTCCATCAAATCCTGCTTGTTCAGGCATTCCTCAATCCGATCGGCTATTTCGTTTGTGTCGAAAAAATTGACCAGCAGGCCGTTTTTTCGGTCTTCAATCACTTCCGTGACCGGCTGCGTTTTCGACGCCACAAGCAGACAACCGGTCGACATGGCCTCAAGCATTGACCAGGATAATACAAAGGGACGCGTCAAATAGACATGAACAGAAGATACACGAAGTACCTTCCTATACTGATCGTATGGCAGTCTTCCTGTAAAATGCAATCTCGACAGATCGAAATCGAACTTTTCAAGCATGACCTCTTTGAAGGTTCTACCGTCGGCAAGGCGCTTCCCGTATGCAACGCGGTCCTCACCAACGACGATCACATGGCAATACCTTCTGCGCTTTAAAATCATGGATACCGCCTCCATGAATTGCGGAAAGCCACGATACGGTTCCAAGCCACGGCTGACATAGGTTACTATTTCTTTAGCCTCTGACAAATCCAGGTCGATTTTCGGCAGCACAAGAGGTTCACCTTTTTTCGGAGAAAAAAAAGCCGTGTCGATACCATCATGCAGGACTTTAATTTTGTGCTGATATTCATCGGGAAATTGAGACTTTTGCCAATGCGTCGGCGAAAGACCTGCATCGCATGAATACAGGTCAGACAGGATCGGCGCATTCCTCATTCGAATTCGCGGCCCGTCATCAGCCGTGACCGGTTCATCAGGATCGAAACCGACATCCGATCCGGATGAACGGTAAAACCATTCAAAATAACATAAAAGTTTTGATTTCGGAAAAACGTCCTTGGTAAACAAAGGCGCTCCCCATCCAGAATGTCCATAAACAACATCCGGGTAAAATCCTGATGCCTTGAGCTTATCCAATTCACGATATACGGCCTGCCCCTGCAGTACCGCGTCTTCCAGATTTTTTATATAATGATGTGTCTCCCTGTGGGGTTTCCTCGCCTGTGTGTAAATTACTTTGTACACGCCCGGTATCTGTCCTTCTTGCCTGGTCGTAGCAAAAATGATACGATTTGTTTTGTCGCGGGACAAAAATGTGGCCAGATGCCGGAACTGAGCGGGAAAGTTGGGATGCAAAAACAGGATTTTCATTTTCTACTGAATGTTAGGTTTCCCTTGGGCCGCTTTCGGCACGGATATGTCCAATTCGCCATGCATCTCTTCATAACGTTTGAGCAAACTACTCAGCGTTACGGCAAAACGTTTAGCCGTCTTGAGCGATACGGCAATCTTAGATTCAATTCGCACAACGTTTGGATCGACAGAATGATTTCCAAACAAAAAAACAACTTCTTCTGCACCGAAACCAATATTAAAGACATTGGCGTATTGTGTTTTAATACTATCTTCCACAAAACGAATCTGTCGCTTCAAAGCCTCCTTGCCGGCGTCTTCAATACGGCTGTCACCATCAAGATCATTCTTCGCCATCATGAGTCCCTCCTTTAATATTTTATCTGACTTTCAATCCTTCATCCAAATAACGGATAATGGGAAAAAGGAAAAATTCGATCACCCGGCGCTTACCCACATTGACTTCTGCAGTTACAGACATACCGGGCTTAACCTTATACACATCACCATTTTTCGTTTGCAGCGTTTCCGAAAGCAGTTTCACCCGTATCGGATAGCCACCTGTTTCCTGTTCCTGGGTCGCGGCGTTATTCCTTTCCTGTTCTTCAACCACATAAGGGTTGATGACTTCCACCGCACCGGCAATCGTGCCATATTTCTGAAAATCGTACGTATCCACCTTGACAACACAACGATGACCTTCGCGGAGATAACCGATATCTTTATTCATAATAACCGCATGAACCTCCAGCGGTGTATCCTCAGGAACAATTCCCGCCACCGGCTGGGCGGTTGTCACCACACCTCCTATCGTTTTGACGGGAAGAAGATGAACATACCCTGTCACCGGCGCAACAATAAAGCGCTTCTCCTGTTTGAATCTCAAAGAGCTGACTTCCGCCTGCAATGAATTTTTTCCTTGAACATTTGCGGAATACTCGGCAAGCAGCCTCTCCCGGAGTTGTTCTATCTGGCCTGATTTTGACTTACGTTCTCGTTCAAGGTTCATTCGTTCCCTTACTTTATCCAGGTACCTATTTTCAGCCAACGCGCCAATATCCACCAACGCTTCCTGCCTTTTTTCATCCTCTAACGTCATGGTCAATATCCTGTCCAGACTGGCAATCTCTTCTTCCAACGCATTTAAAGCATTTCTTTGCGCGCGGAAATAGGCCTGCTGTGCCCGTATCACTTCAGACGATTGTCCCTCGTTTACGGGATTGAAACTTCTTTCGGCAAGGACTGCATTGATTCTGTCCAGCGAAAGCTGGGAATACTTCAGGTTTTGTTCTTTGCCCGCAAGATCAGCCGTATCGACGGAGGGGTCGATCTCCAGCAGCACGGCCCCCTCCTGCACATAATCGCCTTCCTTGACGTGTATGCGGGTAACCACGCCTGTTTCCAGCGGTTGAACTATCTTGACGTCGCCTCTGGGAACAATTTTGCCTCGCGCCGTCACGACGACATCGATTTTTAGAAAAATGAGACCAAGGACTGTGGTTACCATCAGGGCAATAATGGTCCATAAAAATAACATTCCCAGCGGATTGGTCGGTCTGTCCTCGATTTCCGTGATAATGGGTTTAAAATCGTGATGATCTGACATGCTCATCTCAGACGATTCTCCTCCTGTTGATTATAAAGATAAGCATATAAACCGTTTTGCTGCATCAGACTCGGGTGATTGCCCGTTTCGACGATTTTGCCTTTATCGATCACGATGATCAGATCACAATCCCGCATAATGGAAAGACGATGGGCGATAAATATAACCGTCCTTCCCTTACGGATTAAACCTAGATTCTGCTGAATTACCCTTTCTGATTCATAGTCCAGCGCGCTGGTGGCTTCGTCGAAAATCAGAATATTGGGATTCATGATCAAGGCTCGCGCTATAGCAATACGCTGTTTCTGACCTCCGGACAGCGATGAGCCCCGCTCTTCGACATATGTGTCATATCCCTGGGGCATCTCCGAGATGAAATCATGAGCGCCGGCGATACGAGCCGCCCCGATGATCCGCTCCATGCTCGCATCGGGCGCGGCCATCGCTATATTCTCTCTGATCGTTCCGCTGAAGAGAAAACATTCCTGCAGGACAATCCCCGTGCGGTACCGCAGAAAAAGCGGATCCATGTGGCGGATATCCACACCGTCAATCAACATCGCGCCTTCCACCGGAAGATAAAGACGTTGAATCAGTTTCGCAATCGTGCTCTTTCCCGACCCGCTGCGCCCCACAATCCCGACCATCATGCCGGCATTGATTTTAAAACTCACGCCGTCGAGTACGAGCGGTCCCTCCGGCAAATAACGGAAGGAGATATCCTTGGCCAGAATGTCACCCTGCAGGTTCTGTACTGTGATGGCACCGCCCACCACTTCCGGAGGCGTGTTGATAATATCGCCGATTCGCTCCAGAGAAAGCTTGGCCTGCTGGAAATCCTGCCACATATGCACCAGTCTCAAAATCGGGCCGCTCAGCTGTGAAGCAAACATCTGAAAAGCGATCAACTGGCCGACCGTCATGCTCTTGTCAAAGACGAGACTCACGCCGAAATAAATCACCGCCAGCGTCATGATTTTTTGCAGCGCCTGCGAAGAAGTCACCGCCACATTGCCAAGATTGGACAAGCGAAATGCCGACATGATGTAATCGCCCAGACTTTTCTCCCAGTCTTTAACCATTTTCCCCTCGATTGCCAGGGATTTGACCGTCTGAATTCCCGTGATGGACTCCACTAAAAAAGACTGATTGGCCGCCCCCTTCTGAAACTTTTCCTCCAAACGTCTTTTAATCATCGGCGTGGCTATGAAGGAAATAAGGGCAATCGCCAGGACAAAGGCCAGCACAATCAGCGTCAGATAGAGACTATAGAGAGTCATGATCGCGATAAAGACCACTGAAAACACCGTGTCGAGCAATACCGTAAGAGATATGTTCGTCATGAACTGTCGGAGGTTTTCCAGTTCGCGCACTCGGGCGATGATGTTGCCCACTTTACGGACTTCAAAGTACCGGAAAGGAAGTGAAAGCAGATGCCGGTACACTTTTGCCCCGAGGCTTGCATCCACCTTGTTGGCCGTGTGATAGAGTAAATAGTTACGCATCAGATTCATGATCGTATCGAAAAGCAGAATAGCCATGAACGCGCCGGCAACCACCTGAAGCGTGGTCAGCGCATGATGCGCCAGAACCTTGTCGATAATCACCTGAATGAACAGCGGAGTGACCAGCCCGAAAAGTTGAATAAAGAAAGAGGCCGTGATAATGGCTGAAAATACCGGCCGATGCTTGAAAAACTCCTTGAACAGCCATTTCATGTTCAGGAAAAATTCAGTTTTCGTGAACCGTGGATACAGGGCGATCGCCTTGCCGTTCCACAACTGCATGAACTCTTCAGGTATGAGTTCTTTCGGCTTTTTTTCTCTGCAGTCGAAAATAAAAACCTTGTCATCCTTTGTCCCGATCAGAATGTGAAATGCATCATCCTTTGAAAGAAAGATCAGAGGTGTCGGATATTTCAGGAGCTCGTCAACAGCTTCGAGCTTCTTTAATCGCGAACGGATGCCATGATCCCGCAAAATACGCAGAACTTCTGCATGGCTCAGCTCACTTTCAATGAAATAACGGCGTTTGACCGCCGCCATATCGATGCTGACCGCGTGAATTTTTGAAACAACCTCAATAGCTACAAGTCCGGTTTCCATCATACTCTCTCAAAAATGAATGATAATCGCGTTCCAGTTCCATTTTTCTTTCAAAGACGGCCAGTGAGTGTTCAGTGGCTTTGAGGTCGCTCTCCACGCTCAGGGTGTCTTTTTCCAGTTCAAGCATATCCAGAACGCTTCGGTCGCCCAGCAAGCGTGCTGTCTTGCCAAGCGCCGTCAATTGATCATACTGCTTGCGAAGTTTTTTCAAATGATCATAAGACCGCATCAGATGGCGGTACCCGTCCTGAAGAGTTCTGATTTCCTTATTCCTTTCTTCATATACCGCGCGGACGCTCTCTTCCTGCCGGCGGACTTCAGAGCGGTTTTTTCTCCATTCCCAGTACCTGGCCCCCCCGTCAAACAACGGAACACTGATGAGAATGCCCGCACTGTAGGACGACGGGCGAGTATCCCGCAGTGATGCGTCCAGGTGATTGGGAGAGTTGCCGAACAGGTCATAACGGCCATAAACCGATATATCCGGCAGCAGATTATTTCGAACCGCCGTGGTTTTGGCGCGCGCAGCTTTTACTTCGTTTAACATCGCCCTGTACTCGGGCGCCTCGGTCACGGCCTTTTTTTCATCAACGCTATCTATGGCTCCGCGAAACGCAATCGGCTCGATGATCATGTCTTCCGAATACTCCCCGCCCGTGTAGCCGGCCAGCCGATGCAACAAGTCGGTTATCTCTTTCCCGACGCGGACGATTTCCTTATCGGCGTTGCCGGCATCCGCCTCGGCCTTCAGAACATCTTCAAAAGAGAGATGTCCTAAGGTATGGGATTCTTTTTTGATTCTCAAAATATCATTAAGCAGACTTAAAATCCGTCGTGCGTAGTAGAGTTTGATATTCGCTTCAACCAGCGCCCCGTAAAGATCGGTAACTTCACGAATGACTTTCTTGACTTCGGCCCCGCATTGTTCAATACCGGCATTTTTAAGGTATTCGTAATATTCCACCTCATAGTATTTTTTATACCAATGGGAAAAATAATACTGACCAATTACACTGACTGAAGACCGCCAGGCAGTTTGACTTCCGCCGACCACTTCATTGCCGATGGTGTCGATTCCTGAAATGCTGCGCGAATCGAGATTTTCGTATCTCTCCGCCCGCCCGCTCAAAGTGATGGACGGCAGAAGCCCCGCAAAACCAGCTTTATATTGCGCCTCGGCAATACGAATATCTTCCGTCCTCATCTGCAGATTCGGGGAATGACGCAGCGCAGCAATCAGCGCCCCTCTGTAATTCACCTCCTGGGCATAACCGGCGCCACTCAGGCCGGTAATCAATAGCAAGCCTCCGATAAAAACACCGAATACGGACAGCCCGGCGCTGCCCCTGAAAGCCGGCGCAAAAGACGGCGGCCCCCCAATCTTCATGATCATCACAGATTCTTTCCATAATCGGATACCCCGCAAAACAGATTTGCCTTTATTGACAAGACAAAACGTTTTGATGGTGCCAAGAAATTCCATTTTCTTTTCCTGCTCCGAACCGGATATGCCGCCTCAAGTATCATTGCTGTGTGCTGCGCCGGCGGAGACACCCCAAGAACGAATAATCATTGTAGGGAACGGTTTCAAACCGTTCCCTATGAAAACAATGCGTTCCAGTTAATGATCGGATTATCACTCCGGCCACTCAATATTTAAGCGAGTGTCACTTTAGTGTCCTCCGCTGGAGGCTGTGTCGCAATTATTTATGCGACGGGATACTTATCTGCTTTTTGACAGCAGAATATTGGAAAAATATTTTAAGGTCTCAATCCGGCTGAATATTTAGGCTGAAGAATCATTTTTTC
>Ga0302245_1000705_pt1 | contig 25728 bp, 16 predicted proteins | sample AAG_UR_Thr_MG_FD_193512 | JGI IMG/M metagenome (GOLD analysis project Ga0302245, IMG submission 193512) | Enriched activated sludge microbial communities from anaerobic digester in WTTP, New Holstein, Wisconsin, United States - AAG_UR_Thr | ecosystem: Engineered > Bioreactor > Anaerobic >... | reverse complement strand
TTTTCCAAAGGGGGTGATGCCAAATTTTACGCAGGGGTGGTGCTGGAAAATTGGTGCACTATCAACTGCCCATAACTGGTGCATTTAAGGTGCCCATTGACATTTTACTTGTTTTACCTTTAATTATTGTTTTGTTCTTAATCAGTCCCTATTTAGCCATATTTAACTTTTTGCTCTTTTCTATCCTGATAGCAACATTCATTATTTTTTCTTTCATAACCTGGCAGAAAGCAATAACAAAAAATGTATCGGTCGTCAGAACAGTTTTTACTACTGCCGGTATTATTTTTATTTTATCTTTCGGCTCTCACTCCATTGCCAATTTTTTAGCCAGCCATAAATTAAATAAAGCCATCCTGCATGTAAAAACAGCGGGTATCAGACCAAACCCGGAAGAACTAATACCTCCGCTTGTACCAGATAAAGACAACGCTGCCTTGGTCTATCAGAAAGCATTTGAATTGATGGATAAGTTAAAAGAGAAGCACAAGACAGAATGGGAATATATACTACCCTCTAAAAGTGAAACTATAGAAAAACTGACGCCGGTACAAAGAAGAACGATTAGCAAAATAATGAAAGACCCTGAATTCGTTAAACTCTATGCTTTAATTGAAAAAGCAGTTGAGATGCCCACCTGCCGTTTTGATATTAAATATGAAGAGAGTCCGTTAATATTTTTCCCTCATCGTTGGAAAATGCGCAGTCTGGCAAATCTGATAGCCGCCAGAACATATATCTTTACTGAAGAAAAAAAATATCAAGAAGCAATAAAGTCAGCTAAAACAGGATTACGGTTAAAGCATTCCCTGAAGGAAGAACCTTTTCTTGTCTCTCAAGCGTTCCAGAGGGTAACAGATATAATTGCAATGGAATCCATTAAAGTCCTTCTTAATAAATCTGGAAATATATTTTCCATAAACGATTATTATGAACTTATTGCAATGACAAAAGGAACAGATAAATTTACCATTAGAAGTTTAAAAGGAGAAATAGTATTTTTCGGAGGCCCTGTTTTTGATGGGAAAATCTCTTTGGCTCGACTTGTAGAGTTTTATGACACCAGGAACGAATATTTTGAGTTTGAAACTTACAGAAATATCTATTCCAGTTATTTAGGCAGCCCTATTTTAAAAGAAGATTATGCTTTTTATCTTCAGGCTTTTTCTGAATTAATTAATTATTCGCAGAAACCATATTTGTTGATTCTATTAAAAACAAGTCAATTGGAAAGAGAACTTTTTCGTAACAGATTCAAAGCAACAAAATATAAAATAAGTTCTATGATTTTACCTTCTTTTTATAAAACTCTTAATGGTCAAGCCCGTTACACCGCTAATTTTGATTCATTCAAACTCGCCCTTGCCCTGAAGATATACAGGGACAACCACGGCAACTACCCGGACTCTCTCACTTCCCTTGCACCTGAGGTTATCCCTGAATTACCTCTCGACCCGTTTACCGGAAAAGATTATATCTACCGGCGGGAGGGCAAGGGATTTGTAGTGTATAGCTTTGGGCCCAACGAAAAAGACGATAACGGCATATACGACAGTAAGAAAAGGCAGGACGATATCAGTTTCAAGGTAACGAATTAAACGAGGGGACTATACGAAGGAGAATAATGAGAACACTCATCTGGAAGGAATGGCGTGAACAAAGACTTTCCTTTTTACTCTATCTCGCTACTATCCTTCTGGCAGCAATGATATTTGGATTTGCCGGCAGGATGTTCGTTTGTTTTACAATCGCGGCATTTCTCGGCACATCCGTTTTTATACACGAGAACACAAGAAAAACCCAAGAGTTTCTCTTGAGTAATCCCGTAAGCACAACAAAAATCTATTGGGCAAAATTCCTTTCCGGTTTATCCCTAGCCTTGATTTTTTTTCTGCTTACTTTACTTTTATACAACGTTTTACTCCTTTTCCCGTACTTCATACGCAAAGCATTGTCGGATGATCTAACCTTGCTTAAACAGCCGCATTTTTGTTGCTTTATAATTATTCTCATATATTCAGCCACCTTGCTTACCTCTCTTTTAACCAAAAACACAATGGTTACCCTTCTCTGTTCATGGTTTGTTGCTTTTGCCACTGCCTTGCTTTTACTACCCTTACTGATACATTTGTTCTCCATGGTGAGTATTGAACAAATATTTTCGCCGACTGCTTTCCCATTGTCTATCGGGAACTCCCCAACATCTATTGGTATCAAGCTTTATTATTTATTTGTATTGTTTACTCTGATAGCAATATTTGCAGTTTACGGTCTGATAATCTGGCAAAAAGCAATTTCAAAGGAGGCAAATCCAACACGCGTGATTCTCAAGTTAATCAGCGTATTAATCGTGATTTCCTTTATTGCACAATTAGTATTCCACATTACGGCAAGCATCTCTCTGAAAAAAGAAATCAAAAGGCTAAAAACAGCCGGAATACCTCTTACAATGGAAGAAGTAATACCTCCACCTATATCGGATGAAGAAAATGCAGCAGTTATTTACCAACAAGCATTCAATCTTCTGGAAATCCTGGATAAAAAATATCCTGAAGAATTTAAATTGCTTTCCCATGTTTATTATGTCCATAACAACCTTGATAATTTAACTTCGGAGCAAAAACAAAGGTTCAGCCGTTTGGCATTGAATGATACGGATTTTATAAATCTATTCCAGTTGTTGGAAAAAGCAGCCTCCTTACCTGCCTGCCGATTCGATATACAGTATGAGGAAGGATCTGAAGCTGAATTACCGCACCTCTCAAAAATGAGAAAATTGGCACAATTATTAGGTGCACGTACATATTTCCTGACAAAAACAAAAAGATATAAGGAAGCGATGAAATCTGCGGAAACAGGCTTCAGGATGGCAGATATGTTTATTGACGAACCGCTTTCAATATCCCAGTTCGTACGTTTCGCGATTGACACGATTACAATAGACTCACTACAAACAATTCTTAATTCTCCGCAATCAATTACCCCTGACAACTACGAAAAGTTGTTATCTGAAATTGAGAATAAAAATCCCTCATTACAACTTGCGGGTGACATAGCAATATGCGGCGGTTCCCACTCCCTCTTTCAAAAAATCCTGGATGGTGATATAGAACCGCTCAAAATTTGGTGGATTATACAGCCTCAGAAGGTGTTAAAAACCACAGGAGGACAATTCTATGGTTTTTTACACACGGATAGAATGAACTTCTTCGAATCATTAGTTGTCAAAGTCTATCTCGGTTATTTGAACAAACCGGCAATACAGGAAGACTACAGATTCTACCTTTACTGGAATAGAAGAAATTTCGCTTTATCAAAAATGCCCTATTATCAACTAAGAAATGAGGCTGCCCTCCTGGATAGAGATTTATCTAATAATCAAAAACCCTGTTATACACTAAGCACTAAATTTCTATTACCCAGCACGTATATGTATTCACGTAAAGCTCAATATATAGCCACGCTTGACACATTCAAACTCGGACTTGCATTGAGGATATACCAACAAAAAAACGGCACCTACCCGGACTCTCTCACTTTCCTTGCGCCTGAGATTATCCCTGAAATACCTCTCGACCCGTTTACAGGGAAGAATTATATCTACCTGCGGGAGGGCAAGGGACTTATAGTATACAGCATCGGGCCCAACGGAAAAGACGATAACGGCATATACGACAGTAAGAAAAGGCAGGACGACATCAGTTTCAAGGTAACGAATTAGACGAGGGTATTATCCGAAGGAGAACAATGAGAACACTCATCTGGAAGGAATGGCGGGAACAGAGGTTATTCTTCTTTCTATCCGTGGGGTTGATTATCTTAATCCGGATTGTGCCGGAACTGATACCCCGTCACCTTATAGACATACTGGATATTATAACCATCAGAATATATATGAGCTGTTTCATTTTTCCAATCCTTTTCTCCTTATTACTTGGAGTTATTCCATTCACAAATGAATTTATAAAGAATACAAAATCCTTTCTTTTGAGCCAACCCGTTACGGCCGCAAAACTATTCTGGGTAAAATACTTTTCTGGTCTTTTGTTCCTTTTAGTTATTATTCTTCTTTCATACTTCGTTTTTGGTATTCCCTTCGGCAGTTTGTCCCCACATGATAGATGGCCGGTCATTTACCAGTTTTTACCTATGACAATTCTCTATTCTGCTGCCTTTCTAAGCTCGTTATTATTTAGAAATTCTCTTCCCGCATTTATTTATACACCTTTTATCCTGATTTTTGGCATTTTACTTCTTTCACCATTCATTATTTTCCTATTTTTAATCAGTCCCTATTGGGGTTTATTCAACTTATTGGTATTTTCTTCCGTAACAGGAATGTTTCTTGTTCTTTCTTTTCTAACCTGGCAGAAGGCCATAACCAGGGATATCTCTACCATTAAAACTTTTCTTACTACTGCCGTTGCAATCTTTATTTTATCCCTTGCCTTCCACTCTATCGCCAATCTCGCGACCATTCAGAAAATAAATAGAACTATACAGGAAGCAAAAGAAGAAGGAATCAAACTGACGCCGGAAGAAGTAATACCTCCGCTTGTTCCTGATAAAGACAATGCCGCTCTTGTCTACCGGCAGGCATTTGACCTGGCAGACCGTCTGAAGGAGAAATTTAGGACGGAATGGGAATATATGCCCGACGAAAGCAAAATCAAAATAGAAGAACTGACTGTAACACAAAAGAAAGACATCAGCAGAATTATGCAAGACCCGGAATTTGTAAAGCTTTATGCATTGATTGAAAAGGCAGTCAATATGCCCGCATGCCGTTTTGACATCAATTATGAAGATGGTCCGGCAATGGAACTCCCCCACCTTGCCAAAATGCGCAATCTGGCAAGGTTATTGGCAGCCAGAACCTATATCCTTGCTGAAGAAAAGCAATATCAAAAAGCACTCCATTCAGCTGAAAAAGGGTTGCTTTTGGGAGATTCTCTATCTAAAGAACCTATTCTTATCTCACAACTGGTAAGGGAAAGAATAGATATAACGGCAGTGGATTCTTTTCGGTCAGTTCTTAATCTTTATTCCGGCAGTAATCCGGTAAATAATTATCAAACGATTATTTTAGAAATAGATAGAAAAGATAAAAATTTCATAAAGGGTTTAGAAGGAGAGATTGCAATTTCAGGTTTTTATCGTTTTGGATTTGAAAAAAAGTTCAATTATTTAGACTATATATTGTCTCAAAGAGGATATACGCAAAACGGAAAATCTCTTGCAGGTGATATTTTTAGCAAGATTTATTACAGTTATCTGTGTGTTCCTGTCTTGAAAGAAGATTACGCTTTTTATATCAGGGCAATAACTTTTTTAATCAGCACATCAAATGAACCATATTTTTTAGTGAAAAATAAAGTTGATAAATGGGTGAAAAATTTTACAGCCATCAGATTTAGAGTAATAAAACATATAATAAGCTCAATGAATTTACCATATCTGATAGAAACTTTTAGGGAAGAAGCCAGGTATAACGCCAAACTCAACACCTTCAAACTTGCCCTTGCATTGAAGATATACAGAGAAAAACACGGCACCTACCCGGATTCTCTTACTTCCCTTGCACCTGATATTATCCCCGAAATACCCCCTGATCCGTTTACCGGAAAAGATTATATCTACCGAAAAGAGGACAAGGGATTTATAGTATACAGCATAGGTGAAAATGGGAGAGATGATAACGGTATTCACGATATTAAACAAAAATATGATGATATCGCCTTTAAGGTTTCCAATTGACAAGGAGGCGGAAAATGCCAAATTTCGCGATTGAGACGGCAGGTCTTACTAAAAAGTATGCCCGGCATAAGACAGCGGTAAGTTTTCTTGACCTGCAGGTTCCAAAGGGTTCGGTCTATGTTTTTCTCGGCAGAAACGGTGCTGGTAAAACCACCACTATCCGCATGCTCATGGGACTCCTGCAGAGAACCTCAGGTAGAGCGGAGGTGCTGGGTTTCAATCCTGACAGGCAGCCCGTGTCCATAAAAAAACGGGTAGGCTACGTGGCTGATAACCAGAAGATGTACGACTGGATGACGGTCGGGGAGACAATCAATTTCTGCAGTCCCTTTTATCCCGCTTGGAACAAAGCTCTCTCCGAAGACCTCCTGAAACGCTTTGAACTTACAAAAACGGCAAAAGTTAAAGACCTTTCCAGGGGCATGAACGGAAAACTTGCCCTTCTGCTCGCCCTATCCCACCAGCCGGAGCTTCTCATCCTGGATGACCCCACGTCGGGTCTGGACCCGGTTGTCAGGCGTGAATTTCTCCAGGGCATCATAGAAGTTATCCACCAGGAGGCGAAAACCGTCTTTTTCTCCACCCACATCATCACCGAAGCGGAGCAGATAGCCGACCACGTGGGAGTTCTGGAAGATGGGAAACTCCTGCTGTCCCAACCTCTGGACGAGCTCAAGAACTCGGTGAAACAGATCCGTCTTATCTTTGAAGAAAAGGTGCCGGACGACATTTCCTTTACCGGACTTTTGAAAAAAGAACAGCTTGGACATGAACTGGTTCTGACCGTCAAAGACTACAACCCCGAAATACTGAAGGCTCTTTCTCAATATTCTCCCCAAAGCACCGAAGTCCTTGACTTGAACCTCGAGGACATCTTCGTATCCCTCGTAGGCAGGGAGGAAAAAGCATGAAAACCCTCTTCTGGAAAGAGTTCAGGGAAAACAGGCTTCTGTTGTTTCTTTCTTTCGGTCTGATAATGGCAGTTTTTGTTCTGCAGATGATATTTAAAGAAACATGGTTTGATTTTGAAATAGCAGCAGGCACGGCATACGTGCTTTTTGTAATTCTCGCCCTTATGCTTGGCATATCTTCTTTCAGCGGCGAATCGGATGAGGATAGAATGGAATTCATTCTTCCCATGCCGGTTGGCAAAAACTGTATCTTCTGGACAAAATTCCTGGCAGGATTGGTAAACCTGCTTCTTATATTCGCTTTCACTTTTATCGTTACCCGTATTTTTTCCACCGTCTCTTATCAGGGAAAAGCTTATGCGGAAGAATTTCTTTTGAGCAAAAATATTCTTCTCGGTTCTGCCATTCTATTTTCCATAGCTTTATATTTGTATTCCGCCGGTTTTCTCCTGTCCTCCTTAAGAGTCAGAGCTTTACAATCCTTTATTTCAGCATTTCTTCTGGCAGTATTTTTATATATTGCAACCAATCCTTTAAGCAATATCCTGTTCGGTTGCAGCAGTTTTTTTTCCGACCTGCTTGGCTTTTATACCAGAGCTTTCATCCTTCATATTCTTCTTTGTGCCGCGATATCGGTTTTTTCCGCCTGTTACTTCTGGAAATTCCATGTAACGCGGGGAGTTCCCTATTTCAAAAAGGTAATGAAAACCGGTTTTTTGTTTATCCTCTTTCTCGGGGCACTCTATTCCGGGCTCAACCTGTTTTACACCTGCCGCTTAAACAAGGAAATCTTCAGGGTGAAAGCATCCGGTCATCCGACTACTCCGGTTGAAGCCGCCCCTGTACCGATACCGGACGAAGAAAATGCCGCCTTTATATACCAGAAGGCGTTCAAGTTATTTAAGGACAGAGAAGAAATAGAATGGTCCAATGCTTTCAAGAATCTCGATTTAAGCAACTTCCCCCTTTGGAAAGCAGAAGATAAAAAGAGAATATCCCGGATTGCGGCAGAAAACGAACCCGCTTATCTGCTTATAAGAGAAGCGGCAATACTGACAGAATGCAGATTTCCACTTGACTATGCCGCATATTACGGGTGGAAAACTTCACATCTCGATTTCATGAAAATGCTCAGGAACATTCTAATTGCCCGAATGATAACAGATTTTGAAAAAAAAGATATCACCACTATCCTTGAAGACGTATCGGCAGGAATAAGAATGGCCGAACATCTGTCGAAAGAACCGCTTACAAACTATTCTATGTTTCATACCGGAACAATATATATGTTTCTTCAAATACTTCAGCAACTTTATGACCGCAGGGATTTAAACCTTTCCCAGTTGAAAAAAACTGCTGAAAGTTTAGACAACATTTCCGGCTGTGAAAACAAGGTAAAAGTCCTGGAAGGCGAGAGAGCTTTGTTTACAATGGATTACTTTCACAGAATGATTTACCCGCGGACTAATGAGATTTACGTTCCTTTTTTTAAGAATAAGCTGATTCGTTTCTTATACCTCACTTTCTTTAACTTCGCCTACAAAGCAGATTGCATACTATTTCTCCAAATATCGGAAAAACAACTCAATTTGCTCTGCGAGCCTTATTATAAAACAAAAGATGCTTTTGAAAAATATGACGCAAATAGCAACACGCTCGCCCGTCATCCTCTTACTGCAATGTTGTCTCCTTCCTACGGCATGCAGTCTGTTTCAATAGCCCGGTTTGAAGCCACCAGAGACCTGGCGAAAATCGCCACCGCTTTGAAAATGTACCGGCTGGCTCACGGACGATACCCGGAAATCCTGGCAGAACTGAAGCCCGGCTTTATTCCTGAACTCCCCCTTGACCCGTTTACCGGCAAGGATTTTATCTACCAGAAGAAGGATAAAGGATTCATTGTCTATAGCGTGGGACAAGATCTTAAAGACAATGGAGGAGTAACAGCAAAAGAAACAAGGACTGGATGTTATGACATTGTATGGGAAAATAGTAAATAACACTCCAACTCCGATATTTCTTTCAGGGAGGAAACGAGCATGTATCATGAAAAACTGAAGGTTTTTGAATAAGGAAAAATCATGGGAATAATTTTTTCCATAGTAAGTGCGGTGCTTTTGGGTTTGGGGTTAGTAAGCCTTGTTGCCATGCTCTGGCACTTCTCTCTTGACAGGGACCACCACGAGGCATCCATGGTAAGCTTGTTCCTGATAGAAATAATCACGCTGGTATTTATCGTTCTTTTCCTCGCCGCGGCGAGAACGGGTCTGATTTTCCTTGCTTTGCTCCTTGTCCCCGTTCCACTGGTATTATGGGAATTCCTCAAAAATTCCGATGCAAAAAGAGTTGAAAGAGGAGGGAAAAAACAGGATGATATAGAAATATACAGATTGAAAGAAATAACGGAAAAAGCGACAGAACCCGCCCTTGTTTACAAAGCCCTTGTCGACATAGGAGACCTGTACGTAAGGAACAGCGAATATGAAGAAGCTATTGACCATTACAGGCAGGCGGACGAAATAGACAAGAGGTTCAAGGTCAAAGCGCTCCCCGGGCTCTCCTTCAAGATACAGCGGGCCGAGAAGGAAAGCAGGGTAAAAAAAGGCGAGATATGGGTCTGCACAGAGTGCGGATACGATAACCCGGGAAATACGGACACCTGCAAACACTGCGGATATATCCGCAGGCTTTTCAAATCCGCAAAGGCCGATATTTTAAGACAGAAAACGGAGATAAAAAAGGATGTCTGGAAGAGCATATTTGGAGTGACGGCATTCTTCTTAACCGTGGTGATCATAATTTCCCTGATAATAACTCTTCCCGGACTGCCAGGTATTTTTGTATCACTCTGCGTATTTTTTTTCATCCTGTATGTCGCCATCAAGAAGTTTATAACCTGGTGAGAAATATTAAATATCTGAAAACGGGTATAATAAGACTGTAGGCAACAAGAATGTTTACATCCACTCCCTTGAATCCGCTAATCTGTGCACTGATAAATATAAACCTTAATAATAGCAGATAAAACCTCACAGGAGGCCAAATGTGCAGGTCAAGATTGCAGTGTATCTCAAAGAAAATGTTTTGCCTGTTGATTTTTCTCTTCATCGCATCAGAAAGCATGGCACAGGTGCCTTTTCTGCCAGTGCCGCTGAAGCAGAACCAAACACTTCTCCCTTTCACTCTGCCGGAAGAGCTCTTTCCAAACTCCTACCCGGTTTTCACCAATGCACGGGAAATGAGGGAGATTGAATATACGGAAATGGGCCGGATACTTGTTTATTTCTATGATACAAAAGAGGCGGCTGAAAACGATATGAAACTCTTCACTGGAAAAAACAGGAAAATATCGTCAGAGGACAGCAGTATCCTTGCGGCTCATTACGGATGCTGGGAGGAAAATGAGCAATTTGCCACTGGATGGTTCACCATTGGCTCCTATATAGTTGGACTCAGAACACCGACAAACAAATCTTCACGCGCGTTATTGTCCAAAACTGCGGAGAAAATCATCACGGATTATGATGCCCGCATAAAATTGATGTTCTCTACACCGGAAAAATGTTTCAATACCTACCTGGAAGCGGTTAAAAACCAGCAAGGGGATTTAATCATAGAATGTCTATACAACGACGGCTCTGAAGAAAGCAGAAACGCCATTGCAGTGATAAAAAACCTGATATCAGCGATTCCAATGATAAGCATGTATGAAAGACCGCGTCCGCAAAAGGAAATTATTATAGATAAGGTTGAAACGGTCTCGGCCACCGAAGCCAGAATCGGTGTTTTGAGACAGAAAGAATACGATGATTCTATGCCTTTTATAATGCTGACGTTCGGACTGCCACTAACAAACCAGCTTTCTACTGGTGAACATCTCTGGATTCCCATGAAGATGAACGGCGAAAAATGGGGTATAGATATTCTTACCGTACAAAAACTTGCTTTTGCAAAATCCCGGGAGCAGTCCTTGCAAAGTATATGCATATCAAATCTTAAACAAATAGGGCTTGGTTTACAGATGTACGCTTCAGATCATAAAGACACGTTCCCGGATGATATTCGCGAAGTGGCCCTACACTATACGCACGGGACGGCGCTAAAATGCCCGGGGGATAAAACCACTCCAGAAATACAAAAGGTTGAGCCTGACACGCCCATCAGCTACACGTATGTAAAAGGATTGTCTCGGCAAAATCCCAACTCTTACAAAATCATTATTTTATACGATTCGTCACCTGATTACCATCAAGGAAAAGGAAGAAACATTCTTTTTATCGACGGACACGTGGAATGGATGCCCGAAGAAAAGTTCCAGAAACTTCTGGGAGAACAGAAATTCTAATGCGACGGAGGCAAATAATGAGAATGATAAGCGTTTGGGGACTACTAATACTGTTTCTGGCGGGTGGTTTGGCTTTTGCGGAAACAGATTTGCAGAAAGAGTTGAATAAACTCAAAAAAGCGGGAATACCTACCACTATAGAAGAATTGAACCTGCCGGAAATACCCGATGAGGAAAACGGCGCTCTGGTTTACAGGGAAGTTTTTAAGCTCATTGATTCTCTGAATAAACAATACAAAGATGAGTGGAATTATATACCGTATCAAGGAACAGTAAAATGGGAAAATGTGCCTGAAGCAGAAAAGAAAAAAGTTGAAGATTTAATTCTCAACAATCCGGATTTTGTCAAAATATACCAGTTGCTTGGAAAAGCATCTATGATGAAATGCCGGTTTTATCCGAAGAAAGATTATGAAGGATACATTGCGGTAAACACAGTTCTAACTCCGGCGATGCTTCCGGATATGACATCCTTTCGCAAATGTCAACGTATATTGATGGCAAAGGCAAAAATCCATGCCGAAAACGGGGAGATAAACAAATCTCTTGAAACTGTACTCACAGGTTTCAAACTGGCGAGAGCTTCGTCTCTGGATGTTCCGGTTATTATATCCCAGCTGGTAAGAATAGCTATGGATACTATTGTTTCGAGAACACTGGAAGAAATTAATGAAAGAGGAACGGGAAACGAGGCGTTACAACAAAATCTTATCAAGGAAATGGCAAAATCCAGGGAAGAATATTTAATCTATCCTGCGGTAAGGAATGAGATTTTTATTTACGGAATACAGATGTATGATTGGATACCGGAACAGGCAGTCAAGAAGTTTGAAGAACTTACCGAGGAAGAGAAGAAGAAAGCAATAGAGGAAATGAAGAAGGAAAATCCTGATGTTACTGAAGATTACATTAAATCCGCAATGGAACATCCGGAAAAATTAATTATTAACCAACAAATTATATATATGAAAACGATGAGGCAGGTTCTTTCTATAATAAATACTCCTTATGAAAACTTTATCAAAGAGATAAAAATTATAGAGGAGGAATTGAAAAAGATTCCTGCAACCGAAACTGCCATGGTTTTGAATTTGCCACTCATTATATCCAGAGCTTATTTACAGGAAAACCGGGATAAAGCTTACCTGGGAGCTGCAGAAATAGGTATTTCCAACCGTATCTACAGGCAGAACCACGGGGAGTTTGCAGACTCTTTAAGCCAGCTCACCCCCGACATCCTGCCCACCCTACCCTTAGACCCGTTTACCGGCAAAGATTACATATACAGGAAGAAGGGCAAAGGATTTATTGTCTACAGTGTAGGAGAGGATGAAAAAGATGATGGCGGTGTGGAAGAAGGAACATCAACAAAACCCGATATTGTCTGGGAAAATAAGAAATGAAAGATAAACTGGTGATTCTGGAGATATTTTCAAACGAGGCGGAAGCCCTTGTCGCAAGGAGTTTCCTGGAAGCCAGTGGAATAACCTGCTATATATTCAGGGATGTCCCGGCTGGCCTTTTTTCCAAGGGCAATCCTTCTTTCGGCACGCGCCTTATGGTAAAAAGCTCCGAAAGGGAAGAAGCACACAGGTTGTTGGAAGAGGTAAAAAAATAATTTGCCGCACTGACAGAGAAGCTCATTGGAGAACGCCTGGCAATACTGGTGAACGGGCAGGTAGTAAGCGCGCCTGTTGTAAGGGAAAAAATCACAGGGAATCAGAAAATAATAGAAAAACCTTGGGGAAATAACGTGGAAATAAAAATACCTTTTGTAAAACAGGAGGAAAAGATGAAAAAGATATTCTTTTACGTTATTATGCTTGTTTTATTCTATGGATGCCTTGCCGTGAAAGTGTTTTCTGCCGAAACCTTTCTTGATTTCAGCATATTGAGGAATCCCGAAGAACTTCCAATACAGGGACAGAACTGCGTGCTTTCAGACACCGTTCTTCCAGACATTGCAGGTCAACCTAAATACGTCTCAGAGAAACCTCTCTTCGGCTCGCTGAAACTCGGCTCACCGAAGACTGTCCGCTTTTTCGTTTTAGACGAAAGCGGGGGAACGGGCAAAGGATACGACGTCCTCTATTTCGACGCCAATTTCAACAACGATTTGAGCGACGACATCCCGGTAAAAGTCGTGCCTGACCAGTACGGAAGAAAGAATTTTCCCATAAAGACACTCATTGACTACGGACAGGGCCCATGCCAATACGATGGTACGATAACGGCTCAATTCTGGTCAGGCGGAAGACAGGTTATGCTTCAAACTACCGGATATTTCACCGGCAGGACGAAATTCGGAGATAGGGAGTACAAAATCGCAGTTGTCGACGCAAACGGAAACGGGGTTTTCAACGATAAAACAGTCGGAATCAGAAACTGGGACATCATACTGGTGGATGAGAAGGATACCGGCAGTTTTTCTGCAGAATACTGGAGTTCCAAAGGGTACTGCGTTTACAGGAAGTATATAAAAGTCGGCAGAGACTATTTCACGGCAGAAATTTCAGAGGACGGTTCAGCAATCAATATAACGAAACCCGACATCACATTCGGGACACTCAGACTTAATCAAAAAACTTTCAATGGAACGGTATATTCCAATGACATCGGTCTGTTTGACGTGGAAACAAACAGCGGAAATATTTCTCTTCCTCCAGGAAAATACGGTATATGGCATAACATAATTTCGCAGAAGGACAAGTCAGGCCGGGAATGGATAATGGAGACATACAATAGTAGGGCCAGCCTTTTCGAGATAAAAGAGGGAGAAATCACGGATTTCGCATACGGCGAACCGTTTACTGTAAAACTAAGACAGAGAAAGCAGGGAAAGGATATATACTTTGATATTTCATTTACGGATATTGCCGGTCTCACTTATCAATTCAGCCGTCAAAGCCCTGTTCCTCCTGGTTCAATGGAACTTCCAACCCCGAAGCTCAAAATCATGGATAATAACGACCGCCTGCTTGAGGAAAAAACCTTTGAGTTCGGATGAGGGGGATTTTCTGCGCTCTCGTGGAGAGCGCCTGACGATTACAAGGGCGGCTATGTCACGGCAGTCCCGGTTCTTACCGATGCTCCGTTTGAGTTAAAAATAGAGTCTTTGAAGATTACTCTTGATTCTGCCACTGAACCCAAGTGACGAAAACCGGGAATTCCGGGACATTACGCCCGTGATAAAAGGAGCGCATATGAAAACGCTGAGGAGGTTATTTCTCATGTTAATCCTGACCGCCGCGGTTTATTCTGCCTTTCCCGCAGACGGACAGGAAAAAACAAACATCGCCGGAATAGTGCTCGATGAAAACGGTACTGCAGTGGAAGGAGCGGACGTTTATCTGTACAAGTTTCCCGTCTATCGCATATTTTCCGACCGGGATTACCTGTCTGCCAGGGTGAAAACAGGAAAGGACGGAAAATTTCTCTTCAAGGACGTTTCCAAAACACCCGAAGACCATTTTTATGTAACGGCGGGCAGGAAAGACCTCTCTTTCGGCGGCTCTACAAGCATCATGGAACGGGAGGTTTCAAGTGGCATGCGCATTATCCTCAAAAGTCCGTCAGAGATATCGGGAAAGGTCATTGACAAAACCGGCAAACCCGTCAAAGAAGCAATTGTGGCCGTCAACGCCCTTGCGGATTCAATGACGTATTCCATGGTACTCGGAGACAAATATAACAATATCCTCACAGCAAAGACGGATTCCAAGGGAGAGTTTGTCATCGGGAAGCTCCCTCAGGGTTCCAAGCTGTCGCTCACGATAGAATCGGACGGCTACGCCAGGCTATCCGTTTCCGGCAGGAGAGGCGGAAATTATGATGATTACTTCCCTGTCAAGGCAGGCGTTTCCAACCTTGTTTACACGCTCGTTGGGGAAGGGAAAATCAGCGGCTCCATAACGGACCCCGCAACAGGGGAAAAGATTACTTCCATACCTCTTTTATGCCAGCTGCAAAGCGAGGGAGGCAGTCCGTACGACGCAATATATATTGCGGAGTATGACGGAGAAGGCAATTTCATTTTCCGTAAACTCAGCGCGGGGAAATATACAATTAATTCTGTCGGACGATTGGAAGGGAACCTCGCCGGTTATGCGCTTCCTGCCAAAAAAAACGTGGAAATTGCCGAAGGCGGTTCTTTGGAACTATCCCTGACCCTTGTGAAAACCGGGTGGGTGACAGGAAAAGTTACCGACGAAACAACCGGAAAGCCGATACAGGATGCAAAACTTTACATAACCGGGCCGTCTGCCCCGCAGGGAAATTTTCCGCCACTGACAGCATCAATCATGCAAGATGGAACATACAGGATTGCCCTCTGCCCGGGAGAGAATAATCTTACTTGTTATCCAGGTGGGAATTACAGGTCCCAGCAGGATAACCGTGGAAAAAAGGTTGAAGTCATTCAAGGAGAAACTGTCGGAGACGTCAATTTTTCGTTTGCGCATATTCCCATAATTCAGGGTATCGCTGTTGACGAGCAGGGCAACCCTGTGGGCGATGCGGATATCAGTTCATTCGGATTTTCAAGGGTGAACCGCACAGCCGGGACGGACGGCAGATTCGAGATTGCCATTGAGCCGGTTTCTTACGGCATGAGCAATTATCTCATTGCCCGAGATAAAAAGACAGACAAAAGCGGTTTTTCACAGGTACCTTCAAATCCCGACGATGGAGAAATAAAAATCATCCTGCGGACATCCGCCTCAATAAAGGGCAAAATTGTAAATAAGGAAGGTAAAGGACTTACTTCAAGTACTATACAATGCATGTTGAGATTGGGAAACAGGGGAATATTTGTCACGGGAGCCGGATACCCGGGCTGGACCGCCGCTATTGATAAAGAAGGCAATTTTTTGCTGGACGGCCTTTTCGGAAACCAGACTTACTACGTTATGGCGCAGGCATCGGGATACGGACAGGAAACAAAACAGAATATTTATCTCGCGTACGGACAGGTATTCGATACTGGCACTATATTATTGAAAGACGCGGACACTTTCATTGACGGCAAAGTCCTGGATGAAGAGGGCAATCCCCAGCCGAATGCCAGGGTACTTGCTCACGGAGACGGCCAGCAGCACAGGGACACGACTTCCAATAAGGACGGAACGTTCCATATTGAGGGACTCGTTGAAGGAAAAGTGAATATCAATGCAAGCAGTCAGTATGACTCCGCAAATCCGCAGGCATATCTCTCGGGTTCTGTACGCGACGTGCAAACCGGCAGAAAAGACGTAGAAATCGTGCTCAGGTCAAGACAGGCGAACATCCAGGCAAAAAACATGACCGGGAAACCGGCCCCAAAACTTGCCGCGGTCAAATCCGCAGGGATAAAAAAAGAAGACATTCAATTCGGGAACAATAAAATATACGTGCTGGTTTCTCTTTCGATTTATTCGCCTCCGACTAAACGCATACTGCCCGCAATCAATGAACTCGCAGGGAAATACAAAGGGAAAGACGTTGTTTTTATCGGACTGCCCGACAACAGCAGTAAGCCCGAAGACGTACAAAAACTCATGGATTCAGGTTCCATCAAATTCCCCGTGGTGTTTTCGGAACCTGCACCACAAAATGCGTTCGGGCTGAAGATATACTCGGATTTGGGCATTGACACCATCCCGCAGGTGATTATGGTGGATAAGAAGGGGATAGTGCGTTATAACCGTGTGGTTCAGCAGGATATTGAAACAACATTAGAATTCCTGCTCCAGGAACCTCGGTAGAAATAGGGGGAGCCATGAAAGGTAAATGGATTGCTTTTCTTCTCGCCGTTTTGACAACAGGCGGTTTGACTTTTGCCCAGACAGGGACAAAACAACCTGCCGCTTCGCCCCTCGAAGAAGAACTGCAGAAACTGAGAGAAGCAGGGATACAAACCACTATGCAGGAATTTGCTCCCCCTCTGATACCAGATAGTGAGAATGCGGCTTTGGTCTATCAAAAAGTGTTTGACCTGATGGATAAGAATAAAGAGGATATCCAGGATAAGTTTAGAGACCTGCATTCCTATTCGGATATTGCCAGGTGGACAGAAGAGCAAAAAGAAGAAATGTCTCTTTTTATAGAAAAGAATAAAGAAATTTATGAACTACTCGAGAAGGCAACCTCGATGTCCAAGTGCCGTTTCCCCATAAACTATGAAAAATTGCCTGACCTGAACCTTTTCCATCTGTCAAAATTAACAACTTGCGCTTGTCTTCTATCGGTAAGAGCAACCGTTGAAGCAAAAAAAGAGAACATTGAAAAATCTCTAAACACCTGTCTTGCTAATCTAAAATTAGCTAAATCTTTGTCTTATGAACCTCTTTTAATCAGCCAGATAGTGCGAATTCGCATTCTTGAAGAAAAAATTATCCTTCCTTCAATAGAAAATATTCTAAACAAGGGGAGCGTAAGTCTTGAGTTATATAAGAAGTTGCTTGAAACAATCGCAGAAGAAAGAGAATGCGATATTACTCATTTGGTGCTGAAAGGAACAGCCTGTGGAATAATAGAATGTTTTGACCGGTTCAGAAAAAATCCTGCAGAGGTGGTATCTTTCTTTTTTCCTGACAACGAGCAAGAGAAATTACGTCTTGAGAAAGTAGTTGAGAAATACCTTCCTTTTTCTGAAACCGATGAGATTTTTTGCCTCCGCACCCTTGAAGAGATGCTTATTTTATCAAAACAACCATATTGTGAGATAAGACAACGATTAGCAACAATGGAGAGAGATATTCAGTATATTCTACCAGAGGATAAAAACCTCATAACAAAAATAAGCCTTTCCTATCCATATTTTCATTTTTATGTATTAGAAGCCAGGCTTGACGCCCTCCTGGGCGCAGCAGAAATAGGTATTGCCAACCGTATCTACAGGCAGGAACACGGGGAGTTCGTTGACTCTCTCAGCCAGCTTACTCCTGACATTTTGCCTGTCCTGCCTCTGGACCCGTTTACCGGCAAAGATTACATATACGGGAAGAAGAATAAAGGATTCATTGTATATAGTGTGGGGCATAACATGAAAGATGACGGCGGCATTCCCCAGCTAAGCGAAGAGGGAAGAAAAAGTGGCAATTTTGATATTGTCTGGGAGGATAAGGGATTGGAAGGGAGATATCAGAAAACAAATTCCGCAGAAACATCCGAAGCAAAGAATACAAACAAGATGCAGAACGAAGCTCTAAGACAGCTCATAGAAGCCTTAAACACCAATTACTCCAAAATAAAAGATATTTCCGTTGAATATAAGACAGAAACGATTAACAAAGGAATGGAAAAACCATTACATGAAGGTTCTTACAAATGGTTCAAAAAAGGTGAAAAACAAAGAATAGAATACTTCTGGGGCCCTAAGAAAAACTACTATACAATAAAAATATTTACAGGGGAGAAAATAATTGTAGTTTCTCAATCTCCCAATAGACCGAGAGAGATTACTTTTATGGGAGAAGACAAAAAAGATTTAGGGGAAAGAAACCATGCTTTTCACACGCTTCATTATAACGAAACCGCTCCTTCCGGCTTTCTCTTCAATATACATGATGAATCCATACCTGATGTATTGCAGAAGTATGCCACAGAGATGGAGATTCAGGGGAAGTATGCAAATGTTGTATTAGAAATTCCCAACCGGGATCAGAAGTTTAAATTAAAAATTGATATCGAAAAAGGAATCCCGTTATCTATTCATAAAATTAACCAACGTGGCAGTTTTTCTGAATTTGTAGTTACTGAACCTATGGAACACGACGGTATCTGGTTTATGAAAAAAGGAGTATTGCATCGGTATAGCTGGCATAAAAAAGATAGCGGAGAATTATACAGCAAAAATGAACAGGATGCTTTTGTTGAAATAGAAAAGACTGAATTTAACACCGGTATTTCTGATTCATTATTCAATATTATCCCTCAGAAGGATGATGAGGCATATGTGATAAGACAGGGAATTCCCATGTCATATTTCTTGACTGAAGAAGAAAAAGCGGAGGTAGTGAAAAGAGTGTCAGAAAAGAGGCGAAAGATAGAATCTCTTTATGGAAAACCTGCTCCTGAGTTGGAAATTAAAAAGTGGATAAATCATGAGCCGGACGTCAAAGGGAAAACAAGACTTTATGTTTTCGTGAATCAGGTTTCCGGGGACTGGTGGCTGGGAAAGTTTAATAAATCGTATAAAGTTTTACGTGATCTTATTGAGGTAGTTGTAATTTGCCGTTCAGAAAATACTGAGGATTTGGAAAAACTCATTGCAGACAACGAAATCATGTTTCCAGTGGGAGTTGATAAAGAGGGGGCCACGTTTAAGAAATATTTTATTACGTCTTCTATGGACGGGTACACCATTGACGAAAAAGGTATTGTTGTACATCGCGGTTTATCACAATTTCTTGGAAATCATGTAAGTGTCCCTGAAAGTTTGGAAAAGGCGTATATAGAATCTTTAAAATAAATTGCCCTCGAAATTGAGCAGATTTGGTTTGAAATTAGAGGGAGAAAGGAAAAACTGTTGGCTTACCTAAAAGATTGAAAGAAGATGAGAAAAACTATATGCTTTATATTTATGTTTTTCTGCACCAGGGGATTCACACAGATTATCTTTGACTTTGAAAACAGCCTTGATGACTGGCAGAACAGAGAACCAAACCAGGAGTTGAGTCTGTCGCATGAATATGCCGTCAGCGGCTCTGCCTCTCTCAAGGTTTCAGTAAACAACAGTGAAACTGCATGGATAGCATACCCCGGCAAGATTGATTTTAATAACTCCCAGTTCTTTAAATTCAATATTTACCTGCCGGATCCCTGCCTTTCCGAGATTTCATTAAAGTGCTATGTGAAAGACAACGAATGGCACTGGTTTGAAACTGAACTGTTCCGGATAAAAGGAGGGGTGAAAAAAGAAGTCGGCATAGATATCTCGAATACGAGTTTCGCGTGGAAACCTCTCAACCACCTTAAAAACTGGGACGGTTACGCAGCGCGCAACATAAGCGAGTTCGGCATAATGCTTTTTTTTCAGGAGAAGTATACCGGCTCTTTTTACATGGATGCTTTTGAACTCATAAAAGCGAGGTTCCCCAACGAGAAAATATGCCTCTATGATTTTGATGCCCCGCAGGAAAGGGTGAAAACATTTGAAAAGTTCGAGGTGTCTTTCAGATCTTCTTATCTTCCCGGGAACCCTTTTGACCCGCAGGAATTCAGGATTACTGGAACTTTCATATCCCCTTCGGGCAAGACTTTTGAGATTCCCGCTTTCTATTATCACAAATATCTCCGGCGCCTTGAGGATGACGGAGAGAACCTTTTTCCATACGGAATTGAAAGCTGGAAAATAAGGTTTGCCCCGCAGGAAAGCGGGAGGTACACATATACGATACAAATATACAGGGACGGCCGCAAGGTGTCTGATATGAAGGGAGGCGCATTTCTCGCAGAGATTTCCGGGGACGGGGGATTCGTAAGATGGGATCAAAAAGATCCGCTTTACATGTCTTTCCAAAACGGCGCTTTTTTCTATCCGATAGGACACACCTTGAGGTCCCCCGACGACAAAAGAAGGCCCTATTACCGATGGAACTTCATCCTGCCCAAAAATATGGGAACTTTTGCGTATGACGGATATTTCAAAAAGATGCATGAGAACGGAGAGAATTACGCAAGGATATGGATGTCATCATGGTGGCAGGCAATAGAATGGAACCCTTTTTACGCTCCCCATTACAAAGGCCTGGGCAGATACAGCGTTGAAAATGCGTGGCGGCTTGACTATGTACTCGGGGCCGCGGCCAGATACGGCATATATGTCGACCTGACCCTTATAAATCACGGGCAGTTCTCCAGGCCTGACACGGAGTGGCTTGATAATCCTTACAGTATAATAAACGGCGGAATGCTGAATACCGCTGACGAGTTCTTTACAAATCAGCTTGCCATAGATTATTTTAAGAGGCGGCTTGATTATATAGTTTCAAGGTGGGGATATTCAAAAAACATAGCGGTATGGGAACTATGGAATGAAATAGACCTGACAATTAACTATGATACCCGGAACATCAAGAAATGGCACGAAATAATACACCCGTATTTGAGGGGAATCGACCCTTACGACCATCTCATAACAAGTCATTACTGCAGAATTGGAGCCGACCCCGTTATCTGGGCAATTCCCCAGATTGAAATGATTGCAGGCAATTCTTATAGTGCCGAGATGGTAGAATCCGTACAAGATTTTTTCAAAAAGAGGAAACCTTTTGGGAAACCTGTATTCATAAACGAGTACGGGATAGGAGAAAGCCGCCAGATTCTTGAAAATAACCTCCATGCAGGGATATGGGCTTCTTCAATGACTCCCATGACGGGAACCGCCTTATTCTGGTACTGGCCTTTCATAGATTACTTTGACCTTTACTTCCACTACAAAGCCCTTTCAGAGTTCTGGAAAGTAGAAGACCGCAGGGGCAAAAACTTCCAGCTTACCGACGCCAGGGTCGAATCCGAAAACAAGGACCTAGGAATCACGGGCATACAGAATAATTCCGAAGGTTTCTTCTGGATTTACGCAGGGAAGCTGTTCAATGACAAACGGCCTCAGGAATCGCCTGTAAAAAGGGCCTGCACCATAAAAATCGGCAACTTCGAACCCGGCAATTATGAGATGGAAGCGTGGAATACCTATAAAGGAGAGATTGTATTCAGGAAAGACTTCATTATGGAAGGGGAAACAAAGCAAATACCGATACCTGAATTCTTGAACGACATCGCCCTGAAAATAAAGAAAAAATGAGCAAAATTAAAAACACGCTTTTCGCATATATCGTACTTTCCATCTCCTTGCTGTTTGCGCAGGAATCATGGAGATACGTCGCCGATTTTGCAATAGGCGAGTCTGAACCCCTCGGATACGTAAACCTGGCGTCTCTGAAATTTATTAATCCTTCAAAAGAAAGAGTGGAAAACCTTGAAATAATAATAAAAGACGCAAAAGGCAAAGCTTGCCAAATAAGAAAATTCAAACGGATCAATAACAGGGAAGCAGAAATACTTTTCACCCCTTCTTCAGACCGCTTTTACACCGCATATATAAAGGAGAGCGGGACAGGGACCACTCAGACAGACGAGGATTTGAGAGATGGGAAAATGCTGATTGAGGATTTCGTCCCTGGAGATTCCACAAAGACAGGACAATGGAGCTGGGTAACCGTCCCTCACATGAGCGGTTCTTTTTCCATCACGGGAAAAGAAGGGATATCCTTCCAGAGAGTGCTATTGCCTTCTCCTGAAAAGGTAGAAAGAAGCGACAAACTGGTTTTATATTTTTATTGCATGGAGGAAAAGCCGCCTGGGGAAATCATGGTTGAATTGACCACAACCAGGGACAAGATTTATTTATATTCGTGGGGGCAGGACCTGATAAGCACCGACAAAGGCAAAATAATCTTGATGGGCACCCTGCCTGTAGCAAAAAAAATCTCTATGGGCAGCCTTCCTGGGAGCGGCAGGTGGATAAAGATGGAAATACCTTTCACAGAAATAAAGGAAAATATGCTCAGCGCTGTGGGGTTATACCATTATGGAGGCAAAGTGTGGTGGGACAGGGTTTCCATAAACGAGGTTCCAATGACAGCTTCTATAACAACCATGAGGGAGAGGGAGAAGAAAGTAAAATCGTATTTCAATTACAGAGCAAGTTCTCGGTTTAAGCGGGACGGCAAGGTATTCCAGGTACTCAGTGCAGATGCCTCCCCTTCATACGGGGCCGAACATTTTTCGTTTACCGTTTCGGGAAAAAACTATACCGCAAAAGCAGTGGAACTCCTTTTAATGCAGGATGATGACAGGAATATTTCACTTGAAGCGGAATGTCAGGATACAAAAGATATAATGGAATACGAAATCCCCCGAAGCCGGGAAAATCCCAAAGAGATAAACATTGTAACAAAAGTCCTGCCTTATCAGCCTTTTGTCAGAGACAGGGAGCCTTTCACCGTTGTCCTTTCAGTCACCAACCTTAACAATGAAACTGTCCCCATAACGGTTAAAGGCATAGATTCTGAAGAAAAGATTTGTCCCAAGCCCGGAGAAACCAAGCATGTCTATGTGAACTTTTCCAATTACAAAGTAGGGGATATCATGGAGGCAGGGATTTATATATGCGGTCTGAAACTGTGCGGGAAAACATTCCGGGCCGGTTCTACAGAAACTTCCGACATCAGTATGGACGGGCCTTTCATGACGGATGAAAAAGGAAACTTCATGGTAATTGATTTCCCCGGGCAAAAACAAAAAGCAGTTTCTTCTTCCTTGGATTCCCTGAACATAACTCTCGCGGGCTCATATCCTGACGGAACGGGAAGCATGCTTCAAAAAATCCTGGATAATGAGGGAATAAAATCTGTTATTTCAGAAACAGAGAACCCTGAATACGGATATAACCAGATGCTTTTTTCCGAATACCTGCACGCCGTGGAATGTTTAAACGGCTCTGAAAACGGAGACATCCTTATCCTTTTTCCGTACACCGGATCCATTGAGGAAAAAACGCCCCCCGCCGAGTGGCAGAAAGCCATGGAAGCAATTATATCGACCGGTGAAAAAAACTTCACAAAAGTAATAATCTGTTCTCCCTTCCCAGCCCCGCCGTTTCCGGAACTCTACGCACCGTATAAAACCGCCACCGAGGAAATTGCCTGTAAAAGAAGCGATAATTTTCTCGACGTGTATTCAATATACCTGTCAAATTCCGATTGGAGAAAACTCTTCACACGCACGGAAGGCATATATAAGAATATGCCTGAAGAAAACAGTATCCCTTTATTCATTAAAGAGCTGGTTAACCTGATAAATTCTATTTTCGTCAGACAATATCGGAATTGAACTACTTTGAGGAAAAGGGAAATAAGTGGAAATGCGAAAAACTGGTATAATATGACTGTAGACGACAAGAATGTTTACATCCACTCCCTTGAATCCGCTAATCTTGATACTGACAACAGGAACACTTCAGGAGGATAAAAATGAAAAAGATATGTTTTCTCTGGATGTTGATACTGTTTCTGGCGGGCGGTTTGGCTTTTGCCCAGACAGGGACAAAACAACCTGCCGCCGATAATGTCCGCCTATCTAATTTGTTCCCAAAAAGTTCTTTTAAACTTGACCATATGCCACTACAAAAATCATTGCAGCTTGCTGAGCACTATTATAGGATACCCATATGTTATGAATTACTTGCAGATAAATGGGAAAATGAGGCCAAGCTAATAACGATGGAAAATAATGGGATGAATCTTAAAGAATTCCTCAACTGCTTAGTGAGTATACGACCAGAATACAAATGGGCACAGATTGGACCTGCCGTAGTAGTTTATCCCAAGAAAGGAGCAAAGACCGATATGATTATTGACTGCACATTTGAAGCCGCCAGTTTGCATGACCTATATAAGCAGATTAATGCTCGCATCAAATCATCAATTCAAAATGGGGACCGTGTCGGTATACTTATTGAAGGTCGAGATGAATGGATTGGTGACCGCTTCACTATGCAGCGACCTATAAGGTTAGAAAAAGGGAGAATAAACCTGCGCGAATGTCTCTGTTTAGCTGGTTTTTTGGACGAAGATTTACAAATTCAATGGGCTTATGCACCTGGCGGAGATTTAGACTTAATAGTTATACACTTTTATGTCGGGGGATTATATGCCGGAGGGGATAATGTAAAAGAATACTTGGAAAAGAAGAAGAAAAAAGGAGGAACTGAATAAGAACATGGGGATGTAGCTTCAAAAAGCACAAAAAAAGGACATAATATGGATGGTATGCTAATTTGGTTTGACAGAGATATGAGATAAAATTGTGAAAATAGGCATCTAAAGGAGGACGATGATGGATCTTACGGTTAAAGTATTATTTGTTGTGTTTGTTTTATCCTGTGCGTTATTCCGTTCCTTTGGCGTTGTCAGAAATAGCGGCAGTCAGGTAAACCAGGTACGGACGAATATCCGGTTCTTGCAAATTCTTTCTTGGATTCTGCTCATCCTTTTCGTTATTCTTTCCTTTTCTGCAAGAGGCGGGCAAAAAGAAAATTGGTTCTTCCTTCTCTTGTTTATGGGAATTATGGGAGGTCAACTTTCACAGATCGTGCAGTCTTTAGATAATCGGTTAGCGGTACTGGAAAATGCCCACAGAAATGAAATCAAATGAAAGATTGGTCAAAAGATAACCTGTAGAGGGGAAATGTCTGAAAACTGGTATAATATGACTGTAGACAACAAGAATGTTTACATCCACATCCTTGAATCCGCTAATCTTGGCACTGACAAATATAAACCTTAATAATAGATAAAACCACACAGGAGGCCAAATGTGCAGGTCAAAATTGCAGTGTATCTCAAAGAAAATGTTTTGCCTGTTGATTTTTCTCTTCATCGCATCAGAAAGCATGGCACAGGTGCCTTTTCTGCCAGTGCCGCTGAAGCAGAACCAAACACTTCTCCCTTTCACTCTGCCGGAAGAGCTCTTTCCAAACTCTTACCCGGTTTTCACCAATGCACGGGAAATGAGGGAGATTGAATATACGGAAATGGGCCGGATACTTGTTTATTTCTATGATACAAAAGACGCGGCTGAAAACGACATGAAACTCTTCGCTGGAAAAAACAGGAAAATATCGGCAGAGGAGAGCAGTATCCTTGCGGCTCATTACGGGTGCTGGGAGGAAAA
>Ga0302245_1000703_pt1 | contig 25757 bp, 23 predicted proteins | sample AAG_UR_Thr_MG_FD_193512 | JGI IMG/M metagenome (GOLD analysis project Ga0302245, IMG submission 193512) | Enriched activated sludge microbial communities from anaerobic digester in WTTP, New Holstein, Wisconsin, United States - AAG_UR_Thr | ecosystem: Engineered > Bioreactor > Anaerobic >... | reverse complement strand
GCGGTTTCCTCCACCGCGTGCCACAGGGCCTCGTCCCGCAGACTGTCCAGTTCGCCGCCGGTCAGCGCCTTGGTCTCCCCCAGTCCCACCAGCCCGCCGATGTGCTCCGCCGCCAGGCGGTTGTCGCCGGTGATCATCTTGAGCCTCACCCCCAGCCCCGCCAGGGACGCGACGGCCGCCGGGGCGTCTTCCTTGGGGGGATCAAAAAACAGGAGAAAACCCGAGAAGGTCATGTCCTTTTCATCCGCCATGGAGATGGAATCGGGGCGGGACGGGGAGCCCACCGCCAGGCCCAGGACCCGATAGCCCCGGGAACTCCATGTCCGGAACCGTTCGAGAATTTCAGCCCGGGCCGCCCCGTGGAGGTCTTTTTTTCCCCCCCGTCGTCCACCTGGGAGCAGACCGCCAGGACATTTTCCAGGGCGCCCTTGGTAATCAGGAAGACCGATCCGGAATCCCGGACCGCCACCGTGAGGCGTTTGCGCACGAAATCGTAGGGGATTTCCCCGGTTTTTTCGAATGCCCCCGCGCTCCCCGGGGTCCCCCGGAGGATCGCCTCGTCAAGAGGATTGGCCGGACCGGTCTGAAAGGCGGCGTTCAGTCCGGCATACAGGGCGACCCGGTCCGAAGGCTCGCCCCTGGCGTCCAGGGCCCCGTCCAGCCGCACCGCCCCCATGGTCAGAGTGCCGGTCTTGTCGGTGCAGAGGATATCCATGGAGCCGAAATTTTCCATGGATTCGAGGCGCCGCACGATGACGCCCTTCCGCGCCATGTCCTGCGAACCCCTGGACAGGTTGATGTTGATGATGGCGGGAAGAAGCTGGGGGGTCAGCCCCACCGCCAGGGCGACGGAAAAAAGGAGCGAATCCAGGACCGGTTTGTGGAAGAACACATTGAAAAAAAAGATGCCCATGACCAGAAGGAGCATCACCTCCGTCAGCAGAAAGCCCAACCGCCGGACGCCCCGCTGGAACTCGGTCTCCGGAGGACGCAGGCTGAGCTTCTCCGCTATCCCGCCGAAGGCGGTGTCGAGCCCCGTGGCGGCCACCAGAACCCGGGCGCTTCCGCTCCTGACGGTGGTCCCCATGAAAACCACGTTGGTCCTCTGGGACAGCCCGGCGCTCTCCGCCGTCGGACCGGGGCGCTTTTCCACCGGGAAGGTTTCCCCCGTCAGGACAGCCTGGTTCACGAAGAGGTCCCGGGCTTCCAGGACGATGCCGTCGGCGGGGACCAGGCTCCCGGCGGAGAGGATAACCACATCCCCCGGGACCAGCTCCTCGGTGGGAACCGATTCGATCTTTCCGTCCCGCATGACCCGGGACTTGAAGGAAACCCCTTCCTTCAGCTTCTCCGCAGCGATGTCCGCCCGGTACTCCTGGAAGAAGCCCAGCAGGGCGCTGCCCAGCAGGATCGTCAGGATGATCAGAGAGTCCCCCCAGTCCCGGAGAAAGGCGGAAACGACGGTGGCGAAAAGAAGGATGAGGACGATGGGGCTTTTCAGCTGATCGAGAAAAAGGCGGAAGGGCCCTCTTTTTCTCCGGACCCTCAGGCTGTTGGGGCCCGCCCGCCGGAGCGCCCGGGCTGCGGCAAGGCCGCTCAGCCCATCGGCAGAGGAGTCAAGTCTCCGCAGCGCCTCCTCCCCCGGCATGGACCAGTAGGCGAATCCGTTCATCCCAGTTCCTCCTGTGCCGCCGCCGGAGACCGATGCCCGGGGCCGTTTTTAGCCGGCCGCCCCTCCCGGAGAGGGCGGCCCCCGCCAGACCCCAGCCGCCGGACTTTTTGTCACCGCAGGGGCGCCCTTTTTCCGCAAACGACGGGCGCTCCTCCCGGAGAGGGCGGCCCCCGGGCCGGCTGCTCCCGCCACTCAGGTCGCCGCGGGCACGGCTTTTTTCGTCGTCGGGTGATCGGGCTGGTAGGAGCCCGGCGTCGAACGGAAGCTGATGGCCAGCCGGTTCCAGGAGTTGATGGCGATGACGGCAAGGGTGAGATCCACCAGTTCCTTTTCGGAAAAGAACCGGCGGGCCTCGTCATAGACCGCGTCGGGGACATGGTCCCGGCCGATCAGCGTCACCGCCTCGGCCCAGGCCAGGGCGGCCCGTTCCCTGCCGGTGTAAAAGGGCGCCTCCCGCCAGGCCGTCACCCCGTAAAGGCGCTGCTCGCTCTCCCCGTGGGAGCGGGCGTCCTTGGTGTGCATGTCGATGCAGAAGGCGCAGCCGTTTATCTGCGAGGCCCGCAGTTTGACCAGTTCTATAAGATCCCGGTCCAGACCCGATTCCCGGATATAACCTTCCAGCTTTGCCAGGATACCGGCCCCATCCGGTGCGGTTTTGAAATAATCTATCCGCTCCTTCATATCGTTAACCTCCATCGGACTGCTTTCATTTCCCGCATCAATCCTGAATCAAAGCTACTCAGGTCCGATGGGGGAATCAAGGCAAATGGTTCTCCGCCGTGGTTCCCGACGCCGATTTCATTGACAAACAAGATCTCCATGCTATAGTTAAAATAGGGACGTAAAAAATCATGTCTTTTCAATCCCATATTTCTCCCATTCCGGTTTCGGAGGTGCGTGATGAAGAGGATGTTTTCAGTTCTTTTTCTGGTTTGTCTGATCGCCGGTCTTGCCCTGGCGGGGGCCCAGCAGGAGCAGCGAAGGGCCCTCAAACTGGGCCACATCCGTGACGAGGCTCACCCCACCCACAAGGGGGCGGAGCTCTTCGCCAGACTGGTGGAGGAGCGGACCGGCGGGCGGATAAAGATCAATGTTTTCCCCAACAGCCAGCTGGGGGGCATTCTGGAGATGTTCGCCCAGGTGAAGACCGGGGACCTGGATCTCGTCTACGGCGGCATCAACACCCTGGCCTTCATCAAGGGCGGCGAGGCCTTCGAGATCACCGCCATTCCCTTCCTGTACCGGGACTACGGACACATGCGCAAGGTCATGCTGTCGGAGGACTTCAAACCCCTCATCGCCGCCGCGGAGGCGGCCACGGGGGTAAAACTGCTGAACATCACCGGAGACACCGCCCCCCGGGGTCTCAGCGCCAACCGCCGGATTCTGACCCCGGCGGATTTCAAGGGACTGAAGATCCGCACCGCTGCCAGTGAAGTGGTCCTGCGGACCATGAAAAAGCTCGGGGCCCTGCCTCAGCAGATACCCCTGGCGGACCTCTATGTTTCCCTGAAAACCGGGGTGGTGGACGCCCAGGAGAACGGGGCCATCACGGTGGCCAACAGCAGCATGTACGAGGTCCAGAAGTTCTACATGAAGACCGATTACATCCGGGACATCGAAACCTTCTACATCAACCCGGCCTTCCACAAGGGGCTCAGCGAGGGGGATAAAAAGATTTTTTTCGATGCCGCCGAAGAGGCGGGAGCCCTGGTCACCCGCCTCACCAGCGAGATGTTCGACGGCGCCTACGCCACCTTGCGGAAGCACATGACCGTGGTTACCGAACCGGAACTGCGGCTGGATCTGATCCGCCGGGAGCTGGAGGGGCTGTTCAACGATTGGGAAGGGGTCAAGTGGCCGGCGGGACTGCTGGCCCGGATCGCCGCAATGTAGCGTTCTGCGATGGGGAGAAGGGGCCGCCCAGCCGGCCCTTTCCTCCCCGCGAGGTGTCCCGGTGATAGTCCTTTTGTTCATCCTGATGTTCGCGATGATCGGACTGGGCTTCTCCATCTGGTTTTCCATGGGAGCCAGCGGTCTGGTCTATATCCTGCTGCGGGGGGATGTGTCCCTCCGGGTGGCGGTTTCCCAGATGGTGGGGGGGGTCAACTCCGACACCCTCATCGCCATCCCCTTTTTCATTCTGGCGGGAAACCTGATGAGTTCCACGGGCATCACCCGGAAGCTCACCAGTTTCGCCGATTTTTTCGTCGGCCGGCACCGGGCGGGGCTGGCCTACGTGTCCATCGTGGTCAGCGTTTTTCTGGCGGGTATTTCGGGATCCGCCGTCTCCGACGCCAGCTCCACCTCCGCGGTCCTGCACCCCATCATGAAGGAACGGGGCTACGACGACACCTTTTCGGCGGCCATCAACTCCAGTTCCGCCATCGTGGGGCCCATCATCCCGCCCAGCATCCCCATGATGCTCATCGGCATCATCAGCGGGGTCTCCATCGGCAGGATGTTCATCGGGGGCTTCATCCCCGGACTGCTCATCGCCCTGGTGCTCTGGATTCTGGTGACAATTCAGGCCAACCGGAGGGGCTATCCCCGGGTGGAGGCGAAGCGCACTTTCGGGGATTTCGTCGCCCTGCTGAAGGATACCATCCTGGCCCTCATCGCCCCTCTCATCGTTCTGAGCGGAGTGGTCTTCGGTTTCGTCACCCTGGTGGAAGTGGCGGCCCTGTCCATCCTCTATATCCTCTTCATTTCCACCGTCGTGTACCGGACCATCACCTGGAAGATTTTTTTTGACACCGTCCGGGACACCGCGGTGTTCTGCACCTCCATCATGATCATCTTCGCGGTGGTGGGCCTCTTTCAGTACATCGTGGCCTCCGAACAGCTGGGGAAGCAGCTGTACCATCTCATCGTTTCCTGGAACATGTCCCGGAACATGTACCTCTTTTTTACGCTGGTTTTTCTCCTCCTCATGGGCTGCGTCCTCGACGCGGTCCCGGTGATGCTGATCTTCTTCCCGGTGATGCTTCCGGTGGCCACGGGGCTGGGCATCGATCCCGTCCATTACGGGGTCATCTACGTGCTGAACCTGATGATCGGGCTCATCACCCCGCCGGTGGGGGCTCTGCTCTTCATCCAGACGAAGATCGCCAAGGTTTCCATCAATGCCCTGGTCCGGGAGCTTCTGCCCCATATCGGGGTGCTGATTCTGGTCCTCATCGCCGCCACCTACATTCCCCAGATCGTCCTGTGGCTGCCCAATCTCATACTGTGAAGGAGGGGGGATGTTCTCGAAAATCCTGCTGACGTTCGAGCGGGCCGTGGAGACCCTCACCGGTCTTCTTTTCGCCCTGCTTCTGGGCCTCACATCCCTGAACATCCTGCTGCGGAACATCCTGGGGGTGTCCTGGCTTTTCATGGAGAGCCTCATCCGCTTCGCCTTCATCTGGATGGTCTTTCTCGGGACCTCCGCCCTGTACTACCGCAACGACCACCTGGTGATGGATTTCTTCCAGGACAGGATGCCCGCGGGGATGCGCAAACGGGTCGTTCTTGCGGGGGAGATTCTCTTTCTGGGTTTCATGACGGCCCTGATGGTGTACGGTGTCCAGGTGACCCGGGTCCGGATGGAGATTCCCTTCGAAACCTGGGATGTTCCCACCGGATACGCCTACATGGCCGTTCCGGTCTGCGCCTTCTTCATGAGCCTGTTTTGCATCGATCATATCATTGCAAGGAGAAAAAAATGACCAACGAAGCCAAATTGTACCTCACCACCGTGCAGGGTCTTCTGGAGGCCATCGCCACGGACAACCCCGGCCTGGGGGCCGCCGCGGAGGCGATGGCCAAAAAGATCGCCGCCGGAGGCATGATCCATGTCATCGGCCCGGGGGGTCATTCCAATCTGGCGGTGGAGGAAACCCTGTGGCGCTCCGGGGGGCTGGCCCCCATCAACGCCATCCTGGACGCGGGAACGAACCTGATCCACGGGGCCAAGAGGTCCAACTATGTGGAGCGGACCCCGGGCTACGCCAAGCAGGTCCTGGACGCCTACCGGGTGGGTCTGGAGCCCGGGGAGGTCCTCATCATCGTCAACGCCTACGGGATCAACGCCATGACCATCGACGCGGCCCTGGAGGCCCGGAAACGGAAGATGGTGTCCATAGCCATAACCTCCAGGGGCTTCGCCGACTCCCTGGCCAAGGACCACCCCTCACGGCACCCCTCGGGGAAGAACCTCTACCAGGAGGTGGACTTCTTCATCGACTGCCATCTTCCCTACGGGGACGCCGTGGTGCCCATCGAGGGGGTGGCCCAGAAGGTGGGGCCCACCGCCACCCTCTGCAATGTCTTCACCATGAACCTGCTGATGCTGGAGACGGTGCGCCGGCTCAAGGCCATGGGGGTGGAGCCACCCATCTGGATGAGCGCCAACCTCCCCGGAGGGGACGCCACGAACCGCAGTCTCGAGGAGAAGTGGCGGCCCCTGATCAAGCATCTCTAGGCGGAGCCCCGGCCCCGTTTGACCACCGGGTCGGAGAGTCGCCGGCCGGGATCCGGTCCGGCGGCAGGGATCCGACGCGGCCGGAGGTGGGGCCGGCGCCGGGATCTGTGGCCCCGATCCGGCGGGTGCGTCACAAGCGTCTCTCCGAGAGAATCTGTCCCGCTCCCATGGCCGGACGGAACCCCTCAGGCGGTGGCGCCGGGAGAGGGGGCCGTCCGGTAAGGACATCAGCCCTCAATCCAGCCGGTGCAGCCCCAGGGACTTGAAGTGGTCCAATGCGGCGTAGTACTCCTCCCGGCTTACCGGCCGGTTAATCTCCGGAAAGGTCAGCGCTGAGACCTGATTGGCCGGGCGGTACTGGGTCAGGATATTGATCCAGGTGTCCCGGGACAGGCCTGCCAGAAAGGACAGGATTTTTTTGGTGTCCTCCAGAAGGCCCGGCATCAGAAGGTGGCGCACCAGAAGGCCCCGTCGGGCCAGGCCCTGCCGGTCCGTCTCAAGGTCCCCCACCTGCCGGTGCATCTCCGCCACGGACCGAAGGGCCGCCTCGGGGTAGTCCCGGGCCCGGAGGTATCTCTCCGCCAGGGCGGGATCCCGGAATTTGACGTCCGGCATATAGATGTCCACCACTCCGTCCAGCAGGCGGAGACTTTCGGCGGAATCGTAGGCCGAGGTGTTGTAGACCAGAGGGAGCCTGAGCCCTCCCTCCACCGCCAGGGCCAGGGCCTCCAGGATCTGGGGGACAACATGGCTGGGGGTGACCAGATTGATATTGTGGCAGCCCTCTTCCTGGAGCCGGAGCATCATCTCCGCCATCTGCCCGGCGGAAGAGGGGACGCCTTCCCCCATCCGGCTGATCCGGCAGTTCTGACAGAAGACGCAGCCCAGATTGCAGCGGGAAAAAAAGAAGGCGCCGCTGCCCCGCCGGCCGCTGAGGCAGCTCTCCTCCCCCCGATGACCGAAGAAGCTGCTTACCGCCGCCAGACGGCCGGTGCGGCAGACCCCCGCCGCCTCCCGGAGGCGGTCAACTCCGCAGGCCCGGGGGCAGAGGCGGCAGGAGGACAGCATATCCAGGGCCTCTGCGGCCCGCCGGCGGAGTTCGCCCGAGCGGTGGAGGGCCAGGTAGGCGGGCTCGAAATCCCCGCCGGGAAGGGTGAGGCTCCGGGGCGGGGCAGGGCGGCGGGGCGGGCGGCGCATGGTTTCCGGCGGCCCTATGGGAGGCGGTGGAAGTGCTCCGCCACCTTGGTGAAGGCCTCGGCGTATCTGCGGATCTCCGGCCTGTCGGGCCGTTTGAACCAGGGCACCGCCAGGGCGATTTCATGGATGCTTTCCGACACCGGCAGCTCCCCGGGGTTCTGCCTCCGGAAGTCCCGGTGAAAGGCCTGGACGGTGGGCTTCCCGGTGCGGAAAATATCGGACTGGAAAAAATAGGGGTGCAGGTGCAGGGGGGAGTTTCCCCCGGGGAAGCACCACCTGACCCCCTCGGCGTTCACCGCCCGGGAAAAGTCCTCCGCCGTCGTCCCGCCCAGCTCCTCGGCGTGGTACAGGCCCTGGGGGTAGTACCAGGCCCCCATGGTGCCCTGGTCCGGGGGGATCCGATGGGGGCGCAGACCCGGGACCCCGTCCAGAAATTCCCAGAAGAGGTTCATACCCTCCTGGATGTCCTGCATTCTCCGGGGAAAGGCTTTCAGCTGGGTGAGGCCCATGGCGGAGCAGGTCTGGTTCATCCTGCCCTTCATGGCCCCCAGCGGGATGCCCGCGAAGGTCTTCAGCTCCGGGTCGGTGATCTGGGCGTCCGGGGGGTTGAACCGGGACGGGGCGCCGGTCCTCTCGTAGTGGGCGAAGGCCACGCACCTCTCGTACAGCGTCCGGTCGTTGGTGGTGATGATCCCCCCCTCGCCGACGGGAAAGCCCTTGCCCGCCATGAGGCTCATGGCCCCGATGTCCCCGACGGCACCGGTGCGGGCCCCCCGGTACAGGGCTCCGTGGGCGTGGGAGTTGTCCTCGATGACCCGGACCCCGTGTCGGCGGGCGATCTCCATGACCCGGTCCATGGGGGCGGGGCGCCCCGCGTAGTGGACCACCACGATGGCCCGGGTGCGCCCGTTTATCCGGTGTTCGATATCGTCGGGGTCGATGCAGAGGGTCTCCCTGTGGATGTCGCAGAAGACCACCGCGGCGCCCAGGGTCAGGGCGGGGGCCGCGGAGGCCCAGTAGGTCATGGAGGGGCAGATGATCTCGTCCCCCATCCCCACCCCGCAGGCCCACATGGCCGCCAGCAGGCTCGCCGTGCCGTTGCAGAAGCCCAGGGCATGACGGACCCCCAGGAAGTCCGCGAAACGCCGCTCGAATTCCTTGGTGATGGTCGTGCCGCTCATGGTCCCCGCCCGGAGAACCTCGGTGACGGCGTCGATGTCCTCCTGGGTCACGATGGGCCAGTGGAAAAGTTCCTCCTTTTCGGAGGAGACGGCCGGGGCGCCGCCCAGGATGGCCGGTTTCATGGAAGAGCCTCCCGTCATTTAATTCCCGTCAGGGATATGCCGCTTATGAACTGCCGCCGGAAAAAGAGAAAGGCCAGCAGGATGGGCAGTATGCCGAACACCGCCCCGGCCATCTGCAGCTGGTAGTCCAGAGGGTTCTGGGCGGCGAAGATCTGCAGCCCGATCTCCAGGGAGAACTTCTTCGCCGAGCTGGTGACGATGAGGGGCCAGATGAAGAACTTCCACCCGAAGAGAAACTGGAAAATGGTCAGCGCCGAGGTCGAAGCCTTCAGCATGGGCACGATGAGCCGGAGAAAGAGCCGCCACTCTCCGGCGCCGTCGATCCGGGCCGCGTCGATGTAATCGTCGGGGATGGCGTAGCTGTTCTGCCGGATGAAGAAGATGCCGAAGGAGGTGACGAAGAGGGGCATCATGATGCCCAGATAGGTGTCCAGAAGCCCCATCTTCTGGGTAAGGACATAGAAGGGCACCATGTAGGTCTGAAAAGGGATCATGGTGGTGGCCAGGATCAGAACGAAGAGCGTCCTCTTTCCCAGGAACCGGAATTTGGCGAAGATGTAGCCCGCTATCAGGCTGGTGAAGACCGATACCGCCGTGGAAATGCTGACGATGTACACCGAGTTCAGCAGATAGCGCAGGAAATCCGCGTGCCCCACCAGCAGGAAAAAATTCTCCAGAGTGGGGGCGTGGGGATACATATGGGGCGGGATCAGGATGATCTCGTTCCGGGTCATCAGGGAGCCGGAGACCATCCAGTAGATCGGGAAGAACATGACCACCGCCACCAGGGACAGGAGCAGGTATCTTCCGTAGGTCCTCGCGGCTTTCATCTCAGCGCTCCCTCCGGCCGAAGGTGGAAAACTGCAGAAGCGAGACCACCAGCACGATGGCGAAGAGACAGACCGACTGGGCGGAGGCGTAGCCCATTTTGAAGAACCTGAAGGCGTTCTGGTAGATCTCCATGACCAGCACCTTGGTGACGCTCCCCGGTGCGGACTGGGTCCCCGTGGTCATGACATAGACGGGGGTGAAGATGTTGAAAGCCTCGATGGTGTTCATGATCAGCAGGTAGAGGGTCACCGGCGTCAGGAGGGGCAGGGTTATTTTCCGGAAAATCCGCAGGACCCCGGCCCCGTCCACCCGGGCCGCCTCGTAATAATCGGCGGGGATCTCCCCCAGGCCGACGGTGAAGATCACCATGTTGTATCCCACCCGCTGCCAGATGCTCATGGCGATGATGGACCCCAGGGCCAGTCTGTCGTTGATCAGCCACGCCTGTTTCGGGACGCCCACCAGCCCGAGGATGTGGTTCAGCGCCCCGTTGGTGGGGTCGTAGATGAACTTCCAGGACAGGGCCGCGGGGACCACCGCGATGACATAGGGAAGGAAGTACAGGGTTTCGAAGATGCCCTTCCCCCGGAACTTTTTCTGGAGGGTCAGGGCGAAGGCCAGAGACAGGACCAGGGACAGGGAGACGAGAAAGACCGAAAAAATCAGGGTATTCCTGAAGGCGACGATGAAGTCCTCGTCCCCGGCGAGTCTGCGGTAGTTGTCCAGACCGATGAAGGGCTTGACGGGGTTGATGAGGTCCCATTTGAAAAAGCTGAGCCGGAAGGAGTTGAAAATGGGGATGAACCGCAGAACGATGTAAAAGGCCAGGATGATTCCCATCCAGAGATACACAAACCTGAGCTGAGCCGATTTCGATTTCGTCATGGTGCACCGTCGCCGGGAATTGTCGTGAAAACCGCGACCACCGGGGACGGGTCCTCCCCGTCCCCGGTGTCAGGAAACCTCATTTATACTGGTAACCCATGTCTTTCGGCGCTTCGATGACGTCGCCGGGGGCCACGATGGGGCCCTGACCCAGGATGCCCGCCTCCTTCAGGATGCCGTTGGTCTCCTCCGCCAGCTTGTCCAGGAGGGCCCTGATGGCCGCCCGGTTGCCCGCCAGGGCGGAGTTCTTGAAGGCCTCGGCGATCTTGTTGGCGAACTTGGTGATGATCTCGTCCCCCTGGGCCAGGGGCGGGTAGAGCCACAGCCGGTATCCGGCGGGAAAATCGAAGGCCGCCCGGTACTCGGGGTAGATTTTAAAGATGTCGCTGAAGTCGATGTCCGTCCGGGGCGGAATCCATCCCTGATCCTTGAAGAAGGCCTTCACGTAGGGCTCCCTCTGGAAGAACAGGACCACGTCCCAGGCCAGGTCCTTGTTTTTCGCCGATTTGGGGACGAAGTAGGACTCGGTGCTGTAGACCGTCCCCCGGTGGACCTTCCCCGGCATGGGGGCGGTCCCGAAGGAGAGGTTCGGCGAAGTCTTGTGGATGATGGGCACCGGAAAGAGCTCCCGGTCGTAGAAGGCGGTGAGGCCGTTGACGAAGGCGTCGGTGTCCTTCTTCGCCTCGAAGCTGTCGATCTTGTAGGTGTACAGGGCGTCCAGGTAATAGGACAGGGTGTCCACCCCGGCCTCGGAGTTGTAGGCCGCCTTCCAGCCCCCGTCGGCGGTCCTGCCCAGGAAGGATCCCCCGGCCTGGACCAGTTTGATCATGAACTTCTCGCCGATCCCCGACCCGCCGCCGAAGATCCGCAGGCTCATTCCGCTGCGGGTGATGTTGCCGTCCTTGTCGTATTTGACGATCTTCCGGGCCGCGTCGAAGAGCTGGTCCCAGGTCTCCGGAGCCTTGGGCTCCAGACCCGCCTCCTTCATCATGTCCTTGTTGAAGTACTGGACCCGGGCGATACCGATGTGGGGAACGCCGTAGATCCGCGGCTTGGAGTCCCCGGGGCCGGAGAATCGGTTGACGCTCTTCACCAGGGCGTCGAAGTTCTTGTCGATGAACTGGGCCACCTTCTCCGGCGGAGGTGACACCAGGCCGGCGGAAATGTACAGCGGCACGATGTACTCGGAGGTGATGAAAATGTCCGGCCCGGTCCCGGCGGGCAGCGAGACCGCCAGCTTCTGTTCGAAATCCCGGAGATTCATGGCGGTGATTTCCAGCTCCACGTTGGGGTTCTCTTTTTCGAAGTCCGCCTTCGCCTTTTTGAAGACCTCCAGGAGCCCCGGCCAGCCCAGCCAGACCTGAATGGTCTGCTTCTGCTTCGGCTTCTCCGCCGCCCCTCCGGCGTGGAGGAACGATGCGAAGACCGTCATGACAAGGATCATGACGAGAATCTTTTTGGATCGTTTCATAAAACCCTCCCGAAAAGAGTTGACAGTTCTTTTATAAGATAGGCGACCCTTTTCCGGCTTGTCAAATATTTTTTCAACTTCGCCAGGCCGGGCCCTTCGGGAGATGGCCGCAGCGCCGGCCGCCCGGAGGAAAGCGGCCGCTTTCCCGTCAATACACCCACCCCAGCCATAAAGAACCCATGATTATCGTGATGATGGTGATGGGCGCCCCGGCGGTGAAGTAGGCCCGGAAACCCAGGCGGACCCCGTGGCGGGCCGCGGACTCGGCGACGATGAGGTTGGCTATGCTGCCCAGGAGGGTGAAGTTTCCCGCATAGGTGGTGGCCATGGCCAGGGTGATCCAGGCCCGCTCCGGGTCGGGCATAACAGCCGCCACGGGGCGCAGGAGCATCACCGCCGGAACGTTGGAGACCAGATTGCTCAAGGCCGCGGAGACAAGGCTGAAAAACCCGGGGTCCCTCCCCGCCGCCGCGGCGAAGCCTTCCAGAAACCGCCGGAAACCCGGATCGTTCCGCAGGGCGTCGGTGACGACGAAGAGACCGGCGAAAAGAACCAGCAGGGACCAGTCCAGCTCCGCGAAGACCCGCTGAGGCTTGACCCGCCGGGTGACGAGGAGAAGGGCGGCGGCGCAGAGGGATGCCAGGACCAGCGGTGCCCCCGCGGCGATTCCCCCGAAAAGAAGCCCGGTGGCCAGGAGGCTCTTGACCAGTAGGGGCCGGTAGACCCTCCGGCGGCCCTCGCCGGGGGGATCGAAACGGGCGCCGTCGAATTCCTTCCGGAAAACCAGGCGGACCACCACCCAGGCCGCCAGCAGTCCCGCGGCGGAGGGCGGAGCGAGGACCACGAGAAACCGGAAAAAGTCGATCCCCGAGGCGGCCCCGATGAGCATGTTCTGGGGGTTGCCGATCAGGGTGGCCGCCGAGCCGATGTTGGCCGCCGTCGCCAGGCCCACCAGGTAGGGAACCGGGTCCCGGTCCAGATCCAGGGCCACGGCCGTCACCAGGGGGGTGAACATCAGCACGATGGTGTCGTTCAGAAAAAGGGCGGACAGGACACCGGAGGCGGCTATGACCAGGCCCAGGAGGCGGCCCGGGGTGTGGGCCACCCGGGTGATCCCCAGCCCCACCAGGCTGAAGAAACCCGAGAGCCGCAGATTGATGGAGATCACCATCATTGAAAACACCAGGGCCAGCGTGCCCAGGTCCAGAGCCGCGAAGGCCCCCTCCAGGGACAGCCCCCCCAGGACCGTCACCAGAACGGCCCCCACCAGGGCGATGGTGGCCCGGTTCATCCTGAGCATCGGGAAACGGCCGGCGGCAATGCCGGTGACGGCCAGAGCGATGACGAGGCGGACGAGCATGGGGCGATTATACACGATTTTTTATTTTTCCCCTTGACAGGAATTTCATTTTTCGGTAATGTGTTTCTATCTGTAGAAACATGCCGGAACATGAGGGTCCGGTATCCGAACATCGAAAGGAGTTGTCATGAGGACCCAGATTCGTCTGAATGAAGCTGACATGCCCCGTCAATGGTACAACCTGGCTGCCGACCTTCCCGTTCCGCCCCAGCCGCCCCTCGGCCCGGACGGAAAGCCCGTATCTCCGGATATGCTTCGGGCGATTTTCCCGGATGCGCTGATCGAGCAGGAGATGTCCACCCGGCGCTGGATCGACATCCCCCGGGAGGTGCTGGAGATCCTGGCCAAATGGAGGCCGTCGCCGCTGCACCGGGCCCTGTCGCTGGAGAAATACCTGAACACCCCGGCGAAGATCTACTACAAGAACGAAAGCGTTTCCCCCGGGGGAAGCCACAAGCTGAACACCGCCGTCGCCCAGGCCTGGTACAACAAGCAGGCGGGGGTCAAACATCTGACCACCGAGACCGGGGCGGGGCAGTGGGGCTGCGCGCTGGCCTTCGCCGGGGCCCAGTTGGGGCTGGACGTCACGGTTTTCATGGTCCGGGTCAGCTTCGATCAGAAACCCTACCGGAAGATGATGATGCAGGTCTGGGGTGCGGACTGCATCGCCAGCCCCTCGGAGAGGACCCGGGCGGGCCGGGAGGTCCTGGCCAAAACGCCGGATACACCGGGAAGTCTGGGCATCGCCATCAGCGAAGCGGTGGAGGCGGCGATATCGGACCCGACGAAGTCCACCCGCTACTCCCTGGGGAGCGTTCTGAACCATGTCATGCTGCACCAGACCATCATCGGTCTGGAGACGAAGAAGCAGCTGGCCCTGGTGGGGGTGGACAAGCCCGACGTGGTCATCGGCTGCGCCGGGGGCGGGAGCAATTTCGCCGGCATATCCTTCCCCTTCGTGCACGACAAGATCGGGGGCGCGGACATCCGGATCATTCCGGTGGAGCCGTCCTCCTGTCCGACCCTGACCAAGGGTCCCTTCCTGTACGATCTGGGGGACTTCTCGGGCATGACACCCCTTCTTCCGATGTACACCCTGGGCCACACCTTCGTGCCCGCTCCCATCCACGCCGGGGGGCTGCGCTACCACGGCATGGCTCCGCTGGTGTCCCAGGCCACCCGGCTGGGGCTGATGGAGCCACTGGCGGTGGGACAGACGGAATGTTTCACCTCGGCCCTGGCCTTCGCCCGCACCGAAGGGATCATCGTGGCACCGGAAACGAGCCACGCCGTGGCGGCGGCCATCCGGGAGGCCAATCGGGCACGGGAGGAGGGTAAGGAGAAGGTCATCCTCTTCAACCTCTCGGGTCACGGGATCATCGATCTGAAGGGTTACGACATGTTCATGAAGGGGGAACTCACGGATTACGAGCTCCCGGTGGAGGAGATCGAGAAAAACCTGAAGTCCCTGAAGGACTTCCCGAAACCCGCACCCCTTCCGGTATGAAATCCGCGCGGCGCGCCTCCGGAGAGGGGGCGCGCCCCTTCCCGGAAGGATGGGCTCCCGATGTCGAGGGTGCCCGGGCTCGTCCCGCGCCCTGAGAGCATCCTGTACCCCATCGCGTCTTGCGTCGGGGCGCACCTTGCGTCGGGGCGCACCTTGCGCCCCGGGCCGCTTATTGATACAATTTCCCCGAAATGAGAATACCCATAACGAAATACGGTTTGCCCCAGGCGGCCCTCTACCCGGGGCTGACGGCCCTGCTCATGATCCTGGGGGTTTTACTGTTCCGGAAAAGCCCGCTTCTCCTTCCCGGAGAGATCGTCCTGGGACTGCTCCTCCTCTGGTCCCTTTCCTTTTTCCGCGACCCCCGGCGGCGGGTCCCCCAGGATGAAAGCATTCTACTGTCCCCCGCGGACGGGAGGGTGACGGACATCAGCCTGGTGCGGGACGAGGACGGTTTTCCCGGCGAAGCCATCCGGATCGGCATCTTCCTCAGTGTCTTCGATGTGCACATCAACCGGGTTCCCTGTTCGGTGCGGATCGACAAGGTCACCTACCGTCCGGGGGCCTTCAAAAACGCCCTGTCCCCCCAGTCGGGGAGGGTCAACGAAGCCAACGATGTCCTCCTGACCCGCCTGGCGGAGCCCCGGGCGCCTCTCCTGGTGCGCCAGGTCAGCGGCGCCATCGCCCGGCGGATCGTCTGCGCGGCCAGGCCCGGGGACGAGTTCCGTCAGGGCGACCGTTTCGGCATGATCAAATTCGGCTCCCGTACGGAGCTGTACCTGCCCGCCGGCCTGGGGTCGGAGACGCTGGTGGCCATAGGGGACACCGTCCGGGCGGGAATCACTCCGCTGGTCAGGTTAGGACGATGAATCAGCTCGGCGGCTTCATGAAAAAGCGCCGGACCGGAGCTCCGGGCCGGCGAAAAAGACTCAAATACATCGCGGTGCTCCCATCACTCATCACCCTGATGAACGGTCTCTTCGGTTTTCTGGCCATCGGGTACGCCAGCCGCGGAATCGTCGTCGAGGGGATGTTCTTCAACCGCCCGGGGCTGACCTTCTTCGCCCTGGCGGGGTACATGGTCTTCTTCGCCATGATTGCGGACATGCTGGACGGCCGGGTGGCCCGGTGGAGCAACTCCACCTCCAGTTTCGGCGGGCAGCTGGACAGTCTCTGTGACGCCATAAGCTTCGGCGTCGCCCCCGCTTTCCTCATGGTGAAAGTCGTGGAGGTCCGGCTGCGGCAGGTCCAGGTGCACAACGCGGTTCTGGCGGTATTTCTCGGCAAGGCCATTTTTTTCGCCGCCGCGGTCTATGTCTGCTGCACCGTGGTCCGGCTCGCCCGGTTCAACGTGGAAAACGAGGAGTCCGAGTCGTCTCATATGGTTTTCACCGGCCTGCCCTCCCCGGCGGCGGCGGGGACCATCGTCAGCCTGGTCATCTTCCAGCAGGATGTCCTGCCGAAACTGGCCCGGCACACCGGGGCGTCTTTCCGGCTGCTGGAAAATCTCGTCGTCTGGAGCCTTCCGGTGGTGGCCCTGCTGGCGGGGCTTCTGATGGTGAGCCGGGTGCGGTACCCTCATCTGCTCAATCAGCACCTGCGGGGCAAGAAATCCTTTTCAGCCTTCATCTGGGTGATTTTCGGCGGCCTGCTGGTGTTCTGGAACATCCAGCTGGCCATGGTCATCTCCTTCTGCGGCTTCGCGATCTGGGGGGTTTTGCGACAGGCATGGACGAAAAAACAGGCGGAGCCGTCGATGGAGGCCCCCGCGGCGGACGCCCCGCCGGAGCAGCCCGCCGGAAGCTGATTCCCCTCAGGGAACCGGCTCCCCGCCGGGGCGTCCGCCGCGGATCCCCGCTGGAGAAGGCTGAGGGGCCTAGGCCCTTTCTCCGATGGGCAGGACCCGGTTGGCCACTTCCCCGGTGTACACCTGCCGGGGCCGCATCAGTTTCTGCTCCCCATCCCTGCTGTTCTCCAGCCACTGGGCGATCCATCCCGGCAGCCGTCCCATGGCGAAGAGCACGGTGAACATGTTGGTGGGGATGCCCATGGCCCGGTAGGCGATCCCGGTGTAATAGTCCACGTTGGGGTAGAGGTGCTTCTCCTGGAAGTAGGGGTCCTTCAGCGCCGCCTCCTCCAGGGCCATGGCCAGCTCCAGAAGCGGGTCGTCGGGGTGGCCCAGATGCTCCAGCAGATTTTTGCAGGCTTCCTTGGCGATTTTGGCCCGGGGATCGTAGGTCTTGTACACCCGGTGGCCGAAGCCCATCAGTCTGATCTTGGATTCCTTCCTCTTCGCCGACTCGATGACATCCCGGACGCTCATGCCCTGGGACAGGACCTCCTCCAGCATTTCGATCACCGCCTGGTTGGCCCCCCCGTGCAGGGGGCCCCAGAGGGCGCAGATCCCGGCAGTGATGGAGGCGTAGAGGTTGGCACCGGAGCTTCCCACGGTGCGGACCACCGTGGTGGAGCAGTTCTGTTCGTGGTCCGCGTGGAGGACCAGGAACAGGTTCAGCGCCCGCTCCACCACCGGGTCCACGGTATAGTCCCGGACCGGGGAGGAGAACATCATGTTCAGGAAATTGGCGCAGTACCGCAGCTTGTAGCTGGGATACACGAAGGGCTCCCCCACGGACTTCTTGTAGGAGAAGGCCGCGATGGTCCTGATCTTGGACAGGAGCCGGGTGACGGTATTGTCGATCCTCTCGGTGGCGGACTCCCGGTCCAGTTCGGGGTAGAACGAGGAGAGGGACACCACCATGGCGGAGAGGACCGCCATGGGATGGGCTTTTTCCGGATAATTGCGGAAGAAGTGCTGCATGTCCTCATGGATCATGGAATGCAGGTTCATCAGTTCGGAGAAGCTCTTCTGCTCCACCGGATTGGGGAGCTTTCCGAAAATCAGGAGATACGCCACTTCGAGAAACCGGCAGTTCGCCGCCAGGTCCTCGATGCTGTAGCCCCGGTGCAGCAGGACGCCCTTTTCCCCGTCCACATAGGTCAGGTCGCTGGTGCAGATCCCGGTATTGATCAGTCCGGGATCGTAGGTGAGGATTCCGGTTTCCTTCCGCAGGGCCCGGATATCCATGGTCTTTTCTCCCATGCTCCCTTCGAAGACGGGGAATTGTATGGTGTGGCCGTTGTACCGCAGTTCCGCGCTGTTCAGTGTTTTTCGTTGTCCGTTCATTTCACTCCCCCGAGGAAATACGTTGTTTTCAGGAAATCTTCCAGTTCCGTGATGCGGCGAATGGCGTCCAGGCCGGAACCGTCGCCGCCGTCTTCGTCCACCAGAAGGCACCGTCCCCCCAGATCCCGGAAGGGGAGGAGATAGCGGGGCATGTCGTCCACGAAGAGGACCTCGTCGATCCTCCTGCCCAGGGCGGCCACCACGTTCCGGTAGGTGTCCTGGTAGGGTTTGCCCTGGAAACGGTTGTGCCGGATGTCGAACACCCGGGAGAAGCGGTCCGCCACCCCCAGATGGGCCAGGACACGGTCGGCATGTTCCCGGGGCGAGTTGGTCAGGATGGCCTTGGGGAGGTCTATGGCATCCAGGATCCGGGGCAGCTGCGGATCCGCCGGGATGTAGTCCTCCACATTTTTCGGATGCACTGCCTCGAAGTAGCCGTCAAGGTCGTGAAAACCGAATTCGATCCGAAGCCACTGCAGGGTGGTGCCGTAGGGGATCGCGTTGGTCCGGCGCAGATATTGGGCGTCCTCGAAAGAGATCCGCAGATACCGGGCGACGAAGAGGGTCATCAGCCGGTCGATTTCCCTGTCCAGGCCGCTGGAGGCCGGGTAGAGGGTATTGTCCAGGTCGATGAGAAGATGGCGTACCATTGGGGCATTAAAACATTTTACGGAAAAAAGGACAAGGGATTGAAAGAATAAAAATGCAATAATTTAACGAATATTCGGTGATATTCCGGATGTTTTCGTAAATTTATGCATCAGACGGCGCGGCGGGGCGCTGGAGGAACCCGTCCCGGCGAGGACTCGCCGGAGCGGCGAATACATGCTATAGTGTCCCTGACCCTGTGAAAGTATTCCCTGCGGATCAAATTATTAGGAGTGATTCCCCATGGCGAAAAAGAGTCTCAAAAAGGATGACAAGGGCTGCTGGGAAAAGGGCAACTGCGAAGAACCCGATCACTTCGGCCCTCTTTTCCGCATGCCCAATAAGGGGCAGTTCAAGTTTTCGATGTGGTACTTCATCGCGGCCCTTCTGGTGATGATGATCTTTAAAAGCCTGTACCAGCCCGTTCCTGACTCGCTGATCGGGTTCAGCGATTTCAAGAAAAAAATAGAGTCCGGGGAAATCCGGCAGGTCCAGATGGGGGAAAACTATTACCACGGCTACACCTCCGAGGCGGATGGACGAAAGACCGCCTACCGGACCGTTCCGGTGGACGATCCCGGCTTCGTGGCGCTCCTGGATCAGAAGGGCGTCACCTACCACCGGATTTCGGAGAAGCCCAACCCCTTCGCCAGTTTCCTCCTCTCCTGGGCCTTCCCGCTCCTCATGATTTTCTTCATCTGGCGGGTGCTTTTCCAGCGCATGGGCAACATGGGGCAGAATGTCCTGACTCTGGGCAAGAACCGGGCGGCCATCATCGCCGAGGGCGACACGGGGGTGCAGTTCGCCGATGTGGCCGGGGCGGACGAAGCCAAGGAAGAGCTGATGGAGGTGGTGGATTTTCTGAAAAACCCCCAGAAGTACACCTCCATCGGCGGCAAGATCCCCAAGGGGGTCCTGCTGGTGGGAGCCCCCGGGACGGGCAAGACCCTTCTGGCCAAGGCCGTGGCGGGAGAGGCGGGGGTGCCCTTTTTCCGGATCAGCGGCTCCGAGTTCGTGGAGATGTTCGTGGGCGTCGGGGCCGCCCGGGTGCGGGATCTTTTCAAACAGGCCCGGGAAAAGGCTCCCTGCATCATCTTCATCGACGAGCTGGACGCCATCGGAAAAAGCAGGATCAATGTCCTGGGGGGCAACGACGAGCGGGAGCAGACCCTGAATCAGCTCCTGGTGGAGATGGACGGCTTCGATTCCCGCACCGGGGTCATCATCCTGGCGGCGACGAACCGTCCGGAGGTGCTGGACGCGGCCCTCCTCCGGGCCGGGAGGTTCGACCGGCAGGTCCTGGTGGACCGGCCCGACCTGGAGGGGCGGGAGGCCATCCTGCGGATCCACTCCCGGGACGTCAAGCTGGGGAAGAGTGTGGACCTCCGGCTGGTGGCCCGGGACACCCCCGGATTCGTCGGCGCCGATCTGGCGAACCTGGTGAACGAAGCGGCCATTCTGGCGGTCCGGCGGGGCCGGGACGAGGTGGAGCAGGAGGATTTCCACGAAGCCATCGAAAAGGTCATCGCGGGTTTACAGAAGAAAAACCGCCTCATCAGCCCGGACCAGAAGAAGATCGTGGCCTACCACGAAACGGGCCATGCCCTGGTGGCGGCCTTCACTCCCGGGGCGGACCCGGTGCGGAAGATCACCATCGTTCCCCGGGGCTTCGGCGCCCTGGGCTACACTCTGCAGATCCCCACGGAGGACAAGTACCTTCTCACCGAAGAGGAACTCTACGGCAGAATCGACACCCTGCTGGGAGGCCGGGCCGCGGAGGAGCTGGTTTTCGGCCGCATATCCACCGGCGCCGCCAACGACCTGGTGAAGGTCAGCGACATCGCAAAGCGGATGGTCACCGAGTACGGTATGAGCAAAAAGTTCCGCAACGTGGCTCTGAACCACCGGCAGCCCGGGATCATGGGCATGGCGGCGGAACCCCAGGGCGGCTACCGGGACTATTCCGAATCCACCCACAGCCAGATCGACCAGGAGATCTCCGACATCGTCGCGTCCCGGTACAAACGGGTCACCGATCTCCTCAGCGAGAAGAAGGATCTCCTGGAAAAGGTCACCTCCCGGCTGCTGGAGGTGGAAACCATCGACGAGAAGGAGTTTCTGGCTCTGGTGGGAAAGCCCGCCTGAGGCCGGGCGGCGGGACTGAGTCCCCGGGGCGAATCCGGCGGGCGGGTGACAGGGCCGGGCAACTAGGCCGGGCGGCGGGACCGGGCAACTGAGCCGGGCGGCAGGACCGGGAGCACGGGGACGAATCCGGCGGGCGGGCGGCGGGACCGGGGAACTAAGCCGGGACCGGGGAACTAAGCCGGGACCGGGGAACTGAGCCGGGACCGGGCAACGGGGCCGGGGCCGGGGGCAGGGCCGGGACCGGGGGCAGGGCCGGGGCCGGGGGCAGGGCCGGGAGTCGGCGTTCCCGGCCGCTGGCGGCCGAAAAAAAAGGCCGTCTTCGAAAGAAGACGGCCTTCTCCCTCTCCGCGTCAGGCGGAGGTTCAGCGGATCCTGGTGACCTTGAAATCGTCGAAGGCTATGCCCACCCGGTTGGTCCGGAAGGCGACGTAGGACCCCGCCCGGAGTACTTTCGGGTCCAGGGTGAAGTAGTAATAGTAATTGTCCACCGTGGGATCGTAGACCCGGATCTCCCCGTCGTTGGTGTTGACGATCATCCGCACCTTCAGGTCGTAGGCCAGGTAGTCCAGGTTGGCCGTCACCACATCCTGGGGCAGGATTTCCACGTTGTAGTCCTTCATCAGATTCATCCGGGAGTTGGAGTCGCTTTTATACACCTGCGCCCGGAGGCCGTAATACTCCGAGTTTTTTGGGACCGTGGTGTCCAGGTTGAACCAGAGGAGGTAGGATTTGCCGTTGCCCCAGGATATGGACGGGGCGGGTTTGTCTATCCCGATATGAATGCCGAAACCGGCGTGGTATTTGCCCATAGCGGCGTCTTTGAGGTCCTTGTAGCCGCCTTCCTTGTATTTGGCGGTGAACTCGAGTTCGTAGACTCCGGACTGGGGCACCTGACGATAGATCTGGGCGAGACCCGTTGTGAGATTCGACTGAGTCAGCTTTCCATCCGCCTTCCAGGCGCCGTAGGCGGGTTTCCAGGCTCCCATCCCGGAAAAGTCATCCTGGATCGTTTGGGCGAACAAAGGCGCGCCCACGGCGATGCAGATCGCCGTCAGGGTGATCACGAATTTCTTCATTTTCAGTCCTCCTGATCAATACCTATTCCCCTTTCATCAGGGTTCTATCCATCATAAGACGGATTCCCCAAGTTCTCAAGGAAAATAATCACTGGTTTTCGTAGGTCTGGGTCTCCCGGGATTTGTATACCAGTTCGATTCCGACCTGACGAAAAAGGTCTTCCGATTCTTCCGCCGCGTGGTACCGGCTCTCCGCCACCACTCGTCTGATCCCGCAGTTGATGATCAGCATCGCGCAGGTCCGGCAGGGAGTCATGCGGCAGTACAGGGTGGCCCCCTCCAGGGCGATGCCGTTGCGGGCGGCCTGACATATGGCGTTCTGCTCCGCGTGGACGGTACGGACGCAGTGCTGGGTGACATGGCCGTCCTCGTGAATGGTTTTTTTCATCTGGTGGCCCACATCGTCGCAGTGAGGGAGTCCCGCGGGGGAGCCGACGTAGCCGGTTACCAGGATGGCCTTGTCCCTGACGATGACGCAGCCGCTGCGCCCCCGGTCGCAGGTGGCGCGGCTGGCGGCGGCGTCGGCGATCTGCAGGAAGTAGTCGTCCCAGGGGGGACGGACGCGCTTCTGGGGGGTGTCCATGGAAACATTGTAGGTCCGGAGCCGGGAAAATGCAACACGGGACTCCCAAACGACCTCCTGCCGTTCCCGCCCGCCGGCTCCCGCCGGGGAAGGCGGCGGTTGCTCCGGAGAGGCTTATCCCCTATAATGCGGCCCATGCGACAATTCACGGTTTCGCGCCTTCCGGAACTGCTCTTCGGGGAGGGCCGTCTCTTCGAGCTTCCGGCGGTTCTGCGCAGGATGGGGGTATCCGCCGTCGCCCTGGTCACCGGGGGCAGGTCTTTCCGGGATTCGGAAAATCGGGAACGGCTCCTGGCGGCGCTCCGGGAAGCGGGCATCCGGGTAGCGGAGTTTTCGGTGAGAGGAGAGCCCTCGCCGGAGGAGGTGGACGGCATCGCCGCCGAGCTGAAGGGATCCCCGGGCCCCCGGGTGGATGGGGTGGCCGCCGTCGGGGGGGGCAGCGCCATCGATGCCGCCAAGGCGGTCTCGGCGCTGCTCACCATGGAAGGCTCCGTGGCCGACTACCTGGAAGGGGTGGGGAGCCGTGTTCCCCCGGGCACCCGGCTCCCCCTGGTGGCGGCTCCCACCACCGCCGGCACCGGAACGGAGGCCACGAAAAACGCCGTCATCAGCCGGGTGGGGGAGGGAGGCTTCAAAAAGTCGCTCCGCCATGACAACTTTATCCCCGACGCGGCGATCCTCGATCCCCTGCTGACCCTGTCCTGCCCGCCGGAGGTGACCGCCGCCTCGGGACTGGACGCCGTCACCCAGCTGCTGGAAGCCTTCACCTCCCCCCGGGGGTCCCCCTTCACCGACGCCATGGCCCTGGACGCCCTGCGGATCGCCGGCGATGCCTTCCCCCGGGTCTGCCGGGACGGAGGCGACCGGGAGGCCCGGGCGGGAATGGCCTACGCCGCCTATGTTTCCGGGGTCTGTCTGGCCCATGCCGGCCTGGGGGTGGTCCACGGCATCGCTTCCCCGCTGGGGGGCATGTTCCACATTCCCCACGGCCTGATATGCGGCACTCTGGTGGCCGAGGCCAGCCGTTTCACCATCGGCCGGGCGATGAGGATCGACGACCCCTCGGGCGGCTCCGTTCTGAAGAAATACGCCCGGGCGGGCCGGGCTCTCTCCGGCCGGGAGGCGGGGAGCGACTTCGGCGACGCCGCCCTGCTGATCAATACCCTGGAGGCCCTGGTGGAGCGGGCGCGCCTTCCCCGGCTGGGGGCTCTGGGCCTCACCGAGGAGGACGCCCGGCGGGTGGCGGATAAAACCGCTGCGCCGAACCATCCCGTCCCTCTCAGCCCCGACGACGTTTTCGACATCCTGCGAAGGAGGATCTGATGGATCACCCGGCCCGAGCCAGTCTGTCCCTGATGGCCTGCGCCGCCCTGTGGAGCACCGCGGGGTTCTTCATCAAGACCATCACCTGGAACCCGCTGGCCATCGCGGGCCTCCGGAGCTTCATCGGGGGTCTGGTGATTCTGCTGTACCTCCGGCGGCCGCGCTTCACCTTCTCCTTTCCTCAGATGGCCGCCGGGGTGGCCAACGCGGTGACCATGCTGATGTTCGTCACCGCCACCAAACTCACCACGGCGGCCAACGCGATCCTGCTGCAGTATTCGGCGCCCATTTTCGTGGCCGTCCTGGGCTGGGTGATTTTGAAGGAGAAGCCCCGGTGGGAGCATTGGACGGGCCTGGTGATCATCGTGCTGGGAATCGGGATTTTCTTCATGGACGAGGTCACCCCGGGCAATCTTCTGGGAAACATACTGGCCACGGCCAGCGGTCTCACCTTCGCGCTGTATTCGATCTTCATGCGGATGCAGAAGGACGGCTCCCCCACCGAATCCATCCTTCTGGCCCATGCCCTGGCCTTTCTGGTGTCCATCCCTTTTCTGTTCAGCCCCCCCGACGAGTTTGGTCTTCCCGGCCTGGGGGCCCTGCTCTTCCTGGGAGTATTCCAGATAGGCATCTCCTCGCTTCTTTTTTCGTACGGGATCAGAAGGGTTTCGGCCATCCAGGCCATGCTCATCGCCGGCCTGGAGCCGGTGCTGAACCCCGTCTGGGTCTTCCTTTTCATCGGGGAACGCCCGTCCCCCAAGGCCCTGGCCGGGGGCCTTCTGATCGTGGCGGCCGTGACCTTCTCGTCGGCGCTTTCCATCCGGCAGAGTCTGCGCAGTCCCACGGTGAAGCCGGGAGCTGTGCCGTGATTCTGGTGGTGAATCTGAACCCCACCCTGCAGAAAACCATCGTTCTTCCCGCCTTCCGGGAAAACGAGGTGAACCGGAGCTGCGGACACCACCTGGACGCCTCCGGCAAGGGGGTCAACCTGGTCCGGGTCGTCCGTCAGCTGGGGGGGGACGCGGAGCTGCTCTGCCACTCCGGCGGCCGGGACCGGGGGCTCTTTCTTGAACTTGCCGCCGCCGACGGGGTCCGGATTCACGGCCCCGATTCGGGAACGCCCATCCGCTACTGTTACACGCTGATAAACCGGGAAACGGGAGGGGCCACCGAAATCATCGAGGAGACCCTGTCGGTGGGATCCGGTCCCGAAGGTTCCGGGCCGGAAATGCCGGGGCCCGAAGGTCCCGGGCCGGAAATGCCCGGGTTTCACGGGCAGGGGTTTCACGGGCAGGGGTCCTCCCGGTCCGGGGTGGAGGAGCAGGTCCGGCGGGAGTTCCACCGGCTCCTTCCCCGGTGCGGACTGGTGGTCCTGTCCGGGACCCGGGCTCCGGGGTACTCGGAGGACCTGTACCGGGATTTCACCGGCGCCGCCCGGGAAAAGGGAAAACGGGTCCTCCTGGACCTCCAGGGCCAGGACCTTCTGCGCTGCATCCCCCGGGGGCCGGACATGATAAAGCCGAACTTCGCGGAGTTCGCCTCCACCTTCATTACCGGGGGAGCGCCGGTGGGGGAGAGGGAGGAGGACCCGGAACTGATGGAAAAGGCGGGACGGGAGGCGGCGGCCCTGTCCCGGGCCGGAATCGCCGTGGTTCTCACCCGGGGACCCCTGCCGGCTCTCTGCGCCCTGGGGGGAGAGGTTTTCTTGTCCCCGCCGGAACGGGTGGAGGCGGTGAACCCCATCGGCAGCGGGGACGCCTTCGCCGCGGGCTTCGCCGTCCTCTGGGAGGATGAGGGCCTCCCGGCTCCGGGGAGCGGGGAGTTCGCCGCCCTTTTCCCCAGAGCCCTCGCGGCGGGGCACCGGGCGGCGGCGGCCAATGCGGCGAACCTCCGCCCGGGACGGATCCGTTAGGGGATCAGCCCTTCGCCGCCGGCTTTTTCCCGGCGGACGCGCCGCGGGGGGAGGGACTCCTCCCGGCGGCGGACTTTACCCCCCCGGTCTTGCCTCCCCCGGCGGCGGTTTTTTTGCGGCCGGCCGCGCCGGCCCCGACCCTGCGGCCTCCCGCTTCGAGGACGATGGTTTTTGTCGGCTGGTTGCAGACC
>Ga0302245_1000702_pt1 | contig 25765 bp, 21 predicted proteins | sample AAG_UR_Thr_MG_FD_193512 | JGI IMG/M metagenome (GOLD analysis project Ga0302245, IMG submission 193512) | Enriched activated sludge microbial communities from anaerobic digester in WTTP, New Holstein, Wisconsin, United States - AAG_UR_Thr | ecosystem: Engineered > Bioreactor > Anaerobic >... | reverse complement strand
TCAGGTCTCAAGGAGCGACAGCGCCTATTCCCAGGATGGGGCGATGTATAACTCCAGTATGATCTAGCGGCAATGGGATTCGGTGAGGGGGAGAATGTTGGTCAGGATAAGCTCCTCCGCCCTCCGGGCCTCAAAAAAAAAACATGGTTCATCAGTCTGCCACATCTCTCTATGCCCGCAGATCTAACGCATCCAGAGGATATGGGCATCCTCCTGGGGGATAAAAGCATCCGGGTGATAGGGCACAATGCGAGGGGTATAGTCCTCTGCCTTTCTCTCTCCCGGCACATCGGCGGAGTAGATGAACCCATTTACCGAGCCTGCGAGCAGCTCCCCTTGCTCCATTAAGATTCTCGCCGAGCTGTGCTCCTCTTCCCGGCCCGAGCGGGGCAGGGCATCGGCATAAAGCTCCACCTGGACATCCTCCGGGCTGACATCACCCAGGTAGACCTCCACCTGGAAGTGCCACCTCGCCTCCTCACGGCTTACCTTCAAGCGGCCAAAATGAATGCCGCTCCAGCTCTGGGAGATCCTCTCCTGCCAGCTCACAAGCTGCTGGGCGAGCTTTGCTCCATCTGCAGCCCTTCGCCTGTAGGCCTCCTGAGCTGGATGGTAGATCTTCTCCACATACTCTTTCATCATTCTCATGCTGCTGTAGCGTGGTGTGAGCTGAGCCATGCTGGCCTTGATCTTCGCCACCCAGGAAGATGGTATCCCCTGGTCGTTCCGCTGGTAGAAGAGAGGTATCACCTCCTCCTCCAGCAGGCGGTACAGGTTCCGGGCATCCTCATCATCCCTCTCTGCGCTGGATCCTGCCCCCGGCTCACTCTCACTCTCGCTCTCTCTCCCGTCCCCAATCAGCCAACCGACCTCAGGGCTGTAGGCCTCATCCCACCATCCATCAAGGGTGGATATATTCAGGCCGCCATTGGCCAGCACCTTCATGCCGCTCGTCCCACAGGCTTCATTGGGCCGCAGCGGGGTGTTGATCCATAAATCCACCCCCGCCTGCAGGTGCTGGGCTAAATCGATATCATAGTCCTCCAGGAAGATCACTCTATCCGATACATCCCTCCGTGAGGCGAACCGGGCCATCTGCTTGACCATCTCCTTTCCGGCAAGATCAGCAGGATGGGCCTTGGCCGCCATCAAGAGCTGAACTGGCCTATCCCTATTGGTCAGGATTCTCACCAGCCTCTCCTCGTCCCTGAGGAGAAGATTGGTGCGCTTGTAGGCAGTGGCCCTTCTGGCAAATCCCATGGTGAAGGTATTGGGGTCCAGCACGTGCCTGGCCGCCTCGATCTCCTCTGGAGAGGCCCCGTGCTCCCCCATCTGCCGGGCATGGCGCCTGCGGGCATATTCGACCAGATCCTTGCGGGCAACAGCCCGAAACCCCCAGATATCCTGATCGCTCTGCTCGGAGATCCTCCCGGCATCATAATCAATCCAGTCAGGATCGCAGCCTCCATCACAGCTCTGCGACCACAGGCTCTGGGCAGCTGGGGAATCCCAGGTCGGTATATGGACTCCATTGGTCACATAATTGACGGGCACCTCAATCGCCGGCCAGTTGGGATACCGGGGCTGAAAGATCCCCTTGCTCACCCGCCCATGAAGCCGGCTCACTCCATTGATAAAACAGCTCCCGCTCAGGGCGAGAAAGGCGATATTAAAGAGGCTGGTATCATCAGCATCATCTCCTGCCGTTCTCGCTCCCATGGAGGCCAGAGCATTGTGGGATAGGCGGCTGGAATCTGTATAATGCTCTGCATACTTTCTCAAGAGGGACCTCTCGAATCGATCGAATCCTGCCTCCACAGGGGTATGGGTGGTGAAGACATTTCCCGCCCGCGTGGCCCAGAGAGCGACCGGAAATGAGCAGCCCACCTCCTCCATAAAGCTGTAGGCCCTGGCCAGGACCACAAAGGCCGCATGACCCTCGTTCATATGGCAGACATCGGGCTTTATCCCCATCTTCTTCAGTGCCAGCCAGCCGCCCATCCCGAGGATTATCTCCTGGATCAGGCGCAGCTCCTGCCCGGGGGCATAAAGGCTGGCAGTGATCGCCCGGTCCCAGGGGCTGTTTAAGGGGTCGTTGGAGTCCAGGAGATAAAGGCTCACCCTGCCCACCTGAGCCCTCCAGACCCTCAAATAAAGATGCCTTCCGGGAAGGTTGATCCTGATTTTGAGCCTGCCTCCCTCCTTATCCCAGGCCGGCTCAATGGGAAGGCTGTCCGGGTCATTGTAGGGGAAGGCCTCGATCTGAGAGCCATCCCTGTCCAGAACCTGACGGAAGTAGCCCTGCTGATAGAGAAGGCCCACCCCCACCAGGGGAACGCCCAGGTCGCTGGCCGTCTTCAGGTGATCTCCAGCCAGAATTCCCAGGCCGCCGGAGTAGATGGGAAGGGCCTCAGAGAGGCCGAACTCCATGCTGAAGTAGGCGATCTGGCCCAGGTCAGAGTGCTTCTCGCACCAGCTGGGCTGGGCCAGGAACTGGGCGTTTTTCTCCTGCCATTCCCTTATCTCCTTTCCCAGCACCTCATCCCTCGCCAGCTCCTTTAAACGGCTCTTGGAGATGTTTTGCAGGATCAGATAGGGGTTTTTCGTCTTCTCCCAGGCCTCTGGGTCCAGCAGTTCCCATACCCTGTCTGTTGTCTGCCGCACAGTCCAGCGCAGGTCCAGTGCTAGGTCCACCAATCCCTCCAGCCCGGGAGGCAAATCCAGCTCACTTCGGTGGTTTATCATTCAATCATTTCCCTGTTGGCTTAAGAGCCCGGCGGGGCTTGAGAGGGCCTGCCCGCTTGGGGGCATTGACAGCTCTGCTGATCGACATCTTCTGATCTGATCGATATCTTCTGATCTGATCGATATCTTCTGATCTGATCGACATCTTTGAATTTCTGGTCTGATCGGGACCTTCGGCCTCTTGATCTCTCCTGATGCCCCAGCCATGCTCCCTGCATGGGCCTCGATGGGCTTGAGGAGGGAGTCAGGCAGACTTCTATCATGGATGATATCCGATATCGTCGGCTCTTCATCCTGGAGGGCCTGGAAGGCCTCCTGAAGAGCCAGCCTCTTATCCGGAGCGGGTTGCTTGGCATAGCTCCTCCTCAATGCCATCCTCAGCTCTTCTTCTCCTTTCCTCGTTCTTCGACCTCTCAACAGCGATCAATTATCATTTAGCTCTTCTGTGATTTCAAGCCTTGGGTTGACCCTTACATTCATACTCTGAATTGGCCCCAGCAATCGGGATTGGGAAATGAGAAATATTTATTAAACATGTGCATCATCGGATGTGCATCATTAAATGATAGACTAAAGGATAAGAGAGATGACCAGAGCCCGGTCCCGCCAGGAAAAAAAGAGAGACCAGATCGATGATCTGGCCATAGCTCTCATATCCCTGATACTGCAGGCGGGCGTCCTGGTCGTATTGAGCATCTATCTTCCTGGGCTTGCTGTTCTGAGCCTGGAAGGGGCAGCGCTCTTCGTCCTGGTGCTCGGACTGGCAAACAGCTTTCTCATTTTTCCCCTGATCAGCCTCTCCATTCGCCTCCATCCTCTGCTCTTTCCCCTTATGCTGTTCAGTATGAACGGCATACTGGTGCTGCTTGTGGGATCCATCTTTCCTGATGTCTCCATATCTTCCATCTGGACGGCAATTCTGGTCTCATTTGTGATCTCCACCACGGGAATGGTCGTCGGCGGAGCCTTTGCCGTGGATGACTCCCATAGCTATCAGCGCTTTGTGATCAGACCGTTGATGGAGAGGTATGGCAGCGGGAAGAGGATCGAGGTGCCGGGAGTGGTATTCTTGGAGATAGACGGCCTCTCTGAAGAAATGCTGCATAAGGCTGTCTTTGAAGGCTATATGCCCACGGTGAAGAGATGGCTTGAGTGCGGCAGCCACAGACTCGCCGGCTGGGATACGGATCTATCCTGCCAGACAGGCGGATCCCAGCCGGGAATACTCCATGGCAACAACTTCAACATCCCTGGATTTCGCTGGTTTGAAAAAAGCTCGCAGAAGCTCTACTCCTCCGACCGGCCCGGCAATGTCTCAGAGATCGAGGATAGGGTCTCAGATCGCAGGGGACTGCTGGCCGACAATGGTAGCAGCAGGACGAACATGTATTCAGGGGATGCGCCTGAAAGCCTGCTGACAGTCAGCACCATCGGGGCGGGAAAGAAGCGCATTACTCTGGAGTACTTCCTCTTCTTTGCCAACCCCTTTATGTTGGCCAGGACAGCGGGGATATTCGTATCCCATCTGGTGGAGGAGATGATCGAGGGCTCTCTTCAATGGGCCAGAAGAGAGAGGCCCCGCATCAACCGCTTTGGATATTATCCATTCATCCGTGCCCTTGCCACAGCCGTCCTGCGGGAGATGGCCATCTTCGCTTTGGCCGGAGATATGATCCGCTCCCTCCCGGTCATGTATGCAACCTTCGTCGGCTATGATGAGGTCGCCCACCACTCTGGTGTAGCCCGCAAGGATGCCCTGCGCGTCCTAAGAGGCCTGGATAAGATGTTCGGGTGGCTGGAGGAGCTGGCAGAGGCTACAGACCGGCCATATAGATTCGTTGTGCTCTCCGATCACGGCCAGAGCAATGGCGCCACCTTTCGCCAAAGGACTGGAAAAACCCTGGAAGAGGTGGTAGAGGAGCTGGTAGAGCTGGAGACCTTCTCACCACCCTCAGAGGATGAGACCTGGCTGAGGGTCAATTCCCTGTTAACTGACATCTCCCGCCAGGATAGCCGCAGCGGACGGCTGATGGGCAGGGCGGTAAGAGGAAGGATGAAGGAAGGGGGGGTGGTCCTGGGGCCAAAGGTGAAGGATCTGGGGGAGGAAGATAGAGATGATAAGAGCAGGAGAACGAGAAGGGGCACCGACAGATCCATCGAAGAGTCCATCGAAGAAGCCATCGAAGAGTCCATCGAAGAAGCCATCGAAGAGTCCATCGAAGAATCCATCGAAGAATCCACCGAAAAAACCATCAACAGATCTATCGATAAACCCATTGACAAAGCCATCGTCCTGGCATCGGGAAATCTGGGGCTGATCTATTTCACTGCCTCAAAGGAGCGCCTGAGCTTGGAGGAGATCAACCGCCGGTATCCCCATCTGATCTCAGGCCTTTTGAGATATCCTGAGATCGGCTTTCTCATGGTTCGTTCCGCCGCCCAGGGGCCTTTAGTCATCGGGGCAAAAGGCATCTACCACCTCTGGGAGGGGCGGGCGCAGGGAGAAGATCCTCTGGAGAGCTATGGAAGGCTGGCTCCAGGACAGTTGATCTACGAGGACAGCTTCGATAACTGTCCAGATATCCTGGTCAACAGCTTCTACAGCCAGGAGACGGATGAGGTGGCGGCCTTCGAGGAGCTGGTGGGATCTCATGGAGGATTAGGCGGCAGCCAGACCAAAGGGATTCTCATCTATCCTGCAGACCTGCCCCTGAGCCTGGAGCCCATTGTGGGGGCCAGCTCTCTGCATAGAGCAATAAAACAATGGGTACCGGCGGAATAACCGATGCCGGAGCGGGCCTTCGAAGACCCAAATCTGTATTCTTGACTCCTGGCTATTCTCTATTTTCTATTTTCTATTCTCTATTCTATGGGTGAGCCTGGGGATTCCATCTCTCTTCTCTCTCTCCCTCTGTCCCTTTGGGGTGAATTCGAGACGCTTTCCCTTACATGAAGGCTGGGAAGGACAAATGGGGTATAAACCAGGCCCAGGGGGTTGTATTCTCCGAGCAGCTTCAGCCTGGCCATTCTTATAGCATCTCCTATGCTGCACTTCTCTTTGAGGAAATAGCTCAGGCAGGCCTCGGCGAAGCTGCATGCCAGGGGCTCAAAGATGGTCGTCTCCGTTCCAACCACCCCCGCGCTGCCCGCGCTGACGAAGTCGGCAACCAGGTTGATGACCTTTTCCGGATCCAGGGCGGTGGTATGGCAGCCATTGATGAAGACCAGGGGCTGAGGCCCGTCCCAGTTGATCTCATAAGCACGCAGATTCGAGCCATCTATAAAGTCGCTGCCCGTCCCGTCTCCCACCTGCAGGTATGGAAGGTTGTTGGCTGTGATTCCGCCATGGCAGTAGAAATAGATCAGATGTGTTCTTCCCTTCTCTTTCTGAAGATTATGGATGATCTCCATGCGTTTCTCTGAATAATTCCAGACTGCATCTCTCCTAATCTCTCTCAGAGCCCTCATATGATCATCGAGGCGGTCGAGGTTTGTTGCTGCACCCACCACCATCCGCGGACCTTCATTCATAGGGATTTCTGCGGGCACATCCATTCCATCGGCCAGGGATGGGGGAAACCCCAGGCTATGCCTGTAGCCCCAAAATCCGCTTGGACAGATATAGCCATCTGGATTGCCATTGGCATCTCTCCTGGAGTGGGGGCACTGGCCGGTAAAGCAGGCTGCCTGATGCAGAGGCATGCTGCTTTGGAGTGCAGCTAGAAAAGCCTCACAGATCTTATAGCCATCCGCCTGAGTATCAAGAGGATAATCGTAGAATAAAGAGGCAGGAAGGATCTGGGTGGGCGAGTCTCTGATAGCGATCTGCACCATGCCGGGATTGAGCATCAGCCGGGCCAGCTCTGAGCTCTTGCCCCGGCTGCGGGTGAACTTGTCGATGATGGTATTATAGAGTATGTACCCCCTTCTGGCCAGGAATATCAGGTCCTCTTCCAGCCTCTTGAGATCTGAAGCCCTGTCGGGAAAGCGATTCGCATAGCGGTAGGTCAGTCTCCCATCCTCTTTCCACGGCTTTTCCTCGCCCCAGGAAACCCTCCACAGCCCTTTTCTGCCGTTCTCAACTGGGATCTTCAACTCTGTCGCCGGTATCACAGCGCTGTCCTTGAAGAGATCATTCCCCTCCGCTCCCAGAAAGCTGAGGGTATGGGTGCCATCGCCATTGCTGTTCAGAAGGATGCTGAGGCGGTGGGGAGCAAGGCTCTGCAGATGCTCTGCCCACAGAGTATGGCTGAGGGCATAATCGATCACCGACTGCAAGGCTTCTTCTCTGGGCAAGCCATCTCTTGCCACCACAGCTCTCACCAGCCTGGATTGGATGAGGATCTGCTGATAGTAGATATTGCAGCGCAGGCGGAATGCTCCCTCCTTCTGCGGAGCCTTTACCGGAAAGAGCAGGCGTCGATTGAGAAGATCCCCCTCCGGTACTTCTATGCCCTCCAGCGCCTGCTGGGGCTGGCGCAATACAATTGCAGTACCATCCTCTTCTAGCTCCAGCTCCCCGATATCGGCCCCGGGGACGATCTCGATCTCCTCATCGAAGGGGAAGATGGCTACCACCAGCCTGGCCTTGGGCGGTATGTAATCGGGAATCGCTGTGGGGGTGGCCTCAATAGAGCACAGAGTCGGCGGGCCAATATCCAGCCAGAAGTAATAATTCTGGCCTGGATCCAGGGGAGAGCTTGGATGCAGGGGGACAGAGGCCTGCGACAAAGATGCAAAGCCGGTATTGACAGTGCGGGTCTGGAGGCGGGCCAGAGCCTCTCTGGCCAGAGTGCTCATCTCATCATCGTCCCGGTCCGCAATCCGTTCGATCAGAGGCCTCTTTTCTGGTTTGCTCCCGCCTGGCCGCTCTTTATCTGTCGATGCCTCCAATGGGGGTTGTGCCCGCCACTTCTTCTCTCCTCTCAGCAAGAGATGATCCTTGCCAAATGTCAGTGGCAGAATCTTTGCAAGCACCTGCATCCTTTCGGGCATGGATGAGATCTCATTTGCTGCATTCCGGGCAGCCTTGACCAGCAGCTCTCTCTTCTCCTCGGAAAGCTGAGCTGATCCTGCCAGGGCTATGAGTATCATAGCACGCTGGAAAGGATCAGGGACGGCATTGGCAATTGCTATCGCTCTAAAGAGAAGAGGCTCAGAGAGGAAGGGGGCCAGATGTACCAGAATCTCCGGATCGGGCCCCTTCTCGCCGAAGACCGCCTCTTTCATATCCCTTATCGACCGGCCGGTCATATGCCTATCCTCTGTTCACCATCCTGATGGCTCAATCAAGAATCTATCAGCAGGTTCAAGCTGCCCTCTGCTTAATCCTTTGGGCCCGGGGCTCCGCTGCCGCCACCAGCTCCCATTGGCCTTATGGTCTCGGCAGTACCCGGAGGAATGACGTAGTCGCCTGAGGGCTTTTTTCGCCTTCCGTCCAGGAACCAGTCAATATCGAAGTTGTCCGATATGTAGACCATCAGGACCAGGAATAGGAAGTAAGAGAAAAAGCCAATGGCAAGCCCGATGCCATAAGCTCCAAAGAGGCCACCTTCCCTGTCGAATAGAGCCAGAATAGCACTTCCGCCTATGACTCCTATCAATGCCGCCAGGTCGCCTAATTGAACATCGCCCTTGCGATAGCGGTTTATCATATACACATACCATCCTATAATGGTGCCAAACAGCAGAGCGCCTATCAACTGGATCATCTGAATTATCGATTCATCTATCATCTTCCGACCTCCTCTCCGGCCAGCCCCCCCGACGGCCCAAATCTATCCTTCAGCCCCTGAATCCAGGCGAGATGAAGATAAAGGGTCAATCCGCCTGCACATAGAAAGAACAGGATGGGGCGCAGGCCGGCATATGCAGCTATCCCCAAAGAAAATATCAGAGTTGCTGCGCCCGCTGCCAGTGCATCCAGAAGTGGACGGCGGGCCCCTCTCCCGATGCCTCCGATCCACCAGCCCCACACCAGACCTATGCCCATGAATCCCAGAGATGAAATCGGCATTAGAACCCTCGCGTTCTTGGCTGAAGACTGCCAGTCAGATTGGTCAGTCGGGTATCAATGAATGTAGGTCCTTTGAGTATAAATAACTAACTTAATATTCAACCTAAAAGGGTGATGGCAGGCGGCGCTCTCTCCCTTGGCACCTGCCATCAGGTGCGCCACCGCTGCCCTCAAATGCTGTTATGCATTCTCAAGTCTTGAATTTCGAATCGGTCTCTCTATGAAATTTGCCGATCAGATCCTCTCTCTCCTCTTCTCCCTCCTTTTTCTCCCTTCTCCACTTCTCTTATTCATTCTTCCCTATTCATTCTCTTCTATCTGTCCTCTCTTATCCGTCTAAGCTCACAAAACGCCTGCAACCTTCAAAGGATGCATGCCGGCGTTCTGCATCAGAGATAGCTTCTCCTGGTCGACCTTGAACTCCTTGATGGTGGAGACAAAGCTGTCCGGGCTGTCAGTATGGTTCAGGAGGGCCACAGCGCTGGCGATCTTGCTTCCCCAGGCAGGTCCAGTCCAGTCGCTCTCCATAGAGCTGGTGTTATAGGCCAGAACCAGAGCATCGCCATCATTGGAGGTGGAATTCCAGCGGATGAATATCCCTGCAATTCCCGGCACCGCCTTTCTCTCTTTATCGCTGAGGGCCATCACGAACATGCCGCTCTTTCCGGGAGTGGCATCCCAGCGCATCTGTAAGAGATCCTCTTTGCACCAGTTGGGGCAGGATATGACCTTGTAGCTCTCGCTGCTATTGGTTATGGGCAGCTTCTCCTCGACATACTTGGCCAGGAATAAGCCACTGGTAACGCCGGGGCAGAGGTGATCGTGGAAGCAGGTGGCCTGGACGAAATCAAAGGAGCCGCCTCTTGCCCAGACATTGGAGATGGGAATCAGAGATCCTTCATTGCCGTTGAAGGCCTTTTCGTTAAAGGTGGCATTGCCCTCATCGGTATGGCTCTCCAGATAATCGATGTCCACAAAGGCCTTTGAGATCTTGCTGAAGACCTTATCATTCTCCAGGGCAGAGAATGCCTCCGGGCTGCTCGCCAAGGCCTCACTATTCACTTCCAAGTAGACTGCTTCGCCATCGGATTTGTCAAAGAAGTAGAACCACAGGGGCTTGAAATGGGCCCTCAGAACCTGGAAGAGATTGCCATCTCCTATGCTGTTCCCGCTCTCTGCCGATAGGCCCTTGATAGCGGCCTGGGATGTCTGGCCATCGATGATGGCATGCCCAGCATCGGTCAGAATCAACAGGTTGGCATCTCCTTTCTGGACATCCAGCTCCTGCATAGCTATCCGGGCCGCCTTTGAGCCCAGCTCTTCCATCATAGCGTTATCCGCCAGAGCCATTCCTGGAATCAGTGCCAGAAGGATGGCCAGGGGGATTAACATAGATCTCTTTTGCATCTTATTCCTCCGATCATAATCTGCTCATAACACCTTATTTAAGACTTTTCCTTTGCTTTGTAATATTAATTTCGATTTTAAATCTCTGCAATGAATATCCGAGCTCTCTGAGAATCAATCTTAAATATAGCCGAAAAAATGATATGATTTGCGCGATTCTTTACGGATCGATAAACAGTCAAGAGACCATGGGAATGTATTCAATTGAGACACGGGATTTAACCAAGAGGTTTGTGCTGTATAGAGGATTCCTGGATGCCATAAGAAGATCAGAAGACAGAGAGACTCTGACCACCCTGAATAAGGTCAACATCAAGGTTCAAGAAGGAGAGGTCTTCGGCCTTCTCGGCCCCAATGGAGCTGGCAAGTCCACTCTGATCAAGATACTGTGCACCCTGATCCTTCCATCGGAGGGTGAGGCTTATATCAACGGCTATGATGTGGTGGCAGAGGGTCAGAGGGTCAGGGAGTCGCTGGGGTTTGTGACCACCGATGAGAGGAGCTTTTACTGGAGGCTCTCGGGCAGGGAGAACCTGCGGTTCTTTGCCACCCTCTACAATCTGCCTCAGAGTGCCGTCCGGGCAAGAACAGAGGAGCTTTTGGAGGTGGTCCGGCTAAAACACCGGGCGGATGAGCCCTTCTACAGCTACTCTGCAGGGATGAAGCAGCAGATGGCCATAGCGCGGGGGCTTTTGAACGATCCCGCAGTCCTCTTCATGGACGAGCCTACCCGGAGCCTGGACCCGGGGGCGGCAAATGATCTGAGGAGGTTCATCAAGGAGGAGATTGTGAAGGAGAAGGGCAAGACCATCTTCATCTCCACTCATCAGCTGGATGAGGCGGAGGAGCTGTGCGATAGGTTGGCAGTGCTGGACGAGGGAAGGATCAAGGCCAGCGGGAGGCCTGATGAGCTTAAGTCCGGCCTTCCTGAGGGCAGCACTCTGGGGGATGTCTTCTGCCATTATACCGGCAAAGCATCCCTCGAGGGGCATTCGGGCTCGGGCTCAGGCTCATTTCCGGTGCACATTCCCAGGCAGAGGGGCAGGGGGCGGGGAATGGTCGGGAAGAGGGGGTGGTGATCATCTTCGAGAAGGCATTCTGGTTCATCAAGAAGGGCTATATGCTGCAGTTGAGCTACAAGTTCGACTTCTTCTTGAGGCTGTTTTTCATGCTCTTCAACATCCTGACCTATTACTTCATCGCCAAATTGATCGGGGATGGGGCGGCCAAGTATCTGGAGCCGTATGGCGGGGATTACTTCTCCTTTGTCCTCATTGGCATGGCCTTCTCCGGCTATCTCATGATCTCCCTGAGAAGCTTCTCTGAGAGTGTGCGGGATGAGCAGATGATGGGGACTTTGGAGGCCATGCTGGTGACCCCCACCAGCACATCGAGCATCATCGCCCTGTCCTCCCTCTGGAACTTCATATTCGCCTCCTTCCGGGTGCTGATGTATCTGATCATAGGGATCATGCTGGGGGTTGATATGAGCCGGGCCAATGTTGGGGGCGCCATATTGATTCTGATCCTCACCATAATATGTTTCAGCAGCATAGGAATACTATCGGCCAGCTTCATCATGGTCTTCAAACGGGGAGATCCGATCAATATGCTCTTAATGAGCAGCTCTGAGCTCTTTGGAGGGGTCCTATTCCCAATTGAGGTATTCCCGTCCTGGCTGCAGAACATCTCCCATATCCTGCCCATCACCTACTCAGTGAATGGCATGAGGCATGCTCTGCTGCAGGGGTACAGCGTCAGCGAGCTGGCCCCGGAGCTACTCACTCTGGCTCTGTTCTCAATTGTGCTCCTCCCGGTGAGCCTGTTCGTATTCGAGAGGGCGGTCTTGAGGGTCAAGGCAGAGGGGGGGCTGGTGCAGTACTGAAATAGCCTCCGGACAGCGCCGTCCCAGTTGCCGGCAATCTTCAGCGGGCTCCGGCCAAAATTGTCCCCTCCCGCCCCCTCAATGCCGGGGGCCTATGATTTTTCAGGTTCTCTGTTCTCTTCTGTGGGCGGGCCCAGGGGATGCTATTCATATTCATCTCCTCTTTTCGCCTCTGTTCTTTGTGTTGAGATCGGAATGCCTGGGGCCTGTCTCCAGGGCGCAAATGCACAAAGAAAAATCATCTGGAGGACGAAATCCGCACAATTCAGAGAAGAGCCACTCTTCAGCGGTGGAAATGAAGCTAAAGGCTTCTGAAACACACTTGGAACTGTAGGCCTCAATTGGGCCACGTCCTTTCAGACATGGATACGCTGGGCGGTATTGTAGCAATGATAACTGCTTATTGTTTCAATTGGGCCACGTCCTTTCAGCCATGGATACAGCCGCCATTTTTCGGCCTTTGCTGCTATCGGAAAAAAGCCGATTTTCGCACATACCGTCAACTTTTATGAATACTTTCAGAAAGTAGGTCTCTGTTCAAGACCATTATCGATATGTGCTGGCCTTTCGCGCATCTCCCGGGGTTTTGGGCACCACCTCGATGTGCGAAATTCGTTAGAAAAACGGTTATAATTTTACCCATCCGTCTGGTCGAATGGCCCTGCACAAATAGGGTGCCTGCTCTCCAGATATCTGCATTCTATTAGTTCTCCCTGGGGCTATATATTGATTGTGCCACTGCCAATTTAGCTGCAGATCGGACTGATTGCAGGTGCGATTTAGCTCAATCAACCGGTTATAGCAGTGATAGATGACGATTATATGTTTTATGGCCTCAGACTATGACTGCTTTGGGCGAGGAATTCTCCGCTCTAACCCCGATGAACTCAATTCTATCATCCGCTCCGCCATCCGCCGGTCCCAGATCAATGATCATGATCCTGTCTTGGTCGTGCTTGATGAGGCCAGTAAGGGCGGCGATCAATTCCACCCGGCCTTTATCGAGGCTGATTCGAAACCATGAAGGCTGTTTTTTCTGGACGCTGCGATTCGACCCTCCGGAATGCTTGTTAGGGGGGCCCACGAAGCCAGCCAGATCGAAATGAGGATGTCGATGGTTTCGGGATGCGATATATTAATGTGAGAATTTTCCGGACAGGACTGGCTGAAGCATCGAGGCTGATTCGAAACCATACAGACTGTTTTTTCTGGGCGCCGCGAGTCGCCCCTCCAGGATGCTGATGAAGGGGCCCCATATAGCCAGACAGATCGGAATGAGGATGTTGATGGTTTTGGATTGCGATATATTAATGCAAAAATTCTCCAGGCGACCCCGGCCTCTATCGAGGCTGATTCGAAACCATGAAAGCAGTCTTTTTTCTGGGCGCCGAGGGTCGCCCCTCCAGGATGATGGTGAAGGGGCCCCACAAAGCCCGATAGATCGGAATGAGAATGTTGATGGTTTTGGGTTGCGATATATTACTGCAAGAATTCTCCAGGCGGGCCCGGCTGAAGGTTGGAATAATATTTTAGGATATCCTGGCTGTCATCTAGGCTGATTCAAAGCCATGAAGGCTGTTTTTTCTGGTCGCCGCGATTCGGCCCTTCGGGCCTCCCTCGCTAATGCCCTGGGACCCCTCAACGCCGGGGAGGCTTGGATACAATCGGAACTGGTCGTTATCCGTAGCGGCTGACGAATACAGCTTCTTGGGTGCCATCCACACATTTATTGTTTTCGTAATGGCGGCAGAAGATGTATTGACTATCTACATTGCGCTCTTCAGTCATAGAAAAGACTCCCACAGACATGGTAGTTGTACCTCCAGTGATATCAGCAGCGATATCCGACGACGTGAGACCTTTTGAGACCATCCAATCCAGTATCAGTCCAGTTTCCGTGCGGATGTCCTTTATGTCATTGGTATTGACTACCTTCTTAATACAGTGATCTTCATCATAGCTGAACTCCTCCATCAACTGATTGACTGTCGGCTCGGATCTGGTTGAGCATATAAATCCTACATACCCTGGCTTTTGGTGTTTTAAAGCCATTCGGATGGTTTCGGGTTGGAGGCCAACTGTGAAAATTAGCCCCCTTCGGGGCACTTGAAAGGCGATATTCTGACCGTGTAAGGGCTTTTGGAATTGGCCGAATATAGCAATTGTTTTATAGATAAATTCCAGTAATAACAGTCCACCCACTGCAGCTATTGCTGCATAGATCAGATTACCCTCCTGAATGTTTGTTATAAAGAATTGTATTAGAACAGCTTCAATCAAAATGCTTTCCCAGTGGGCGGCAAAGTATTGTGTTAGTCTATTCATTTATATATCTCAAAGCAAGCTTGATAAGCCATATCTTCTCATCTTCTCAGGCAGAGACTGTAATGCCTATAAATATCTTTGCCTATAAAAATTTCATCCACAACTCCCCAAAGTACTTATCTTTAAATGCTATTTCACTCATCAGGAGGCAGCTTCACAGTTATGCAATTCAATTACAGGCAGCCAAATCGTAATTTGAAAACAAGTAGCGCTATCTTAGGATGGGTCCAACCTTATGACTAAATATCCATCTGTGGCCAGGTTTTTCGTATCAGGTGACGAGCCTCCAAAGCTGACCGAAGCCCTCCTTCTGGCAGAGAGAATTCATCTGGCTTTGGTTGAGCTCTCCAATGGCTCAAGCATGTTCACGGGCTGCGATTCCGTTCACAATCCTTTAAAGGGCCATAAGCATGCATACATTTTTTGTGAATCGAACCAGGGTCTGGGAAGGGGGAATAAAGGAGAGATAACCCATGTCACAGTCTATTCCTCAGCCGGTTTTAGTTCCCATGATCAGAAAGCTCTGCAAAGGTTAAGGCATGTCTATGATGGAAGTGCCCTTGATATTCATTTTTCCCTATTAGGCATGGGTCAACCAGAGGATTTTGGAGGAACGGAGCGGGAGAAGGGCCAATGTCCATTGCTAGCCAAATCTCGAACATGGATAACACTTCTGCCTTTTATTCCCACCCGCCACCCCAAGATCACGCGGGCGGGCGCTGCCAAGCTCGATGATACAGGCTTGCAGATCGACAGCCCGGAACACGAGCTGCGAAGGCTATTGAAGCTGGGAGGATTTCCCGTGCCAGCATTGGTTGAGCGAGTGCCTTGCACGCGATTGGGCGAAAAAGAGGTATTCTGGTCCAATTTCAAGAGCGAGCGCAATGCTAGCTTTCGTGGGATAAAAGCATCGAGCAGAAAAACCTATGGATTTCGCATTCACTTTCCCGAGCCTGTACAGGGGCCGCTGGCGGTTGGATATGCGGCGCATTTTGGAATGGGATCGTTTATCGCAGAGGATAATGGAATAATAAAAGCTATCAAAAAAGATCCTTTGGCTTTTGTTAAGTTCCAGAGAATTGGTGATATCCAAATCGGTCTGCTGAAGGCAAGGATAAGATTCCTCAGCCATGCCCGTATTCCTTTGTGGACAGGAAACGCTTTCATGGCCGGCATGGGCAATAAGCTTATAGAACGTGTCTGCGCCGTTTATATCCAGAATACTGAAGAGCTATCAAGGGATTTAAACGAACGCCGCTATTGCAGAAAGAATTGCCAATTATCTAAGTGCTGCAGCTATGGAAGGCTCTTTATACCATTTTCTTTAGAAGATCAAAAGGATTCTTCGAGGTCATTTGAAGCTCCTTTGCCTTTGGTTCTCAAGCCACCTGCTACCGGCTCTTACAGTCCCGGCGACTGCGCAACAGTTGGCTTTGCTCTGATCGGTTCCGCTTTGGATACCCTGCCATATCTATTTTTGGCCTTAAGAGACCTCGGGAAATCGGGTCTAGGGCAAGACCGCCATATCGGAGGTGGCAGATTCGATCTAGAGTCAGCATGCTGTCTGTCTCCCCAGAAAAGAGATAAAGTATACTATAACAGCAATCTAAAGGGCAGCATAAGCACTTTTAGCTATTTTGATCTTCTGGGGCAGGCAGAAAAGTATGATGGTTCTCTAACCATAAGATTTCTAACGCCAACACATATAGGTGACCAAAATGGATATTCGTCTCGTCCCTCCTTTGGGATGCTTTTTGAGCATTTGCTCATGCGTTCTAACATGCTTTCATCTTCGTATGGAACAGGACATATCTTCAGTCCTGAAAAATGCCAGGATCTTCAGGAAAAGGCTGAAAAAATAGAACAAGTATCAGCCTTTGTGGATGAGGTTAGTCTCCATCGCCAGAACTATGGACAAGATGGGAAAGTAGATTCTCAATGGTGGCATCCTCACTTTTTAGGAGAGGTCGTTTACAGAGGATCTTTTTCAAAAGATATCATGGCCCTGCTTTTGCTCGGGCAGATAATAAATGTAGGAAAGGGGGCTTCAATTGGCAATGGAATGTTCAGGATGGAGAAAGGCCCATAGAATTGTTTGTGGTCTTAGACTAATCCTTTGGCGCGAGCTGCATCTCTCAGGGCTTGAAGATCGATGATCTCAGCCACCTCGAATCTTGCTGGCAAAGCTCCCTTTACCGGCCTCATCCTTATAATGGTGGGCAAATATCCGCATCTCCCATGGATTTCAGAGATCAAAGTTGCTGTGGTATAGTTGAGTGAAGGCAGGTTTATGAGAATGGAAAGAGTCTGCCACTCTCTTTTAGAAAGGACTACCCTATCAATTAATGCAATGGCTTGAGGTGCTAATGGCTCTTCGGTCAGTATGTTGCTGTTGACCTCAATCACCTTATCGATATTTTCGCCTGTTATCACTGAAATCTGATCCAGATGATCGTTGGTAAGTGGATGCGCGAAATTTATTATTATCATGGCTATGCCTGCAATTGCTTTATATTGCCTAACCTGGATATTACCTCTTCTGCTTTTTTAACAAGCTTTCCAGACTGCATGGGATTGATTCTCATTCCACAATGGGCGACATCATTTCTCAACTGGGTTAGATCTCTCCAGATTCCAGTCAGCTCAGACTCTTCTGAATTGTCCTCTGTCGGGATCGTGGATCTTGCCATGCTATTAAGCATGTTCTCTGCTTCATCTCGATCAGACAGCAGATTCATGCCCATAAGTGATGTGTAGTAAGTCACTACCCATTCTCTTGATAGCAATATTGCCTGTATGACTTGGCCTTTTTCCAGCTGCCGCCTCTGTATTTTAAGCTCTATAGCCAGACGATGATTTATATCCTTCCTTGGATCCTGGAGAGAGAGTGGACTGAATTCCTGATTGATACGATCTATCAAGAGTGAGAATGGTTTGGCCCAATCATCTGCTTCCTTCCTGTAGCTGTCCGGCCGGTTGGACATCTTCCATGCTTTGTTCATAACCTCCTCGGATCGGGCCAGCAGCATTGCCCTTGATATTTCTTCAATATCTGCAGCTATGTTCTTAAGCTCTCTGGGTGGCTGTCGGCCATCTCTGGATTCAGGATTTTTATAAGCTACCCGATGAGCACCTCTCAGTAGATTGGATATTTCTGACCCTTGGTCAGTCTTAATAAATTTATCCGTGGCATTTGTCCAATCCAATAGCGTGATAAACGGTGTCAGATCAAATACGGGGCTTCTATCATCCACTCTGGCTTCATAGGCTCCATAGACAAGGGCTTCGAGCTCCATATCTTTAGCCGCCCGAAGATAATAGACTGCGATTATGGCCAGGAAAGGTATTGACCTGAAGGCATGCGTTATGTCAAATATGATTCTGTCGCCGCTATTAACATTCAGAGTCAATTTTTCGAAGATTCCCCAAATCTCAGCTTCATTCTTTCCGTCTGGGATGGAGACAGGACGTAATGATACTTTTCCCCCGAGGCGGTCCGTTAGGTTTTCCAGGTATTTGTCCTCTGCATCTTTAGTGAGGAATACCAGAATCTCATCTGGACTGAAGAAACTGTTGAGAGCTTCTGGAAAGAGATTTGTTCGGCAGGTCTTTTCGTTCAGAAAATAGGTGGTCTCGGCATAATTAAATGTGCCGAGAAATGTGATCGCTTTCCTCATTGGTAGAACCCCGACACTTCTATTTTTGGAAGGACCTTGCCCAGATCCATCCGAAAGGTTGCATCTTGTATTTTGGATCATTTTCCATAAGTGCTAGCTTCCTGGTCTTCGGAAACTCAGCCACATTCATTCTTCCCAGACGGAAAGCATCACGGATATCATCGAGAAGATCTGGAAATAACCTGGCCACAGTCATTCCATGCCAACCCGATCCCCATCCAGCCCTTAGGAGCATTCCGTCCTTTCTCTCATTAAGGGCTTGCAGCTTATTATAAAAATTTGAAAGAACTGGTTCATCGTATTCTGAGAAGAAATCAATTTCAGATTTTATATAGTCTGAATAATAAGATCTTGAGATTTTTTCCAGGTCCTTCAGATCGTCCACCTTTAAATTAAGCTTGGATTGAATATCATCTCGGAGAAGGAACGGATCTAAGTCCAAAGATATCTGGGTTTTTGTGCCTGGTTGGAAGGCTTCGACGCATAAAGTCATTTTCGTCTCCAGTCTATCGCCTCGCAGATTCCTGACTGCCGCATCAAAGCACTGGAGCTGCTCCTTGGGTATGATGTCACTATCTGAGACTTTCAGAGCGCGAAGGTGATCATAATTGGGGTGATTTCCTTTGACAGGATCTCTTCCCAAAAACAATCTCTCCAGAGGCTGCGCTGCCCAGGCCGCTGAACTCCTCGGTCCAGCACGCTCTATTGCGGACACGATCTTATTTCTGGCTTCATTCATCAGGCTTGAATCCTTCTTGATTCTTTCCCAAAGAATTGCTGTTCTCAGAGCACCTTTGAGCGAGCTTCCAGGGACATAAGGATTTCCTAAACCGTCCTTCAGGCAAGAAATGATTTCTCCCTGGGGATGCCTGCTGCAGGCAACGGAATATGATGCTACCTGTAGCGGATCTATGTCCTTGCCTCGCATATAAGAGCCGATATCAAAGTTCCTCATATCCATGGCATCGGATAGCTCTTCCGGATCTATCTTGGGGATAGATGCCAACCGTTGCAGATCTACTATAATTACCCGATTTCCTCTGACAATATAGTCCATCTTGCTTAAACGAAGTCCGCTGCCCACATGCATAGGTGTAATGAAATGAAGAAGATACCTCATTCTGCCATCCTCATGGGTGCTTTAAATGCAAGGCCATAAGAGAGGATTCTCTTGCCTTTTTTTGTTCCCTCGCCACTCACATCCTCCATACAGCCAACAAGATTCTCTGGGTATGGCACTACAGAGCCCTCGATAAGCATTCTCACGCTTTTCTTTCTCCGGTCTGATTTGCCTGCCACCCAGCCCCTCCTTGAGATCAATCCGTAGTAGGATCTAGGCAAAATGACAGTTTCTTCTCTTCGTGGACGACATAAAGAGAGAAGCATCGCTACATCACCCTCATCAGATCCTAAGGAGATTGAACCATGGTCTAATGAGAAAAGACCTCTGCCTGAAGACCTTTCTCCTCCCAGCCCTTCATCACCCAAAAGGCGCAATGCGCCCTCCAGCTTGGGCCGATAATCTTCATCCAGGAAATCTGCGAGCATGTACAGGCCACAGTCTTTCATGAATCTGACATCTCCAGCGTAGTAGATATCAGATCGTCCCGTATCCCGGTCCAGGGTCACTCTGGAAGCTTCTCTTACTGTCCAGGGTGTGCTTGCTCCCCTTTTGCTTAGCATGTCTTGAATTGAGAAAGCCTCAACTCGTGTGGCTATTATATTTCCTGGATCGCTCTGCACTATTAGGTAATCCTGTGGTTTAAGGCTTTTTCCTTGAGCCAGGCTTTGGAATATAGAATGAGTGACCAATGGAGCCCGCCTCACGCTCTTCTCCTGCCCTTCTGATCCCAGGCCGTGCAGGGGCTTGGGCAGAGTTTTTATCTCTCCGATGAAGGGAAAGGTTGAGGAGATGAGAAAGGGGGGTCTATCATGCTGAAACAAGTCCAGGAGCGCGATCAGCTCCTCCTCACCGTAAAGCAGTCTCCAGGCCCAGCATATTGCTCCGAAGAGGGTGTCGGAGTGGACAGTAGTTGATGTTTCCTCCAAGCCTACGCCGCGCTCACCAATATGGAAAGGAGCAGTAGGCTTGATGATAAAGCAGGTAAGTTCGCGCATAGCTCACCAGAGAGATTTCAGTCCTAATTGATCTTCTTTAGGATTTCCTTGAATTCGTCTCTTATACTGGCAGCTGTCTTCTCTCCGCTGATCAGAGGCACCTCTCCCTTGCCTGTAGCATAATAATTTGTGGGTCGCCAGGCCACTTTCTCGATATCGAATTTTATCTTTCCGTAACCGCGAGAGCCTTGGCCGCCAAGAGAATCGTCCTCAAGGAGAGTCATAGCCTGGAAAACATACTTGAGGAAATTCGCATCCTCTTTTACGAAGACGTTAAAGATCATGCCAAACGCAAATTGAGATCCTGCAGGGACGCGCTCTATCTGTCTGGGAGTAGCTTGGGAAGTGATACGGTCGATGACCACTTCCGTCTTGACATCGGTAAAGAGAAGATCTGTCTCTGCCTTCTCTAATGCCACAGCGGTTTCTTCTGTCATCAAGGCATCTCTGACCATCAGGCGGGTGAGTGTGGGCATAGCATTTTCATTATCGCCCGATTCAGCCTCCTCGGGCAACTTGATAGAGTCTGCTGTGACTCCAAAAACCCGGCAGACGCAACATTTTTCAAAGTCTTTTAGCTCCTTGCACATGTGAATCCAGGAGTTTGCCACCCTGTTATTGAATGGTTTGCCTTCCGATCTCTCCATGAGGCTTCTTAGACTTCCCTTCAGCGAGGAGCCCGGAATGTAGGGCCTGTGAGTCATAGAATCCCTCACAACAACGCTGTCTACACCACCTATCTCCATGCCTGTGCCAGAGCCACCCACATGAAGACCGGTAAGAGCTTTTATCTTGCCCTCAACGATGATCTTTCCCAGAAGTTTTGTCATTAGTAAATCACCTGTGGTAAGCTAAAATAGCCTCAAAGAAGCTGACGAACTGGTAGAAGTCCTCTCGGCTCTGGATCTTGTCTATGCACTTTGAGAATATATTCTTAATACGAATCACTTCCGGCTTTTTGCTGGCGGCATAAGCAAGTCTGGGCTTGAGCATAACCACTCTATCCCTGGAAAAAGAGGCTTCGTCCTTTCCGAAGTCCATCTCCATCTTCTTAACCTCGCCATATATCCTGCGCAATTGGGCGGTTTTCAGATCCCTGATCGATCCAGCAAGGTTCTCAGCATCTTTTACAAGAGTATCCCCTTTATAATCCTTGAAGGACGTAACCTTAGAGATATTGTTTGTTACCTCATCCTCGATGCTAGCCCTTCGATCCCTTTCCTCATCTCTCCTACCGCTTCTATTCATGATTTACCTCTCTGGCGCTTGCTTATCCGGCATTTGTCTTCTGGTAAGAAGTTCAGCCCATCTGGCTGGCACTCCCAAATATTCGATCAAATTCCTTTGGCTGATAGTCCCGTTCCAATTGTTGTCCAGGATGGCTTTTTTAAGAGTGCCAAGATCCTGTTTGAACATCTCGTTCCTGCCTCCTGCCCTGTCCAGGAAGTAGATCAACCTCCAGCGCCACCGGTCGTACAGGGCCAGGCGTTCAAGGTCTCCGTGAGAAAGCACATTTTTCTTCAGGATGTCTTTATTTCTCCAATAAAGATCCCAAGCACCGTAAAGATTCCAGAGCACCGACCTGGGCAGGGTTTTGCCGTTTCGCTCATCCTTCAAACATGATTTTAGACATAACGCGATTTCTCTGGATATGCACATCTCCGTCCAATCCATTGTCTCATTCAAGAAGGAGATCGCATCCTTTTCCTGGCCATATCTATTCCTTGATTTGGCGTCTTTCAAAGCCTTATCAGCCGATTCAGCTGACTTATAAAGAGGATACTTCTCTTCGACAACCGTTATTCCGGCAGATAATGAGAGGTTGGGGTTGAAGCAGGTATACGCCCTGAAGTCTTCTCTAATGCGAATGGCAATTTCAGGAATTGCATCCCAGGAACCGATTAAAAAGAGATCATCGCCCCCAGAGTATATCAGATATACCTTATCTGGCCAATCCTGACAGGTTCTATCTATCCATCCGTCGAAGAAGATGGAGAGCATAGTGCTCAAGGTAGAGATGCGAGAGAGGGAGGCCTTCTTTCCCAAACCTTTAGAGAAGACCAATCCGAGGTTATCAACATCCATGCGAAGGATGCCGATTCTTGGAACGCCGCAGCTTAGTCTGGCAAGTTCGCTTACCTCGGCAATTGTCGCATTCTCGGTCATGGGGGTGGCCTTGCCAATGAGGCGAAAACCAAGTGCGGCATCATTCTCTGCCGCTATCTTAACCAAATTTTTGTCGATAAATTTATCCGGTTCCAGGGAATAGATTATCAACCTTGATTGATGGAAATTCTTCAGGATTGGCTGAAGCTTATCGCTGTCCTTACAATAATAATATTCTATGCCGAGAGGCTCGAATCTGCAAAGGAGATTATCCTCCAATGATTCATTCTTCCTGCCACCTTGGACCTCAATCAGGTATTTCATTTTAGGCAAGTTCTCGCCCATCTTCTCGAAGGTCATGCAGTGATGGCAGAAGGCTTTCTCTGGATTTGGTCGATACCAACGCCTCCAGCCTCTTTCGGATCGATAACACAAGTCTCCCTCTCGCTTGCAGACATCACAGACCGGAGCGATTCCGCCCTTTTCGTCAGGATTCAGGCCGAAGATCTCCTCATATTTCTCCAAGCCCAGTAGAGAGAATCGCTGCAGTTTGGATACGCCTGCCTGGTTCATGGCGTGGCCCCACTGAGTGGAAAGGCTTGATTGCTCCCCATCCGAGTCTATGAGCAGATCTCGTGCGGTCAGCTTAGCGCAGCCAAGGGCCAGAAATATATCGCCTTTATGCATCTGGAGAAGAGCTCTTTCCAGTGCCAGCTTCAAATCCTGCAATCGGCTTTCATCAGCAGAGCTAATTAGGATGTAAAAATGCCCGCCGCCGGAGTAGATCAAGTTTGCCAGAGGATAGTCCAGTTCCCGCAGGATGAACTTGGCTGCTGCTTCGGAGAGGAGCTGAAGGTAAAGGGAGCGACCCCGAAGCCCTTTTGCCGCTCCTTTGGAGGTTATGGTGTAGAGAAAATCCTGGATGCCGGAGACGTCTCCAGCCACCAGGAGGAATCTATCTTTTGCAGCGTTTTTAGAGATAAGTTCAGAAGAGATCTCATCTGGATCAGCATTCTCTTTCATCAGGCAAGCGGCAATTGCGCATGCAATTCTGGAATGATCAAAGAGGGAGATGTCCTGATTCTCTTTTGAAGCAGATAATGGAATGGCCCAGGTGTGTTTCTTTAGGAGATAAAGAAGAGTAGTAGAATAAGATTCTGCGTCCTCAATTCCTTGGGCAAGGGTGAGATCATCTATCAGGGATTGCCAGGAGCTTTTATAGGCCGAAGCGAACTCCTGCATCTTGTCATCTGGAAATATCACATTGCGGTCGAGGCGAAGGGATTGAGGGGGGTAGAAAGCAGATTTGGGAAGACTGCCTTTCTCAATGTCGATAAGAGAAAAAAGAGAGAGCAGAGGAGCAGCAATTTCCTTCGCGGACCAGTCCCTTTTGCCGGCGGAAATCCAATTTGCGATACGAAGTATCTCGGCAGACCTATTTCCTGGAGTGGTAAGGACTGCAGTAGCCTCAGGCACTGACGCCAATTTTCCTGCTTCTTGCAGGCCCTGCGGCAGGAGAGGGTAGATAACAGTTGAGGCTATATCATGGTGATTTCCGGAAAGGCCAGCCCGCTGGCCGACTTTGCCTAAATCATGGAGCAGGGTGCCCAGAAGGACCGCGTTCATTCAAGAAGAAGAACAGTTTAATGAATAAATAAGTTTCCCATAGAATTTAGGGAGGATTAATATGATGCATCTGTGATCGGTATTCTTAAAGAGATCTGCGAAATTGTATCGTACTTTGTTTTTAAAAATTTGATTTAATATAAATTAAGGTACTGAGAACTGTTAAAATTTGCTGGCAAGCCGATTAGTTTATACAGAAGACATACTTGTTCTGCACATCTCATGGCAGATGAAGAACAACTCTCTATCCTCCTTCAAGGAGCAGATGCTTGGAATAGATGGTGAGAAGAAAATCCTGGAACCGAAGTGGATTTGACGAGCCTAAGCGAATTGCTCCTCAATGGTATGAGCCTCAGCGGAGTAAATTTCGAACATTCTAACCTTGGTGGGGCGAATTTGAAGGGAGTTGATCTCCGCAATGTACGGCTCGCAGGAGCTGGTCTTAGTGGATCGCATCTAGATAATGCAAACCTTTCCAAGGTGGATCTCAGAACAACGATATTCAATTATGCAGAGCTTAACGAAGCATTTCTTTGTGATGCGATTCTTGCGGGATCCAAACTCCAATATGCAATTCTCAGAAAGGCGAAACTCAATAAAGCTAGCCTTGAAGGAGCGGACCATGTTAACGCTGATCTGTTCGAAGCTGATCTCAGTCATGCTTGTCTTGTTGATACAGATCTAAGTGGCGCACTTCTCAAAGGGGCAAATCTTTCCTTTTCAACTCTTGTAAGAACTAAATTGAAAGGCGCGATTATCACTGGCTGCAGGATCTATGGGATTTTAGCATGGGATCTGGACCTGGATGATGCTGATCAGAAGGACTTAATAATCACTCCGGAAGATCAATCTTTGGTCACGGTAGATAACGTTGAGGTCGCTCAAATCCTATATCTATTCCTACATGATGAAAATATCCCAAAATTACTTGATACAATTGCTGGCAAAGCTGTGCTTATTCTTGGGCGTTTTACACCAGATCGAAAAGCGATCTTAGATGCTCTTCGTAAGGAATTGCGAGATAAAGGCTACCTACCTATTTTATTTGATTTTAAAAAATCCACAACAAGAGATTTTACTGAAACCATCAGAATTCTTGCCGGAATGAGCCTATTTGTGATCGCAGACATCAGCAATCCCAGATCGAGTCCACTGGAATTGCAGGCTACTGTCCCAGAATGTAAGGTTCCATTTGTGCCAATAATTCAGAAAAATGAAGAACCATTCTCGATGTTTAAGGATTTATCAACAGGAAGAAAGGGAGTCTTAGACCTGTTAGATTATGATTCTTGCGATGATCTCATTCGGGTGCTTGATAAAGCCATAATTGAACCCGCTTTAAAGGTATATGCTGAACTTTTAAGGGAAAAGGCCTCGGAGTTAAAACGAAGACATACTATTGATTACATGTGAATAGAAATACTATCACAAGGATTTGCGTTTTTTAGCTGGGCTTTGATAGATGTGGTTGCCCAAATGTAGTTCTATTTTGGCTGCAACTAGATCCAACTCCAATTGGGCAACGACTTTTCAGCCATGGAAATAAAGTAACATTTACCTCTCCGCAAGTTTCGTTGATTGTTTCAATTGGGCCACGACTTTTCAGCCATGGAAATAGGGTGTGGATTTCGCGGCAATCTTTACAAAAATGCCAGGGTTTCAATTGGGCCACGACTTTTCAGCCGTGGAGATGTTGACATTAAGCTCGCTTTCAAAGAGAGTATGGAGTTTCAATTGGGCCACGACTTTTCAGCCATGGAAATGGCGGCCATTTTTCGCCTTCTACTGATATCGAAAAATTGGCCATTTTCGAGAGGTACGCCAACTAACGTAGAGTTGTTTACAAAGTGCGTCAGTCAT
>Ga0302245_1000680_pt1 | contig 26409 bp, 24 predicted proteins | sample AAG_UR_Thr_MG_FD_193512 | JGI IMG/M metagenome (GOLD analysis project Ga0302245, IMG submission 193512) | Enriched activated sludge microbial communities from anaerobic digester in WTTP, New Holstein, Wisconsin, United States - AAG_UR_Thr | ecosystem: Engineered > Bioreactor > Anaerobic >... | reverse complement strand
ATCAACCTGACCATACCCCACAAGATTGAAACGTCAAAATATCTTGACGGCGTATCGGAGGAATCGGGAATCCTGGGAGTGGTAAACACGGTTATCAATGAAAACGGCCGGTTGCTGGGAGATATCACGGACGGAAAAGGGTTCATCCGGTCAATAACGGAGGATGGCGGATTTGAACCGGAAGGCGCCCGGGTAATGTTAATGGGAGCGGGAGGTTCATCTTATGCAATCTCCGGAGCCCTTGTTAACCGGGGTATCAAAAGCCTTTTCATATGCAACAGGACCGAAAACAATTCGCTGCGGCTTAAAAAGCACCTTTCTGAAAAAATAGGTTTCGATAAGGTTCATATAATACCATTTCGTGACAGGAACCGTTTCGATTTTAAAGGAGAGGTTGACCTTCTTGTAAATACGACTTCCATCGGGATGAAACCGGGAGATCTTCCCGTAATTGACGAGGATAAGATACCCGGGCTCAGATTTGTGTACGATATAGTCTACAACCGCGTAACGGAGCTTATCACGGCATCCAGGAAAAACAGGATTCCCTGCCTCGGGGGAATCTCCATGCTGGTATACCAGGGGGCAGTCTCATTTGAACTCTGGACCGGTAAGAAAGCCCCTGTTGAGGTCATGAAAAAATCCCTGCCGTCAATTGAATGATATGAAACAAACCATGCAGTGAATGAGTTTTTGTTTTCGTTCAGGTTAGATTATCCAGGAGGTTGAACACGCACCGCGGGAGGATAAAATGCTGAGGTTTCTTTCAGCCGGAGAATCACATGGCAGATGCCTTGTCGGAATACTCGAGGGCATGGTATCCAATCTTCGATTGTCCGAGGATGATATAAACAGGGAGCTTGAAAGACGGCAAAGAGGATACGGCAGGGGAGGCCGGATGCAGATAGAAAAAGATACTGTCCGGTTACTTTCCGGTGTGAGGGGAGGGATAACAACCGGCGCTCCTCTGTGCATGATGATAAAAAACGCAGATCACGATAACTGGAGATCTGTTATGGATATCACTCCGGAGGCGAGCGGAGGCGAGAGAAGGATGCCCCGGCCCGGACATGCCGACCTTCCGGGCATAATGAAATACGGGTTTGAAGATATCAGGAATGTGATAGAGCGTTCAAGCGCCAGGGAGACGGCAGTACGTGTCGCTGCAGGCGCTGTCTGCAAGAAATTTCTCGCGGAGTTCGGAATCAATTTTTACAGCAGGGTTGTACAGATAGGCAAGGCCGCTGATACCCTTTGCTATTGTGACATCAGCCCCTATGACAGAAAAAAAATAGAGCAATCTGATGTGAGAAGCGCCGCCATGGAAACCGAAATGAAGAAAGAAATAGATAATGCCATTGAAACAGGAGAAAGCTTAGGCGGGATTTTCGAACTGACAGTTGAAGGCGCGTGTCCCGGTATCGGGAGCTACGTCCAGTGGGACAGGAGGCTTGACGCTCGGATTGCCGGCCTTTTGATGAGTATACCGGGAATAAAAGGAGTAGAAATAGGAGCCGGTTTCGGGGCAATCTCCTTGCCGGGGTCATCCTTCCACGACCAGATACTTCCTTCGGGTAAAAAGGGTTTTTCAAGAAAAACAAATAACGCCGGCGGCATAGAGGGAGGCATGACAAACGGGGAGACCATCTGGATAAAGTGTGCCATGAAACCTATTCCAACTCTCAGGCACCCGCTGATGTCATTTGATATTAAAACCCTTGCTCCGGGGGAATCCTACTATGAAAGATCTGACACGTGCGCGGTCGTTCCCGCATCAATAGTCGGAGAAAACTTTCTTTCCCTGGCAATAGCCGAATCGTTCCTTGAGAAATTCGGCGGAGACAGCCTTGGAGAAACGCTGCAAAATTACAGGAATTATTCGGGATCCATTTCAAGGTACTGGAATCATGCCTGAAAAAAATATTGTTCTGACAGGGTTCATGGGAACGGGAAAATCATCGGTTGGCAAAAGGCTTGCAGCACTCCTCATGATGGATTTCTATGATACCGATGAACTCGTCGAAAAGAGGGAAAAGATGACAATACCCATGATTTTCCGGTCAAAAGGAGAATCATATTTCAGGGAATCTGAGAGTGAGGTAATAGCGGAGGTTTCCATGAAAGTGAACTCGGTTATTGCAACTGGAGGCGGGGCCGTTCTGAGAGAAAGTAACATGAAGGCGCTCAAAAAAAACGGCATAATTATTTGCCTGAAAGCAAACCCCCGGATTGTATTGCAGAGAACTTCATCCTCTCACGGCAGGCCTCTTTTAAAAAAGCCCGGCAACGATTTAAACGTTATTGAACAAATGATGGAAGAGAGGGAGATTTGTTATGCCGGGGCAGATTATACGATAGATACCTCGAATAATTCTGACGAAGATACCGCAAGGGAAATACTTCACATCCTTGGCCAGGGAGAAAAATGTCCATAATGAGAATAATTACGTGCGACCGGGTATGCCCGGTTTACGTTGGCTACCCGATTGAAAAGACAGGTGAAAAGCTGCGTGGTAAAAGATACGGGAAGAAGGTTCTTCTTCTGAGTGATTCCAATGTTTATCCGTTATACGGAGACAGGCTTGCCCGATCCCTTTCATCGGAGGGCAAAGAAGTTTTTAACATGACGCTTCCAGCCGGGGAAAAAACAAAGAACTTTGAAAACCTTATCAGGATTGTAGAATGGTGCGCAGAGAAAAAGATGGGACGGGACGACACCCTGATAACGCTTGGAGGAGGCATGGTGAGCGATATCGGCGGTTTTGCTTCTTCAATTTACATGAGGGGCATAAATTTCGTTTGCGCACCTACATCCCTCCTCTCGCAGGTTGACGCATCTATAGGCGGAAAGACGGCGGTCAACCTGCCCTGCGGGAAGAACCTCGCCGGATCTTTTTATCAGCCTTCTCTCGTTATGATTGACCTGAAAACCATTTCCACCCTGCCCGCAAGGGAGTTCAGCCAGGGAGTAGCCGAAATTATAAAATACGGCGTAATAAGAAGCAGCGCCATATTCAGGATGATGGAAAAAGGCGGGCCCTTACGGAATGAAGAGATCAAATACCTCGTCGGGGAAAGCATAAGAATCAAGAAGTATTGCGTAGAGCGCGATGAGAAGGAAAGAAAGGGGCTCAGGGAAATATTGAATTTCGGACATACTCTCGGCCATGCCGTAGAGATATCAGGATTCCCGTCATTCAGCCACGGCGAATCCGTAGCTGCAGGGATGGTCGGCGAAACATATCTTTCCTTCCGCCTTGGCATATGCGACCGAATAACATACGAGAGGATAAAGAATGCCGTTGCCTCATGGAATCTGCCTTATTCTCTTAAAAATATGAATATTGAAAAAGCGCTCACCTTTCTTCAATATGACAAGAAAGTGAGGCAGGGAAAGATAAGATTCGTTATGCCAAGGAAGATCTCTTCCGTTAAAAGGGGGGTAACCCTTACAGTAGGGGACGCATGGAAAATCCTCAGGGAAATCTGCTGAAAAACTGCCAAAAGTGAAAAAATCCTTTACAAAAAAGTGAGGAGAGAGGCTGACAATGGATGAACTGAAAAAAACGAGACAAGATATAGACGATATAGATAATAAGATCCTTGAACTTCTGAACAAAAGGGCAGCGAGCGTTAAAAGAATCGCAGACGTGAAAAAGGATAAGAACCTTCCTCCGTTTGATCCTTCAAGGGAAAAAAGGATATTAAACGAGTTGTCACGGAAGAATAAGGGACCGATGAAGACCAAAGACATTGAATTTGTCATGGATGCGGTCTTCAAGGTGTTCAGGGGGATGTTCCGGCCCATAAAGATAGCTTATTTCGGCCCCGAGGGGACTTTCACCCACCAGGCAGCCGTCAAACAGTTCGGCCAGAATGGGGAATACATTCCATGCAGGACGATAGATAACGTTTTTACGGAGGTTGAAAAGGGCAGGTCTGATTACGGCGTCGTTCCTGTCGAAAACTCGATAGAAGGTTCAGTCACCCATACCCTCGACATGTTCGTTGACAGCAATCTCAGGATATCCGCAGAGATACTTCTCGACGTGCATCATTTCCTTCTAAGCAGGGAAAAGTCCATAGATAACGTGAAGAAGGTATTTTCGCATTCCCAGCCAGTTTCCCAGTGCTGGAACTGGCTTTCATCCAACCTTCCCCATGTGGATATAACGGAGGCTGATAGCACGACCGATGCCGTTCAGAAAGCCAGGCGGGAAAAACACTCCGCGGCGATAGCTTCCGAAACGGCCGCATCCTTATATATGATGAATGTTCTTGCATCCAATATAGAGGATTTTTCAGGCAACATAACCAGGTTTCTCGTTATAGGAAAGGAGTTTTCAGGCAAAACCCGCAGGGACCAGACATCCGTGATAATCTCTATCAAGGACCGGATTGGAGCTCTCCAGGATATCCTTGGATATTTCACTGAATCGGGAATCAATCTGACAAGGATTGAATCGAGACCCAGCAAGAAGAAAGCGTGGGATTATCTTTTTTTTCTTGATTTCATCGGACATAAAGATGATAATAAGATAAGAAAAGTCCTCTCTGATCTTGAAAAAGAAAGTGTATTTCTGAAAGTCCTTGGCTCTTATCCTGTATCGGGGAGAAAGTGATATGAACGTATAAACGGAGGGAAAGATGGCTGATATAATCATAATGAGTCCTGCGGCAACAAAAAAAGAGATCGATACTGTAATCAAAAAGATTAAATCTCACGGTTTCGATATCAACTATAGCAAGGGCACTGAAAAAACCATAATAGGATTGATAGGAGACACAAGGGGAGTCCCTGACGAGGTTTTCAAGGTTCTGCCAGGAGTGGCGAACGTTATAAGCATACTTAAGGAATATAAACTTGCCAGCCGGGAATTCAGGCCTTCAGATACGATCATAAACGTGGGAAAAATCCAGATAGGGGGCAAAAACCTGACTATAATAGCCGGCCCATGCTCCATAGAGAGCAAGCAGCAGCTCCTGAAAACTGCAGGGGCAATACAGGCAGCAGGCGCAAAAATCCTCCGGGGAGGAGCTTTCAAACCGAGAACATCCCCATACTCTTTCGATGGCCTTGGATTTGAAGGGCTCCAGATACTCCGGGAAGCGAAAAGGAAATTTAACATACCTGTTATCACAGAGGTTCTCTCGCCGGAAGAGGTAGACGGCGTGCTTGAGATTGCCGACATACTCCAGATAGGAACCCGCAACATGTTTAATTACAGGCTTCTTCAAAAAGTGGGCAGGGTGAGAAAACCCGTGCTTCTGAAGAGAGCCTTCTCGGCAACCATATCTGAATTTCTCAGCTGTACCGAGTATATCCTTAAGGGCGGAAACAATGAAGTAATACTCTGCGAAAGGGGGATAAGGACTTTCGATACCCATTTCACGAGAAATACCCTTGACCTGTCGGCTGTGCCAGTTTTAAAGAAAGAAACCCACCTGCCGGTATTTGTTGATCCAAGCCATGGAACAGGAAGGAGAGATCTCATTCTGCCCATGAGCAAGGCAGCCATTGCCGCGGGTGCTGACGGCCTTATCATAGAAGTTCACCCGAAGCCGGAAGAAGCCCTTTCTGACGGCTTGCAGTCGCTCACTATTGAAATGTTTACAAGTTTCATGGAGGAAATCAAGCCGGTGGTCAGGGCAATGGATAAAAAGCTATGAGGAATCCCGCGTGAAAGCAATTATCAGAAATACGAAAAATGTAAAAGGTGCGGTAAGGGTGCCGGGAGATAAATCGATATCACACAGGTCTCTTATATTCGGGGCTATGGCGGAAGGTGAAACCGTTATAAAAAATTTTCTTATGGCCGACGACTGCCTTAGAACCATGGAAGGATTAAGGTCCGCGGGGACACATATAGCAGAGTCCGGCGGCTCAATATATGTAACCGGAAAACGCAAGATTTTCAACGAACCAGAAAATGTGATTTACTGCGGAAACTCCGGTACAACCATGAGGCTTCTTGCAGGCCTTTTTGCTTCACAGCCTTTCTATACGGTGATGAGCGGGGATAATTCCCTGTCTTCGAGGCCCATGGGAAGAATAGTGGAACCTCTGGTTCGCATGGGTGCCGGACTCTTCGGCAGAAAAGAAAACAGGTATCCTCCGCTGGCTATCAGGGGAAATACCCTGCATGGCATAAACTACAGGATGCCTGTCGCTTCAGCGCAGGTTAAAAGCTCTATTATAATTGCGGCTCTTTCTGCCGGCGGAACAACCATCGTTGAAGAGCCAATACTTTCCCGCGACCATACTGAAAGGATCCTGATCTCTTTCGGCGGAAAACTGGAAAAAGAAGGATTGAGCATCATGGTGCCCGGAAATCAAAATTTAAGAGGGATTGAAATTGAAATTCCAGGGGATTTTTCTTCCGCAGCATACTTCATGGCCGCGGCGGCAATGGTAAAAAACTCCTGTATAAGGATCGAAAAAGTCGGTCTCAATCCAACAAGAACGGGCTTTGCAAAAGTACTAACGCGCATGGGCGCCGGCGTGTCCATTTTCAATGAGAGTCAGGAAGGCATGGAGCCGGTGGGTGACATTGAGGTTTCAGGAAGTGGCAGGCTCAAGGGTGTAGAGATATTGCCCTGCGAGGTCCCCGGGGTAATTGACGAGATACCTCTTTTGGCAACCGTTGCATCCATGGCGGAAGGCAGAACGTTGATATCCGGCGCATCCGAATTAAAGCTTAAAGAATCTGACAGGCTGTTGGCAATTTCAACCGAACTTAATAAGATGGGCTCGGATATTAGCACGACAGACGACGGGCTCATTATAAACGGGGTTGAAAAACTTAGCGGGACAAAGGTTGAATCATGGGGCGACCACAGAATTGCCATGTCGCTGGCAATTGCGGCGCTTGCAGCGGAAGGAGAGACTATTGTCAACGATTTCGATTGCGTTAACATTTCCTTCCCTTCCTTCCCGTCAATCATGTCCGAATGCGGACCCGAAATTGTACTGGTGAAAGATAAGAAAGAGCCGCCGCTCAAGGGAGATTCTCATGTTCATTGAAACTGAACCCTTTTCAATCGGTGAAAACGTTTTCAAAGCAATAGGTTCTGACTGGATGCTTATTACAGCGGGAAATCTCAAGTCTTACAATACAATGACCGCTTCCTGGGGAGGGCTCGGAGTATTGTGGAATATGAATGTATCCTTCATTTTCGTCAGACCGTCCAGGCACACTCACGGTTTCATCGAAAAAAACGACTTTTACACCCTTTCTTTTTTTGGCGGCCTTTACAGGAAGCAACTCCAGATATGCGGAGAGAAATCCGGAAGGGATACCGATAAAGCATTGGAAACCGGACTTACTCCGGCAGAAACCGGGAAGGGAAACGTTTTCTTCAGACAGGCATCCCTTGTGATCGAATGCAGAAAGGTTTATTTTCAGGACATTGATCCCGGCTCATTTCTCGATCCCGGTATAGGGCAGAATTATCCCGAGAATAATTATCACAGAATGTATGCGGGAGAAATAACCAGTGTCCTGAAAAATAGTGAACCTTATAAGAAATAGCGCTTCTGTTCAGAATCTTTATTTTTCTCCGTTGCTTTAAAGGGAGGGATCTTTCCCTGCCTTCTTTCTCTACCCTTAGGGGATAGAACATATCCGGCATAATCCTGATGAAGGATGATGAGGAGGAGAGGGTATCCACGCTTTTGATCTTCGAAGGAATCTGTTAAAATAAAGCGCTAAATCTATATCTTATAATTCAAATTGGAACAACGCTTTAATGCGAAGTTCAAATAACTGGTCCGCAGGCTCCAATATTCTCACCTGATTGCCCTTTTCCCAACGCGGGACTTCTGGATCTGAGCCTGAAATCTCCCTTTTCAGGGTCTGCAAACATGGGATCTGCAATTATGCTGTTTTTGTCGGTGCCGGCATACTCCCTCTGTTCTGCCAGGTTTGAACTTTTCCTTCCTTCAAGTTCCATGATCATTCCTATCTGTGTATTGTCTTCGCTTCTCCTGTTGAAAAAGAAAAGGTTGTGGTCACTCATAAGGTTCTCTTTCTTCAGGAGACCGGTAAGCAGAGCTGCATTGCTAACCTGGGTTGTGGGATAGTAGAAGATATTATTAAATATTTTAGCGTCAATGTCTCCGTGTATCCTGACGCTGCACACGTCACCCCTTGCAAAAGTGTTATTCCTGATAACGAGGCCCGGACTATCTCCCCAAACCTCGAGATGATATCTTGCTCCCCAGAAAACATTCCCTTCAATCCTGAGATTTGAAGCACTTTTTACGAATCCACCCTTTATGAAAGCTCCCTTCATGGGTTCGCCGTATCCGAAACGGCAATTTAAAATCTCTATGTCAGAACTGCTGCTTATGCCCAGTACGCCTTCTGCAAGATCAGGCGCCCCGGTAAAGGTGAAACCGTCAACGGTAATATACCTTTTAGAGGTTAATGATATAAGAGGCATTATGGAATGCATGCCGTTTATAACAACAGGGCCTTCGCCAAGTTTTCTGTAAGTGATCCGGCTGTCCTTATGTCCACTGCTTATTGGAGATATGGCATGAAAGTATTCCCCTGGAAAAACGTAAACAGTGTCACCGGGTCCGGCTTCGATATTGGCTTTTCGGATGGTTTTCCATGGATTTTCGGGAGAGGTTCCGGTGTTGGAATCCACGCCACCTGGACTCACGTAAAATAGAGACGGCTCAGAGAGAACCTTCCTTGTAACAAAAGAAAGAGTGCCACTCTCAAATCTTCCTCCCCTACGGCCGATGGTTTCGATCCTGAATTCGTAAGAGGTTCCTGCCTTAAGGCCCGTTAAACCTGCCGCATGTACCGTACCGTATACGTTGTCGCTGACGAAAGCCCATCCGCTTGCCCCCGCCTGCCTGTAATGGACTCTTCCGGCGGTATCATCCAAAGGGGTGTTCCACGCCACAGTTGCGCTGTTATCTTTTAATGCGGTTACCCTTATATCCCCGATCGGGTGCGGTCTTGGCACGGATTCAAACGCCCCTGCCGTACCGGCATATATCCCGTTGAAAGAAGCCGGGCTGTCAAACCATACCCTGTAATCCATGCTTCCGGGATTTACAAAAAGCATGTCGCCGGAAACACTTCCCCATTCAGTTACCGTACCATTATTACCATCAGGGATATGGTATGCGTTGTGGCTGGAAAGGAAAGATTCCTTTTTGCCCGTAGAGGAGAAAGCAATATTTTCCACGTTGCCGGAGAAAAGGTTATCCCTTGCAGCGGCTCCGGCTGAATCTCCTTCTATGTATATGGCCCTTGTATTATTCACCAGGGTACACTGGGATATATAAAGGTTTTTTGCGGAAACTCCCCTTATGCCTGAACCAGTGCTTGATTCTATCAGACACCTTTTAACGGTTACGCCGCTTCCCCTGACTGTAACTGCGTCTCCGGGATTGCCTTTGACGGTAAAACCTTCGAGAATGATGTTGTTTCCGTTTATCCTTATTCCGTCAAGGATGACGGGCTCCTTCATGTAAGCCCTTACAATCACAGGTTTCCCGGGGGTTCCGGAAACGTTTACGGTAAGGATTTCACGGTAAATTCCCGGCATAACGTAGAGCGTGTCGCCGTTCTTCATCTTTCCGGCCGCTGCAGCAAGGCTTCCAAGGGGTTCTTTTGCGGATATCCCGGGGGCTTCATCCTTGCCCGCGGGAGAGACGTAGTATATGGATTCATCCTGTTTGTGGAATGCGCCCCTCTTTCCCTTCCGACCGGGAATAGATGCAAAAGGGCTGTTTCCCTGCAGCCTGTAATCAAGGTATGACGGATCGGCAAACCCGGTTTCTTCAGTCTTCCCGGCATCGTTCTTAAGGACAATATTGTTGATGAAGGCAATGTCATGGTTGATTACGTTTGCGTTCGTGTCTGCAGGAACGGAGGATAATCCCTGGGTTCCCATCGTTCCTGTAACAGTATTGTTCCTGACAACAATTCTCTCGCTTCCGTCTTCTGCGAATTTCCCATGCCAGTTAAGCGCGCTGTATGAACCGATAACAACGTTTCCTTCGAATACACTCTCTACGGGAACGCCCCTGCCCAGGAAAGTGCTCGAATCCGGGTCGTTCATTATGTTATTGATGATATGGTTCCGCGGCCCCGGCCATCCGTAAGTCCTTATGGCTCCGTAAACGGGAACACCCGCGGTGCGCAGGGTAGATGCCGAACTGTCTATGCGGTTCCCAATTATGAGGTTGTCGGAATCTGCATTCCGGGTGCCACCCGTCTTGTCAATCAGTATTCCGCCTCTCAATCCGTTTCTTATTCCGTAATTATTCTTGATAAGGTTCCATTTAGTATTTCTCCACAATATCAGCCCTGCAAGCTCGGTCGCAAAAAAAGAACAGTCTTCAACTGTATTATGACCGCCGTCATACAGAACAAGTCCTGCGAAACCGTGCCTGAAATTGATACCCTTGATGCAAATATAGTTTCCCGTAACCTCTACTCCGCCCCTGCCTTTTTTGTATATATCCCTTCTGCCATGGGAAACTCCCGTTACCACAGGGCGCGAAATTACGGCAAGCCTGTTTTTGCCGGGACCCATGTTGTTTGTGAAATGGACATATATAATCCCCTGATTCTCGTCGTAATAAAACGTTCCCGGAAGCTCATCCACCCTTTCTTCAGAACCAGCGTTTTCAAGTTTGATGAATGAAGGCTCTTCCCATAAGCCTGTAATTTCAACCGTTGGCAGGTAAGGATCACGGTGGAGAGTGTGGGAAACCTGGTATGTAAAATTCCTGTTTTCAGTTTTTGCAAGAGGAGACAAGTACTGGGCGCTGTTAATCAAAACCCTGTGTCCGGGAGCCGCTGAAATTGTTACAGGCTTTCCTTTTTCTCCTGAAGATGAGATTACAATATCCTGTTCGTTATATTCTCCTTCCTCTATGAGCAAAGTGTCTCCGGGTTTTAGTTCCTTCACAGAACGGCCAAGATGTTTCCATGAAGTTTTCCATGTCAAACCGTCGGAGGCATCGTTGCCTTTTGTCGATAAATAATATGTCTTACCCTGTCCGGATCCTTTTCCGCTTCCGTAAAGACCTTCATCTATTTCTGCGGTTTTCAGCAAATCGTCAGGATTCTTCTTTTCCAGGCCTCTTAAAAGGAGCGCAGGAACAAAAATCAGGGCTGAGGCGATAATATATGCTTGCATTCTATTAAAATTTTTCATTTTTCCTCCATCTTTTTATTTTCTTTTATGATAGCCGGGAATGAGAGGTTTTGCAAGAGAACCTCGTATCGTTCGTTTTAAATCGGGCATATGTTATCTCATATTCGGAAAACAGCCTGATTGTTATATGACACATAAATACGTAAAACTGCTTCTTTGTAATCTCAACATACCCACATCAACCCTTTCTTCGGGTCTCAAAGAAATCGTAAAACCAAAAAAAACAATGTTTGAAAACCCCCGGAAAATAGTGTAGAATTATAAAAGAAAGCGAATGTTTTCGCACCTTTATCCACTATTTACTATCACATAAGTAATGTCCTGTTATTCTCCTTGCCAGGTTTCTCATGTTGAGCCCTGGCCAGGATGAAGCATTGTTTGAGATGTGGCAATCTCTCTTTTGACGTAGCCTAGACGTTCCTATGATGCCTTTGAGATTGCTTCGTCATACAGAATAAAGCGCCCCTTTGAACGGGTAATTCCCTGTAATGAAATTGTGATGCAAATTACAAGCATCAATAAAGGCTTGAACCCGGATTAAATCTGATTTTGATTGGGAGGCAACGTCATGGAAAATATATACTTCAGCATGGACACGAAAGTTTACTTTGGCAGGGATTCAATATCAGCCCACCTTCATTTGATTAAAAAACTCGGAACGAAAGCCCTTATTGTTACGGGTAAGAAATCCGCTTTCGAATCAGGGCTCATAGACAAGGTAACAGGGATATGCTCTCAAAATGGCATAACGTGTGTCCTTTATCCCGGCGTCAATCCCGAACCTGATATCTCTGATGTGGAAAACGGCGCGCTCGTGTGCAGGGAAGAAAAATGTGACGTGATCGTAGGCATAGGGGGAGGAAGCGCGATGGATGCGGCAAAGGCAATAGCTGTTCTTGCCACAAATCCCGGTGGTATAAGGGATTATTTCGGCGAGAAGGATTATACATGCCTTCCACTTCCGGTTGCGGTTATTCCTACAACATGCGGAACAGGGAGCGAAGTAACACGTTTTGCCGTTATCATGGACAGGGAGGCAAGAACTAAGAAGACGGTAAGCAGTGAAAAAATCCTTCCGAGAATTGCCATCCTCGATCCCGAAACGCTGACAACTCTCCCGAAACATCTTGTAGTTGCGACAGGAATGGACGCTTTTTCTCACAGCGCCGAAAGTTACCTTTCCTCAAAGGCAGATTATCTATCCAGGGTTTTCGCGCTCGAAAGCCTCAAACTCCTGTGGAAATACCTTCCAATGGTTGAAGAAGACAAGAAAGAGGATGCAAGATCAAATATTTTCCTTGCTTCCCTGCTTGCAGGACTTGCCATAAACAGGACCGGCACTATTATAGTTCATGGGATGGGATATTCCCTGACAGTCACAAGAGAAACCCATCACGGCACAGCCAATGCCCTTCTCCTGCCGTACGTTTTCGAATATCTCAAAAAAAACGGTTACCATAATGAGTTGACGGAGCTTGAGCAGATATGGGTAGAAACGGAGCATCTGAAAGATTTTGTAAAGAAACTCGGACTTCCTTCAAAGCTCAGAGATCTCGGAATCACTGAAGCGGATATAGATGGACTTACCGAGCTGAGCGAACTCGGGGCCCAGAGGGCAGTCAAAAACATGAAGATGCTTATCGGTAACAAGGAATTTAAAGAAATTCTTCTCAGCGCATTATAAAAAGGATTTTTACTCTGAAATATATCTTTGGTAGAGCTGTCCTAAATCTGTAACACAAAATAGAGGAGAAAAGATGAAAGTTAAGCTGACAGATATGACCTTGAAAGAAGTAAGGGATGAAGGCAAGATTGAAGTGGCAGTCATCGGCTGGGGGGCTACGGAACCTCATAACCTTCACATACCATACGGCTGCGATGCTTTTACCGTGGAACGGGTGGCAGAGATAAGCGCTCTAAAGGCAAAAAATAAAGGAGCAAAAGTAATAGTTCTTCCGGCAATGTACATCGGTACCAACTCCAACCATTTCGGTTTCCCCATGGTTATGCATTTCTCTCCCAGTACCCAGCAAAAGATGCTTGCTGACATCCTCTGGTCCCTGGAAAATAGCGGTATAAAGAAGCTTCTAATCATAAACGGTCACGGGGGCAACGAATTCAAGGGAATCCTGAGAGAGTTTTACGGGAAAACCGGCGTGCAAATATTTCTATCCAACTGGTGGCTGGTAAGAGAAGACGTGATAAACGATGTTACTGAAGATAAGTCCGGAGAACACGGCAACGAGTTTGAGACATCATGCTGCATGCATTTTTTCCCGGAACTGGTCCGCCTGGAATGGGCGGATGAAGGTAAAGTCAGGGAACCCAGGATTTCAGGCATGAAGAATGGACAGGTATGGATGACGAGGCCATGGCCTTCTCTCACCACTAACGCGGGACATGGAAATCCAATGAAATCAACCCCTGAAAAAGGAAAGAAAATTATTGACGCGGCCACAGACGCTCTCGGAGACATCATAAAGGAAATATCGGACGTCGTTATAGACGAGAAATTCCCATATTGAAATGGAAACCATACATTTTTCTTTTTATGAGAAACAAAAGAAAAAGCTTGCCCTCGGAATAGGAAAGTTTGACGGACTCCACCTGGGACACAGGGCAATCCTTGGGAAAATCCTTGACGAATCAGGAAGGAATTCCCTTATCCCTGCCGTCTTCACGTTCAGGAATTTTCCGGTGGAATTCAAAATTTACGGGTGGGAGGAAAAAAAAATCCTTTTGCAACAGTCAGGAATAGAATTATGCATATGGTGCGACTTTGATGAAATTTGCAGCATGAAGGCGGAAGAGTTCCTTGATATGATTTCGGCAATGGGGACGGAAATCATTGCAGTCGGCAGCAACTTCCATTTCGGAGCTGAGAGAAAAGGCAATATTTCTCTTCTCAAAAAAAGCATGCATGAAAAAGGTTTCCGTCTCTTCTCTGTGCCTCCGGAAAAGAAAAATGGTGAAGTTGTCAGTTCCACAAAAATTCGTTCCTTCATAAAACATGGAGAAATGGAAAAAGCTAACGATTTTCTTGGACGTGTTTTTTCCGTGGAAGGCAAAGTGATACAAGGCATTAAGAAAGGAACATATCTCGGTTTCCCCACCGCAAATCTCCTTTTATCAAACAAGGTTCATATATCGGAAGGGATATACGCCGGAAGGGCGGAGTATAACGGCAGGCTCTATTCGGCAGCCATCAATATAGGTGATTCGCCAACTTTTGAGGAGAAAGAAAAAAAATTTGAAGCTTTCATCCTTGACTTCAACGGGGACCTTTACGGTAAAACGCTCCGGGTATACCTGTTCAAGAAAATCAGGGAAATAGAAAAATTCAGTTCTGAAGACGAACTTAAGAAACGAATATCCGCAGATATTAAACAAATCCACAAAATCCTTGCAGGTTTATAAAACCTTCTAAAACGTCACGCTGGGCATTCTTCCGCGTTCTGCCTGGTTTTGGGGAGCAGCGGTTTCTCTTCTGAAAATAACTTCTTCTGTCTTAAGATATTGTGTATCCTGTCTCCTGCCTGTCTTTGCGGGGAGCCAGTATAAGGGCAATATCATACTTAAAGGTTCAGAAGCTTTATCGTATTCTCCCTTGCTATTTTTCTGAAAGCCGTTTCTGTTATCTTTCCCTTCTCCACCAGAGAGATAAGAAACCCAGGTAATAAGGGATCCTGGTCATTACCGCAGATATCCGTCCCGAAGTATAGTTTGTCCTGGAATTCCGTAAGGAACCTGGCCGCGTACTCGGGATCCCTTGCAAGGGCGATATATCCGCTTCCGGCGGACAGATCGCCGTAGAGATTGGAATACCTTCTGAGGAGTTTCGGCACAACTCCTTCCTTTTTCACCGGGTACATGGGATAAGTGGACCTGTCAGCAGGGGTTTCAAGTTCCGCTATCTCAGCCCAGAAAGGAGGTCCGTGCCCCAGAAACTTAAGCTTCGGGAACATCCTCAGGCATTGTTCAAACTGGGGAAGTCCCTGGTCGTCATAAAGGCCATAAGCCCCTCCTATGCGGGTGGTAATGTCAAAAATAAGTGGCAGGCCGGCTTTCTCCACGTGATGGAAAAGGTTTAAAGCCATGGGATGCAGAAAGGGAATATTTGGCATTACCTCTCCTATTCCCTTGCAGCCGCAATTCTTGTAATGCTCGAGGAGATATCCAAGAGGGGCGTTTGCAGTATTGCTAACTGCCCTCGGGTCTATATTGCAAAAAGGTATAAACCTGTCAGGGTATTTTTCAGTTATCTCAAGAATTTCTTCGTTGGACTGGGGAAGATACACCTCCGGGCTTACCAGCGGCAGCAGGGCGGCCTTTTCTATGCCGAACCTTTCGTATTTAACCAGCAGTTGTTCCGGAGTTGAAAAAACCGGCTTACCTCCCCAGCCTGGATATGGCCTCTTATAGGCATGCCCGTGTATATCTATAAACATTATTCCTCCTCAATCCCTTTACCTACCGGCTTGTCCGGGGAAGACGTTTCCTGCCTTCCAAGGAGTGTTTTTTTACGATGCGGCAATCAAATCCTTTAATTTATTACAACCATTTTATCTCATTTCGGAATTTAGTCAAATAAAATTGACATGCTGTAAAAAATATTCTAACATGAAATTCTTGAAAATGGACAGAATAAAATTTGCCGTCGGATACCAGCTACAGGAAGAAAAAGACGAGCCCCCCTTTTCGGAAATAGTGGAAAGGTTCGGGGGAGAAATTGCCGAGGTTTATTTTCCATGGGCAGACATGGCTTCCGGCAGGGCGCCTCTGCTGAGCAGGAGAGGATATGTATTCTGGGATGGGCAGAAAAAGCTTGAAGACGACCTCGGGTACATCAGAAAGAAAAAAATAAAACTCAACCTTCTCCTCAATTCCAACTGCTACGGACAGCATGCTGCAAGCGAATACCTGCGTAACCAGACATTCTCCGTTCTTGAACATCTCCAAAACCTGGTAGGCGGAGTGGAAATTGTCACAACGGCTTCCCTTACAATAGCCCGCGTAATAAAAAAAGAATTCCCTTCAATTGACGTAAGGGCTTCCGTAAACATGAGAATCGGGACTATCGCTGGCATGGAATACCTTTCTGAATATTTCGACAGTTACTACCTGCAGAGGGAATACAACAGGAACATGGGTTACGTGAAGAGAATCAAGAAGTGGGCAGATAAAAATAATAAGGGATTATTTCTCCTCGTAAACAGCGGCTGCCTAAACTTCTGTTCGGCCCAAACGTTCCATGACAATATGGTGGCCCATGAAAAAGAAATCGCCGAAACGGTGAATATCAAGGAGTGCCCTCCCACGCTCTGCTGGAACTACTACCGGAATTCTGAGAAATGGAGAGCGTTACTTCAGGGAAGCTGGATACGACCGGAAGATCTTCACAACTACGACGGAATTATCCCCTCGGTGAAACTTGCCACCCGGATGCACAGCAATCCCATGCAGGTTGTGGATGCCTATGTAAAGAGAGCTTTTATCGGGAATCTCGTTGAGCTTTTTGAACCCGGTTTTTCTTCTGTCATTTATCCTTACATCATTGACAATAAAAAGTTTCCGGAAGACTGGTTTGATAAAACATCCGGATGCAGTCAGAACTGCGAGGAATGCAATTACTGCGCTCAAGTTCTAAAACAGGTTCTTTCAAAAGCATAATGTCCTTACAACAGTCCGGTTTAAGGAGCCTTTGAAATAAATATCCCATAAAGGAGAAAAAATATGCTGACTGAAAAGAAAATAAAGGAACATGCACGGTTGTGCGGCGCTGATATCGTAGGAATAACGTCTACCGAAAGGTTGAAAGATCTGCCCAGGGAAATGAACCCTCTCTACATATTCCCGGAGGCGAAATCCATAATAGTCCTCGGTTACAGGATATTCAGGGGAGTATTCCGTGGAATTGAAGAAGGCACATGGTTTGCCAGTTACAACCTTATGGGTTACAGCGGGATAAGATGGGTATTCCAGCCTGTAACCATGTGGAATTTCACGAAAATCTTTGAGAACGAAGGATATGAAGCCATACCTGTTGTAGATAATTTCCCATGGTCCAACATAGATAATCTTCAGCCTGACATGATAGGACAGGATTTCATAAACGTGAACAAGACGGCCTTCGGCGACAGGAAAAAATACACTGGCAAATGGTCAAGGGCTGTAAGTCCTTCAAAACCTGCACCCGACATTTTCATACCCTTCAAGTTACTTGCCTATGCGGCGGGCCTGGGCACCATTGGTTACAGCGGGATGTTTTTGACGCCGGAATTCGGTCCCAGGCAGATGTTCTCCTGCATTATAACTGACTTGCCTCTTAAGGAAGACCCGCTTTATGAAGAAGAGCTTTGCGATAACTGCATGCTTTGTGTCAGGGACTGCCCTGCAAAAGCCATATCTCCCAAAGAAAAAGTTTCCATTAAAGCCGCTGGCAGGAAACTGGAGTGGGCAAAGGTTGACTTCAGGAAATGCAGCGTTTCGTTCCACGGCGGGACAAAGGAGTTTAATCCTTTCATGGTTACAAAGGAAGACCAGAAGGGTTTCAGTAAACAACCCTATACCGAGTCCATGAAATACAAGCTTGCGCCAACCAATTTCGACGGCAGGGGGTTGGAAGGCATGAGGGGATGCCAGATGGCATGTTTCATGCACCTTGAGAGCCAGGGAAAACTGAAAAACATTTTCAAGAAACCTTTCCGCAGGAAACCGGCGTGGACGCTCAATGAAGAAAGAAAAAACAACCCTGAAAAATACCGGGAAAAGAGGATGAAAGTAGACGAATAAGGAGACGCTCAATGTTAACTTCAGAAAAAATCAAGAAATATGCAAAGAGCCTTGGAGCCGATATCGTTGGCATTGCATCCTACGACAGATTTGACGGTGCTCCCAAACAGCTTGATCCCCGGTACATGTTCCCCGATGGGAAATCCATAATAGTAATGGGTTTCAGGCACTTCAGGGGAGTCTTCAGGGGGATAGAGGAGGGGACATTCTGGACAAGCTACTGTTCCATGGGATACGCTTCCATAAATTTCATCCAGCAACCGCTTGTTCTATGGAACGTCTGCAAAATGATAGAAGACGAAGGATATGAAGCGCTTCCCGTTCCCAACAATTTCCCGTGGGGCGGCACAAATTGTTACAATCCTCCCCGTGATAAAAATATTGCCTATCAACCCACCCCGGGCTTCAGCATGAACGTTTCACCCGATAAGCCCAATCCCAACGCGTTCATACACATGAGGCTTTCGGCTTTTGCCGCGGGGCTTGGCGACATAGGATATAACAAGATCTTTTTAAGCCCTCAATTCGGTCCGAGACAGCGGCTGGCCGCAATAATAACCGAAGCTCCCCTCACACCTGATCCCATGCCTGAAGAAAAAATATGCGACAGGTGCAAAATGTGTGCCAAGGCCTGTACAGTGCAGGCAATACCCGCTGACAAAACAGTAAAAATAAAAATTGCCGGCAAGAACATTGAGTGGGCCGATATAGACGTGGAAAAATGCGCCCAGGGATTCCAGGGAGCAACATCCGAAACCAATCCTTTCATAGTAACCCGGGAAGATGACGAGGGTTACACGGGGCCCAGGACAGGAAGCTACAAAACTCCTTCTCTCTACCATTACGCAAGGGCCCTTGAAGGAGCTGCGGGATGCATACGGGCCTGCATGATACACCTTGAGGAAAAGAAAAAGATAAAGAACCAGTTTCAGGAACCTTTTCGAAAGAGAAAACCATGGAGACTGCCAAAGGTTTGAAACTCCTATTGACAGATTATCGATGGATATGCTATATTTATACAAGTTAAAATTTATAGCAGAAACAGTAAAAAGGAATCTTAACCCCTCACCTTCAAAGCTTATAAAGGAAAGGGTAATGTTTCCAGGAAAAGCCCCGGACAAGCCCGGGGTAGACCCGGGATAGAAGATTTAAAAGCTGAATCATAATCCCTCGCCTTGTAAGTATATCAAAGAAGAGTTGGGGTAAAGGAGAAAAAATGGGAGCATTAATTGGAGGAATCATAGCAGTAATACTTGGCATATGGGGACTTGCAGGATGGTGGGGACATTTCGTTGTGGTTTTCATGGGCACTGTCCCTTTTCTTCTCCTGATCGGAGGAGTAATAGCTATTGCCGCAGGGATAAGCGACATGAAAGACAAGGCTGAAGAGAAGAAAGAGAAAGAAGCCGAGAAAAAAGAAGAAAAAACTGAAGAGAAAAAATAAACATTCCATAAAGGGGAAGGATTCAAAATCCTTCCCCCTTTTTTTTAACCGGACATTTTGGGGAACTGTCATGCTACCTTTAATAGATCTGTGCGGCAACAAAGTCACTCGCCTTATCTGTGGCGGCAATCCCCTTTCAGGGTTTTCTCATATGGACTCCAGCGTTGACTGGGATATGCTTACCTATTACACTATGCCGCGCCTCCAGGATTTGCTCCGGAATTGCTGGGAAAACGGCATAAACACCTTCCAGTCAAGAGGTGACCGCCACCAGATGAGGATGTACCTTGAACATCATCAAACCGGCGGCAATATACAGTGGATTGCCCAGACAGCTTCTGAGTTCGCTGACATAAGAGCCAACATTAATGCCATTATAAGATACGGAGCCATGGGAATCTACAACCACGGCACTCACACCGATGACTGCTGGCACCGTGGGAAAATAGAGGAAGTCCACGACATCATAAAATTCATGAAAGACAAGGGGATTCCAGCAGGACTGGGCTCGCATATACCGGAGGTTATCGACTACGCGGAAACCCACAACTGGGAAACCGACTTTTACATGTGCTGCTTCTACAACCTTGCCCGCGGGTATAAGGCCGCCCCGGCTGTGGACCAGAACGCCTATGCTAAAGACCATTTTCCAGAAGAAGACCCTCCACGAATGACTGCGGTCATGCGCAGAGTATCAAAACCGTGCCTCGGTTTCAAAATCCTTGCAGCTGGCAGAAAATGCGCCTCACGAGAAGACCTCGAAAAATCCTTCAGGTTCGCATTTGACAACATAAAACCTACCGATGCCGTAGTGGTGGGCATGTTCCAGAAATACAAGGACCAGGCGGCCGAAAATGCCTCCATCGTCTCAAAAATTCTCTCCTGAAGTGTTTCACTTCTTTCATCTTCAGACGTTTCTATGTAGCGGTGTCCCTGACGGGATAAAACATTTATACTGCATTTTATCCTTGACAACCTGAAATGATTTTTCCAGGATATCTCTTTCCGCCGCTACAATTCAACCCATTTTCTCCCGTAAATACAGGATTTTTATAAAATTTTTCCCCGACATTAGTAATCATCTGATTGTTACTTCAAACTCTACAAAATTTAAAATCAGATAGCCTGGCAATGAAATAAGGACTGAAGCGGTATAATATATACAATAGAAATTAAAACCCTTAAAATTTTATCCAGGTTGATTATGAAAAATTTCAGGGTAATTAATATCGTATTCAGCTTGTTTCTCACGTTCCTTTGGTTTCTATGTCTTTTCATTTTCGGTATCGCTTTAGGAGCCTTGCCCTTACCTTATGGAATTGTAATATTAATTTTTTATGTCCTTGCTGGAGTTGCATCGTTATATCTAACCTTTAAGCCAACAGAGTTTAGAAAACAGGAACTTATCGTTTCCATTCTTTCCTTCTTTTCCGTAGCGCTGATGCCTCTTATTCGCTATATCCTGCAAACCAGTGTTCGTCGCCGGGTCATTTATTTGCTTTTCGTTTGTGGAATCCTGCTCTGGCATTATGAGGTGGCATTTATATTAAGAGCGTTAATAGGCGGAAAAGAATGCGACAGAGGAGTAATGTATTTTTCAGACCTTAAAATGTTAGGGATATCTCTAAATATGTATCAATGCGATTATCAGGACTTTTATTCAGCCTCATTTTCTCAACTTTATCAAGATAATGATGCTGTAAATAGTTCGGAATTAACCCTGTATGAAGCAGAAAGACAATACCGCTACTTACCACCGGAAAAATATCCTGTGGAAGAAGGAACTATACTTGCCTATTTGAGAAAACCGCACTGGCATTTTCATTCCTTTGAGCAAGGTAATTTTCGAACATTTGTACTTTACGAAGACGGAATAGTCAATTCTATCACCATTCCTAAAAATCGCTATAATAGCGCATTACGCAAAATATTTTTCTGGTATTTCATCAATACACCTTTTGAAGGTCCCGAAGAATTGACGCCTGAGGAAGTTCAAGAATATCATAAAAAGCAAAAAATAGAGCGGTAAGCATTGAACAAATAGCATTAATTCTTGATTTAATTGCCAGGGAGAGCTGATGCGGAGAAAAAACCTTCAGTCTTTTCTGTGCTCAGGCTAAAACTCTGTGTAAGATCTGCATGAAGAACGGGTAACTCCAATGGCTATAATTCTGACTGTTGCATTTTCTTTAACATGCGTTTTTTGCGCCAAAGCTGTGATACAGACTTTCTATGCAAAAAAGTGGAAGAAACTTGGTATTTATTCAACACTACTGTTGATTTCTTTAAGCATTGCCATAAGCAATGCCATAATTTTACTCAGGCTAAGAGAATCCGATAAACGCTTGATTTGCATGATGAATCTTAAACATCTATGGCAAGGATTAATAATGTACGCTGAAGATTTTCAGAGTAATTTTCCAGATGATATTTATAGTATTTATCCATCTTACGTTCCTACCGCAAACTATTTTTTCTGTCCGGGGACACCTGATACAAAAAATATCAAAATTATAACGAAAGAAAATAGTCATATCTCTTACAAATACATATCCGGATTGACCAGAAATTCTGCATCTGAACTGCTCCTGCTATATGACAGAGAGAACAACCATAAAGGGGAAGGCAGAAACGTCTTGTCTGTTGATGGCACAACAGAATGGATTCCGGAAGATAATTGGCCGGCTGTATGGAAGATGCATACCGAGAAACCTGCATTAGACACAGATACAATAGGTGATAAAACCATATGACAAAATACGTTTTGGCTATATATACGGCATTCACAATAGCTCTTACTTTAATCTATTCATTACGCCCTGATGCATTTGCCGCCATTACCATTGTTCCGGCATGGATGTGGGCACTTCTCCTGTTACCGCTCATCCCTGTCATGCACCGGAACCGCAAGAAATGCATAAAATATATGATCCCATGTGTGGGAGCATGGTTATTATTCGTTGTTATTCATGTTGAAGAACCTGTCTCAATTCTGCATGGTATCCTGAGCCCCGTCAATCGGGACAAAAGTACGGAAGTTATCCGGGTTGTCAGTTTCAACTGCGGCGGTGGTCAACATGGCGCGTTTGAAGAAATCAGAAAATTATCTCCCGATATCATATGCCTTCAGGAATCTCCTCCAAAAGAAGATGTCGCGAAATTTGCTTCTGAAATCTTCGGGAAAAACTGTGCCTGCATATGGAACTATGATACAAGCATTATTGCGAAAAGCAATCTTACGGAAATTGCAGGAAAAGCATCTCTCTCCTTTTTTTCGGATGCGCAGGTATATTTTCCGGAATTCGGGAAACTCAGGATTGTTTCCTTGAGACTGAAAACGGGCACACCGCGCACAGATTTTTGGAACCCTGACTGTTGGCGAACTCAAATTAAACATCGCAAAGAACAGCTTCGTCAAATGAGCATGATTATTTCAACAGAATCTCTCTCGGAATCCCTAATAATTGCAGGTGATTTCAACGCTCCCCAGGGCGACAGGATTTTTTCACATATTTCCGGTTACCTTTACGACACTTTCAAAGAGCAGGGCAGGGGAGTCGGAAACACTATCCTTAATGACATCCCAGTATTGAGAATTGACCAGATATGGGTTTCCAGGAATTTCAGAACCCTCCAATCGTTTACTGTCAAAAGTGATATTTCAGACCACAGAATGGTCGTCAGCGACATAGTTCCCACGGGAACATCAAAATGAAAAAGCTCCCAAAAATCAGGATAATCGGATTTGTGGTACTCTTTACTGCTGGCGTATTGATTTTCCTGTCCATGGTCAAAAGCATGCTTAAGGGTAACTTCTCACAGGAATTGACAAATTTTACAATTTATTGGTCAATGCTTTCAGGAATAGGAATTATCTTTATTTTTTCAACGATGTCCGAATTTTCATCTTTACCCAAAAGAATAAAAATCGCCGTAATCCTGTATCCGAGTTGTATCTTTTTAATTGTAGGTATAACATTGATTATATTGCAAGTTGCGAATACCAATGACGCAGTCATATGGATATTTTTCTGCCTGGTCACAGGTCTTTATTTAACACGAACGTTTCTTTTGCATAAATGAATTCTATTTTTCACAGCGATACAACTGCTTATTAAGGGGAATTATGAAAAAATATTTTCTATATATTGCACTGATATTGGGAGGCGCGGTAATCGGGAGCATTGTCACAAGCACTTTTATTCTTGGTGAAAGATTGTCCAATTATTTGGAAATAATACAAGCGAACTATATGGCTGAATTAGGAGAATGCGTATACAAGGTATATCATGTCGGGGATTTTGAATCATCCGTGGTCGCCCTGAATGACTACTCCGACAAGTTGAAATTTCACGAAAATAATTACAAAAATGGTATTTTGAGTTATGATATTATTACAAATTTAGGAATGACACATGGAAGATTGTTTTTGCTATATGACTCAAAAGGCAAGAAAGATTTGGCGGAACAGGAATATCAAAAAGCGGTAAGCTTCATTGGCGACAGGTGGCACATTACCTCCCGGAATCAGCTGAAAGAAATCATTTTGAGATTTGACAGCAGGCTGAATAAAAACAAGTGAAGCTGGTTTATCCAAATCACTGCATACATATAAGGAACAGATTTAATTTAAAGGGGAGAAAAATGGAAGAGATAAAAGGAGAATATACGGTCAGAGATTATCTTATAGCTAACAGACTACATATGGCACGAAGTCCTTATTTCAGATTGAGCAGAATAATTTGGTACGTCTTGTTTTTTCTGTCATTACTTGCAACATTAACCAGTCCCTCTGATTTTATATTATGGGTATTGCTGGTACTTTCCTTGTTCAATATAACCTATCCTTATCTCATTTTGCCCCATTGGGTAAAACGCTATTTTAAAATTCAAAAACAAATGCATGGGGAAATTACGATTTCTTTTGACAGTGATGAAGGCACTATCTCAAGTAAATCAGAAACCGGAGAAGGAAAAACACGGTGGATATTCAAGTATCTGTCAAATGTTGAAATTCTTTTATTATTTGATACGCCGCTGACTTTCATGATGGTTCCCAGAAGATTCTGCAGGGACGAAGAGCAATTCAACAGATTTATCGAGCTGGCAAAAAAAATGTCCGGGAAAAGCTGATAATAATTGCATAAGTGATGCCATACAGCAGTTATTGCGATTGTTAGATAAGAGATTTCCCGTCGCTCACTACGCTTCTCGCAATGACTACCTTTACATGCAACTTAATGCATTTATATTAAATCTCTGCCGAGGCAGGCTTCATTTGACCACGAGGTTGAGAATCTTATCCTGTATGTATACCTGCTTGGTTATAGTCTTGTCCTCGAGCCATCTTGAAATACCTGAATCTTTTACAGCGGCGTTAAGAACATCAGGTTCTGACGAACCGGTGGAGACTGAGATTTTACCCCTGACCTTCCCGTTAATCTGGACTATCACAACGGTTTCCTTGTCACGGATAATTTCTTCCTTCCATGCAGGCCACTTTTCGCCCGAAAGGGAGTATCTTCCAGAGTTCACAGACCAGATTTCTTCTGCAAGATGGGGTGTGAACGGCATTAGAATCTTGACAAAATCCTTCCATGATTCTGTGAGCTTCTGTCTGGAAACTTTCCCCGAATCGAGGATCTTGCTGAGCTCGTTGGTAAATTCCATCATCTTGGCTATAGCCGTGTTAAACTGGAAATTTCTCTCTATATCCCCGGTAACTCCTTTAATTGTCCTGTTTATGGACTTTTCAAGCCTGACGTCATCTTCGTTGCTTCCCTTGTCATTGTATGACATGATCCTTTCATTGAAATTCCATATCCTGTTTATGAACCTCCAAGTGCCTTCTATCCCCGTTTCCGCCCATTCAAGATCGAGCTCCGGCGGAGCGGCAAAGAGGATGAAAAGTCTCAGGGTGTCAACCCCATATTTCCTTATTACATCTTCGGGGTTCACAACATTACCTTTGGATTTTGACATCTTTGACCCATCCTTGATGACCATCCCCTGGCATAGAAGGTTCTTGAAAGGTTCAGGGAAAGAAACAAATCCCATATCCTGAAGGGCCTTGACGAAAAACCTGCTGTAAAGCAAGTGAAGTATTGCATGTTCTATGCCGCCTATATACTGGTCGACAGGCATCCAGTAATTTACCTCTTCCTTTTTGAAAGGTTCATTTTCGGGCAATCCGGAAGAGTATCTAAGGAAATACCATGATGAATCCATGAAAGTATCCATGGTATCTGTTTCCCTCTCGGCATCTCCCCCGCAAACCGGACACTTGCAATGAAGGAATTCTTTCACCTTCCGGAGAGGGGACTCTCCCGTACCTGTAAATTCCACTTTTTCCGGAAGGATAACCGGAAGCTGGTCTTCCGGAACGGGAACCATGCCGCATTTATCGCAGTATATTATGGGAATGGGCGTTCCCCAGTATCTTTGCCTTGATATGCACCAATCCCTCAGGCTGTAATTTACTCTTTTTTTACCAAGGCCTTTTTTCTCAAGGTTGGAAGATATCTTTTCAATGCACTCCCGGTTCTCCATGCCGTTGAACTCTCCGGAGTTGACCATTACGCCTTCACCTTCGTATGCTTTTCCGGTTTCGTCCAGGGAACTCTCTTTCCCAGGATCCTTTATTACCCAACGTATGGGAAGGCCGTATTTATTTGCAAATTCGTAATCCCTCTGGTCATGCGCAGGGACAGCCATTATCGCCCCCGTTCCGTACTCCATTAGCACGTAGTTGCCGATCCAAACGGGTATCTCCTCATTATTAACAGGATTTATGGCTTTAACACCCGTATCAATTCCTTCTTTTTCCATCTTTGCCGTTGCTTCGACCGTTATATTCTGGTTCTTTACCCTTTTTATGAATGTTTCCAGTTCCTGTCTGAAAGGGCTTTTATCCAGCATCTCCTTCACAATGGGATGCCGCGGCGAAATAACCATGTACGTTGCTCCGAAAAGGGTATCAGGCC
>Ga0302245_1000678_pt1 | contig 26419 bp, 24 predicted proteins | sample AAG_UR_Thr_MG_FD_193512 | JGI IMG/M metagenome (GOLD analysis project Ga0302245, IMG submission 193512) | Enriched activated sludge microbial communities from anaerobic digester in WTTP, New Holstein, Wisconsin, United States - AAG_UR_Thr | ecosystem: Engineered > Bioreactor > Anaerobic >... | reverse complement strand
TTTCTATTCGCAACAGCACAGTCCTACAAGTCCAATGTATTTGGGTGGTGATCCGCAATATGTTGCATCGCCTTCGTTTAATGCATTCAGTGAAGATGAAAATTAAATAAAAAAAACAAACTGTTTTTTGTTCATTTTAATTTTTCTTGTGCATATTTTGCCATAATAACTGCAACTTCGCGCACCTGTTCATCCGTTAACCGTTCTGCGCTTTCGTTAAATTCCCACAGCATTGCTTCAGCGCCAGCGATTCGAGATTGTACTGTAATGTCGTTGATTAAACTCGCGCGTAATACGGTAACCAAATCGACGCTCGTTTCACTTTCGATTTTTTTCGGCAGTTTGCTTGGCTTTGTTTCACCTTCGAGCAGCACAACTTGCGGACTTTTCTGCACAGAACTTGTTCTAAACGAAGTGCTATCGTCTGGAAATGAATGTATGTCGTAGAGAAGAACTTTGAGTTTTTTTGCTACGGCTTGCTCGACTTTCGTTTGTATTTCCCGTCGCCATTTCGTGTTTCTCATCTCTGGTCGATTCAGATCGCCATAAGAACGCGGCTTGTTTGCGTAGAATGTTCTAATCACAACCTTGTCACCAAACAATCGACGCATCTCCTCTGTTAAAACAGTGCCTACGAAACTTGCTCTCGTATCACAGACGCGAAATTCTTCTTCCGGACAGTAGCCGTGTGGTACTGTTATAAAAACCTCCATTCGATTGTACGTTATATATATGTATAGTTTTGGTAACACAAATAAAAACACATTTTAAAATGACCGAAGTTTGGGAACAAGCGAAATGTTGGATGTGCAAATCAGACTTGAAAGAAGGAAAAAAATATAAAGATCAATGGGTTTGCGTAAAGTGTAAAGATAGTTATTTGAAATGTCACGGCTGCGAAGAGAAAGGCGAAATTATTTTTGAATGGTCCGAAAATCTAAAGGGAACTGATTGCTTGGAGTGCGACCATTTCTTTTGTTTAAGTTGCACGCAAAATACCGGAAAATGTATTGATTCAGACGAAGAAGACAATTTGCCGCCGGGAAAAGAAGATAGAATATGGATGTGTGATAACTGTGTCAATAAATAAACTATTTAATTTTAAAATTCAAATTTTAACAGAGGTTTTCCTTTTCGAAGTGGACGAGTTGTCAATTTTGTGACTCCCGCCAATTCAAGTTGTCGCGGAGAACGTTTTCGATCGTCTGGTGGCATTTCTTTTCGTAAACGACTTTGAATTTTTCCGTATGTTTGCCACGACGTTGAAAATAACTTTTTTGCAGTAGGCCAATGAGATGTCATGCGTCGTTCATTGAACGCATCAATTTTTTTCTTTGGTTTTTTCAACAAATCTCGAGGTTGAAAACACAGATATACGACATCTCGTTCGCTTGTAACACCCTCGTATTCTTTCGAAGGAGGAGCGCCTCGATGAGGAGTTCGAGGGTCCCAGAGAACGAGAGAACCAACACCGCCAAACACTCGAATCGGTTTTCCACCGAGCTCATTCCAGTGAGTCTCTTCGTATTCAAACCAATCTTGTTTTTGCGGCGCCACCAAATCAGGGTGATTTTTAGCAAATTCAGAATGTTTGAGGTGTCCTCCCGGAATTACCATCAGCGTTCCAGTTCCTTCATCGAGCGCCGGGGTCAGATTGACGTAGCCTTGAATGCAAAGTCGACCAAGTCGTTTGTGGGTTTGATCGGTGTGCATTTTTCGAACCGTGTCTCGCATCCAAGCCGGTTGAACACACGCTCCATCAAACGAAACAATTAAATCGTTTGTTCCGTAGAGTTTTTCGAAAACTTTCGCCACGTTTTCGTCTTCTCGTGCGTCCCAAATCGATTGACATTGACCAAGTCCGAGATGTTGAATGATTCCTTGTTGATTCGGGTAGTCGACTTTTTTCAAAGTCGGATCGGTAAAATCGACACCAACTTTCTTCATGTACTCGTGAATTCCGTTTCGAATTGCGCCACATTTTTCCGTCGCCATTACATTTTCAATTACGCAGTAACCGTCTTTTTCAAGTTTTTTGAATGCTTGTTCGAGCGTTTCAAGTGTGAAACTTTCTTCAACTTTCGGAGTCGCGACAGGATTTGACATTTTTTGATTAATAAAAGTTTTGCAAAAAAAAACAAAAAGATTTCAGAATGAGCAACAAACGAACAAACGAAAGTTTAGACAACACTCCGGAAGAGAAAGTTTCAGAACCGGAAAAGAAAGTTTCAAAAACAACAGAGGGCCCGTTTGACTTTTATCAATTTATTGGAGAAGAGCAACCGTTTGTTTATGCTCGAGTCGAAACAAACTCAACAGAAGCGAAATTGATGAGAGAAAAGATGGAGTCGATGTTGAAGGATGAGAAGATGGTACTGCCAGAAAAAGTGCGATTTTATGTTGTTTTGCAAGAACATTTGCTCGACAACGAAGAGTTTTCAGAGGGATTAGATGCCGATTTATGGAAAGAAGTGAAAGAATTGGTAAAGGAAGGCTCTTCTTGGGAAGTAATTGATCGACAAGAATGGGCTCCAATCAAATTCAGTTTTCCAATCGCAAACGTATATGTGTTGAACACTTGGTGTTAATTTAAATTGAAAAAACAATAAGTATACATAGATAAATATTTTATAAATTAAAAACAATCAACAAAATGACACTCCCGCAAGTAACTGAAGAAAATCAAGTAGAAACTGTTTATCCACAAATTCAAGTGCAATGGGCTGTACTGTTTACAATGGCATACGAATACTTTATTAGAAACAACATCCAACTCGATGATACAGATACACCAGACATTCGATTTATCAACGATGCAAATGGTGGAGTTCAATGTCATATTGCGCTGACTAAAGGAGAGCGAACTTTTGCATTTTCTCATATGAACGATGGACAAGGAAATATTGCGATTCACGTTCCGGACGATATCGTTCAGCCAACGGCTGTAATTGTTACATAAATTAAACAACTTTATTGTTAATCAATTCGACGTTTACGGCTTGGTTTATTTCCACCAAGTATCTGCACATCGAGTCCATTTATTTGTCCATAATAAAATGTTGGCTTTCCAATAGATTTCACAATTTTACGATCTGCTTCACGAGCCGGTGAGTATTGAACCAATTTTAAGTTTACAATACAATTTGTATTCGCTGGAGGCTGAGGCGTGTAAAAATTTTCTTTAGCAAACTCTGTAAATCCGTCTTGGCAGAATTGATAGACTTCTGTTTCATAATCAGATGGCAATCCTTCCGATGACGCTGGTGCAGCGGGATAGTTATACAGTTTATATCCTGAATTTGTTTGTAAAAAACTTGTTTCACTCATATTTAACTTGTTGTTGTTTCATTTCCATTTGATGATCAAGTACGAGTAAAGGCAATCCGATGTGTTGTCGTCATATTCCTCTGTTTCATATCCAGCGGCTTGAAAGTGGCTCCGCACGCCGTCAAATCGCGCCGGATAAAGTAGCGTTTTAACTTGTTTTCCCCCTTTTTCTTTTTGATTTGCAATTGTCTGTTCCAAACTTTTAACTTCTTCGTCAACCAAGCGTTTCAATTGTTTTGGTGTGTAACTTTGCGATTTGTTGCTCATTTGCTTTTATTTTGTTTGTTTTGATTTCTTTTCTTTTCGAACTTCGTCTGGATCGAAATCTTCAGTTTCTTCATCGTCATCATTATCATCGTCGTCGTTTGAATTCTTTCGTTTTGTCGACGTACTGTTGTCGGTACTGCTGGTACTAGTTTCTTCGACATCTGTCGATTCTGTTCCACTGTATAGATCATAGAGTTTGTTGAGATATTTCGGCAAAGCAGCAGGCGTAAGATTGTCGACATTCTTGACGGTCGAATATTGATACTCGACATTCAAAACAACCTCGAGATTGTCGCTTTCGCAAACTAAAAGATAGTCGGCTCCGACATCGGCTCCAAGCATACCACCAGTAATGGCAGCATTCGTGTCGGTGTCGCCTCCGAGACAAACGACTTGTCGAAGCACCTCGCCAATCGATAAGCGCTTTGGACCATTCGAGTGGCGCCACATTCGATAGTATCGAAATGCGACCCAAAGAGCGACGAGAACAAAGCCCTTCTTGTCTTTGCTGTTGACGAGTGCTGACATGTCACCGATGTTCTCCTTCTTGTCGTAGAAAGGAGAATCGACAGCATGATAGACGACTTCTTTGACTCGTTTAAACTCTTCGTTGCCATACGTTGCAAAATATTCGTTCTCAATCAAAATATTCTCCACGTAGAGCATCCACACAGGATCGATGTGTAGATTTACATCGTTGCCGACAACATTGTGAAGTAAATCGTGAACAAACGCAACATAAATTGCATTTGCCGAGGCATTGACCAGATTGCAATTCGATGTATGTGCATCCAACATTGAGTTTTCAATTGCCGACTCTCGATCGGGACAAATGGCAAAAGCCGAGGCTCGCATCAGAGTGCCATTCGACATCGACAACTTCTCCTTGTCTGCGTGCTTCGAATCAAACGCCGTTCGATATTTAACCATCGTTCTGGCCTCGTTTTTGATGGGTGGATGCTGAAACAAGTCTCGAGTGTTAATGCCAATTCCACCTGGATTGCTGCTTGCCCATTTGATGTACGAGTTGACTTGCTTCACAGAGTCGTAACTAAACTTGTTGGCAATGAGATGCTTAACAACGAGAAACGTCATTTGAAAATCATCAGTAATGGCACCGGGAGGAGCGGAACGAACACCGCCTTGTCCCGACAAAACGAGTGGAATGTTGAGTTTCCCATCTTTCCAAACAACAGCATGTTGATGATGAAATTCGCACCATGCTCCGCTCGCGTCTCCGAGAGCAACGCCCAGCAACATTCCGTGCACATGATCAACAAGATTTGCAAATGTCGACTTGCTTGCCATCTTCGTCGCCAGTTCCATGCCATATACAGAGTTCTTGTTGTCAACGACGACGGGAATGTGGTGAGGAGAATATTTTTCGTCTCGAAACAGTTCGTCGAGGAACTTTCGCCATGTGAATCGTTTGTCGACAGTATAAAAGACGTTCAAAGCCGACGTGTACTCTCGATTCATTGCAATCGTAAGATCAGTCTGACTGATAAACACTGTTTTCATGTCATCGTTGATTTTCTCAAATCGTTCGACGTGCGACTGCCACATCTTGATCATGTAGGCCATGTAATGTTGGCGTTTGTCTTTTTTCAACACAACTCGACGACGATCGAAGCACGTCCACTTGTCGATTGAGATTGCAATCACCATATCGGCCAACTTGAGAAGCGGCTTACACGAGATCAACATGTTGCCCTCGACGACGAGCAAATCTGGCTTTGTTGACGAGTGAATTGCGGCGTTGACTTGCAGCATCAACTCTGCCCAGTCGATACACTTGTCATCGTCCCAGTAGGTAACCTTGATGTACGGTGCGCCTTGCAACGAAACTTTCGGCATATCCTTTGGATCGATAAAGTAATCGTCTTGGTGAATAAACTTCACTATTTCGCCAGCCTTTGTGTTGCCTTCGATGAGTTTCGTGAAACGAGTTTTGCCACATCGTGTTGCGCCAGTGACGACAAAAACTTTTGTTTCTTTTGAAACTTTCTTCGTTTCCACTGGTTGAGAAACTTTTGCTGGCTCGAAACTTTCTTGCGAATGAAATGCTTGGAGAGTGTTGTGAGACATTTTTTGAGTAAAAAAAGTTGTTGACAAGAAAGTTTGTTTATTTGTGTTTTAATCTCCTTTCGAGCGCCGATCTTTTCGATGCTTTCCGAACCATGCAACAGACGAAAATGAGAAATGCCAGAGAGTAAGCAAAGTATCCAAACAGTGCCAACGTTTTCGTGTCGAAATCAGTGAGCGGAACAACTGCCATTTTGTCGAGGAAATTCTTTGCTTGATTCGCCGAATTGGATGCGTCGGTTTGTGCCGTGCTCTCGCTAAAATCAAAGCTCACCATTTGTTATTAAACTTTTTCCGTCTAACAAAGTATGAACGAATTTCTTCCTTTTACAGACGAGGAAATAAAAAAGTTTGGCGGAGGCAAAGGCGGAAGCATCGATAAGTTGCGCAAGAAGAATCCGATTCCATCGATTGATAAACGCATAAAGTTTTACGATTATGTCGTTGTGGACGATGAAGATAAACTTCATCCGGAAATTCAATTGAATGTGCGCGGAAAAATCGTTGACAAAAGTTTCATACTTCCCGACGACTGGAAAATACTCAATCACAAATACTTTGTCGATGGAATCCAGATGCGGGAATCTCTGACAACTTGGATCAGTCGATTTCATCCGGAATTCGACGAAGAATCACAGTCGTTGCGCTGTTCTCAGACCACCGATCCTAACAACAAGTATTTTGGAATGTCGCAAGACGCAGTGAAAATGAAATGGGAGGACAACCGAGTCAACGGAACGCGAATGCACGAGTACATCGAACGTTTTTACAACGATATGTTTGATGAAACTGACGAGCGTTACAAGAATCCAGCGTTTGCTCGATTTCTCAAGTATCAGCGAGAGTTTGTAATCAATAACGGACTTGTGCCATTTCGCACAGAATTGAGAAATTTCGATGTTGCTGATTGTGCGATGCGTGATCAGATGTGCGGCACTGCTGACATGATATACATGCGTCAAGCAGATATTGGTCACAGTGAAAGAGGAAAAAACGTTGTGGTTGTGGATTGGAAGTTTCTCGGCGAAATGCCGTTGCAAACGTTTGGAAGATTCTGTCATGCTCCATTTGAAGACTTACCAGACACAAAGTTGTACCACTATTATATTCAACTAAATGGTTATCGACGCATGGCACAGTTGCGTGGACTTGTTGTCACAGAGATGATTATTGTGGATTTTGGTTCGCTAGAATCGAAAATCGCAACCTATCAGATTTATCAAGTTCCGGATTTGCAAGAGAAAATCGCGACAGCGCTGCGTGTGAGACACGAAGAGATGGTTCAGCATTACGTTTCGAAACGCAAACGCTTGACGGAAGAGACTTTGTCCGACTTGCAACGTCTCGGAAGAGATTACGAAGGATGTCTCGATTACTTAGACGACGATGTAAAATTGATCGTAAAGAAAGTGAAACAGATGGCATCTTTGGAGGAAGGCTTCGAACCGATTTTTACTGCAATGCTGCACAAAAGCCAACGAGAAACGAGAAAGAACTTTGACAAACCGCAGCAAATGAGAATCAATGAATTTCTGGTGCCGAAATAAATCATTAAATTTCGTGAAAACCGAAAAAAAATTTGCAAACTTTCAAAAAACAATCAATGAGTGAAAGTAGTAAATCGATTTCCGTTGTGTACAACGATCTTTATTGTGTTCCGTGTGGCAAACAGTTTTCAAATCTTCAAAATAGAAACAGACACATGCGATCCACACACGCCGATCAGAAGTTTGTATGTGACATTTGTGGATTTGAAACAACAAGAGCGGACAATTTTGTTCGACATCGCGAGAAACATCCGATTGTAAGCGAGGCTCACGCAAGAAAAAAGAGAATAAATGGTCTGAAAAGGAAAAGGAAGGTGACGGAGTTTAAACCAATGACAAATTTAGTAGACGTTGCGGAAGTCCTTCGAGAAGAGGAAGAAGAGGAAAATTTAAAGAAAAAGTACGCAAGCAATCGTCCGATGACACTGGAAGAGGAGTACGAAGAAATAGCAGCGCTCCAAAGAATCGAAAAAATTCAACAGAAAAGGCGCGAAGAAGAGGCCGAAAGATTGGCTCTGAAAGAACTAGAAAACGCCAACGACGATGACGACACAACAGAATCGAACGACCAAGACTATAACAAATAAACTGAATGAAAATAACTTAGAAATATAATCTTGCGAAGAAAAACACAGCAACAACTATTTTCTCCGTACATCAAAATGTCGAATCACAGCGAAAAATGCATTGCCGATGAAAACGAACAAATCAAGACAACACGTCAACAATTTGGTTTGGCAAACTCGAGTCTCGGCGGATCGATGATTGCCAGCGATTCTACTCTAGTCATTATTGGGTTTTTCACTTCTGCGCTGTCGCAAATCATGTCGTCTGCTGCACCAGACAACAGAAAACTCCACGTCGCAATCAATGCCGTTTGTATCAGCGTTCTGCTGTTTAAATCGATCCAACTGTTTGTCGATCAGACCTCTGTGATGTTGTGGCGATTGTCGAGAGACTTTACTTTTACACTGTTTCGTTTTCTCAAGTTTGTCTGTTCGTTGACGTTGATTCTCACGTCTCACTTCATTACCGACATTCTGTTTGAGGAACTCGGAACCGGAATGTCATGGGTCGAATCAGCAGCGATCATGATTGCCGCCGTTCTAACAATTTACTTGGTTTTGCAACTTTTTCACGTAAATTCATCGATTTAATGGAAACTTTCTACAAAACAAAAAAACAAGAAAAATGAGTCTGTTTTCCGGTTCGGAGTTTGAAAAAAAAGTTGCACAATCGCAGAAGAAGAAACGTCAAGTTGTACTGTTGAGCGATCAACCACCAAAGAAACTTTTGGAAATTGCAAAGAAACGCATCGATGCTGTGCACACGCCGATTGTCGAGTTGTTCACCGAGTTGGAGCAGAAGCGCAACTCGATTGTTTCCGAAATTTCAAACTTTGAAATCTCTCAAAAAGACGTTCCCGAAGCAGATAAGAAGCCGGCTCCAACAACTGTTTGGGACTTTGTCGAGAAGCGTTGTCGACGCAAAGAAGGAGAAAGCGACGGAGCCCTAAAGAAGCGATCGAAAGCGATTATGGAAATGATGCAAGGATTCATTGAAGAAGAACTTTTCAACGACGACAAAACTGGCCGAATCGTGCAGTGGTTTCGAACAAAAGGTCTTTTGAATCTTGAGTTTTTCGAAAGTGCCGGTGGCATGTTCATGGACAATGGCAAACCAGCAAAGTCGAGTCAAGAAGATCAGTGGCACGGTCTGCTGCGTTACACGACGGGAAAGCGTATTTTGGCATGCGTCATTGCAACAGCCGACATCAAGGAGTTGCTCGGAAAGATCGTTGTTCTTTCGGGTTATCACGACATCGACACGGATCGTCAAGAGAGTTATTTCCAACGTTTGTACAACGCTGTTGCGAAAGACTTGTTGTTCGGCGCACTGAAAGCAAAGAAAGAACAAACTGAATCGTCGACAAAAAAGAAACGCAAGGCTGACGATAGCGAAGACGAAGCCGAAGTTTCTGGAGGAAAAGACGACGAAGACTATGGAGACGATGACGAAAGTGGAGACGATGACGAAGATGATGATGGAGACGACGATGACGATGACGAATCGGAGAGTGAACATCAAGGCAGTGATGGTTCAAGCGAAGAAAAAAAGAAAAAACGTCGAAAGGTCGATGAAAAGAAAAAAGTCGAAGAGAAGAAGGAAGTGGAGGAACCTACGAAGATTGTCAACGAGTTGACCGACGCTGAACACATGAAGATGTTTGATTTTGTCGGACAAATGATCGTCCAGGACGACGATGATAACGACAATGCGACGTTGGAAGAAATTGCTAACAAAACCGATCTTAGCAAAAAACGCATCCGATACAAGCTCTGGTATGGAACGGATGCTGCTAAAAGAATTAAGGACGCATGGATTGGATATCAATCAATCGATTTGTCAAACCAAGAGTTTCACCAGTTGTATGTCGTTGTGAAGGAGATTTACGATCGAGAATGTGCTTCCGCTGCGAAACAAAAGAAAATCGAACCGCAAGAAGAGAAAAAAGTTTTGGAAGAATCAGTTGAAGTGAAACAAGAGACAAACGGCGATGTCAAAGTGGAACAATCTGTGCCAGACGAGATGAAGGTCGATGACAAAGTTGAGCAAACGAATTAATTATTAAATAAAAAAAAATCGCAAAGAATGTCGGCACAATTGGATATTTACGGTGTTATTACACACTTTATTTTTCATGGCTCAAAAAAAGACGTGTTTATTTATATGTACTTTTACTGCATGGCACCGCTCATTGATCTTTGCTTGGGAAGAACGTCTCCAAGAAAAGAGTTTTTTGGAACGCGCGAAGAGATTCAACCGCCCATGAAGTTTGTCTGTTTTCTGCAGATTCTTTTGTTTTCTGCAATGTATGCATTTCCAATCTTGGCGCAACACCTCAGCGCTGATGAATCAACACCTGGTTGGGCATCGATGTCGACCGCTGCTTTGATGCCGTTTCTATGTCTTTTCGGAGCGACTAACTTTACAAAAAAGAAGTTATTCTATTCGATTGCCGTTCTTGCGCTGACTCTTTTCGCTCTCCCTGGCACTGGCATCAAAGAAATTTTGCCTTGGTTACTCATGCTGTGTGGATGCATTGCAGAAATTCTGTTTTATATTCAGCAGCGTCGATACGGAGAGTTTAGAGTTGAAGTTGCGCTTGGATCAGCGTTAGTATTTTCTGTGTTGTATATCTTCTTTGGAACATCGACAAATTTTGAAATGCCGGACATGCAAAACCTCTTTGCGTTCATTCTTTTCGCATGGATGTATCAGCAAGCAAAATCTCGCTATTCGATGAACGTTGTCGACAGCGACCCGTTTCTTATGAGCATGGTTCGACTTGAGAAAGTCGTTGTTCTATTGTGTGTGGCGTTTATGACAGCTCCGGCAAGTTACAGAGCGCGTGGTTCGATTATGGCGTGCTTGTTTGTTGGTGTTTTGTGCTATTCTGCGGCGAAAAAGAAATAAAATATTTATGTACAACATTCACAGAGATTTTTATTTTAGAGATCAGTCGTAAAGCCAACTTTGTTATCAAAACAAGACCGATCCATTGTCATTGAAAACGATTCATAGTTGTCGTGACAAATCGAAAGAACAACAGTTTTTGTGCAAGTCATGAATTGCGGAGCGAGTTGATATTTGCCTTCGTTGTGCGGCGTCCGAAAATCTATATTTATCGATTGTGGCAGACTTGCGTGTTTGTTGAGCATAGATGCACAAAACGCTTTTCTTTGTCTCCACAGCGAAACCATGTCTCTGTATGGATGTGTTCTCTCCTCTGGAACAGTTGTAGCATTTTTCATAAGAGCAATTGTGGTGTCTAGCAGTCTCTTGCTTTCGAAATCAAAACGAAACGGTACCATTTTTGTGTAACCATGAAGATTCTTCCAGAGACGAGCAAGTTTTTCTTGTTCAGCCTCAAAGAGCCATCTTATGAAGAAGCAATACGTTTGTCTCTTTGCCGCTCTCATTACGCGGTACGAATGTAGAGATGCTTGATCATTCTCTGAGTAGTGCACGAGGAAATGCAACAACTTGAGTTCTTCGCGATTAAACGTGCTCTCGAGAACCGGCACAGTGTCGTTGAGAAAATCGTCATTCACATCGATATCCTCATCGAGTGAGAAGTTCATGAAATTCGATAGTGCAATCGCAATCGTCGGAGTGATGTCCAACTTCCTCCCTTGATTGGCATCGTAAGTGCGAAGAGAGAATGCAAACGACAAATCGTTCGGATCGATGTAGACGGCGCGTACAATATTCTGAAAGTTCCTCAGAACCGGATTCGAAACGTCAAACCGAGTAAGAGCAATCCAACTCAAAGAGGCAGACTTCTCTGTTGCGTAATTCTCGAGAAGTTTTAGTTTGTTGCTAACCAAGTGCACACTTCTGAAATCGGAAGATTTGTCGTCCGTGTTGAGTACGCCGTTTGCCAGAGACGGATTCGTAACACGTGTGTAATCCAAAATGTGTTCAAGCGAGTTCCGTGCAGCCAAATTGAACATCAAACTGAGAAGAGACGGCGACAATATGTACGGAAGTGTTTCGTTGTTCGTCATCAGCCAGTACAAAAGGACGACAATAAATTCGCACATTGAATTGTACTCGTTCAACAACGTCAAGCCGTGTAACATGTCCAGTGTGTCGGTCTCTTCGTTAAACTCAAAGCCCATCCAGTATTTGATGCCTTCGAAAGTTCGAAAGACAATCTCACGCGAAACGCCGATTCCAACTGCTTTCGCATCACTGTAAATAAATGCAAACAGCATTCCTCGTGGATAGTCTCGCTTCACTCGAAGAACTTTCATGACGGCGGCATACACAGACAGACTAAAATCGACATTTCGTTTGACGTCGTCTGTCAACTGCTCGACACACGGCTTCTTCAACAACAGACAGTCGCTTGCAAGTTCTGTCGGCTTTGTCTTTACGCTGATTGTAAAAACCTCGTCGGTAATGCGAACCGAACCGGACACGAGATTCGTGAACGTGGCGTACTTTGATTTGAACGGAACCTCCTTGATCGTTGTGTTGTTTATCCACGAGTGAACATAGTCTGCAACAAAAACCGTGTGTCGATCGAGTTCCTCTGTTAGAATCGTATTCTTGAGACACATCATCATCCAGTCGACCATCAGAACCGACGCCGGCTTTCCTTGAAAGTCCAAAACTGGAAACAGTTCTGCTCGCAACGATTCGCAGAATTTCTTGTACGTATTCGGACTCTTCAATTCATTCTCAAAGTCGTTGTCCAAAGAGCGACCGAAAATATTCAGATAGCACAATCTTATCAAACAGAAAAGTGATGCTGCTCGAAACTTCTCGCGTTCACTAACAATGCTGAGAATACATTTTGGCACGAAATTTTCTGCCATGGTACAATTCTCGACCATCGGAATGTGAAACACTCGTCCGTATTGATTTTTGTAGATCGAGAACGGGTCGAGCAACAGACTTCGAGAGAAGAAACTCTGCGCAAACACTTCACCATTAAACTCCTCTTCTCGTTGGAGGTACTCTTTCACGATCGACGCGTACTGGTGAACGTTCGCCAAAGTTGTCGCAAAGTTTCGAGGACGTGGGTATGGAAAGTCGACAAAAACATTCTTTGCACATTGTAGATTGTTTGATTGTGTGAGTGTTGGGTCCTGCTTGAAGAATTTAGAATATCCCATGTGTATGAACGACTTGTCATTCACGATCTTGGTGCAAATCGGAAATGCGTCTTCGATATCAAAGTAGGACTTAAAGATTCTTTCGGAATCGATGCTGAATCCGAGAACCTTTGGCCATGAAGAGGGCTGATCTTTGTGAGCAGAAAACATAGCGACAATCGATTTCTCTTCGTTCATATCGACGGTTTTCTTTTGCACAGAAACGACAGTTGCATCTTTGGTTTCTGCCGAAAATCTCACGATTCTTCGTTGTTCTTTTTCAGAAAGTTCGTCGACAATTTTTCCAAGAAAGTGCGACTGTCTCGGTTTCTTTTCGGCCAACGATGGAGAAGTAGACGATGAGGCAGAAGCGGTTAAAGTTTCAACTTCTTTTTGAATTGATTGAAAATCTCTTTTTTTGCTCATTTTATCAAAGTTTTGTTTTTATTTTTCAACCGAAAAAATTGTGTGTGTGTTTTACAAAATGTGAATTTTGTTTTTAATAATCTTTCTTTCTATCGAGCCAGCGGCGCGCACGCTTAACGATTGTTTTCAATGTACTCGATGATTCCCGGTGTGTAGTTGTAAACTTCGAGACCCTTTTGGATTTTCTGTGTTCCCTCAGCAATCAGACTCGCAAACGATGGATCGTTGCACATGCCGTTTGCCCAAATGCTGTCTTGACACTTTGGAACCGGCACCAACTTTATGCCAAGTTCTTGACTCAGCACGTGAATTCCAACCGACGGCTTCGTTGGTGCGTTTGGAAACTGCGATGGATCGGCCAACTGCCACGGCAGACCGGTTTTCTTCTGAAACGCTTCCGTCGGTGACAATGCTGGTTTCTTCTGTTCTTGAGCACGCGCCATCTCTGGATAGGTTTCGTTGTTGTCAAACTGGCGTTTCGTTCCACGTTGTTGCGGCGGAGCCATCGAGTTTGGATCGAGGCTGAGAACCTGTCGCAACTGATTGACTTGCGAATACTTTCCGGCAAACGATCGAGAATTCGACGACGACGATTGCATCGCTTGACGCTGTGCTTGAATTTGTTGTTCGGCTTTCTCGAGAGTCTGACGATGATTGTTGCTCGATTCAGACGTCACTTCGATCGTCCAACCAAGCATGTTCATTTCGTGCTCCGACAACGGCTGTCGCTGTGCAACCTTTGCCTTGAGTCGAGCAACAGTGTCGGCAAAACGCAAGCTCTTTGGACCACCGAGAGTGGTTGTGTAGATGTCGTAGTGCTTCTCAACACCTTCGATCAACGTCTGCATTGAATCAAACATTTCTTGATTCATATCGTCGACCTCTTTCTGCTTCTGCGCTCTCTGTTCCGACGAGAACGCTGGGCTGCTGGCCATCGCATCGACAGCGAGTTGTTTGTCGTGCACTTGACCGCTCAGTTGAACAATTTCACGAATCGTGTCATGAAGAGCATTCAAGTTGACTTGTTGAATCTGCTCCTCTTGTTTTGGCTGTTCGGTTTGCGGTGGTTGTTGTTGTTGTTGTGGCGGTGGAGTTTGTTGTTGTTGTTGTGCGGCCGGTTGTTGTTGTTGTGCGGGAATTTGTTTGAAGAGATCAGCGACAGTCGTTCTGACTTCATTCAGAATGCTCTTTCGCAACTCGTCGGTGAATGAAGGTTGTTGCGCAGCGGGTGTTTGCGCTGCTGCTGCTTCTTGTTTAATTGCAGCGGCGGCGGCGACTGGTTGAGTCGTCTCGGCTGGCTTTTCAGTTGCAGTTTGCGGCGTCGACATAGGTGTGATTAACGGAGTCGGTTGCTGTTGTGCTGATTGAGATGATGCATTTGGCACACTTGATAAACCGGGAAATTGATTTTGTTGCGGAACTGTAAAACCAAAGTTGTAGTTAATAACAGGTGGCTGAGCGTATTGTTGTTGTTGTTGAGCCGGTTGTGAAGTTGTTGTTGTTGTTGGTTCAACAGTCTTCTTTTCTTGTTCGACGACAGCGACTGGTTCAGCAACCGGTTTGCTCGTTGTTTGAGGAGTCGGTGTTGCGACTGCGGCGACCGGTGGTGTTTGTTGTTGCTCAGTTTGAGCCGGAATTGGTGTTGCCGGGACGGCTGCCGGTGTTTCGACGACGACGGGGTTCATGGTCCAGACTGCGTTGTCTGTAACGTCCGGAGGTGGACTTTCTGTATTTAACACAATTTGTTTTTTCGACAGTTCGCTTAATCTGTTTCTCAGTGCATTGTCAAATTCGTGCAATGCTCTGTTCTGTTTCACGGGGAACGGATCATCGTTGACGACAAGAATCTTTGATTCCGGATATTCTGGATTCGAAGTAACAGAGAGATTGACGAGATGCTTTTCGACTTGAATGTCTCCGTCATCGATGTCTTGAAACGCAAACGATTGCATTCTCCACGAGACGCCATTGTAGTGACCGTTACGCATTTTGTGCAACGCAAAAGAGCCGGCTTCGTCGTAATTGATTGCGCCAACGATCCAGATTCGATTCTTTTTGTCAAGTTCGCTGTCGATAATCTTTCCAACGACGCGTTCGTTGTTGTGAAAGTCGGTGAGAAGTTTCCCAACTGCTTCCTTTGCTCGACTCCTTGCTTCTTCTTTTGTAATTTTGCTGTGATGTCTTGCCTTTCCTTCGATTGCAGGGTAGGTTGAGCATGCAACGAATGTTGTGCGGTCGTCGTCGATTGGTAACTTTACACTGAGTAATCTTAACGGAACGGTTTTCTTCAAGTCCTCATCAATACTCATTTGAATGACGTTAATTGTGAAAAAATTTAACCTAAAATGTTATAGAATCGCAAGTAAAATTTTATTATCAAAGCCTTATTTCTCTATTAGAGTCGGAAAAAACTTGTAGACTCTTATGAGCGACAAGAAAAAGAAGTCGCCGAAACTTCGGCTTCTCACAAAGTCTGACAGTTGCGAAACTTTGCATCTCGAACCGATCGTTGTAAACAATGTTAAGAGAAAAAGTTTGCCTCAAATACCAGATGTTGTCGTTGCAGAAGAGACATCCATAAAGATTACAAAGACAAAAAACTTTTGCGTCGAGCGTGATTCACCACCTACTGTGCGCAAGTCGAAAAAGAAATCGCACTTTAAATCGCCACTTTCTCAGACCGTGACGATCATATTTCTTTTGTTTCTTGCTCTTGCAAGCGCACAGACTCCCGAATTTTCGATTTGTCATAACGAACACCAGTTTTCGCGACGCAATCTACACGACTTCATACATGTGAAACGCCAAACAAAAGACGTCGTTGGACTTCTATTCGAGTGGTGTTCGAGCAGTAAGATGTGTGCCGACGCATATCACATTGGAACGGGGAAAACAAAGAAGGACGAGGCATCGTTTCGGTACATTGCAAAGCACTGGCTTCAAATGGGAGATGGATCAATCGATCTTCTGCGTCCTTTCAACGAGACAGTTTGCGAAAACGAGACTTTTGATGATCTGTTAAAGACGCTGTGGGTGGTGGCGATGCGTCTGCATGTTAAGGAGACGATTAGACTTGAATGTGGAGCAAACGAAAAGGTTGTTTTCGATTCGGAAACGCAGCAGATGCATTGTGTTTGCATAGCAGATCGTAACTGTTTGGATTCTTCGGTGTGGCGAGCGAGTTCTCTCAACTGGTCGAACGTAACGACAACAATAGCGGCAATCGTTCTGATTGTTGTGGCGTGTCAGATGTTTCTTACGTCGATGCAAAAGCGACAAACATATCATCGATTATTTTTGGAATGCAAGCAAAAGTGCGGTACACGTGAAGAGTTTATTAAAAATCTTTAGTCGTCTTTTACTTCGCTCAGTCTGTTTGCATTTCCTCTTCTTCCATCTCCAATCAACATAATCTCCCTTGGAGATTCGGGTTTAATGTACATTGAATGCATTTGTGCGTTATTCCTTAGAATTACAAAAAGTAGAACTGAACCAACGAGTCCAAGTCCGATCAGTAGCCATCCGAGACGATTGCTTACGTCGGTTAGAACTTCGTAACAACTCGTTACTATGCAGACGTTTGTGTGATGTAGAACGTAATTGACAGTCGTCCATGGCATCGAGAGGTCCTTCTCGACGCGAGCGCGTTTGCAAGTTTCGAAATTCAATTCACGTGCCAATTCGTTTATGTTGCACCACTCGTGAATCTGTGCTTGTTTTTCTATGTGTATTTTGCTATCTTTCATGCCAATGTGTATATTATAAGAGATGTGTAGCGTCATTCCAACGAGCCATAGCACGACGATAATTGCAAAAACATCCGATATGCCGAGCGTCTTTGGTACGCGCAACGGAATAAAACCCAGTAGATCGTTTTCAGAATCAAATTCGGCGTTTCTTCGCTTGCTCATATTATATATTTAAACTTTGTCGTTATTTCACAAAGTGTATGTCGATAATATTACAAAACGAAAGAAAATATTTTATGATTTTCGTTTTGATATTCTTTGCTCTGTGTTCTTTTTCGCTGGCGACTGAACATCGTCTGCCCGACGAAGAGTACATATTTCTCGCGTCAAAACTCAACGAAACCGAAGTTGTGCAACTCGTTGAGTTCTTCCAAACGAACGTGTTCACACCACAGACCAACGAAAAGTACCCGCACTTTCTCAATCGCGTCGAAAAACTCGTTCGAGGCAGTTTGCGAACAACTCGAGTCACTCGTGCACTTTTGCCAGAAGCGTTTGATCGTCTTGCTGCAGAGTACGACGCAGAACTCGATAAGAAAGAACAACCGCTTCCCGAACGAGATGTTTCAAGAGACTTTGCTACAATGAGAACGCTTTTGTCGATTGACGACGACAGTCAACTCGATGAGACCGACGAAGAATTAGAAGATTCAAAGGACTTTGTCGACACGGGCACAGAGTCGTCTGAATCTTCGTACTCTTCCGAATACTCTGTTACTGACTATGGAAACAGCGTAAAGGCAATAACAAGGGGAGGCAACGGTAACCACAAACACTGCGAATCTGGTCGAGAAGTCATGCAATTGCAAACTGACAAAATGCCCGATCTCTCTACTGTGCATCCGACGTTTTCTCTGTATGTCGACGAAGAAGAAGGAGCGTTGCGTTTCACTGTTGAAGTTCCTTATATTCCTTTCGATGCACGCTACATCATCTCGTTTGACTCGATCGAACACGCCTCAGAAGTACCGCTTTCTTGTTCGAGCGATTACGAAGGAAAGAACTCTTCTTTGAAAACGAAAAACATTTGGGGACACGCTCCAAACGCCAACTACCGCGACGCGTTCACATCGAAGAAGGATTTTGCTGCGTATTACTCATCGCCCGAGAGCAAATGGACACCGCAAGCGAGTGGATGTTCGCACATCAAATACGGTGCAACATTCTCTGTTTCAGAACTGACAAAGTGTGCAGACTCGGATGGCAAGTTTGCGATTGGTTTAGCAGAAGTACCAAACAAAGCGAAAGCGATCACGATGTTTGGAGTTGTTTGGATCAGTCTGCTTCAGCCAAGCAGTTATAGCCAAGGATCGCACAACGACACACTGAAGAACGCTGTTGTCGTTGCAAAGTGGGCACATCAGTTTTCAATTACGCTCGACGAACACGATTCTAAAATCATTTTGACAGACTCTGCAAACGGCGGAATTCGAAGCAAGATCAAACACCTTCCAACGATTGCAAAAGAGAGTCTCGGAGCCAAACAGCGACCTCGCTCTGTTACAATTATGCGCCAAGCGTCGATCACCAAGGATGGTTACTTGGAATTGAAACTTCAGACGCAGTTTGATTCGTCTTCTTCTCGGCACTGCAGACCGAAGAATCTTACGCTTGCTCACATTGGTTGGACAGAGTTTGAAATGGTGGAGTCGCCAATTCACGGTGACTCGGGTGCGTACTGTTTCAATATTAAGAATCCCGCCGATGGAAAAGAGAGTTCAGTGATGTTGCAAAACTGGAAAATTCGTTCAAAGTTGGCACTTCAAATTTACGATGGAGACTTTGTTCTTTTATTTTGCTACGTCAATCCGGAAACAGACGAGCAGTGCGACGAGAGCAATGCGATACATCGAACATCGCTCGGTGTGCGCATGTCAAACAGCGAGGCGTCGTTGGAAAAGACAGAAGAGATTTCGTTTCACAACGAGATTACTCAGCACGTCGGTCTCGATCAAACAAACACAGCAGCAGACGACGAAGATCAACAAGAAATCTCAAGTCGCGTGCATACCGGAAACTTCCAAAGCGGACAACGAGCATGCATGCAGTCGTACGTTGTCGGTCCGAAAAAGGTTACTTCTCACGTTGAACTGAAACTTGTCGAGGCGTGGCTGTGCACTGTCGAAGACACAGCAAGCAAAACAGACACTGAAAAGTCAATCTGTTCGGACGGTTCTCATTTCGTTCGATTAGCATGGACTGAAGAAAATAGTACAGAGACTTTTGTAAATAATGCGTTGAACGTATCTGTTTATCATCCCGGTGCCTATGGACTTCTTTCTGTCGGCGTGTGTTTCGATGTGAACGCTCGGTTTGTCGATGCAAACAATCGTTCGGTTGTCGAGAAGAATCAACGCTATGAGGCAAAAGTGAGAATGCAACCAGCAACGATTCGTCGATCGGGTCCGATCCACATTGCACAGATGTTCTCGTTTATTGCACAATTATCTGCAAACAAGCAACGCGAATACGATCCAGCAATCGAGGCTTTGTGTGCTCACGCCGAGGATCAATCACAACAGTCGGCTCCTTTTGTAACCTCTCTACTACGAAAGAGTCTCGATAAAGCAAAAGCGAGCGGACAAGACACAACAATCAAGGCTCACGAATTCTACGTTTTGCCAAACGATGTTGACGATCCGGTTCTCAGCGATCTCGACAACGCGATTGCTCTGGCGATCATGTTTGTCTCGATGATTCTGTTTTCAGTGTTGCTATACTTTTGTTTTATTGGCTCGAATCGACTACAATTGTTTGCGAGCAGAATCTCGGTTTCTAAATGAAAATTGTATTTCTGTTTAATTACTGATTGAATAATTTCTTGCATTCTTTCAAAACTTCTGCCATCTCTGCATGCGATTTTGAAACTAGTCGACGCTCCATAGAATATACATTTTTAGATGTTTCTACATTCTGTTTAACTGTGAGAATACTATTTCTAGCAAAAGAATCGTCGCGATCTGCTCGAGATGCACATTTAACGGCGCGTTTATAAGAATCAACAACCATGCTCGTGCCGCAATCCAAATACGCTATTGAAGGAGAATTGAAAAACACTTGTCCAGAATGTGCGGTAGACAAGTGAATTGCGTAGCGTTTAGGAAATGAAATTCGATTCATAAATTCCTCACACAAAACAACTGTTTCGCCCAGATCAAACCCAAACAGAGACGAAACTTCTTCGCTTTTCAGAATTTCTATTACTTCCAAGATCGCATCTGCTTCTTCGTCAAACTTTTCCTCTTTCACAGTCGATTCAATTCTGTGTCCAAGTTCCGAAATCAACAGTTGCATCGACGTAGAAATCAGATCGTCAATCGAAACTGTGCTCGGTTTTTGCTTGGAAATAAGCAAACTTCTGTTCTTGTAAAACTTTTCGATTTGAGAGAGGTGCAAAAAAGACATTTTGTAAGAAGTTTTTGTTGGCGAAAAAGTTTCGTCGTTTATTGAAAAATCTTAAAAAATGATAAGACAACGTTATTCCAGAAATTTGCAATTCCAACATAAAATCCCAACAGTAATTGTTGCCAAAAATCTAATCCCATAAAAAAGCTCACACATATTATCATTGCCACAATGATTAGACCAAGTGTCGCATCTTGTTCGACGGTTTGTTTCGTTCGACAATCGACACAACTTGTGAGTTCCTTTCGACTTTTCTTTGCGCTGTAGCAATCGAAGCACTTTGGATTTCCACAGAGATCACACACGAAATTCGACGCATATTCTGGATGTTTCGAACACATAACTCTTTTGAAACTCATTTTTATTTCTGATTTAAGTTTGCAAAGAACGTGGCGAATTTGATCGGATCGCGTTTCTTGAAATCGGTGAGCATTGTCGGTTCCGATTCCTCTTTTTGTTCACCTTCTTCTTCGCTCGACAACGCTTCGGTGCGTGCGGTTCGCGGATTGAAACTGAACACACGTGCCTTGAGTTGTTCCGGAGTTGCAGGATCAGAACCGACGTACAATCCATCTTCGAGATTGTAATAAACAGTGACCGTTCCTCCGTTTGCTCCGCTCAACGTTACGAGATAATCTTGCAAACTCATATCGCCATACTGAATCGAAGAAGCCGGTCCGAGCATTTCGAAAAGTTCCGCCAACTTTCGAGGCACGAGAGGATTGTTAATTGTAACGGCGTGTTCGTGCGCTCGCTCAAAGTCTCGTGTAAATTCGATGAGATCATCAGCCGCTGTTCCTTCTGGCGCTTTAAACATTCGTCCATTCTGGAGGTACTGCTTGACAACGACTTGAAGAAACTCGGTCGCCGTGTTAAATCGTTCTTCCGCAGTGCCCACCGCCATCTTTGCATAGAAGTAACTGAAAAGATTCGCATCTTCCAAAGCGATTGAACCGAAATAGCGAGACTTGATGACGGCTCGAAGTCGTTCTTCTTTTCGCGACATGGGACCAAACGGTTGCAAGTAGTAGCGCCAAATAAAGTCGAACAAGAATGGATAGAACGTCTTTTGAACTTCCAACTCTCTTCCATCACGTTCTTGGTCGAGATACGGAGTGACCGGTTCTGTGTCGTTTTCGTCAAAGAACATCACAAATGTTGACAGCAACGAATCAAACTTTGCCAGCGTTGATCTGTTTCGCACCATCGCCACAGTTGGATCGAGTTTTGACGAGAGCAAAGTTGGTTTGAGTTTCTCAATGTAAACGTTTTTGCCGTTTCTCATCTTTCCCGAGAGTGGCGTAAGAATCTCGTCGAGCGGACGATTCTGAAACGCCAACTGATAGCCGATAACGAACAGACGAAGAACCTCTTCGCTTACATACTCGGCCGAGTTGATATAAGGCACGTGTTTGCGAAACAGATCGTTGAACAAAAGTTGATTCTGATGCAAGCCTTTCTCAAACAATCCGAAATTTTGCACAATTTCAACATCGTTGTCATCATCGTTGCTGGTGCTGCTGTCGGGTTGTGGCATTGGAGCAACCGGAGGAGCGCGACGCGGTCGACGAGTTTTTTTCTTTTTTGCGTCGGCCTTTTCGCGATCGTCTCCAGCCCATGTCAAACGAGCCGGCAGCCATCCGCGCATTCGACCGTAATCGTCTCGTAGCGAAAGAATAAACAGTGCACCTTCCTTTTTGTAGATATTGATTGCCAAGTCGACTTGTTCGATGTTTTCAAAATCGGCGTCGTCTGCAAGAACTTCTGCAAATGCAAATGGCTGCTTCTGAAGAAGAAATCCAAGCACCTTTGTATCCTTGCTTAATATGATTGCATTCAAGCGAAGTTCTTTGAAGTAATCTGCGATTCGTTGGTTTTTCACCATCAATGGCAAGCGCTTCAAGTAGTCCATGGTTCCGTCGGAAGACGCAATCAAATCCAGATTTCGTTGTTGATAAGTTTCGAGTTTCGTTTTTGCTGCGCCCGGTCCATATGTTTTTGCAATGCGATGCAGCATTACAACATCGACGGTGCTCAGCAGAACCAAACGCTGACTGGTTTCGAGCAACTCGTCATCGCTCACAGTGTACTCGTCGATTTCATCTGTTTCTACCGGTAATACACGCAGTTCTCGTGTTCGAAAATCGAGAAAGACAACCAACTCGGACTGTTCTGCGAGAATCTCGCTGTCCGTATAGTTTGCAAACATTCGCGCCTTCACTGCACCAAGGAGTGGTTTTTTGCCATAAACGAAACGTTCAAACGGATCAACGATGTCTTCTCGTTGTGGATTTTTCAACTCTTTTGAAAATGCTCTGAGGTTTTGGGTAGCCGCTTGTTGTCGCCATTGCAGTAAGTTAAGTTGTGTTTTTATGTCAAACACATCTTCTTGCATCGCGTCAAGTTGTGCTGCTGATGGAGGCGAACCGGAACCTTCTTCGTCGTCGCTCATTTTTCTCACACTTAATTATTCATTTTCCATCGCTACACAATTATAGAATAGTAAGATTTAATTGTTGATTGATTTCATTTGTTTTTTTTTTGTGTGCTCTAGTTGACGAGAGGTCGCGAGCTCTTGTAGTTTTCGCGCATGTCGAGCAAAATCACTCTGGTTGGATGTTGGCGCATCAATTCGTATGCTTCGTCGAGTTGACGAACACTTGGAACCTCAATGTGCAAGGCGTTGACAGTAGAAATTGTGGCGTCGGCAAAATCAAAGTATATCGCCACTGCTCCACCGTCGTATCTCTTTTGTGAGTACAGTTTTACGAACATCTCGAGATTTTGAACCGCCATGCTCAGAGGTTGTCCTTTGAAAAGCAATCGAGAATCCTTCAGCGATTTCATCGTTCCCGGTAGTGCACGAAGTTTTGCAACGACGTTTGCTTGTATTGTTTCCAGTTTCTCAACCAACTGTGCAACAATCGGCCCGGTGACATCTCCTTTCTTTCTGCTTGAGAGTTTCGATAGAGTTTGGCGTTGTGCTTTCAAAGTTGCAACTAAACACGCCAGATCAGTGAGAGAGTAAATGAGTATTTCTTCGGGCTCGCTTGTGAGTCTTGTTGAGATATTCTGCAGCGGATCAAACTTCACAGTCGGATTCAACTCGAGCAAGATTTTGCCTTTTTTCAAATTGAAAGTGAAATTCATGTTTGTGCCGTCTTCGTTTTTTTCGACAATTCTCTTTCGAAGACGAATCATCATCTGAGGAAGTATTGTCTTTTTCGTGTAGTAGACGCCATCCAATGGACTGTCCGATACATAAGATTCAAACAGTCGAGTTACGAAAAACTGCAAATCCGAGAGTTTTCCAACTTTATCTGTCTGATAATCAGAGAGAAACTCTTCGACGTTCACAACTTCAACGTTTTCGTTTGCCACAACATCTTCATCTTCATCTTCATCGTTATCGTCGGCCACTGGTTTTTTCGGCTGTTTCTTTTTGCCTTCTCCTGTGTCGTCTCGTTTCTTCTTCGTCGACATTGTGGCAGTGTTTAATGTAAATTAATATTTTTTATTCAGTAATAATTGCTTGCAACAAAAAACACTTGTCTAAAAAGTATAGTTTTTGCCTTTGATCAACAAGAAAAAAAAACCGATGAACGCGAACGCTGCATTTAACAGATATCACGCATAACTTTCTAATTATAGCCGTTACTATTTTACAATTGCTGTGTATAACGAGTGTCACGACCTACAAATGGCTACTATTCAAGGCATTCTCAACGCCGGTGCGTGGATTTTCACTGGCGCCGCTGTCGTCGCAATCGTCGTGGCTCTCATTCTTCAAATCGTCAAGGACAACGTTCGTCTTGAGTCACTCAACAACCCAACTGATAAAACAGTCAAAGTTTTGGGCAAAGTTCTTCACTCACCACCGGCCACCGTCATCATACTGACGCTGTCTGCAATTGCTTTCTTCGCAAAGGCCCTCGCTTACTGGGGCATGTTTTTTGGCGTCGGCGTGACGGGACCAGTGTTCTGGGGCTCGCAACTCGGTTGGATTTTCTACTGGTTTTTCACGTCTTTCGCGCTCGGCTTGTATGTTTGTCTGCGAAATGAATGGTACTACGCTATGCCGTACGGCTTTGCAGCGGCTGCCGGCTCGTTCTTCGTTGCAACTTTTGTTGCTCCGGCGAATCAACTCGCATTTGTCTTGCTCGGCGGTGTTCTTGCGTTGATTTTGATTATCGCACTCGGCGTTTTCGGAATTCGAAAAGACTGGAAAGCGATCGTAGCGATTGTCGCATTTGCACTCGTCATTTTCGTCGGTTACATTTTGCCATACATCTTGTCGCCGCAATATCAGAATCAAATCACCACTCTCAGCACATTGATCTGGTATCTTATCATCGATTGTGTCATTGTCTTGTGGGTTGCGTTTATGGTCATCACTGCGATGGATTGCGGCCAAGTGGAAGCGTATCTTATGAAGGATTTGGAGAAAACTCCAAAACCGTGCGCCTCGAAAAACGCTCGCTTTCAGAACTGAAAATTAAAAACTTTCACTTTTATTCTAAAAAAAGAGGAAAAAAAATCCACCAAAAAAACTTTCGAAACTTTCAAAACCAAAAACTTTTTCTGGAAAGATGAGTAAAAATCTCGCAAATCTTTACAAACAACAAGATATTCAAGGAACGAAAACTTTGTCGGCGCCGGTCGACACAGAGTATGCGAAAAACTTTTCGCCTACATACGCGATGCCGCAAACTTTCAAAGTTCCGCCGATGCGTACAGCCGCTGTTCCTTCAAACTACGAAGACGGCCCTTCATCGAAACCGAAAAGTTTTCCGATCGTGGCAAACGGAAAACCTCCGGCCGCTTCGCCGAAAAAGAAAGCCGAAAAGCGAAAGTTGGATTCCGATGAAGATGCCAACAAAGCAACTGTCGAAGACGAAGACGACGTCGAACTTTCCGAAAGTGCCAACGACGACGACGATGATGACGAAGACAACGAGAACGCCGAAGACGACGAAGACGACGAGAATCTTGAAGAAACAGACGAAGATGACGAGGATCAAAAGGCGGCGGAGAAGATCATGCTCGAAGATTCGAAGCGAGCGATGGCAAACGGAAAGAAGGAAGATGTGTTGTTGGTTCATCGTATCAAGGAGAACAAACGTGCTGGTCGTCCGGAAAAGTTGTGCGACATTAGTGGAAGTTCCAACGAAGACGACGACGATGATGACGATGAAGAGCACGAAGATTCAAACGGAGTCGATCGATTTCGCGTTGCGAAAACTCCAATCGAAAACTTGCTTGGCGAAGTCACAATGGCAAAGATCAAGGCGCAAATGAAGAAGATCGATGTTCGCTTTTCCGATTTCAATGGAGACTCGATTTGGGCGTTGAACAATCTAGTTATAAATCTGATTACAGTGAAGTTTCCGCATGTGACGCAGAAACTCTTGTCGAAAACCACCGATGAGAACACGCGTCGCGTTGTCGAACTGATAAAGAACGATCCGGAAAAGCAAGATGTTGGAAAAGGTTTCGTTGGTACGCAATACTACCCGCTGGCACTTGCGATTCGTTTTGGTTTGCCGACTGCCGCCGTTGTGAAGCCAATCAACGGTTCTCAGTCGCTTTGTGCAATCATTATTGATCCGTTCCGACCTGCTCAGTTGAAGACGTTTGGCGACGAGGCAATGGAACAGAAGATTTTTCCAAAGTCCTCGAACATTCCGCCGATTTCGATGCGTCGCTACGCTGTCTACAATGGAAAGACGCAGTTCAACAAGGCGAACATGCATATGCTGCTCGACGAATCATCGATGAAGGCGCACGAAACCGAGGTCACTCAAAAGTCGAGTGAACCGTCGCCGTCGGACACCATTCCAGCAACTTTGTCGTTTGCAAAGAAAACAACAGAAGCGTTCACTTTTGATCGATGGATCGACGATGCGATGGTGACGATTGCATCCGATAAGAATCTTCTGGTGAACGA
>Ga0302245_1000676_pt1 | contig 26459 bp, 12 predicted proteins | sample AAG_UR_Thr_MG_FD_193512 | JGI IMG/M metagenome (GOLD analysis project Ga0302245, IMG submission 193512) | Enriched activated sludge microbial communities from anaerobic digester in WTTP, New Holstein, Wisconsin, United States - AAG_UR_Thr | ecosystem: Engineered > Bioreactor > Anaerobic >... | reverse complement strand
TACAGGAAGAATTCGTTAATTATCACTCTTATCTACTTAAGGACACAACCGCGTTCAATGATAAGCTAGTTGACTACCTTATCTGGTTCAATGCCGAAAGGCCTCACAAATCTTTAAATCTTCGTTCACCCATCCAATTCTTAACCCAAGAATACTCCAAAGAGTGCCATATGTGGTGGACGCGTACAAGATATTGACAATCATTAAAAAATATTCTATAAACTAATTGCACCTTTAAACTGATAGGCAGAGAAATAATCACCTGTTTCACATCTCCATTTCACATAACCAAAAAGTTAAGCGAGCTGAAGAAGTGAACACATGGCAAAAAAAGGAGTCCATATCATGGGGTAAAAATTCTAAATAAAAAACAAGTGCGTGGATCGCGTTCAGGTTCTTTACTTGTTTACCGCGAAATTTGTATTGATTACCGAGTGCATCGTACAGATCTATTAACGTATTCAATGCAAAATGGAAAATTGCACGTAGTCAATATTTGTCGACTTTCCGAGGAAAAAATTTGTGACTGTAATCGCGCACCTTCAAACTCATGGCTACAAAAACTATCAGCTATTTTTTTCCAACATCTACCTCGATTCAATCCTTCAAGTTGAAGGATTTTTTATTTGTCCATACACACAAAGATAAGAAGCAATAATGGCCGCTGTTTCAGCTCTTAAAACCAATGGACCCAATTCAACCATCAAAAAACTAAATCTTTGGGCATCTAAAACTTCATCCTCACTCCATCCCCCTTCCGGCCCAATCCAAACGCCAATTTTTTTCTTAAAACCTTGTGGAATTCCATCTCCTCTTTCTATCGTATGAAAAAATAAATTCACCAAATTGTCTTTAGAATGATTTAAGGCCATATGCCATTCCATTGGTTCATGAACATAAGGCACTATCCCCCTACCAGATTGTTCTGCCGCTTCTTTAGCTATGGTTCTTAAACGTTCAATTTTTACATTTTGTTTAACAGTTCTTTTAGAAAGCAATGGAATTATTTGTCGCACACCAATTTCTGTGGCTTTTTGTACGACTAAATCAAATAATTCACGTTTAATAATAGAACAATATAATACAATTTCTCTTTCAGGTTCATTATGCATTTCTGTAACTCTTTCCAATTGCAAAGATATCATTTTACTGTCTATCGATAAAATATTGGCTAATGCTTCACGATTTTTGCCATCACATAAAACAATCTTTTGCCCTGCCTGCAATCTTAAAACCTTAAATGCTTGATAAACAACATCTTTATCATATATATCTAACTCTGGCGCAGAAAGATCATAATTACCAATAAATCTATGTAATTTCATAAATATAACTTACCATCTTAAGACGATAATAAGCAAGCAAAAAAAACAAACTCCCCACTCCCAAACTCTTGATCAAAAACTATTTTTTCCCAAAAAAGAAAAATAAATCATAATAACAAATTATTTTACATTAAGTTTTCCTTTTTTATTAAAAAATTTCACCAATTCTATTAATTCTAATAAAAAACGGGCCGTCTTGCGCCCTAAAATTTTAAAAAATTGTGGCGTGACAGCCCGAGAGGTCGGGGTGCGGGTCGAAATCGTGAGAGGTTGAATCCAGACAAAGCTGGTCAAAAAACGAAAGAGCGTACCTCTCAAAATGTGGACACTTGCATATTCCCCACCTTTATATAAACCGCTGGTTCATCCCAACCCTAGCAGGCACTCCGAAACTCATAAAAGAGTTTCATATAAGGAGTTTGCTTGTGTTGCGTACCAGATCAATAGCTTCGAGCGAGCCTCAAAAACATTGACCTGGTACGCTATATTTTATTTTTGATTTTTGATTTCTGTATACTCTGTTAATAGACAGAGCGGGGTCGAGATAATCCATGTAATGGACTTTCATAAAAAATTATGAAAACCCATCTTTTTTTAGCGGTTGTAAAATGAACTATGAGGTAAACAGGCGATTTTGCCACCAGCAAGCAACCATGAGCAAGCTTGCTTGTGCCTTATACGACACAAAAAGAAAATCAAAACTTCTATTTATGAAGCAGGATCTTTAAAGAACAAAAGTACAATTTACAAATTCAACTGTGTATAATTATTATATCTTAAAATCTACAACTTATCAAGAGTAAAATATATATGTAAACAAAAGAAATAAATGTATTTAAAGTTATCAACAATATGTGGACAAATTAATATCCACAAACAACCAATTTCCCATCTCTATTTACAAACAATAGTTCTTGCCATTTAACAAAACAAATGTCAATCCACGAACATAAATTTTGAAGACTATTATAATCCAACCGAGCTAAAATTTTACCAGAGCATGTCAAATCGCTGACATCATTTATATTTTTCATATTCAAAGTAGAATCTTCGGTTGTTAAATCAGTAGTTGTGATTTTATCCGCATCTAAAGACACAAGCGTGCTTGTTGCCCGATTTATTAAATACAATCTCTGTACATGCTCTCCATCAGGCAAAGTATAGTCAATCTTCGTGCCTAAATTGTCAGGATAAGTAGTAGTAGCCATAACAAAATCACGCTGATTTAAATAAAATAATTTTAAATTCGTATTTTCTTTGGATAAATCCCACTCCAACAAAGAATAATCTTTATTTAAATCAAAATACAAACCCTGATAAGCAAAATAATTTAATAAAACTGACTTCTGGATTGACGGGATAGTTGCAAAGCTATTCAAGTTCTTATTATTTTGGACAAAATCAACAGCATCAAAATCTTCTAGTATAAAAAAATCCGTTTGCCATTCATTATCGATTATGTTACCAGAAATTATATCTGGTAAATCTTCAATTAAAGCATTACGAAAAGAAAATATACGTTTAACATCTAAACTTAGCCAAATTTGTTGATTAATTAACTGCCAAGGCCAACCAAAAATCTTATATGGTGTTTGATAATCAATCTCCGAAACAGAAGCCGTAGTATTTATCTGCCAAATTGATCTATCAGAAAACAAAGCGTCTATAAAAGAAAGCCTAATAGCGTACGATTCAAATTTCCCGTCTATTTCATTATTTATCATGCCTGCCAAAGTAGGCATTGGTTTATTCAACTGTTGCACCTGTTTCCACTCTAAAGGGACTCCTTTTACAGACAAAACTTTATTGGCCGGTAAAATAATTTTTACTACCGTATTACGAGGAATTGGTATTTGTGAAAAAAACCATAACCAAATTACGAATATCAATCCAAAAATAACCAAAAATCCTGCCAACACTGCAAAAATTTTGGGCCAAATTGTTCCGCTTGTTGCTTTGCCGTATGAAAGTATTGGCGATCCACGAAAAGATGAATCGTAAATGAAAGGATTAAAACTCACAAATTTATTTCAAAAGGGTCATCAGAAGTGGGACGAGATTTGTTAAAGCCTTTATCAAAAGATTTTCTCGAACCATTGTCATGATGACCATCATTACCATGTGAAGATCTTCCATGTCCGCCATTATGCTTCGGATATCTAAGACTCGCGCCTGATCCACGATCCTGCGAATGCGCATCAGCTTTATAATTCGGATTAGCTCGTTTAATTGATAAATTAACACGACCCATGGAATCAATTTCGTAAACCTTAACCGTTACCTCATCACCAATATTAACCACATCGGTTACTTTATTAACTCGATATGGCGCCAATTCGCTCACATGCACCATACCTTCTTTGCCCGGCAAAACCTCCACAAAAGCGCCAAAATCCATTATTCGAGTTACTTTACCTGTAAAAATCTCGCCAACTTGTAATTCACGAGTCAAATCCAAAATCATCTTCTTAGCTTTTTCCATACCTTCTGCTGAAACCGAAGTTATATAAACAGAACCATCATCTTCTATATCAATTTCAACTCCAGTTTGAGCTATAATTTCATTAATCATTTTACCTCCTGGGCCAATAACTTCTCTAATTTGATCAGGATGGATATGCATTGTATCAATTCTCGGCGCATACTTAGAAAGTTCAGTACGAGGTTCAGCAATACTAGCCTGCACAACATCTAAAACCTTAAGGCGCGCCAAATAAGCTTTTTCAAATGCTTCTTTCACAATTTCCAAAGGCAAGCCTTGAGTTTTAGTATCCATTTGAATCGCTGTAATACCATCCCTAGTACCAGCAACCTTAAAATCCATACCTCCTTCTCCATCTTCCAAATCTTGAATATCAGTTATTACTTTCCAGCGATTTTCTACTTCTTTTGAAGCAACTCCAATAGCAATGCCCGCAACCGGAGCTTTGATCGGAACCCCTGCATCCATTAAAGCTAAAGATGAGGCCGTCGCCGAACCCATAGAAGATGATCCATTAGAACCCAATACTTCGGATACAACGCGAATTGTGTATGGAAAATCTTCTTTATTAGGTATAACCGGAATCAAAGCGCGTTCTGCTAAGCCTCCATGGCCAATCTCTCTACGCCCTGGACCGCGATTGCTTTTGGTTTCACTCACAGCATATGATGGAAAATTGTAATGATGAAAAAATCTACGCGTGGTTTTAAATTCCATGGTATCAATATGCTGTTCCATGCCCGGGCCACCCAATGTAACCAAAGACAAAACTTGTGTTTGTCCACGCATAAACAAACCCGATCCATGCGTACGAGGCATTAAACTCACATCCGCATACAAAGCGCGAACTTCATCAATAGCGCGACCATCCGCGCGCTTACCTTGATCCAAAATCAAATCCGTCACAGCCATATCAACAAATTCATCAACAACTTCCATCGCTATTTTACGCTTGTCTTTGCCAATCTCTTGAGAAATCAAATAAGCTTCCAAATCTTCTTTTAATTTTCCAACCGCTTTTTTTCTATCATTTTTAGATTTTAATGGCTCAGCAAATAATTGATTTTTTTCACCATTTAAAAATTCCCACGCCTTGGCTTTCAATTCATCCACCTCTTTTTGAGCCATTGCTTGTTCTTCGGATTTGGGAGTAAATAAATCAACTTTAACCTTACCATGTTCAGCTGTAATTTTTTTAATCAATTCAATTACTGGCGCAAAATTCTCTTGCGCAAAAACTATAGCATTATAAGCCTCTTCTTCTTTGATGATATTTGTACCAGCCTCAAGCATTATGGTCTTGCCATTTACTCCGGCAACAACAATCTCCATACCGCCTTCCTCTACTTCTTTATAGGTGGCATTTAAAATAAAACCATTCGCATTCTTGCCAATTCTAGCCACAGCAATGGGACCATTCCAAGGAATATCAGATAACATTAAAGCGCAAGAAGAACCAATCAAACCAATAATATCAGCATCATTTTCACCATCATGACTTAAAACCGTGGTCACAACCGCAACTTCATTACGCATATTTTGATTAAATAAAGGACGCAAAGCTCTATCAATCAATCTTCCCGACAAAACAGCTTCATCGGTTGGCCTGCCTTCACGTTTTATATAACGCGAACCTTTAATTTTCCCAGAAGCATAAAATTTTTCTTCATAATCAACTTGCAAAGGAAAAAAATCCAAGCCTTCACGAATTCCACCCATAGTAGCTGTGCATAAAACAACCGTATCGCCATATCTCACCGTACAAGATCCATTAGCTTGTTGCGCTAGTAAATCAATTCCAATAGTCAAGGTTCTTCCACCCCATTCTATCGAATATTCTTTCTGATTTTTCATAAATACTTACAGTGCAAATTACGAATCCACACGAATTACAAATCGGTTAGTGATTTGAGATTCCATTTGCATTGTTTGTCCTGAAACCCAATCCGCGCCACAGATCCATGTCTCAGGACAAACTAATTATTTTTAATTATTTTATTAAACAATTTATTACATGTTGCATACCATATAAAAAATTTGGCGCGTTCTTATGATGGCATATATATTATGGAAAGTCAAACCTAAAAACGATCGTTATTTGATCGTTTTTTATTATATTTACTATAATTTCCTAGCTTTACTTGGCAAAATTTTGTATAGCCTTCACAACTTTAGAATCAGATTTTAAATTTTCAATAAATAATATATGATCGCGATTCAATTCCATATAATCTTCCGGACCATGCAACTCATTGCCTAATTTTATCAACTTAATATCTTGTTGAGTTTCTAAATTCGCTCCAGTATTAACCCCTCTATCTGATTGCAAATAATATATATCCGTCAAAATAACTTCATTATCAGATTTAGCTTGCACAATGCCAAAATAAACCTGACCATTAGTTAAAAACACAGCCTGCCTTCCATTAGGTTTATATTCATCTTTTTTATTATCAAAAAAAAGACATCCTCTCCAAACCAACAAAGTTAGCACTGAAGCCAATACCGCTCCCATTAAAAAAGGTTTCCATTGCATTTGCAATAATTTTTCTGTTTTTGACATAGCTAATATATTATAGCACAAAAAAACACGAATCGTAACTCTTATGTTTATAATATTTTAACATTTATATGAATTTAAAAATTTGCTTAATATTAATTTAGTCTAAAACTATTTATTAAAATATAAAAAACTTAGTACTTAATTTTAAAACCCTTCTCTAGTTTTAAGAGAAGGGTAAAAAAATTATAAAATTAAATTTAATAGATATTATTCCACTATTTCACTATCCGCCTCAAAATCATTTTCCGTATCCGAGATAGTTTCAATCTCTTCTTCAGATTGATCAGCAGACTCTATTTCTGGTTCTATTGCTTCATCCATAGGATCAGTAACAATTTCTTCCTCAACAATCTCTTCAGTTTGTTCCGGCGCTACAGTTTGTCCATTCGAATTGATATCGCTTTCCAACTTAGAGCTACCCATATCTGTCATTTCAATATCCAAAGTGGTGCCATTGCTAACAAACACCTTGGCTTCGCAATTGCCAAATGCATGCCAATTAAAGATTGTATCTTTATACTGAATAGGATCAATAACAATGTCAAAGCCAGTTAGTGAAACATTTTCCACTCCATAATCCATGCGCCTAACACCATAAGGAGTAACCGTAACAATCGGCAATTCATCATAAGGCATCTCAAAAGAAACCTTTACCTTATTTTCACCAGCTAAAATCAAAGCCTGTCCAACAGCATCTCTGCTCAACGCCACATGATTCATAATTGTTACATTGCCCTCAAAAACAGCGCTTCCCACAGCCAAATCAGTCACTTCCAAATTACTACCTCCCCCTTGCAAAGAAGTGCCAGCGATAGATGAGTGCATATTGCTCTTATCAAATGACTCAAAGAACACAGAAATCTTTTTATGCTTTACTCCATTAATTTCAGAAGTAACATTTGACCAATCTATTGATTCCGCGGCCTTGGCCACAATATGGCTAACAATAAACTCGCCTGTATCTTTTTGCGCATGACCCACAACATCCGAAGAAATAAGATAGTTGCCAATATTTATATTTTCACCTTTATCAGCCACCCAAACCTCACCATTACCCACGGCCATTATCAAATGAGGATTGGATGCGTCATAAGCCTGACTAGGTTCCTGCAAGGCCAAATACGAACCCATGACTTTAGAATCATTAACAATGGCGGTTTTGGAAACACCGTAAACGATTTCGGATTGAGTATTATCATGCAAATAACGATTATCGCCTGTTAAAGATACTAACATGCCATATTCCATTGTTTCATTAGTCCAAGCATAGTGAGATCCTGTAAATGCATTATATGAAACCGTATTACCAGAAACCGAGATGGTCCCTTCTTCAGTGCCATCTTGGCGCAACGAGATAATTGTTCCGTCATTTCCAGTTCGATTAAATACAGCCACCGTATTACCATATTGTGTAACATCAAAACGTGCGATCGGAGCGCTAGTACCAATACCCACACGATTTCTAAGAGCATCCGTATATAACAAATGAGTTTCCGTACCTCCTTCAACCCTTAAACCTACCCCAGCCACACCGCCTTCATTGATTACAAGTCCTGAATTTGTAAATAAACCAATTCTAGTATCTTCATTTCTAAATTCAATTGCACCTCCATCACCCGTGTTATTAAAATCCCAAATCATGAGATTAGTACCATACGGTGAATAAACTCTATGTTCAATTTTTCCCCAACCTTCCAAGCGCAAATAATCATAATCCGCATTTAAACCGGAATTTGTATTTCCTATATGAAGCTTAGATAATGGAGATGATTGATCAAAGCCAACATTTCCACCGTCAGACTCCACAAAAAAAGCATGTGTATTATTATTGCTTTCCACGCGGAAATTAACAAAATCATCACCATTGTCATTAATAATTAATCCTCCATGAGTAAACCTAGCCAATTGCACGGCTTCATTCATAACAATTAAAGCCCCGCCATCACCGCTAGAATTAACATCCCAATAAGTAGCATTTTCACCAGCATTAAAATATATTTCACTTTGGATACCAGGACTATTACTAGCTTGGAATTTTAACAAACTGGCCTTGGACAATGAATTATCTTCAACAATTTGCAACTTAGAATCAGGGTTGGCCGTACCAATTCCCAATGAACCTTTGGAATTGAGTACAAAAGGAGTGGTATCACCAACTTCATCAGTTATATATAAAGAATCACCTGTTCCTGTGTTTTGTAAGCGAAAAGCTTTACCCGTAGAAGAGTGAAGTATGCTAAGACTATCTCCTGTGCCTTGATTTGATAAATAAATCAAATGACCTACACCGCTAGGTTTGTTAATATTTATCCCATACCTTCCTAAGGTATCATCAATATATATACCATTACCACCAGTTTTATTTTCAATGCGAATACCAGTTCCTTCATCGCCGGAATTTTGAACTTTTATACCATTTCCTGTGCTAGCATTAAGCAATACAAGACCATCATTAGCAGTATTATTATCCAACTGAATACCAATACCAGCATTTTGCCTCATATACATACCTACACCCGTACCTGATTGCGATAATACAATGCCAGTACCAGAACCCGAATTACTTAAAGAAATTCCTTGACTCGATCCGGAATAATCTATTTGCAAAGCTGTCCCATTACCCGCACCCGTAAGATACACCGGGCCCGAATCAACAGTTATTTGTCTACCGGCACCCGAACCTCCTCCATCATAAGCTTTATCCAACGTAATTAAATCTTGTGAAGCTAAAGCTTTCCAACCCGTGCCATTCCAGAAAAACGGAGTAGAAGAAGCCGTATTATAAATCATGGCGCCCGCTCGCAATCCACTAGCCGGATTCAAAGCATATTGACCCAACATAAACTGCGCGCTTAAACGAGCATCACCCAATACATCCAACTTATATGCAGGATTGGACGTTCCAAGACCAACTTTACCGGAATTTTCTTGCAAAATAACATAATCATCATCACCATTAACTCTTAGATGAATATTATCTTGAGGTGCATTATATATTTCAAATGCGCTTATTGCTTCATCAACTGAAAAATATGAACTGCCATGCACATTTAATCTATACAACGTGCTTGGAGAATTTGTACCAATGCCTACCGATCCATTAGTCAAAATCCTCATAGCTTCATTGCCTCCATTTCGAGCAATGGTCAAAGCCCCATTATTCGCTTGAGCCAAATCCCAAGTAGAAGTCCCAATATGTGTAACTCCAGCCCATAAATCCGACCAACGATTAGTGGTACTGCCCAAGGAATAAAGATTGGTGGTTGCAGGTAATAAGCTAGTAACAGCTCTACCTGTAAACGCAATAGTATCAGAAGTAGCGTCTCCCAAAACCGTATTACCCCCCACATTCAAGCTAACGCCTGCTAATAAATCCAAACTATCTGAATCCAATGTCATTCTGCTGACTGGAGCATTGTATCCTCCACCGACTTGGAATCTAACAAGTGAAGACGCGCCCACTGCACCAATTACTAAACTTTTATCCGTGGCCAAAACTCCATTATTCGCCCAAGAAGGAACCCAAAAGTTCGCTCCATATTTACCAAAATAAACATTATTAGTATAATCCGCCCCGCTACCCTTAAGCTCCAAAACAGCTCCAGCGTAATTATGAACATCATTGGTATTAACAGCTCTAAAGCCAGTTAAAGTGCTAGCGCTGTTATTGGTTACGCTAATTTGATATACAGCCGAATCGGTTGGCGACAACGCATTAGAATTTTTTTGCCAATGATTTGAATTAGCATCCGCCAAAGCCACCCAACCCGTAGTTGTTTCATCTCCAGTTTTTTTAATAAATAAACTACCATTAACAGAATCAATAGCTAAATCGCCTCTAGTTCCGGTAACAGCGCCTTGTGGATCAGAATTCACAATAAATTGACGATAACTACCAGCATTATTTTGATATGTGGCAATAGCTGTAGTCGAGGCTTCACTCGAATTAACATGTAACCTTGTACCCGGGCTAATCGTGCCAATACCCACTCTACCAGATTTAGCCGAGATATGAACACGAGGTATTCCGCTTGTATCCAAATTTAAATCATAGCCACTTTGAGCATCGATAGCTAAAAAATTATAACCATTAAAACCTGTTCTAATCACACCTCTTAACGCTCCATTTTCACGTAAATTTAATCCGCCTTCACCTCCATCTGCTCTATCATAATCAATTGTCAAATATGCATTTTCACCATTTTCCGAAGAAACTCTAATCTCCGAAGTTCTATCAGCGCCATGGGCGTGCAATAAAGCTAAAGGAGTGCTTGTGCCAATACCCAAATAACCATCAACACTCAATCTCATACTTTCCAAATTATTAGTTTTAAAAACCAAAGGTTGCCCATCTGTCGTACCCAAAAAATGCATAGCCGGATCGATACCAGTATTACCTGTTACATTCCAAGCAGTATGGTATAGATCGTTATAAGTTATAAGCTTATTCCATCTTGTGCCATCCCAAAGATGAGCCGTGGAATCTATTGATCTAAAAAGCATGGCTCCCGGTTCAACACCTGCATGGGGCAACAAATTACTTCTTCCCATTACCAATTGACTCGTAGCGCGAATAATTCCATTCACATCCAATCTATATTGAGGTTCATCTGAATTAATACCCACATTGCCCTCTGAATCAATTATCATTCTTGATGCCCAAGAACTATTCCAACTATTCCAATAATCAAAATTGATATTATTATCCTCATCAATACCAAATCTAGCTATATTACCACCATCTCTTTGAAAAGTTGTATAAGCAGAACCCTGAATACCCGGATTATGGCCATCAGTGGCTCGCAAAATAAGATTAGCGCTTCTTCCATTTGGAGGTAAAATACCGTTAAACTGACCTATTAACACATTACTTTTCACAGAAAGCATTTCTTCAGGATCATCTACTCCGATTCCAACATTACCATTAGTCAAAATCCTCATAGCTTCATTGCCTCCATTTTGAGCAATGGTAAAAGCTCCATTATCCGCTTGAGCCAAATCCCAAGTAGAGGTGCCGATATGCGTAACTCCAGCCCACAAATCCGACCAACGATTAGTAGTGTTACCCAAGGAATAAGCATTATTAGTACTCGGAATAATTGTTCCGGTTGAAGTCCCTCCCGCAAACTCAATCCAATTGGTGGTAATATTGCCAACATCGGTCACAGCTTGTAAATCACCAGTTCCTGATAAAGCCATCCAACCCGTATTTCCTACATCCGTGGTTTTTACATATAATTGTTCATCAACACCCACGCCATCCGTTCTAAAAAACAAACTTCCACTATATGCTGTAACATTGCCTTCAGGTGTGCTGGTTCCAACATGCATATAAATTTGGCTACTTAATTTCGGTCCCGGTACAATCAAGCCTAACGAGGGCACATTATAACTGGAAGTCATTATGCCTAAAGCGCCATAAGTCGGCGCACCTGTAATATTTAAAAGCATTTGATCTTTTGCAATATAAAAACTTGAATTTCTTGTACCTGCAGTTTGATAACCAAACTCAAGCGCCTCCATGGTATTATCCGCATACATGTATGCACCGGTACCATTTTCAGGATCTGCAGTATTATCCGTAAAATATAAACGACCTCCATAATCACCAAAATTCTCCATGGTTTGAAAAGCAATACCACCACCGTTAGAGGCGTTGGTCAAAGCCAAACTCGTCTCCCATTGATCTGTTCCAGGATTCACAATTTCTACAGGCGAGGATCCATCAAGTGTAAAAATTTGTCTTCCCGCACCCGCTCCGCCAAAATTATAAGCATCGTCCAAAGTTCCGCCTCCTGCGCCCGTACCCGTGGCAAAAGCAATCCATTGCGCGCCATCCCAAAAATAGGGAGATGAATCAGTGGTATTATAAACCATGGCGCCTGGGCGATAACCACTAACCGGCAAAACCGCATATTGACCCAATAAAAATTGTTCAGCAACCACAATATTTGTACCCGTGGCATTAACAAACAAAGCATCTCCGAAAACATTTAAATTTCCGGTAATGCCCAAATCCGCAGTACTGGTTCCGCCTGCAAACTGAATCCAATTGGTAGTTATATTACCGAGATCCGTAACTTGTTGAAAATCCAAAGCCGAAGAAGAGGCGCCAACTCCAATCAAAGTACCGTCCCAATAAAGATCGCCATTAACATTATAAAGCAAACCCGTTGTATCACCCGGAGCCGAAGTGGTGGCCATACGAATACTGCCATCATTTTCAACCACAAAAGCATTTTCTTTACTCGAGTTGCCCATACGAATCAATTCTCCGGAACCCAATTGTTTGCCCCAGAGCAAAGGATCAGAAGAAAAATATTGGCACAATGTAGCGCTTTCAAATGGGCATTTAGGAGTTACACAAACACAAGTATAATTTGATCCTCCATCCGTACAAGTACCACCAGCATCAACAACACAACTCCATGTACCCGTTAAATTTCCTTCGCCTATACAAGCACCCGAACGATAAGCTTCACAACCATTACCAACAGTTACTCCGGTCGCATCACAATCATAATAATTAGCATTACATCTAACATCCGCAGAATTACAAGTATTTCCGTAATGATTATTACCTCCCGTGGGATATGCGGTTACATTTTTTTGCGTTTCGCACTTGGAGTCACCCGTACAATCCAAGTGTGTAGACAAACAATCTCCACAAGTATAAGCGCTCGCGCCTTCTGATGCCCAATGCCCAGCTAAACAAGTGGTTAAACGGTTGTTGCCTCCGCCATAACAAGAAGCATCACGGTTACACCAAGCCGCGCCATTATTGTCACAAAAAGGCGTGCCAGCATCTGAAGTTGCAAAACAATTGATAACATATCCTCCTCCAACCAATGAAGCATATAAAGTAGCCGAATCAATCGAAACTGCCGGAGCCGAGATTGATGCCGTATTATAACATTGAGCAATTCCCGAGGTATCACCGCACATATTATTCGGCGCGCAATTTTGACCCGGAAAATTAGCCTGATCACTTTGCGGACAAGAAGCCGGATTAGCAACCCAATTTGCCGCAGCGTTTACTTTCGCTGGCATTAAAGTTACAGCGACAATCAAGATAAAAACAAACCCGAGCGCTAGCGCTTGAACTTGTTTAATCTTGATTTGTAATTTAGAGGAGTTCATATGTTTATTTTTGATTTTTAATTTGTTTTTTTTTAACTCGTAATAATTATCTGCAACAACTTATTTTTCTTGTTACCTGACAGTTATTTAACCATCCCATACCTCCACCATCCGGATCATATGCCCAAAAAGCGCCTAAATTGGTATTTAAATTAGAAGTATATCCCGCGCAATCATTGGAGTTAGCCGTATATCCAGGAGGACCTTCGGCTATCCAACCATAGGTATTAGCCACAAACAAAGCCGAAACATCAGTCAACGCAACAGTGGCAATAATTTCATCCGTACGGCAAAAATGACTACCCGGATATTCATTAGCGCAAATACTGTTAGCTGCCTGATAACCGATCTTACCTCCATAATTAAAAGCTCCATCATATGAACCAGTTGTCAAGCCCACAAACACAGATGAACTAGCCGACCCAAAAGATAGCATGGCATCAATAGCCTTTAACGCCGCTTGAACCGTGGTGGCATTAAAGTTAGCAAATTCATCAAATGTACCAATCAAATATGCGCCACTGGTTAATCCGTCTATTCCCGTAGCATTCAATTTAATACCATTAATTGACAAATCGCCCGTCACTTCCAAAGAAGCGGTAGATGTTCCGCCAGCAAATATAATCGAATTTGTGGTTGTGGATCCACGATCAGTCACGCTTTGCAAAGTATCCATTTCTGTCAACGTACCCGTGGCAAAAGCAATCCATTGCGTACCATCCCAAAAATAAGGAGACGAATCAGTGGTATTGTAAACCATAGCACCCGGACGATAACCGCTAACCGGCAAAACCGCATATTGACCCAATAAAAATTGTTCAGCTACCACAATATTTGTACCCGTGGCATTAATAAACAAAGCGTCTCCAAAAACATTTAAATTTCCAGTAATACCCAAATCCGCGGTACTAGTTCCTCCCGCAAACTCAATCCAATTGGTGGTAATGTTGCCAACATCGGTCACAGCTTGTAAATCACCAGCTCCTGCATTCGTACCCGTAGCAAAAGCAATCCACTGTGTGCCGTCCCAAAAATAAGGAGACGAATCAGTATTATTGTAAATCATGGATCCAGCTTGAGTACCCGTAGCAGGATTAACCGCATATTGTCCAAGCATAAATTGATCGCTGACACGAACGTCACCTGCTACATCCAAACGATACATGGGGGAAGAAGTTGACAAACCCACAAAAGCATTTTCGTCAACCCGTATAGCATCTTGATGATTATTTACATTTACCTGAAAAGTTTGCCGACTTAAACTCATCAAAGACTGATTACTAGAATAATACACAGCAAAACCTTCTTCCGGATTAAAGTTAAATATCAAGTCACCACCAAAAGCATTAAAAACATCAGTCGTGCTAATTTCGAAATGATCATACTCATCATTGATATTGTCAAAAATTTTCATATATCCACCCAACGAACTGTTGATAGTCACTAACGGTTCATCTGGGGTGGAGTCAATCCGCATAACCTCATTACCAGCCACATCAAATCTAATAATATCTTCATCTGGAAATTTTTCAACTTGAATTCCTGTATCAAAATCAGCATCCCACAAAGCGTTAGCTACAGTTCCTCCTGACATGGGAATCCACTGCGTACCATTCCAGAAAAATGGAGTAGAAGAAGCCGTATTATAAACCATGGATCCAGCTTGAGTGCCCGTAGCAGGATTAACCGCATATTGCCCAAGCATAAATTGAGCGGATACACGAGCATCTCCTACAACATCAAGACGATAAACTGGAGTTTCTGTACTTATACCTATATTTCCATTTCCCATAATACGCATTCTAACTAAAGTGTCATTGGTAAAATCAAAATAATTATCGCCTTCCGTAATAAAACCCGAACCATATGGACTGCTATAAATTTTGCCATACTGCGTACCATTATTCATAAAAGAGATATAGGCCGCATTCGATCCATTGTCATAATCAGAATTGATAATGATGCCCGCGTCTTCTCCATAACCATTTCCATCATCCGAATCAAGTGTCAACACCGCACCCCCATTTGATCCGCCCTGAACATGCAATAAAGTTAAAGGAGTGCTTGTGCCAATACCCAAATAACCATCACTACTCAATCTCATGCGTTCCGAATTACTAGTTTTAAAAATCAAAGGTTGTGCATCTAACGTACCCAAATAATCAATAGAAGGATCCGTTCCAGCATTTCCTGCTAATGACCAAAGCCTGCTTAAATTTTTAAGACTAGCAAATCTTTGCCAACTAGTTCCATCCCAATAATAAGGTGAGCTATCAAATCCTTGCCACAACATGGCTCCAGCTTGAGCACCCGTAACAGGCAAAAGCATGCTACTACCCATAATTAATTGTCCTCTAGAACGAGTAATACCATTCACATCTAATTGGTACATCGGCGAAGAAGAATTTATACCAATATTCCCAGAAGTAGCTATTATAAAATGATCAGTTAAACCATTGTTAATACTAAAATTTTGATCCACATCTTGACCCAACCACCAGTTCCAATCACCAACTGACAGCCATTCCGTATAAATCTCACCCCAACGTTTATCCAAAGATCCAAGATTTTGAGTAATATCATCAGAAGGTAAAATATCTCCTGTAGTTGTTCCTCCCGCAAACTCAATCCAATTGGTAGTGATATTGCCGTTATCCGTAACCAACTGCAAATCCATGGCATATAAAGTAGAAGATACGGTGGTAATAGCCGTATCCAAATCAAATAATGCCGCTTGTACTGTAGTGGCATTAGAATTAACGAATTCATCAAAAACACCAATTAAATATGCGCCCGATGTTTGATTATTTGTGCCCACCGAATCCAATCTAATGGCTCCAATAGCCAAATATTGAGTCAGATTTAGTGATGTGCCGGTAGCCACAGTAAATGCAACTTGTTGCAAAGTGGAAGTGCCGTTAATAAATAAACCGGCTCCCGTAAAAGTGCCGGAGGCAATATTAAAATTTAAATTATTATCCAAAGCCAATAATTGATTAGCTGTAGCGGTTGATGTGGCTTCAAATCCATTTAATCTATAAGCATTTAAAGAATATGGGTGAGATGAAAGTTGTACCCTTGGTGATGCTTCGGCATCAGCTCCTATTTTAACTCCCACATACATGATTTCACTAAAATCCAAATAAGAAGGAAAAGGTGAGCATGAACCCAATTTAAGGAAAAAATAACCTTTGGAATCAGGAGTAATCATAGAGCAAGCGCCCGAAACCTGATCATATACTTCTTTCCAAACCAAAGGCCCAGCTTGCGCTGGAGCATCTCCAGGTGATCCGTTGGTTGGATGCAGATAAAAAGAGAGTTGGATAGCTGTAGTTGAAGTAACAGGCAGTCCTCCCGGAGTCAACAGTCTGCTTTGATAATTGATAGTTTGAGGGATAACAGCTTGAGCATCCTGAATATCAAAAAAAGACATGAATGCAAAAAACGCTATCATGACTCCAGCCAAAGCAATGCGCGCACGAATGCACGACTTAATAGAAAGAAACATATTGATTTTTATTTTTATACCCAAAACAGCTAATTTGACCTATTTCAGGCACATTTAAATTATATCGATAAAAACACAAATATTATAAAACCGCTAATCATAGCGATTTTATTAGCTTATCTTCCATGAAGATAAGCTGTGGATAATAATCATTTTCTAAACTCCAAAACTTTCATTCTATTAATCACAATACTCAATAATAAAAACCGCTAATTATAGCGATTTTTTATATTTTATATAATTGATTGTATTATTATTAAACCCTTTAAGAATTATTTAATCGCTTTCCAAATACCATCTTCAATGGTTAAAAAATATGTAATCATTTCTTGAGATCTTTGTAAGTCCACCTGTATTGCCTTGGGCAATAGCAAAGAGTATTTATCCAAAACCACCTCTTCTCTTTTATTAATATTTTTGACAGTTATCTGCTGATTAGACAAATCCGACCTATCAAAATTTTGTATAAATCCTTTAATAAAATCCTCTTCCTTCAAATTATTTATTAATTTTTCCGGTAATTGTTGATAAATTCTATCAATTTGACCGCTTGCTTCAAAATCCACAACACTAATTAACGCATTTATCATATCCGGACTCAAATAAATATCCATTGCTCCTTGTTCATCTAAGCTAATTTTTTTATTAACCGCTTTTTTAAATTGCGGATGTGTAATAACAATTCCCTCATCTTCAGGAATTTGGCTAAAAACATACGCTCCTCCATCTTGAATCCGAATATTTACATCACCTGCTGATAAATCAGCTCCAATCAACGCCAAATTCGTAACCGGATCAACTACCAAACCTCTTACATCAATTAATTTTGCTGGAATCTTGGTTACCTGTTCATCTTGAGTATTATTAAAATTTAAATTATTAATCGCATTATCTCGATGCATCAAACTCGTTTGATAAGCCAATTTCGCAAAAATACCCATTGCCAATAAAGATATTAAAACGATAATCAAAGTAACTTTTTTTTGTTTTTCTTCCAATTTTTTCTTATTCAATTTAGTTTTAACCATCAATCTTAAATTATTCAAAGCCAAAATAAGCACTAATAAAGTAAGAATAGCCGCCGGATAAAGAAAAAAATCATAATTTTTAACAACCGTCAATTTATTAATTACTTGCGAGCTAGACGGAGCATTAAACAATGCCAAATCCTGTTGTTGTCCATCTTCGGTTTCCACAATTATTTTATGCAAGCCAGGTGGAAGATCTTGAGGAATTGCCACTTCCCAATTACCCTGTGCATCACTTTCCAAATTCATTATGGCTTTTGGTTGATTGCTTTGTATTTCCATATTTTCTATATTAGTAAATATATAGCTTAAGTTTGGTATTAGGTTCAGCAAAACCTTTAACTTTAATAAGATCAGCCTGTTTTTCAATCGTCTTTATTTTTAAACTTTGAACAAATGAACCAATCGCATCCTCTGCCGACTCAACAAATTCTTTTATAATTCTAGTAACAACAGTCGGTTGTTCTATTTGATTCGCTCCAGCGGTTATATCATCTGATTCAGTTGTTGGAGGTAAACAAATTGAAGGATCAACAATGGTTTTTACCCCAGCAAACATGGGTGCCATTTTTACTTCATATCCATATACTTCTTGACCGTTAGAAACAATAACTGGTCTAAAACGATACAAAAGCCCAATGGTTAAACCATCTATCTGTACCGAATGATAAGTACTGTTATTATTATACTGTTGAGTTGAATTAGCATATCCATAATTAGGAGCCTGACCAATATCCGTATGATCAAATTCATCATACACAACTCTGGATGTAGCAGGCACATTACTTAACCACGAAATCAAAACCGAATCTTCATCAATTTGAATCGCAGATATTGAACTCATACTGACTGTAAGCAATGGATACAAACCCGGAGAACCACCGCTCCCTTGAGTCGCCACAGTTGGGCAATTAGCGATACACATTGAGCCATTCCAAGTAGTGTTAGTCCCACAAGAAGATGGTCCCGCTATGCCCTCATATTGACAAGTCGCGCTACATCCGTCTCCATTCACTGTATTACCGTCATCACATTGTTCGCTCAACTCTTTTATATTGTTTCCACAAATTTCAGTGGATAAGCAATTAGCACTACATCCGTCTCCATCAATATTATTTCCATCATCACAAACCTCATTACCTTCAACAATTCCATTACCGCAAACCTGACCCATACCACCTCCAACCGACATGGCATAAACATCACGTTCCATTATATTGTTACTGATATCTTTGGCATAAATAAGAACCGGAACACTTTCTCCAGCTACAAATGGAGTTGCAGGAGTGATTGTTACCGTATAATCATTTGGAGTTCCTGTTAAAGAAGTAAACGCTGTTGTCGACGAATAGGTTATTCTTGTACCATTTGTGGTAACACTACCCGCTCCACCAGCAACATTTTTATAATAAATACCATTTACATAAACAACCAAAGAAGCCAAATCAACTCCGGTTCCATCATCTTTCACATGAAAAATAACAGAACCTGTTGGCGCTATTCCTTGATCATTTTCCGGATTACGCTGTTCAACATAAGGCGGATCCGTATCAGCAGTAGTAAATGTCCACGTATCAGTTACCATAATATTGCCGGCCAAATCAGCGCAATCATAAGCACTGACGGTCACCACTTCATTCTGACTAAAATTGCTCGCCGGATTTATGGTAAATCTATATCCATAGTCTATGGGCGTTACCGTAACATCAGCATGACCCTGCTGATATGTAGTTAATACAAACGACGGAGATGAAACATTAAATTTACAACTAGCAGAATCAACCCCAGTACCCGAAATAGAACCCGGATAAAACTTCTTATCATGTACATCGATCGTAATATTTGTAGATACACTATTATTGATACTGCCACGAACCGGAATTTCAGCCACCACACGAGGAGGCACGGTATCCGCTTCAGTGGTGAATGTCCAAGTTTTGGGATCCATGGTATTGGGTCCGTTAGTATCCCCTAATTGATCTTGATGAGATGAAGCCAAATCACGATAACCACTAACATTGACCGTATATAATGTATTGTAATTCCAGTTTCTTAAATCACCAACTATTCCCGATGGACTCGGAGGGTTTACTGTCACATTGCAAAGATTAGTTCCCCATATTCCAGAGCAAGCATAAGCATCCCATGGCGTATAATCTACTCCGTTAAATGTGAGAACACCAGGAGGCGTTGCTGTATTAACACCAGTTCCCACTCCAGAATTATCACCTTCGCCATTTTTACTATCACGAAGATCAAAAGTATAATTATCTTCTACAGCCACGTTAATACTAGCATTAGTCGGAAGTGGATTTAACGCATAGGGTTTTTTTGTATCAGCCCAAATATGCATTTGAAAATCTTCCGCGTCTTCTAACATATCACTACCATCAAGTGTAATATTACTTTCAGTCGTTTGTCCAATTGTACCAATATTTATATCCAATGTAGTTGGAGCACCTATACCATAATTAAAAGCAGTTGGCTCTAACATGGTCCAGCGCACTGTTCCAAAATTACCCGTGCCATTTGAATAACCAGTTGTCCTGTATCCGGTTGATTTTACTCTGCCTCCTGAAATTATTTGACCAGACCAACTCGGAAAATAAGTGCCCGTTGTTAAATTATCAGCCAAAACTTTTGTAGTAATATAATCTATCCAAATATTTGATGCATTAGTCTTAGTAGAACTAATTTGTATGGTGGTTGTAAAAGCCTGTCCAACATAAAAATAATTCAAATCCGCCGGCAATCCAGTTCCACCATCTCCAGTATTATCACCTCCCGTATAAGGAGAAGCTAATAATTGAAACCAATTGCTTCCACTTGGTGTCGCGGCATTTGCTGGCAAAACCATTACAGCCATGAAAATCATTAAAGACAAGCTTATTAATTTTTTCATATTTTTATAAATTATAAATCTCCTTCAACATCTAAGTTTTTTAACATTAAACTTAAATCCACAGAATTAACTACCGGATCCTGATTTAAATTAGATCTAATTCCACGCATGGTTAAATCTTCTTTATCCAGATCGTTAATAATAATTGATAAATCAACAGAGTTTACAACGTCGTCTCCCATCAATGCCGGAGTACTTGTACTTCCACTGACATCACCCGCTAACAATCTAACCGTTCCATATGGAGCTGAGTTATCGAGTTGCGTAAAATTTAATACCGTGGTTCCTAAACCCAAAGGAACATTACGAAGAATCTTTGTAAGATGTTGATGCGTTTTAATACCAATATCATAATTGCCAACCGGCAATAAACCTAAGCTTATTGTCGTCGCATAAGTTCCTTCAGCAGTTGTTGTTGCCAAATTTGGCATCGAATAAATTACAGCATGCGTTGCGGGATCTTTAACAGTCAAATAAAAAATTGCATCATCATTGGTGCTAGTTGCTCCTACGCGCATCTCTGGAACCGCCCATTGAATCGTAACCAACACTTCATCAATATCTTCTTCCCAAAAAGTTCCATGCCAATAAACGTAGTTCGTACTAGTTGAAATACCAACTCCAGGATGACCTATTTCCGCATTGAACTGATAATTTGTCGACGAAGCAACGAAATCAACCGCGCCCCCATGTTCTTGAGTTAAATCAAAATTTGTACTTGTTGAAGCAATTACAATTAAAGGCAAACCTATCATTAATAAAGCCAGCAAAAATATTTTTCTTTTAATAAACATCATTTTATCAATATTATACTAGATATTTATTTTACGAGCAAAACCAATATGCGGATAATATTCAAACAACAAAACAAAAACAATAAAACTTATTTAACCAATTTTTTTTGATTTATTATTAAATTATCTGTTTAATAAATAATTCACGAACAATTCAGAAAATAGGTTCAAAATAAGTTAGATTTTTTATTAAGCAAATCTTCATCAAGAGACTCTCTCATTGCATTCAACTCAACTTGCAATAATCAAAAAATTTTTCTTTTTTATAAAACAGATATTTATTTAATTTTATAAAATTAGCTTAACATATTCGTACCATCAATTAACCTTTCATAAATTTATTATCATTATTTTCCACACACATCATATCAAATCAAAATAACAACATGTCACAATAATCGTAATATTTATATTAAGAAAATCATACAACTATAGATAATTAAAAAAATAATAATCATATTTTTAAAATATTTTTTCTAAAAAATCATAAATCCATTTCTAAAAATATTTTTAATGTATTTAAGTAAAAATGGATAGTAATATGGATCTATTAAATTCATCTCAGCTTAAAAAATATAACTAAAATATAAAAAACAAAAAATTTTAATAGTAGCAGGTCATTAAATTATAGTAACATTTTTATTAAATAAATATTGCTATGCGTCGTAAAATATTATTTTTAGTTTAATATAGCTAAAAAATTAATCAATGAATACTAAAATAATATATTTTTATAAAAAATTTTAATATTTTTAAATTTATTTTCGAGAAAAAGAATTCTAATTTCTTTTTTAATTATTAAAATGTTTCACGTGAAACATTTTAAACATATAAAAAACCAATTTTTCATAAAATATTATTTAATATCAAAATACAATCTAACTCTAACTTTAAATTATAAACGTGATTGTTTCACGTGAAACAATGCACGAAACTAAAATAACTAGTTAAAAAATGTTTCACGTGAAACATTTTTTAAATATTTATATCTATAAAAACTATTTATAATTATAAAAATAAAATTATCAAACTATTTTAGTTAATATAAGTTAAATCATTTAGATACAATTAAAAAATAAATATTTTAATAAAATGATCTATATGTTACATATAAATTATTTCACGCAAAATAATCTGAAAAAAATAAAAACAAAAATTAAATTGTTTCACGTGAAACAATGCACGAAACTAAAATAACTAGTTAAAAAATGTTTCACGTGAAACATTTTTTAAATATTTATATCTATAAAAACTATTTATAATTATAAAAATAAAATTATCAAACTATTTTATTTAATATAAGTTAAATCATTTAGATACAATTAAGAAATAAATATTTTAATAAAATAATCTATATGTTACATATAAATTATTTCACGCAAAATAATCTGAAAAAAAATAAAAACAAAAATTAAATTGTTTCACGTGAAACAATCTAAATACATAAAAACTAATTTTTACAAATATTATTTAAATCATTAATACAAAATATACTTTAATTTAACTTTAAGTTATAAACACAAATGTTTCACGTGAAACAACCTAAAAAAATTAAAAAAATCAATACAAAACCTTAAATAATCAAATTATTATAATATAAAATATAAAATATTCTATTGTTTTTTGTAATTCATTAATTTTAATATTATTTAATAAAAATAATTGTTTCACGTGAAACAATTCGCAAATTAAAATACAAGCTAAAAAATGTTTCACGTGAAACATTTTTTAAATATTTATATCTATAAAAAACTATCTTTATAACTATTAAAATAAAATCATCAAACTACTTAATATAAATTAAATTATTTAGATATAATTAAAAAAATACTAAATATTTTAATAAAGCAATTACATATTATACATGATTGTTTCACGTGAAACATTTCAAACAAATAAAAATTAATCTTTATAAAGATTAATTAAATTATTAAATACAATGATATATTTTGATTTTAAATTATAAACATAATTGTTTCACGTGAAACAATTTACAAAATTAAAACACAGATTACAAAATGTTTCACGTGAAACAATTTCAAAAAACAAAAAACTCGCTTATACGAGTTTTTACTGGTGGACCGAGGGGGAGTCGAACCCCCGACCTCTGCAATGCGAATGCAGCGCTCTAGCCAACTGAGCTACCGGCCCATGGCGTTCCCGGGTGGAATCGAACCACCATCTAGGGCTTAGGAGTCCCTTGTTTTATCCATTAAACTACAGGAACCTATGCGTCGTAAAATATTATTTTATTAAATATTTAGCTTTAATTAGCAAAAAATAATATACTCTACAGCCCATCAATTGTCAAATATTTAATAAAATAATATTTTAAATAATTCAAAAACAATTTAAATAATTAAGCGATCTATCATAAATGTTATTAATTAGCATAAAACATTATCAATTTTATTATCAACGTCAATTTGTTTGACTTTTTTGCTAAGTTGCAATACCATATCGCAATCTATGGCAAACAAGCAATCCGCGCTCAAAGAATTGCGCAAAACTAAAAAACGCACTGCACATAATAGTCGTATCAAAACAAATATTAAACAACTATTTCGCCAGTGCATGGATCTTATTCAAGCCAATAACATAGAAGATGCTAAGCTTAAATTTAAAGATTTCCAACAAGCTATCGATAAAGCAGCCAAACGACATATCGTTTCACAAAATCGCGCTGCTCGTAAAAAATCTGCTTTAATGGCTATGTTAAATGGTAAAAGACCAGTAGAAACAAAATTAGCTTACACGAAAAAGAAAACATCTAACATCAAAGAAGATTCTACTACTATTACTGATACCACAACTGAAGCCAAAATCACCACTAATGAAACCGAAACAATAAAAAATGAGACATGAGTCTCATTTTTTATTTAAAACCTTGTTAATACCTTCCCAATAGATTTTTACAACATAACTTGCACCACTTCATCTCCAGAAGCCAAAGAGTTGCGTGATGAATATAATGCTCTAAGTAAAATCAATAATTTTTCATCCGGGTTTTTAATTTTAATACCTGATAATTTTTTCTGTACAAAAGGATGCGCCTTCTTCCCCAAACCATCCCGAACCATATGCCATGTTCTCATTTGCGGTAAAATCGTACTTAAAATCGATTGTGGATCAAAAGTATCTATATATTGTAACCAATCACTTTTTCCCGCCAATAAATAATCCGCTACAGCATATATATTATCAACCTTACTTTTACCTTTGCTTTTAAACAACCCTTCCTTTTTACTAATTCTAATTACCTGCAAAGCCGTATCAATAGCCCATAAATCATTCTGGTATCTTTGTATTAAAAAGGGGATTATATCTGTTTTAACATCATAGCTCTTACACAAATCCGCAACTATTTTATTCAATTCTTCATTTTTAGCAGGTTCATGTTTATATATAAACAATTCTTTTTCTTTAAACAATTTTAATAAATTTTCTTTCGGCATTTTCTCTTCATAATTCAAAACAATCGTAAAATCTCCATCTTTTCTAATATTATTACCTAATTTTTCTATTTGTTTAGAAGTAATTCTTTCAAATAATCCATCACAAACCAGCATCCGCTTCGAAGCAAACAGAGATTGATGCGTCAACGCAGAAGAAACACGATCAAATAAATCTTCCGAGGTAAGATATTCAATTGATTTTCCTTGTTGATCAAATTTAGTTTTATATGCCAAAATCAAATCTCGAAACTTTAATCGAGCCCTAAAAGTATCCGGTCCAGTGCAAATTATTAACATGCGACAAGCTTATCTCATGGTCATGAGATTGACAATTATAATAATCGCTTATTAAATCAATCACTCGATATCTATCAAGATATAATCAAAAAGACGCTTTCAGCGTCTTTTCAAATTTTTTAATTAATTTTAAATGTCGAAATTATTTGCTTAAATAATTCCGTCTCTTCCTCTTTATTCATCGGTACACAATCATCATCATTATCATAATTACCACAATTCACTTCCGGTATCGTAAAATTTAAATTAATAATCGAATCATCATTAAAATACATATAATTATACAAATGATATACCGTGCCCGCAGCCCCATCATTCTCTTCAGAATAACAAAATACATTCTCATCAATTTTCACCAACATATTTTGCGAGCCCCATTCAGACAAGGCCGGACAATATTCTTTCAATTTATCATTTTCTTTTACACTTACATCAAACAATCTTCTCGAAATTGCGCTAAAACCTTTATCAGGAACATTTTCAGGCGCAAATTTTATACTTATCAAAGTGTCTTTTTCTGTATTTTCAAATATTACTCCCTCGGCTGGATATTTAAATTCAAATCCATATTCATCATTATGATAAGTTTTCCAATCCGCCATATCGATTTTTTTATATTCTAACGGAGTTATCTCCATTTCTTCATGAATATTTTTTTCAACCTCTTCTGTCATTAGTGGTTCAATTTCATTATTATCAGTTATCAAACTAATATTCGCTTCTTGTTCATTGCAACCACCTCCTAAAATGACACAAACCATCAAGAATAAACTAAAATATAAAAATTTTTTCATAGTTAATTAATTATAACTTAAATCTCACTTACTAATGACATCAAAAAACTATCCTGTCAATAATCTGTACGCGTCCACCACATATGGCACTCTTTGGAGTATTCTTGGGTTAAGAATTGGATGGGTGAACGAAGATTTAAAGATTTGTGAGGCCTTTCGGTATTGAACCAG
>Ga0302245_1000675_pt1 | contig 26480 bp, 13 predicted proteins | sample AAG_UR_Thr_MG_FD_193512 | JGI IMG/M metagenome (GOLD analysis project Ga0302245, IMG submission 193512) | Enriched activated sludge microbial communities from anaerobic digester in WTTP, New Holstein, Wisconsin, United States - AAG_UR_Thr | ecosystem: Engineered > Bioreactor > Anaerobic >... | reverse complement strand
CCTTGATCCTACCCTGGTAAGAGTCATCTTCCTTGCGTCATGTCTTTTGAACGGCTTCGGACTCTTCCTCTACCTTGTGCTATGGGTATCGTCCCCGGTTTCAGAAGAGTAACGGCAATTTTGGCTCAGGGGCCGTTCTCGGGTATAGCAGGTTACCTGTTGCCGTAATTCTCATCCATCCAACGCAGGTATTCTCCGTTCCTGACGTTCTCCACCCACGGCGTGTTATCAATGTACCACTTCACGGTTTTTGCCAGCCCCTTTTTCAGGGTGTACCTTCGTTGCCATCCGAGCTCCCTGATTATCTTCCCGCAGTCCATGGAATAGCGCCTGTCGTGGCCAGGCCTGTCCTTTACGTGAATTATAAGTTCCCTGAGGTCCTTTTCGACGGCACCCGTTTCTTCCGCCACCAGCCGGCACAGCAGGTGTACCAGTCTTATGTTCTCATGCTCGATGCCGCCTCCGATGTTGTAAGATTCTCCTTCAATGCCCTTTTCAAGGATGAGCCAGATACCTCTGACGTGGTCTTCGACATATATCCAGTCCCTGACCTGTTTGCCGTCTCCGTAGATTGGCAGGGGCTTTCTTTCGAGCATGTTATTGATCATAAGGGGCACAAGTTTCTCCGGGAACTGGTACGGCCCGTAATTGTTGGAGGAATTTGATATCGTTACCGGCAGGCCATAAGTATGATAGTATGCCTTTGCCAGGAGGTCTGCAGATGCCTTGGATGCGGAATATGGGCTTCTTGGAGAGTAGGGCGAAGCCTCGGAAAATGATCCTTCCGAACCGAGGGTTCCGTATACTTCGTCTGTGCTCACCTGGTGGAACAGGTAGCCTCTGCCCGGTTTCCATGACTTTCTTGCAGCTTCAAGCAGTGAAAAGGTTCCGAATATGTTTGTACCGACGAAATCGGAAGGATTTATTATAGACCTGTCAACATGAGACTGGGCTGCAAAATTGATGATGGTATCAATTCCAAAATCTTTCATGATACCGTATATCCTTTCTGTGTCGCAGATATCGGCCTTTAAAAAGAAGTATCTTCCTTCATGTTTTTCAGGCACGTCCGGAAGGCTCATGGTATTTCCTGCATACGTGAGGGCGTCAACGTTGACAATTCTTCCGCTGAATTTTCTGTTGGAAAGAAGGTTCCTGATGAAATTGACTCCGATGAAGCCTGCCCCTCCGGTCACCATGATGTTGTGAAGCCGCCTTTTAATATTCAAGTTCATCTCCTTAAGCCGTAAATTATCCCCTGCCGTGATAATTATTCCCCTGTACGGTGCAGGATGCAAGGGCCTGTTTTGCAGAGGAATCCTTCTTTTTATAATTTCAAGGCTAGGCATGCGAGTATATTCTTAATAGTACGGATGATGACGCACGCTATAATTCTAATAGGAAAATTATTTTTTAGCAAGGGGGCATGAGTTTCGTCGTTCAACTTTTTATCTCCTCTGTTTTTGAGAGTTCATGGATATTCATTCATTAATCTTTCACGCCGCAAAAAAACAGGATATTACTTCATTATGCCGGATGCTTCATATTTGACAGAATCAGGATGAAAATTTAATATATTGGATGATGCGCTTATGAAAATTCAGAAGGATTTGAAATAGAACGGGGGGATCCTCATGTATGCCAGTTTTAACGGTAAAAGAATCTTTTTCGATGTTGTAAACGACGGCCTGAAAACAGGCATTGACGGAAAGAATAAAATCAAGCCTGTTGTCTTTGCACTGCAGGGCGGGCCTGGAATGGAGCATCCCGGCATGAAACCTTTAATGGCGCCTTTTTTCGACCTTGTACAGGTGGTTCTTTTCGACCAGCGCGGAAGCGGCTTATCTGACCCTGTTATCGAGCAGGAATGGTCATTGGAACTGCTTTCAAAGGATATGGAATGCCTGAGAAAACATCTCGGCTTTGAAAAGATAATACCTCTGGGAATATCATTCGGAGGCATGCTTGCCATGGATTACGCGATCAGGTTTCCCGGTTCAGTTTCCGGTCTGGTTCTCGCTGTCACGGCACCGAGCCGCAGGAGTTTCGAAGATGCTGCAAGGTTTGCCGAAGGCATCAAGGATCCATTGATAAGGGAAAACGCGTTCAAGATACTTAACGGCAGGATGGAAAATGACGAGGACCTGAAGAAGACCCTTGCCATCATGACGCCGCTATATTCCATGGAAAGGACTCCCGAAAAGACTTATGAGAGCATCAGGAATGCCAGGGTAAGTTCCCTGGTTCTGAATTACTTTATCAGCGGAAGAAGCGGGACATACGATCTAGAAAACAGGCTTTGCGAGATCAGTGTACCCACACTGATTATGGGAAGCAGCCAGGACTGGATATGCCCCATATCCCAATCCAGGATAATGAATGAAAAGATCCGAGGTTCCAGGCTGGTTGTTTTTGAAGAGAGCAAGCACGAGATATGTGAAGATGAAAAAGAGAAATTCGTATCCTCCATAAGGAAGTTTTTAAACGAAGAGCTCTCCATTTACTGACCTTATAAAATCAAATGATTTACGATACCCGTTCTTAAAGTGTCGTGCCCGAGGCCACCCATATGAATACGGGCACCTGTTAAGTGTTGAACATGGATGAGCCAACTCAACAAAAGGAAAAGAGAAAAATGTCAGAGAAAAAATACTGCCTCTTCAGGAATATGGAATTTTTCCACGATCTTGACGATTCTGAAATCGAGATCCTTTCAAGATATGTAACGGTCAAAAATATCCGGGCGGGAAGTATCCTTTACAGGGAGAATACACCCCACACGGATATAGATGTCATATGTGAGGGAGAGGTTGAATTATTCAGATTAAGTACCCTTGGAATTGAGAAAAGGCTTGCATACCTGACCAGTGGAGACATGCTGGGAGAAGGAGCCCTTGAAGATTCTTCCATACATTCCACGTCGGCAAGGGCGATGATTGAAACGAAAATTATCTCTGTGCATAAAGATTTCTTCAAGGATGTAAATTCAGCCGCTTTCAAAGTGGTCTGCAACATTGCAAGGATAATATCCCGCAGAATAAGCATAGTAAGCGGCAGGGGCACCGATACAAAGGTTCAATACGGATCCGGCCGTACCAGGCAGGAGAAGGATCTTCTCGGAGAGAGAAGCGTGCCCGAAGAAGCATACTACGGGATACAGACCCTGAGGGGACTTGAAAACTTTAACATCAGCGGCATAAGCCTCAATTTCTACCCGTTTCTTATAAGCTCTCTCGCGATGGTAAAGATGGCTTCTGCCATGGCAAACCGGGATCTGGATTTAATTGAAGAGCCACTCTGTAACGCCATTGTAAAGGCATGCGACGAGATTTCCAAAGGTAAATTTGACAGTCATTTTACCGTGGATATGATACAGGGGGGAGCCGGAACGACCACGAACATGAATGCAAATGAAGTTATTGCCAACAGGGCCCTCGAGATAATGGGACACAAGAGGGGCGAATACAAATACTGCCATCCAAACAATCATGTAAACCTTTCCCAGTCTACAAACGACGTATATCCAACGGCGGTGAAAATCGCTATCATAAACGGCAACGAGAAGCTGCTTGAAACCCTGAGGGCGCTCATATCTTCGTTCAGGAAAAAGGGCGCGGAGTTTGCCGATGTGATAAAAATAGGGAGAACCCAGCTTCAGGATGCCGTCCCAATGACTCTCGGCCAGTCGTTTGAGGCTTACGCGGTGACCCTCGGGGAAGAGATACTGAGGCTGAAAGAAAATGCAAGGCTTTTTCTCGAAGTCAACATGGGAGCGACAGCGATAGGCACGGGCATAAATTCCGATCCGGAATACGGGAAAAAAGTAATAGGCCACCTGGGAGAGATAACAGGTCTTGAGATTGTCAGTGCCAGCAACCTTATCGAGGCAACCCAGGATGCCGGGGCATTTGTCATGTATTCCTCCGCGCTGAAGAGAACGGCCTTAAAACTCGGGAAGATATGCGACGATCTCAGGCTTCTCTCCTCAGGACCAAGGGCGGGTTTCAACGAGATAAACCTGCCTCCCATGCAGCCAGGTTCTTCCATAATGCCCGGAAAGGTCAACCCTGTGATACCGGAAGTAGTCAACCAGATCGCTTTCAGAGTTATAGGGAACGACCTGACTGTAAGCCTTGCAGCAGGAGCCGGCCAGCTGGAACTTAACGTCATGCTTCCCGTATTGACCCAGAGCATATTCGAATCCATGGAGATGCTGAATAACGGGATGGTTACCCTGAAGACAAAATGCATAGACGGGATTACCGCAAACAGGGAACGATGCAGGGAGCTTGTGTATAACAGCATAGGTCTCATTACCGCCCTTAACCCGGTTCTCGGCTACGATGCAAGCAACAGACTTGCAAAGGAGGCCCTTGAGAAGAATAAGGGCGTATACGAACTTGTGCTTGAAAAAAAGCTCATGGGAAAAGAAGAACTTGACGAACTTCTCAAACCTGAAAACATGATCTCACCCAAAAGGTTGAAGGGGAAATAAAAATAATAATTTTATTCCTTCATTTACCCAAAAATCATTTTTCACAAATGAGAATCTGTGATAATTCCTGAGCCTTGCATTTAAGGTTGAGAATATCAATCATTCGGTTAACGTGTAATTCAAAATTGCAGTTTCAAAGAAACATATGCCATTATTACTTTATTTCAAAAAAGGAAACCCGGTTAATTGGAGTAATTTGTCCGTGTAAGGTGAGCTGTCCGGTTATAACCAGCCTTGTAACCTGGCAAGCAATCTGGCGTACTCAACAAAATTCCGCCATGAAATGTCAGGCGGAACTCCATGGTCGCAGGATGGTATGTAACCGCCGTCCTTCAGCAGTTGCGGGACAACCCTGTATACCTCGTTCTCCAGCGCTTTGCCTCCCTTTGCTATCAAGCGTTTGTCTATGCCGCCGTAAAGACCCATATTCTTCCCGTAGTGCTTTCTGATTTTTACTGGATCGTTGCCTGCGGCGATCTCTATGGGTATACAGCAGTTTATGCCGGATTCTATCCATAACGGTATCAATTCCTCAATGTAGCCGTCTGAGTCCAGCATTACAACTTTGCACCCGCTTTCCTTTAAAATGTCAGCCCAGGCGCTCCATACCGGCATAAGGTACTTTCTTACCATGGCAGGCGAAATCATGCTCTTCATCTTGTATGCCATATCCTCGTTGATAACTACCGAGTCATAGGAAATATATCCTTTTATCCTGCGAAGAAGAGAGAGCACAAAATTCTTCCAGAACTCAACCATCTCCATAACGAAGTCCTGGTCGGTTGCCATAAACATACAAAGGTTTTCAAATCCGCACCAGTCCCGCATTTGCCAGAAAGGTCCTGCGATCCCGAGACGCAGAACATAATCTCTGTCACGCAATTTCGAACTTAATTCCTTAAGATTACCGGACATCCTTGACGGATCGTTTGCATCATATCTTTTTTTCATATATCCCCAGTCTTTTATATTTTCGACAGGGAACTTGATGTACTTCCTCGTGACAAAGTCTTTTGCAGCCCGCAGATAGGTCACGTCAAAGTTATCCGAAATCTCCACGATTGTCCCCTTCACGTCCTGTACGATATAGTGCCGATCCTTATGTTCCAGGACTTTTTCCTCAAACCCCGGTATCATTGAGAAGGAAACCTTGAAATCCATCAGTTCAAACTGAGGTTTGTCAATCTTAATACCCAGCTCCTTATCAAGAATGTAATCATACCAGTAAACGTCCGGGGGAAGACCTTCCTGTCTCCATCTCCTAAGAGTTGATTCCCTGGGTCCGCCGGGTGAAAAAAACACCTTGTCCACGTCCTCAAATAAGAGACTTTTCACATATCTTTCCCTTTCATTCATTGTTTATTCCATTAAGAGCCATCCCGCAGTTTTATATAATTCCCGGATTCTCTCTCTGTTTGAAATCAGGCACAAAAATTAATATGTCCTGTTTTTTTTTGTTTCAAAAATTGCTTTTATCAAAGATATCTTCCATTTTGACTTTGAAAAACTGATTACATACTGCTCAACTTCTTTTTCAAATTCTACTCCGGTATATCTTCCGGGTCAAATAAAAATTATTACCTGATAATCATCCCTGTCCGGCTCGCTTATTGACATGAAACACATTTCATGGTAAAATTTCGAGATTAATTCAGATAGAGTGAAAATCTTTTTTTAAAAGTCAGATGGAGTATATCGGATAAATTCAGGAAGGGCAATGCAGAGTGCGAAACTGTCAAATGTATAACTGAATCATTAAACTCAGGGAGGTAAAATGTACAGGAAATTCATCTCTTTTCTTTTTATAATCCTCGCGTCATTTTGTATTAAAGCAACGGCTGATACCACAAGGTTCCCTATTGCTTCCACTGCCACCGGAGAATTTTGTGCAGGGGGGGCATTTGACGGCACAAATTTCCTTGTCTCTATTCTCGGCGGAATCGGAGGGCAAAACCAGGTGACCGCACAGATTGTCTCACAAGACGGAACCCTTGTCGGAGGAAGGCTTTTCCTCGGCGGGACAACGGAAAACATTCTTATTCCCGTGGCATTTGACGGAACCAGCTACCTGGTCACATGGCAGGGAATGAGCAGCCCGGGGGATATCTATGGAAAGTTCATAGAAAAGAACGGCAATCTTGGGGAAATGTTTTTTATCTGTTCAAACGTGGATGAAATAGGACACATAGGATTCGGAGGAGGAACGTATCTTCTCGTATATACCAGGAGTTCAAAAGTCTATGGAAGAACGATATCGCCTGGAGGCGTAGTGGGAGATGAAATCTCCGTCAGCAGCGGTTTAGGCAAAGACAGGGGAGGATTTGGCAACCTGCCTTTCGATGGGACCAACTTTCTCGTGGTGTGGACGGAAGATACAAACGATTACGAAGTAAGAGGCAGATTTGTCAGCGCGGCTGGAATTCCAGGAACGGAATTCAGCGTAAACGCAAGCCTGTCACCAAGTGACGACCCCTGCGCAACCGCGTTTGACGGCACCAATTTCCTCGTGGTATGGCCTGACGAAGTGGGAGGGCATGGTTCCCAACAGTGGGCTTTTTTCGCACAGCTTATAAGCAAGGCAGGAGAAAAAGTAGGATCGGTTATTTCCGTAACGAATACTTCTTCAGCTGCGGAACTTATCGCTCCAGCTGCAGTATTTGACGGAACAAGGTATCTGTTAACGTGGAGCAAGTTACAGAATGCAGACACGGAATGGAAAATATATGGCAGGTTACTGAACACGCAGGGATTCCCGCTGGATTCGGAATTTATTATTGAAAACAGCTTGGGCAACCAGCTTGGAGGAGCAGTCGGATACGCCAATGGGCAGTATTTAATCGTAATAAACGACAACATCAGCGTATCAATCCAGGATGAAGAGTTCCAGTTTACGCCAGGAGATGTATTTGGAATATTCAAAACGTTTCTTCCCCGCATTGACGGTGACCTGAACAAAGACAATGAGGTAAACATATCAGACGTCATACTTACCCTGAGAAAGTCTATCGGGCTTGATCCCTGATAAAGAAGAAAATCGAAATAAGGACTGAAAGAAAATTATTGTTACTGAAGCCAGACGTTCTCTTTCATTCAATGTTGATTCAGGCATGTTGTAAGATTTTTACAGGTTCCACTTGTAAGCCAGTAAAATAAGTAAAAAGGAAATGATGCAAATTTTACACATTTGAGGCAATGGATTGGCCCATTGCCTCATTAATATTTCCATTTGAAAGCAGGTTCACTTTCTGGCTCTTTCTTTTCTATGGTAAAGCGGCTTTTTTAATAGCCATGTTATACAATCTACCCTGCAGATGAACAATTTCCTTTTTCAGTTGTACCGGATTAAGCGATCTGTATATGGATTTCAGGTTCAGTCCAGTTTTGGTGGACACTTTCAAGGTTAGGAGGGCTGAACGCGTGGTACGTGCGAAGGTAAGGGTTGTCAAAATGGACACCTTGTATTTATACAGGGTTTCACAAAACTGATCTTCTTTTAAACATGTATACAGTCGGCCAGGCATTGCGGGAAATGGGTGTACTGGGAAAAGACGTTAGAATAGTATACGGCATCCCGCTGAGCGTAAGGGCAAAAAGCAATAGCTGTCATTTAAGAACCTTGAATACCACGTACCCGTAATTGTCAGCCACAGAAATCTTTATGCCTTCCGCCGGAATCAAGCCTTTCGTATCTATGGTCAAAGAAGGCGTTTTTTCTATAACCTCGATTTTCCCACCTGTCATTTCCGCAGGAAGTTTTACGTTATCCTTATCGACGGACTTGTGGTAGTCCAGATAAACAACGGTATCATTCTCCTGCCTGTTCCAGTAAAAACATGTGGCGTTTCCCGCAAGCCGTGGATTGAAATACTGCCTGTACCCCACGCAATACAGTTCGGTGCCCTTAGGCATCACGCCTCCCATTTTAAGGTCGGCCACGAACGGGTAAATCTTCTGTGTAGTATACAGCATAAGGAAATTGCCTGCATTCCGTATTCTCACAGACGGTATACCCATACCGTGAAGTACGGAATATCCCATGGCAAAACCGACTTCTCTCACGGTTTTATCGCCGTCCTTCTTCCCGAGAAACTGGATGAACCTGTCGGGAGGATTTTCCGGACTGGTTATATTTCCCTTTTCCGGGTTGAACATGAGAGGGGAGGGCGGGCGGAAAGAATAGTCCTGTATGCCCCGGAAATCGTAATTGATATTATCCTGTGTGAAAGGCAGAGTTTTGGGAATATATAACTCAATGGTATCATATTTTTTACCCATATCGAGTCTTCGGGCGCAAAAATACAACATCTGTTCCAATCTGAACTCCTGCAGGGCAGTCATTTTGTGATAGACCGTATTTGCGCCATTGGGAAAGAACCTGTACAGCAGGTTGTATCTCAAAACAGCGTCAAGTTCTTCCGCAACAAAATTCCGCTCCTGTCCCGGATGGCTTATTATGTCGGCCAGCAATGCGCCCGCATTTATAACATCGTATTCCTCAACTATATCAAGCCAGTCACATTCGACGGCTTCGTCTTCCCCGAGCGGGATTTTCCCGTCAATAAGATACTCCTGTTTTCTTATGCGGCAGGAAGGATATACCTGAACACCGAGAGTTTTTTCCGTATAGTTGAGAGTCTTGTTGAACGGAATGTTTTTCAAAACCGAACCTGTTCTTTTGGCATATTCGAATTTCCAGATAACCCCGTTCGATTTGTTTCTTCCGAGAAGAAGAAGTTTATTTTCATCTACTATCCTTATAAGGTAAAACTTCCTGCCTTCCTCGTCCTCCCATTCGCTTCCGAGATATTCCGCCGTCAATCCGTGCCCGGCAGAAGTAACCTGTATACCTTCAGAAGCGCCGTGATTGGCTGCTATGTAAGTTCCGTTAATATGGCATGACGGAGCGTCATCCCCGGTATGGGCTATGACCTTCTCTCTATTGTACGCAAGTTCCTTGGCAGTCATAGGAGTTTCTGCATCAATCAGACTGGCAAAGAAAAAATTAACCTGTTTATTCCCCTGCCCCTGTACTATGCATATAAGAAGGTCTTCTTTTTCAGAAAAATGGCTTCGTATATAAACGGCAGAACCTTTTCTTAGAACATTCAACCTATTGCCGGTATGTGTGTTTGCAGGAAAAATATTATCCGCACATGTTAACGAAAAAAAAGAGAAAAGAAGAATAATCGTTTTCTTTAAATTCATTGATCTGACCTCCTCCATTTGACCTTCAAAAAGAACTTTTTTGACTCCAAATTTTGGCTTACTCTTCGTATTCTACTCCGATATATTTTCCGTGTCAAATAAAAGTCTGCTAAACATCCCTGGTTTTTCGTCGTCCACAGTCAAACCCTCAGTTTTTCCGCTTTTGCTGCCCTATTAACAGACTATTATCCCCTATGACAGGAACAGTTTTTTATAATATCTCACATTCAACATTTTCTATTCTCTTTAAAAGTTTTTATATCGGGTAAAATATTTGACAGGAGAGAAGGGAGGGGTTAATATTGCCGTAGATTCAAAATAATGCAATGGTTCTAAAAGCTTTTATATTATACTCTAATTATCAGTTGCGTAGTTTTTGATGGTAAGGTCCATTTTCTTTATCTGTTCAATCTCTATATTTGGATTCTAACCGCGCTTATTGGCAGCTTTATTTAGTGAATTCTCAAATGAATCTGAACGATTGAAGTATTATTGATTACACTTTCGAATAAAAGAAATAGAATTTGGGGAGACATAAATAAGATGAGAAAACCAATAAAGCAAATCGGAAAAACAGGACTTCGTAAAGTTTTTGTTTTATTAATTCTTATAGGTTGTGTATTTGCATCCGTTATTCTCGTTGCCGGGGGATATGAAAACTACCTTGACTTATACCCTCTTAATGATACATTGTCCGGATTGTTTACAATAACGCTATGTTTATTCGGAGTACTGTCCCTCATAAGTACCTGGGGTATTTATTTTAACAAGAAATGGGCCAAGAAAACATCGTTTATAGTATTTCTATTCTATTCAGCCGTAGCATTCCAGACTGTTCATAATGAAAGATTTCCATGGGTATCTTGTGAACCTCTTGTTTTCTTGACTGTTGCCGGCATTGTAGGGATGATACTTATTCTGATTCTGGATATCTCCCTGACACCCCGGAGAATCTTTAAATCGCTGGTATTCCTGACAGGCGGAATTCTCATTATCCACGCAATTTTCAACGGATTGTTCTCAATCAGGCTTCACAAAGTTCTGAATAGATTAGAGTCAGAAGGCGTTCCCCTGAAACCAAGCTTTTACTCACCTCAAGGCGATCATGTTTTCGACACTGAAAACGCGGCTCTCCTTTACAGAAGCGCCATCAGCTTGAACAATGCCTATGAAACTCGGCTGGATGAATTATTGAAAAGACTCGAGGATTTCTACCCATGTTACATAGACGGGATTCAAAAATGGATAAAGGAAAACAAAATTGAATTAACAAGGGAAATAAATTCTGAAGAGGGCAGGAACTATTATGATTTGATTAAAAAGGGTTCTCTAAAACCTCACTGCAGGTTTGCTATTGACTATTTTCCGCTTTACTATCCTTACGATGATTATCGTTTATTGGGAAAAACTAAAAAAATGTTCACATTTCTTTCCCTGCAAGCTCTTTTGGAAGCTGAAGAAGGTGATTTGAAACAGGCTTTTAATACGGTTGCAACTGGATTGAGAATTTCGCGTCATTTCGGCGAAGACCCGCTATTATTGATGCAAATATTAAGCTGGCAAAACAGGAGTATTTTGGTTCAGACGCTGCAGATTATTTCCGCAGGAAAGAGCATACCCGAAAAGGAGACTCTTGATATTATAAAACTTTTGGATTGGGACATGCAAAACGGCATTTTTATGGAAACAATGAAGATAAAAAAAATCCAAGAAGGGATAATGTATATGGACGTCATACGTACAAACCGTTTGACTCCGCCGGGTGTTCTACGTGGTTATTGTCATGGCTCTTATTACGGCTCTTATTACGAACTTGCGGATGGCATGGAAAGATTCAGTTCGTCAAGACAGTGGAAAAGGGCAATAATAAATTGTCTGTGGGCACCTTTATGGAAACGGGATTTGCTTTATTATTTTCGGCGGATGTCGCAAGTTGAGAAAGAATTTGCCATGCCATATTGGGAGGTGCTGAAATTGCAGAAAAACATATCCGCAAAGGAAGAAATTCACAGTTTTTGCTCTCTGTGCAATTATGTGTGGTTCTGGGACATTTCCGATTTTGTAAATAAGCTTCGTCCGAGCAGGATTGATGTATGCAGAACTGCCCTTGCAATTAAACTATTCAGGGCGAAACACGGAGCATATCCCGTTTCTTTAGAGGATATTGAAGGAGAAATCCTGTCTGACGTTCCTTTGGATTTATTCACGGGTAAGCCTCTTATCTATAAACAATCGGGCGAATGGTTTGTTTTGTACAGCATAGGTCCTAATCTTGCAGATGATTCAGGAGTCCCAGAATACAATACCAAGGGAGAGATAGGAAAGAATTATGATATTGCTTGGGATGAGAAAACACTTCTGGAAAAGATAAAAGATTTCAATATTGAAGTGCCGGAGAGAGTAATCGGAGGTATCATGTGAAAAAACATCTCATTTCATTGTAAAGGTTGTTTGGAGGAGAACAATCCGATCCTTGAAGAGCATAGGAAAACATCACTTAACCGCTATTGGTGCAGTTGCCCGGAAAATGTGCAATATCATCTTTACTATACTCAGGGATAACAGACCATATGAGGCAACACCACCAAAGAAAAACTTAAAAAGGGAGTAGCACAATGTTTCAAGACACCAATGATGAGAGCCGACAGGCATGGGAGACAAATGCTGATTACTGGGATAGAAAAATGGGAGATACCTCAAACACTTTTCATCGTGAAATTGTGCGCCCTCATACAGAGAAACTACTTGCAGTAGAGCCAGGTGACTTGGTGCTGGATGTTGCATGCGGGAACGGTAATTTTTCTCAGCGAATGGCTGAAAATGGAGCAAAGGTCATCGCCTTCGACTACAGCCAGCGATTAATTGAACATGCGAAACGTCGCAGGGCTGCTTATCTTAACAGAATCTCTTTTCATGTCTGCGATGCTACTCAATACGATGCGATTATCTCACTAAAACAAGATAGACTTTTTGATAAAGTGGTTGCCAATATGGCGGTAATGGATATTTCAAACATTGAGCCGTTATTCCACGCCATTTATGATTTGCTTTCCAACAAGGGAGTCTTTGTGTTTTCTTCGCATCATCCATGCTTTGTAAGACCAGCCGATAAATACAAGACGGCTTGCGTTCATAAAGGTGAAGCGATTATCGGACAACCGGTTTTACAGAATTACTACCACAGGTCTATCCAGGATATCCTGGCTTTAGCGTTCCGCTCAGGATTTGTCCTTAACGGCTTTTATGAAGAATTTTACGATAATCCCGAACTGCCGATTATCTTCATTGCACGCTTGAAAAAACTCATCTAGCCTCTTGACTTTTTATAGCTGATCTTTCAAATTTAATTTTGTTTATGTAAAAAATAAAGAAAACAAAACTTCTTTTTGCTCAATATTCAGATTTCAAAAGCAAAACGTTGCCGCATTGGAAAAACTCAGATTCACGTAAAGGAAAATCTGTATAGACGGCCACTCTCTTTAAAATGATTGTAAAGCCTAAACACTTAAAAGATTAAAGATAAAAACTTAAAATATGTTGGAATCTTTTACTGACTTACAAACATAAACCCTTAAAATAAATGAGATAAGTTTGGTACTGGCTGGTGCGAAATAATGCGCCGTGGCTGCAGTGTAGAGGGATTTGCAGGGTAAAACTTGACATTTTCTGGGTGGGAGTGTTAAATATGGGCGTGAATCTCAACCTTTTTCACATAGTGCGAGAGAGGGGATGATATTATTCTGAGGAGAACAAAATGAAACGAGTGTTATTCATGGCGATCTGTATTTCTCTTGTAATCGCCTCTTTTTGCATGGCAGAGAGTTCAGATACGAACGCTCGATTGATGAAAGCTGTAAAAGACGGAAATATTCAAGCCGTTAAGGACTCGCTGACTGCTGGTGCAGACGTAAATACCAAGGACCAGGATGGGTGGCCCGTTTTGATATGGGCCTCAGATAAAGGACATCTTGAAATCGTCAAACTTCTACTGGAGAAAGGCGCGCAGGTGGATGTGAAGACAACCGACACCGGCGGAACTCCCTTGTTTGTAGCCTCATTTCAAGGGCATACAGAAATCGTCAAACTACTGCTGGAGAAAGGCGCGCAGGTGGATGTGAAAAGAAACGACACCGGCGGAACTCCCTTGTATACAGCCTCATATAACGGGCATATTGAAATCGTCAAACTACTGCTGGGGAAAGGCGCGCAGATGGATGTGAAGACAACAGACGGCTTCACCCCCTTGTATGCAGCCTCATTTAAAGGGCATACAGAAATCGTTAAACTTCTGCTGGAGAGAGGTGCCCAGGTGGATGTGAAGACGACCGACACCGGCGGAACTCCCTTGTATACAGCCTCATATCAGGGGCATATTGAAATCGTCAAACTACTGCTGGAGAAAGGCGCGCAGGTGGATGTGAAAACAACAGACGGCTTCACCCCCTTGTATGCAGCCTCATTTCAAGGGCATATTGAAATCGTCAAACTGCTGCTGGAGAAAGGCGCGCAGGTGGATGTGAAGAATAAAGAGGGCGTCACCTCCTTGTGTGCGGCCTCATTTCAAGGACATCTTTCAATCGTTAAACTTCTGCTGGAGAGAGGTGCCCAGGTGGATGTGAAGACAACAGACGGCACAACCCCTTTGGGGATAGCCTCGCAGAACGGGCATATTAAAGTTGTTAAACTGCTGCTGCAAAAAGGTGCACAGGTGGATGTGAAGGCGACAGACGGCACAACCCCCTTGTTTAAAGCCTCGGCGCAAGGGCATATTGAAATCGTCAAACTTCTACTGAGGAAAGGCGCACAAGAGGATACGAAGATGACAGACAACGGCGCAACCCCCTTGTATATAGCCTCGATGGAAGGATATACAGAAATCGTCAAGTTGCTGCTGAAGAAAGGCGCGCAGGTGGATGTGAAGGTGACCTACGGCGTAGCTCCCTTGTGGATAGCCTCGCAGGAAGGGCATCGTGAAATCGTCAAGTTGCTGCTGGGAAAAGGCGCACAGGTGGATGTGAAGGATGCCAACGGCGCAACCCCCTTGTATATAGCCTCGCAGGAAGGGCATCGTGAAATCGTCAAGTTGTTGTTGGAGAAGGGCGCTGATGCAAATGCGAAGGATAAAGACGGGAAGACGCCTTTGGATAGAGCCTTATCAGAAGGACATACAGAAATCGTTAAGCTTTTAAGGGAAGCAAACGCAAAGTAAATATGAGGGGGCAGGCACCGTAATACCCGCACCCTCTTAATCTCACGTCGCTCTCAGGATATCCACTCTATTGCCTTCTCGTACATCCCTCAGGCTTATTCGTATGTCCAGTTGATAGCCTCGCTTATATTCTGACATTAAGGTGGTACCCTCAAGGCATACCATACCTGGGTTGAGGGGCATTTCATCTTGAACACCTGCATTACCTTATTATCGGCATTGCCTCCAGGCATGGGAAACCGCAGGAGTTCATACTGCTTGTCTTTATCTACGGACACACCTTCCATTGAGGCTGTAAGCCGCGTAAATCCTTCGTTTCAGGACGGTGCCTGCTTTTATATTTCATTTTACTCCATTTATAGTATTTTTTCGCAGGGTTGTCGGATATCTTTCAGAATATCGTGAATTGATGAAAATGCGGTTGAAATATAGCGAAGGTAAAATTTAATCCTTATTCGTTTCGAGAAAGTTCTTTATTTTTGATGCGGAGAGGTATTTTCAGGTGGTATATACGAGTAGCGAGGGATTTGCAGGGGGAAAACTTGACATTTTCAGGAGGGGGATGTTAAATATGAGTATCGACAGAAAAAGGCTGACGGTAATGATAACAAGTTATTCATGCAAAAAAGGATTCTCAAAAATGCCCTTTTCTCAAAGACAAAAAAGTATAAGTCAAACCATTTCAGAAATAGCGCGTCCATTTTTTAGAATAACCAATGTGCCTTATCCACATGCAACACAATATCCTGTAAATGACGGAAGAAGTAAATCCCCTAAAATTCACAAAGAACTTCAACAGAACTTAGGTCCAGATTTTCCCGAATTGATTTTTGACAAAGAAGTCAGTGACCTTTTTAAAATTGACTGCTGGGATGAAACAGAAAAAACTGCATATGAACTTTACTTAGGGCAGGGACAAGATGAACGGCATGAACGTTTAACCGAGAATGATGGAAAATGTCATATGCAGGCATCCTGCAGTATCAGAGGTGGCGGTTGTGCCCGAACCCCATGAGCTGCACGGGGAAGTCCCCAGGGCGGTTATCGTTCTCAACCGGAAGCAAAAGCAACACGCAGAAAAATTCTTGATTGCTGCTCTAAACACCTTGGAAAACAAGAAATCTCTCGCATCGTGGAGTTCGCAACGGAACTGCCAAAAACACCGACAGGCAAAGTATTGGAACGCCTGTTGAAGTCAGGCAGGAAGCCAGGAATGCCTTACGTTTAATGCACCGGAACAGGAGAACCTAAATGACAAAAGAGGAGAGAGTTTTGAGAATTTTGAAACGGGAGGAGGTAGACTACCTGCCGAGCATGATTACTTTTGCCGACCGTACACGGGACAGGGAGATTACAGAAGCCCTGGGGCTCAAGGATAAGACTTTAGACGAATACCTCGAAAACCACCTGAGCTTCGCTCCTCTTAAATCTGACTACCCCCTCTTTTTCAGGAACGACATAAGACTGATGCGCCAACTCGAAAAGGAAGGTTTTTGCACTGTTGACGAGGAGAACAAGATTGTTTACGACAGCTGGGGAATGGGAATCCGCATCGGTTCAGACGGTTTTTTTGTCTGTTTCAATCCTCTGGCTCAGAAAAACAGCAGGGCTTTCGTGGAAAAGTATATGCCACCGCGCATCCACGACGCCATGATGGCAGACACACTGGCAGAACGGATACGAAAATGGACTCCTCCCGACCCCGTACAGCCGGGCAATTACGACTGGATGCAGAGGGACCTGGAGAGTATGTCGGGTGAACATCTTGTCATACCCTGTGGTTCTTTCGGGATTTATGAACGTTCATACGGAATGATAAGCATCCCCGAACTTCTTGCCGGGATGGCTTCCACTCCCTCGTTGATTGAGGAACTGCTGGATAAGATTACCGACTACAAGGTGGCAGCTGCAAAACATGCGATCACACTGGATAACGTGAAGGTAGGCCACATGGGAGATGATCTCGGGACGCAGACTGGTCCTTTTTTCTCCCTGCCGATGTTCAGGAAGATGCTGAAACCGAGATTCGCAAGGTTGTGGGACGTATTTAAAAGCAACGGCAAATACGTTATCATGCATTCCTGCGGGAATGTAACAACATTCCTCCCTGACCTGATAGAGATAGGACTGGATGTGCTGGAACCGGTTCAGCCCGTGATGGATTTGAAGTACCTTAAAAAAACGTTTGGCAGGGACCTGGTTTTCTGGGGAGGCATAGACACACAGGAACTTCTTCCTTACGCAGCTCCGGAAGAAGTCAAACGCATGGCTTCCGAAACCATCCACACACTGGGAAAAGGTGGAGGATACATAATAGCGCCTGCGCAGGAAGTGATGAAAGACGTTCCGCTGAAAAACGTGGTAGCCCTTCTGGAAACCATCATAGAAGAAAGAAGCAAAGTTGTTCACATGTAAAGAAACAATCCGTAATTACAGCGCACCTTTCAAGGTACGACTGCTGTGTTTATCAACACCACCACCTTGCATCCTCCCTCCATTCCGCCACTGAAACTTAAGCGGACTATCGCACTAATACGTAGGCGGACTAAAGGAAGGATGTCCCTTATCGGATAAGCACTATCCAATGCAAACGGTTACCGTTTTCAGAATATACAGACATAACGACTTTCTTGTGTCTGTCGAATTTCTGATAAATTCTATTCTATGAATCTCGGTTGTCAGAATGCAGGGGGAATCCCGTTAGGAAGATCCGCTATAGAATTTGCAATACAAGGTGAAACTAATTATCATAGCGCACATCTCAATCATGAATTATTGTACATACCAAAAACCCCCCGTTGCCCCATTAATATTATATAAAGGTAAGTCAGTTCCCTGTTGACAGGATAAGGGGTAGAGAGTACAATTCATTGACTGATAAGAATTTTCAGAAAACAGCCGGAGTGGTGAAATGGCAGACGCGCCGGACTCAAAATCCGGTGAGGGCAACCTCATGAGGGTTCGACTCCCTCCTCCGGCACTATTCTATTTATAGAAGAACCCGAATGAGGCCAAAGGGTATGGGAAAAGCATTTTCCCATGTTTTCTTTTTGGGGGGAGGATATTAGGAAGGGGGAAGCTCTCCCTCCTAAAGAGCGAAGCGACTCATGATGGGTTCGACTCCCTCCTCCGGCACTATTCTATTTATAGAAGAACCCGAATGAGGCCAAAGGGTATGGGAAAAGTATTTTCCCATGTTTTCTTTTTGGGGGGAGGATATTAGGAAGGGGGAAGCTCTCCCTCCTAAAGAGCGGAGCGACTCATGATGGGTTCGACTCCCTCCTCCGGCATTTTTGAGGAGAAATTGAACAGAGTATCCCTGACGTTTATATCTCTTTGTTTCATCCTTCTTTGAACGACTGTGGATAAATCTGCAAATCGTGAATATCTTATCCGTTGTTAAAGTTATAAATCTGATTCCACTCTTTTCATCCATTCAATTTTTAATCTTCACAAGTTAATATACCTCATGTGGATTCTTAAAAAGACAATTCGACATACCTTGAAATAGATGGTAATATTCAAAATATGTTTTGTTTCGTATGATTCAGACCTTTTCATCACATAAAAAATAGCAAACAGGGTGTAGATCCCACGGGCATAACGCGTGGCAGTAAAACGCTATATTTCAGCAATGAAAACGGTTGAAAGCACATCCGCCTACGCCTTGAGGCTTTCAGAAAAGCCGACATAAACCTGCCCAACGGTTGACTATGGCGGACAAGTCTGCTAAAGCTTGTAACTGTATGGAATTACATTCTAACGAAACAGGCAAGAATATAAAACTCTTTGTTTTCATCTATTTATTACAGGAGTTCCCAATATGAAATCAATAAGACACGGGATAGCTTTTCTGATTTTCTTTGTTTTTATTGCGGAAGCGCAGCAAAAAGAATATATGGAGTTATTTAAAGGAGCAGACAATCTTATTAAAAGAGGTGATTATAATGGCGCTCGTGTTGAATACGAGAAACTGAGAAGCATGCCCGCTTACGGTAAAGAACTGGCCTTATTTAATATAGCAGAGAGCTACAGGTTGGAGAAAAATTATGACAGTGCTCATCAAACCTTCGAAGAAATAATGAAGATTGACAATATGGGTGTTTATTACCAATTATACGCATTATCAGAAGAAGCAAAAATATATTTGGAACAAGAGAACCATGATAAAGCAAGACAATTATATGACCGGATAATAAAAACTCATGGAGCCCTTCCATATCATATTTTCAGGGCGCAGGTAGATATCGGGGATAGCTACAAAAGAGAGATGAAGTATTCACAGGCAAAGGGAATATATGAGAATTTACTGAAAAAAGAGGAGACCTCTGTTTTCCCTAATGACGGTTACAGACTGGAATTGAAAGAAAGATTGGAAGAGATAGAAGGATTGAAGGATGGAATGAGAGGAGAGAGCGCACGGGAGCAAAGGAGCAAGTGGGTAAACAGCCCGAAGCAAGGCATATATGTATCATTGCAGGGCGATGACAGCAATCCCGGCACAAAAGAAAGACCCTTTGCGACAATCAAAAAAGCTCAAGAAGAGGTAATAAGGCTGAAAGAAAAAGGCATGCCAAAAGGGGGTGTAGTTGTATATTTGAGAGGAGGCAGATATTTCCTGGAAGATAACATTGTTTTCCAGGAAAAAGATTCCGGGATTGAGAATGCACCTGTTGTATATCGCAGTTATCCGGGAGAAGAGGCAAAAATAACAGGCGGCAGACAGATTACAAATTTCAAGCCTCTTTCTGACCCCGATATCATAAGAAGGCTGCCGGATGAAGCAAAAGACAGGATATGGGTGGCAGATCTAAAAGAGGCCGGCATTACAGAATACGGACAGCTTCTTAACAGAGGGATGGGACGTGCCCGTCCCGGCGCGCTGGAGCTGATATGTAACGGGACAATCATGAAGCTTGCCCGCTGGCCAAATGAAGGATGGGTAAGAGTGGCCGGCCTGACACAGGTAGATGGCAAAAGACGCAATACCGAGTACCAGATAGGTAAATTCATTTATTCCGGAGACAGGCCTAACCGTTGGACGGAAGAAAAGGACATGTGGGCAAAAGGATACCTCGGTGTATCTCAACCCTATTGCCTGACCCATATGAAAATAGGGGCTATAAATACAAACGAAAAGACAATAAGTCTACTGCCCAATACACTTCCAGGAGCTGCAACGTGGTGGGCGCCCGGTCCCGTTGCCAGGAATCATCCCTATTTTGTCTACAATATACTGAGTGAACTCGACGCGCCGGGAGAATTTTACCTTGACAGGGATACGGGCAAACTATACTTTTATCCTCCCGACGATATAAAAAAGAGCGAGGTGATAGCCACAACTCTCGATAAACCGGTGTTCAGTTTTGAAGATACATCAAATATCGTATTAATGAACCTGCTCATTGAAGGCACATGGCAACATGGTATCGTAATGAATAAAGGAAGAAACAACCTTGTAGCCGGCTGTACGATACGCAACACAGGGCAGTTTGCGGTGAGGATAGAAAGCGGATGGGAACATGGCGTAGTAGGATGCGATATGTATGATATGGGCGAAGGAGGTGTGGCTGTTGACGGTGGAGACAGGGAAAAACTCATACCTTCGCGGCACACCGTGGAGAATAACCATATTTACAGGTTCAACAGGTTCTGCGGCGGGTACAGGCAGGGCGTGCAGGTTAACGGCGTAGGCCAGACAGTATCCCACAATGTCATACACGACGCTCCTCACCAGCTGATTTACTTTAATGCCAACGACCATGTTATTGAATTCAATGAACTTTATGACGGTCCTTATGAAGGAGGAGAAATAGGGACGATGTACATTTACGGCGAACCATGGTACCTCATGAACAGGGGTACAGTTATAAGGAACAATTTTTTACATCATATAAACAGCCATTCTTCGCCTAACCTTACCCATGGCGTAACTACCGTGCACATAGATGCTATGAATGCGGGCCTTGTTTTGACAAAGAACATTTTTTACAAGACATCCAACGGGATATCAAACACCTATCCCGGCAACTACCTGACAGAGAACATATTTGTAGATGTTGAAAACAGGGGAATAGGACATGATGACAGGTCTGCTGTCTTTTATAAAAACTCAAATATAGAGGCGGGTCCAAATCTGTACGTTATGGCAAATCTCTCAGAGCTGCTCAGAAACGTGAACTACAAACAGCCTCCCTGGAGTTACAGGTATCCTCCGCTTGTCGGAATAATGGAAAAAGAACCTGAAGTGTGGGGAAAGATTCAGGGCAGTATTATAAGAAGAAATGTGAATATTGGACAGCCTTTGGTGATTTTCAGACGGGGAAGCAAGGGCACTACCTTGTTTGAAAACAACTGGGATGGCGAAGATCCAATGTTCAGGAATAAAGAAGAAATGGATTTTGAAATCAGACCGGGGTCTCCTGTATACGGGCGCATAGGTTACGAGCCGATAAAGATGAAAAACATTGGAGTATACAGGGACGAATTGAGAGCAAGCTGGCCGATAGACAAATACTACAGGCCGGATTCTGATGAAGCGGCAGATATGAAGTCACGCATGACGAATCTGAAAAGAATCAGTCCTCCCCTTTACTATGACATTCCAGCCAGGAAAGGAAATATTGAGATAGACGGTGATTTGAAAAAGGATGAATGGTTCGGACTTGATAAAGGCAAGGCCATGGTAATAGACAGATATTTTAACGGGGAGAATAAAGAAGGAGCAAAAACCTATGCATGGTTACAGCATGAAAGGGATTTTATTTATATTGCCCTTGCTAATGAATCGGATCCGTGGAATGAAAATATGCCATTGCGCAGGAAAGAGCATCTGCCTGTTTTCGAAATAGACATTGAAAGCCAGGCAGGTTCTCACAGCAGGGGCTGGTGGATGGAGGATATGCCGACAGGACCCATATATATCATATGGGGCAGCTTCGATGGGAAATGGGGGGTTCATAATAATTTCGGTATGCCTTTCAATGCAGTCAAAACGATCGAACAGGCTATTGAATATAAGCTGATGGTGCAGGATAAAGAAAATTTGTGCTGGACATCAGAGATGAAGATACCTCTTGGAAATATCGGCATCAATCCCATTGAGGCAAACATGTTGGCTTTCAACATAGGTGTTTCAAAGAGAGGCGGCTGGTTTGCATGGGTACCTACCGGAGGATCAACCTGGCGCATTGAAAATGCCGGTTTTATCAAGTTTAATGAATGAATTTAAAACTCTATAATTCTGTTGATTCAGGGTTACTTTTTCCCGCTCATCAGGTCCATTCAGTATTCATTGATTCTGTTCGCCCCGTTCAATCTTATCTGTACGATTGTGTTCCTCGAATGTCCATGTCACCCTGGCATTGTCCATTTTTCTCCTTTATGATACTCTTATTACATGGTATCAATTAACCAGGACAGAAATAAAAATTGCTATTTGAAAAATTTCTTCTTTTATGTCATAAGGTTTGATGATCAGGCAGAATATCCAGATATAAATTGCCACACTTGACTGCAAGGTATCTATTCTTCAATCCCAAAGATATCGCGGAAGAACTGTAAAAGGCGGAAAATGCGCAGGATGTTTGCGGCGTGCATACGTCACAATTTCAAAAACCAATGAGATTGGAGAAGAAGATAAAAGTTTGACAATCGTTGAGTAGCAAGCATTAATAACATTTAGCCGGAGTGGTGAAATGTCATGACGCGCCGGACTTGAAATCCGGTGAGGCCAAAGGGTATGGGAAAAGCATTTTCCCATGTTTTCTTTTTGGGGGGAGAATATTAGGAAGGGGGAAGCTCCCCCTCCTAAAGAGCGAAGCGACTCATGATGGATTCGACTCCCTCCTCGGACATTTTTTATATTATAGGAGAACCAAATGGATATAAAAACTGTATTATTTACCGCTATTTTTTGTGGAAGCCTTTTTATATCAAATAGTGCAGTGGGGCAGGGAGAAAATAGAAGCCTCCTTATAGGATGGGGACAAACTGATTTGACTCCCGAAAAACCTGTTCTGGTTAGCGGGCAGTTTCACGCGCGGGTTTCCGAAGGCGTAATGGACCCCATAACGGCTACGGCGCTTGTCCTTGAGTCTGTAAAAGACGGGTCACCAGTCAGCTCTGTCATTATGGTGAGCTGTGACCTTGGCTCGATTTCTGAATGTCTTAGAAAAGCTGTCAGGGAAAGGCTTGCAGTTTTATTGCCGGAAATTGACCCAATGTCGGTAATTATGAATGCAACTCACACGCATACCGCTCCTCACACGTCAGTGCGCCGAAGTTATTCCCGCGATCCAGAACCGGAATTGAATCCCTATGGCGTCGAACTTGACGTTATTCCTTCTGAGGAATACGTAACTTTTGCTTCCCGGAAAATTGCAGCTGCCATAGCAGATGCCTGGAAAAGCAGGAGCAAGGGAGCAATTGCGTATGGGATCGATTATGCAGTGGTGGGAAGAAACCGTTTAATAAGTTATTCGACAGGCAGAAGCGGTATGTACGCTCCAACAGACCATCCGAATTTCAGCCACGTAGAAGGATACGAAGACCATTCGCTCAATATTATGACTACGTACGATGAAGAGAGACGTCTTACAGGAATGGTTGTCAACCTTGCCTGCCCGTCGCAGGTAAGCGAGAGTCTGTACCAGCTAAGCGCCGACTATTGGCATGAGACACGGCAGGAATTGCGCCGTAGATTCGGAGATAAACTATTTGTTCTGACTCAAATAAGCGCCGCAGGCGACCAGTCGCCTCATGTTCTTGTGAATAAGCATGCTGAAACGAGAATGCAAAAACTTGCAAATATGACTCTGCGCCAGCAGATAGCCGGGCGCATATCGGACGCGGCTGAAAGGGTTGTTTTTTTGATTAAAGATAGTGTTGAATGGGCGCCCGACCTTGAACGCCGCTCGGAAATGCTTAAACTGCCTCGTCGCATGATACCAGAATCCAGTGTGGATTCATCAAGAAAAGCAGCTGAAAAATCAAAAGAAAAATATGAAGAACTTCTAAAAGACCTTGAAGCTCATCCCGAGAAGAAAAAAGAGAAAAGATGGTATACCGATATTTCAAAAGCGTACCGTATTGCAAGGCGCAATACTCTTGTCGAGGAAAGATTCAGTTTGCAGCAGATCGAACCAGAGGCAGAATTCGAGGTACATGCCGTCCGTCTTGGAGATATAGTTTTCGCCACTAATCCCTTTGAACTTTATCTTGATTACGGCATGCAGATTAAGTGCAGGAGCAAGGCCGTTCAGACTTTTATAGTTCAGCTTGCCGGTCCGGGTTCATATCTTCCGACTGAACGTTCAATAAAGGGAGGCGCGTACGGCGCCGTTCCGACAAGTACTCTGGTGGGACCTGAAGCTGGTCAGAAACTCGTCGAATGGACATTGAAAACCATTGACGATTTATACCGAATTTCAAATTAGAGAATGAATTATAAATCTTGCCAGGATAACTTGAATTCTGATTTGACATGATACACAATAACCTTAAAATATATATGAATACATTTTTATTGTGATATTTCAAAAATAAAAATGGAAAGTTTTAAATGAGAAGGGAATTACTAAAGGTTTTACTCACCATGAAGGAGGTAAAAAAAAAGAAGACAAAAATATACCAAATTTGACAGAATATTTTATGAAAAAGGAGGAATTTCATGCATGAAAAGCCTTTTTTTTACGGAAAATATCTAATTATTCTCTTTTTTACCCTCATTCTCTCGATTTCTCCGAATGTTAATTCAGAACCATCCAAAATCTCCATCAAGATAAACGATGTATCAGGACTCGATTCACCATGGCCGCTTATAGCAAGCATACCATTTGCCGAAGGGCAGATGAAGGATGCTTCGTCCATCAGGATCATGAGCGGCGGCAGGGAAGTTCCTTCCCAGGTTGATGTTGCGGCAACATGGCAGGACGGCAGCGTTCGCTGGGTGCTGGCTGGTTTCACTGCTTCTCCCGGGGGAAACTACAGGGTTGAGCACGGCTCAGGAGTAAAGAGAGGTGACTATCCCAACCCGCTGGTAGTGACGAAACAGGCAGACGGCGGTTTTACCGTGAACACGGGCGCCGCTGAGTACAGGTTTGACAGTGACAAAATACTTCCCGAAGACGGGTGGCTGATATCGGGAGGCAAGAAAGTGCAGATACTTAAAGGTTCGGGTGCGGGAGCCTATCTCATTGACAATACCGGACGAACGGCGAGAATTGCCGGGCAGGCGGCTGAAGTGAAAAGCGAGATACTTAAAGAAGGACCCGGGCGGTTTGCAGTCAAACGTTCAGGATGGTACGTTACGGATACAGGGGAAAAGATTGCAAGGGCTGATGCATGGTTTTACTTTGCCTCCGGGGTGCCATACGTAAAGATAACACACTCTGTTATTTTCACGGAAGATACAAACAAGGTCTGGTTCAGGGATTACGGTTTGGAGTTCAGGACGCCTGCCGGGCCGGTGGATGGATACTTCGCGCTGGGAGAACCGGGAAAGGATGAAGCTGTTAGGAAGATATCAGCAAACGACGGCGAGGCATACATGCTGCAGGGAGAATACCCTCATTTTGCAGAGCGTGAATACAAGGCTGTGATAGGAAAATCTGCCGGCGGTACGGATACGGTTGCTGAAGAGATAAAAACAGCCGGTGACTGGGGACACGGGGATTACGGCAGTTACGGGATAACCCTCGTGATGCCATGGCTTGCCGAGAGGTTTCCCAAGGAGATATCTTTCGGGCAGAGGGGAGCGCGTGCGGTCTTATGGTCGGGGCGTTCGGGGAAAGAACTGGATTTCCGTGGAAAGACGCTTGTAAAGGAATATTGGCAGAGCTGGGCGGAGAAAGGTCCAGGCAGTCCGGGAGCGCAGAAACTCTCTGAATTCGAAAGCAACGCGCAGGGAGCTGCGAGAACACATGATATATGGTTTCTTCCCCGGGCGGGGGCATACAATGAGAAGGAAGTAAGACAGTCTGCCTTTACTGGAGCAAGACAGCCTCTCGTAATGGCTGATCCTGTGTGGCTGTGCGGTACGGAAGCCATGGGCTATCCCATGCTTCACAAGGATATGGAAAATTTTCCGAAAGAAGAAGCTGTTCTTGCGGAATACTGGCAGAGATTCATACTGCCTTTTAAAGCTTTTCCTCTCACAGGATTCATAGATTGGGGAGATTTTCCTACGTGGCAGTATAATGCGGTGGACGGCCGAATCATGGCCCAGTTTCATATTTTAACCAACATAGACCGCTACAGCGTGAGACGCGAACCTTGGCGATTGTACGCACGCAGTGGAGAAAGGCAGTATTATGATTACGCCCACAGGTTCAGCCGTTTCAGCGGGGACTGGTACCTGATACACGAGAGTAGAAAAGGAGATCCCACGAGAAGACGGGGCAGTTTCATGTCTTTTTCTCCAAAGGGTGGAGCTCTCCCCTTTGTGTGGGGACAGACAGGCAATCTTTATTTAACCAATGGCGGAGATATCGGATGTTGGCTGATGGAATATTATCTTACGGGAGATGAACGTTCATTGGAACTGTTAAAAACTATAAAAGAATCGGTCAA
>Ga0302245_1000669_pt1 | contig 26653 bp, 24 predicted proteins | sample AAG_UR_Thr_MG_FD_193512 | JGI IMG/M metagenome (GOLD analysis project Ga0302245, IMG submission 193512) | Enriched activated sludge microbial communities from anaerobic digester in WTTP, New Holstein, Wisconsin, United States - AAG_UR_Thr | ecosystem: Engineered > Bioreactor > Anaerobic >... | reverse complement strand
GTCAGGATGCCGGATGTCTATTGCCGTCTCCAGGCGGCCACCAAGTGCGTTACCCTGGGGACAGGCAGCATCCTGCTGGCTGCAATAGTCATGACGGGACTGTCGGGAACCGGCGTCAAGGCGGCGGTATGCATAGTCTTTCTCTTTCTGAATTCGCCGACAGCCGCCCATGCCCTTGCCCGGGCGGCACACTCTGCGGGTATAAAAGTGTGGCAGAAGCAGGATGGAGCCAAAAAAGACATATGACGTTTTTTCTCTGATGTCATAAAAGAAAATACGGCGTCGAATCCCCTCTTATATCAAGGTTACGGCGGGTAAACCCTCCTATGCTGAAGCTTCGGTGGATAAACCTTTCTGCAACGGGGTTACTATGGTAAACTTTATGGGTTAGTTGGAATGGACCGTGATTTATGCGAATAAAGCTTTAGGCCGCCGGTTCGACGAAAACACATTGAGATTTACTGATTTCCCGGGAGGGAACCCAACGTGCATGAAATGTCTCTTGTCTCCTGCCTCATGGCGATTCTCGAGGATACAAGGAAGAAGAAAAAGAATATTACTTCCTTTCTGGCAATAAATATTACCATAAACCCATATAGCTGCATTAATGAGGAGAGCCTTAATTTTGCCTTCTCTGTTATGTGCAGGGACAACCCGGTTTACTCCCGGGCCAGGATCCTGGTGTCGAGAAGCGGGGATCCTGTTTCAAGGGAGTTTTTGCTTGATAGCGTGGAGGTTGAAATAAATGAAGAAGGTCAGAACGATACAGGTAGGCGCAAGCATCTTTGAAGAAAACGACTCAGTGGCCCGGGCTAACATGCAGGTCCTGAAAGAAAGGGGTGTTTTCTGCGTCAATGTCATGGGTTCTCCCGGTTCCGGCAAGACAGCGCTTCTTGAAAGAAGTGTAAAGGCCCTTTTGGACAAGGGGATCCGTACGGCGGTGATAGAAGGGGACATAAACGGCAGCCTTGACGGAGAGAGACTGGCCGTGCTGGGGATTCCCGTGGTACAGGTTAATACGGGGGGCGCATGCCACATGGATGCCAACATGGTGAGAAAGGGGATGGAAATGCTCGGCCCGGACAAAATAGACATTCTTTTCATTGAAAATGTGGGCAACCTTGTCTGCCCGGCAGAGTTCAGGCTCGGCGAAGATGTCAGCGTGATTGTCTCGAGCGTTCCGGAAGGCGAAGAGAAACCCCTCAAGTATCCCCTCATGTTCAGGATATCGTCCCTGTGCATACTTAACAAGTCGGACCTGCTGGAATTCACCGGTTTTAAGATCGAACGTTTCAGGGAATATCTGTTTGAATCGGCTTCCGGCATAGATTTAATTCTTCTCTCGGCAAGGACGGGAGAAGGAATGAACGGCTGGATGGATTTCCTTGCCCGCGGCATGGATAAGAAAAAGAGTCCCCGGATTGTCGTGGCAGGCATGGGCGACAGGATGAAGGGTGACGACGGCGCGGGTTGCGAGGTCGTGGAAATGCTTAAGAAGGAAAGACTTGACGGAAATGTCAGTGTCATAGATGCCGGGAACGCAATCGAAAATTACCTGGGGGTTATATCGAAAATGAAGCCGGGCAGGGTTATCATAATTGATGCTGTTGATTTCGGGGGGCGTCCGGGAGACGCCAGGTTCCTGGATGCGGCTTCACTTGTGGAGAATACTTCTTCGACTCACACCTTTTCTCTTCCCCTGATAATCGAACACATAAGGAGAGAAACGGGAGCCGAATGTCTTATCCTGGGCATACAGCCGGAAAGGATCTCCTTTTCCCATGAGATTTCACTCCCTGCCAGGCAGGGAGTGTCGAAGGCTGTCGGAATGATCAGGGAGATTATATCCAAACCGTGATTCTTCTCATGGGCAGCCGGGAAGACGGGGTCCTGCCGTCATTTGTCTCAAATCCCGTTTCCTTTGCTTGTTTGCCCGCCGGGGCCAGCCTGTGTCCGCGGGCCGACAATCTGCAAAGGCCGCCCGTGAAACCGGATTTGACGTCAGATCCCATATTCCATATAATAGTCCCATGGGATTTTTGGCGAGTTGATGTCACGACTCATAAAGGGCCCAAAAGCCTCTTATCCTAATTTGCAACTAAAATTATAGTAATAACAACTCGAGTTGGCATGTGACACGACGGCAGGAAGCATGCTCACGTATGTCGACGAAACTTTCCGCGACGCCAACAAAGCTATATGGATGAAATCAATTTGGTATTATGATTATAAGCCAGTTAATTGACATGGACCAACATAAGGGGAAAAAGAGATGAAAAAGAGCATAAATATATCGGTTGCGGGAAAGATGGGCTTTCATGAAGGGCTGAAAATAATAAAAGATGCGGGATTCGAGGCGGTTGAGCTGAATCTGAGAAGCCCCTTAAACATAGACAGCACGGAAGACGAGGTAAAAAGGGTGAGGGACGAGGTTCTGGCCAGTGGCCTTGAAATAGCAAGTTTGCTCGGAGGATGGTACATGCTGGTAAGCGGCCGGCCCGATGTAAGAAAAGAAGCCGAAGAGGAGCTGGTAAAGGGGTTGAAGATATGCAAAAATCTCGGGACGGACTCGCTTCTGGTCGTACCGGGCGCTATACGCCCTTTTCCCGGCGAAGAAGATCCCGTGAGCTATGATACGGCTTACGAGAGAAGCCTTGAGTCCATAAAAAGGGCCATACCCGTCGCAGAGGAACAAGGAGTCTGCATATGCATTGAAAACGTATGGAACAAGTTCCTCTTATCCCCGGTTGAGATGAAAAGGTTTATTGAAGAAATAAATTCTGAATATGCAAGGGTTTATTTTGACGTGGGAAACGTCCTTCTGACAGGTTTTCCTGAAATGTGGATAAGGATTCTCGGTACCATGATAAAAAGGATTCACCTTAAGGATTTCAAGACAAGCGTGGGCAACGCCGGAGGTGTCTGCTGCCTGCTGGAAGGAGACGTAAACTGGCCCGGTGTGGCGGAGGCTTTGAAGGAAACTGGTTATGACAGTTACCTCACCGCTGAATACGGGCCCTACAAATATCATCCTGAAACGATTATTTACCACCTCTCCCTCTCTATGGATAAGATAATGGGCAGAAGATGATAAGGGTAAAACAACCCCTGAAGGAGCGCAAATGAGAATTTCAGTAATAGGATGTGGAGGAATATCAAGATATCACATAAGGAACCTTGCAGGCATTGAAGGCGTTGAATTGAATGCTTTCTGCGATCTGGTCAAAGAAAAAGCGGAATCCAACAGCCGGGAATACGGGGCAAGGGCATACGAGGATTTCCGTGAAATGCTTGAAAAGGAAAAACCCGACGCATGTTATATCTGCGTTCCCCCTTTTGCCCACGAGGGGCAGGAAGAAATGTGCCTTGAAATGAAAATACCCTTTTTCGTTGAAAAACCCGTTCATCTTTCGTTGGAAAAGGCGAAAGAACTCGCAGGGAAAATAGAGGCACAAGGACTTATAACCTCTGTCGGATATGTAATGAGGTACTATGGATGCATTCAAAAAGCAAGGGAGGTAATTCAAAACGAAAAGATAGGGCTGGTTATAGGAAAATATCTGGCCGGGGTGCCCGGTAAAGAGGGGAGCTGGCTCCATAAGAAAGAACTTTCAGGGGGCCAGGTTATTGAGCAGGCCACGCATATCGCCGATACAATGAGGTATTTGGCCGGGGACGTTGAAGAGGTCTGCTCCTATAAGTTCCAGGGCATCAACAGAAATATTTACAAGGGATATGACGCGGAAGACGCAAGTGTCACTTCCATGAAATTGAAAAACGGCGCTATAGCGTCGCTTCTTTGCACGTGGCTGGGTCCAAGTTCAGCGGGCATCGAGTTGATAGGCAGAGATCTTTCCGTCAGTTACGAAAGAAGAATCCTGACGGTTGAAAGGGGAGATAAAAAGGAAACCTACGGAGAAGAGTCCAACCCCATGCTCGAGGAAGCGCAGAGTTTTGTAACGGCAGTCAGGGAAAATAAACCTGCCCTTATAAAATCCGACTATTCGGACGCGGTGAAAACCCTCGAGTTGACCGTGAAATGCAATATTTCAATGGAGACGGGCAAACCTGTCAAAATCTGATTAAACCACCATTCAAGCGCGCGTCCTGCAGAAGCGTGGCTGAGCGGAGACGCCTCAAGGTGAGAAAGAGGGTGGGAGGGCTAAATATTTTTTGAAAACATTGAAAGAGAAAATAAATACTTAAAAATATAGCCAGGTTTGGAGCTTAATAAAGGAAGGAGCTTTTCATGGATAGAGAGATTGAGCTGACCTTGGGAAAGGCTGTGTTGAAAGGCAAGATTCTTGATACCAGGCTGGGCTCAAAAATATGTGATGCCATGCCTCTTAAGGCAAGGGTGAACACATGGGGCATGGAAATATACTTCGAGATTCCGGTAAAAGCGGACATTGAGAGGCCCGTGGGCATAGTTGAAAAAGGTGATATCGCATACTGGCCGCAGGGAAGATGCCTGTGTTTCTTTTTCGGACCCACTCCCATGAGCGCCGGCGAAAAACCCGTTCCTGCGAGCGATGTGGAGGTGGTCGGCAGGATGCTTTCGGATTACAGCGCGCTTGAAAAAGTTAAGCCGGGAGAAGAAATATCAATAGAGCTTGCCCGGGCTACCCCTCATAAATAACCTTCCCCCCCAGGATAGTCATTTCCACCCTGACGTCCCTGATTCTTTTCGGGGCGATGGTGAAAATATCGTCAGACAAGACCGCCATGTCTGCCAGCTTTCCTGCGGTGAGAGAGCCCTTTATCTTTTCCCCGAAAGACGCATACGCGTTATTTATCGTATAACATTCAACCGCCTCCTGCACGGTGATTCTCTCTTCGGGAAACCGGCCCCCTCTGTTTGCAGGGTTTTCTTCGCCGGGAATGTTTCGGGTGACCGCCGCATGGATGGCGTGAAGAGGATTGATGGAAGCGACAGGCCAGTCGCTCCCGAAACACATCCTGACATTATTATCCAGGAATGTCCTGAAGGCATAGCTTGTCCTGCATCTTTCCCTGCCTATGCTTTTCTCCATCCACCTGCAGTCATCCGTCAGGTGGCAGGGTTGGACGCAGGCTATTACACCGAGCCTTTTAAAGCGGGCAAAATCTCCGGGATCAAGATGTTGTGCGTGTTCTATCCGGAAACGCCTGTCCCACGGCGGGTTGTCCCTGATGATTCTTTCAAAGAGGTCCAGTATAACGGAATTGGCCTTGTCTCCAATGGCGTGGATGGAGAGCTGCCATCCCCTTTTGTCAGCTTCCATCGCATTCTTTTCCAGGAGACCTTCTAAAAGCTCCTTTGAGGCGAGTCCGCACGTTTCGGGGGCGTGGTGGTAGGGGAGTGAGAAAAGGGCCGTTGAAGAACCGAGAGAGCCGTCGGCAAATGCCTTGAGAGACCCTGTTCTTATCATCTCGTTGCCGTAGCCTTTCTCCTGTGCCGGTTCCGGCAGGGTATCAAACGGCGTCCCCAGAGGCAGTCTGCAGTAAAGGCGCGAGGTGAGTTCTCCCCTGTCAATCAATGTCCTGTATATCTTCAGCATATCGGGTGTTGACATGTCCTGTATGCCTGTTAAGCCGTATTTCGAGGCTTCTTTCAGGGCACTCCTGGCCGCGTCGGCAGATTCTTCTTCTGTCAGGGGTGGGATCTTCCGGTTTACAAGGCCCATTGCTTCGTCTTTAAGTATCCCTGTCAGTCTTCCGGTTTTCGGGTCGCGCACAATTTCTCCTCCGGGCGGCGCTGGCGTCTTTTCCGTCACTCCCGCCAATTTCAGGGCATGGCTGTTGGCAAGAGCCATGTGTCCGTCAGTCCGGGTGAGGAAGACAGGGGTGTCTGGCGTATGCCTGTCAATCAGTTCCCGCGAAGGCAGTTTCCCTCCTTCCCAGTTTTCATGGTCCCAGCTTCCTTCCGTGATCCACCTGCCGCGATTTTTCTCAGCCATATGACGGAGAAGGATCGCAAATTCTTCAACGCTTTTTGCCTCCCGCAGGGCTGCTCCCGCCAACTGGACGCCGCCGGTTATAAGGTGGGTATGATTATCTATGAAACCGGGCAAGGCCAGCCTTCCTTTCAGATCGACAACCTTAGTTTCAGAGACAATATGTTTTTTGATTTTATCGTTCGAGCCGGCTTCCAGGATCCTGCCGCTTTTTACTGCGACGGCTTCCGCCTTCGGGTTATCCCTGTCTACCGTCCATATTCTTCCGTTCATAAAGACCGCATCTGCCATTGATAAAACTCCTTTTCGGTTTTATTTCGGTAAATTGTACTACCATGCTCTTTTTTTTGTCAAACATGCCTTGCGAATGTCAGGCTGAAGTTTAAGGTTACAGACAGATAGAAGATTCAAACAAATACGTCTTGACATGTCATAAGCACCATGGTATAATATGGGACAACAGAAAGGAGATTTTCCCGGTATAGGAAAAGGAGGCCGTTATGGATAAGAAGAATGAGAAGAAGGTTATGCAGGAAGGAGAGGTAATCTCCATGCAGGAAGCAATCAAGTTGCTCGGCACCACCAGGTCAACCTTTTACAGGTGGCTGCGCGGGGGAAAAATAAAGAGTATGAAGGCTGGAAGGCAGTGGCGTTTCTACAAACAGGATATTGACAGGTTTCTCAGAGGCAAAGATCCCATTGTCGACCTGCCCGTTGATATAAAGCCGTTTATCGGGGAACTGGAAGATAAACTTCGGAAGGCAGGAGGAAGCAAATATTCCCAGGGAGAGCAGGAGGATATTCCGTATTTTGTCAATCTCCTGATTCACCTGGCATGCCGTATGCGGGCGAGCGATATACACGTTTTGCCCATCATCCCCGAAGAGGGAAAAGACGTTGCTGCAGTGATCAAATTTCGAATAGACGGGGTATTGCATACGATAACCTCTGCAGACCTCAGGCTTCTGGCTCCCGTTGTCGAACAGTGGAAAAGGATGGCCGGGTGCAATATCCATGAAACTGTAAAGCCGCAGGACGGACGTATCCTCATGAACGTGGAAGGGAAAGACCTTGATCTCAGGAATTCTTTTCTTCCTTCCCTCATGGGCGAATCGGTTACTGCGAGAGTGCTGAGCAAGGATGTCGTTTCCACTCTGAAGTCTGTCGAAAAGATCGGTTATTCCACCTCCGACAGGGAAAAGATATTAAAGAGCCTCAAAGCCCCCTGGGGGAGCATTATTATTACAGGGCCCATAGCCAGCGGAAAATCGACTTCCCTTTATTCCATGCTCAATTACGTGATAAATCCGGGGAAAAAAGTGATGACCGTTGAATCCCCCGTGGAATTCATGATACCGGGCGCCGTACAGATAGCCGAGAGAGAAGATGCCGGGATGAAGATTCCGGTTATCCTTCGTTCCATCCTCCGCCAGGACCCGGACATCATAATGATAGGAGAGTTGCGGGAGTTTGCAACCCTGCAGCTGATACAACAGGCAGCGCTTACAGGCCACCTGGTTCTCTTTTGCCTTCACACGGAAGATGCCGCCGGAGCTCTGACAAGGATGATGAAAATGGGAGGCGAGCCGTTTATAATCGCGGAATCCACAAGGCTTATAATTGCACAGAGACTTGTAAGGGAATTATGTTCCGGATGCAGTGTCGCGGAAAAACCGGATTCTGGGGAACTTGCCAGGGCTGAAGAAATAATGCTCAGGAATGGCATGAAGATGTCGGATCTCCCGCACAATTTCAGGAAAGCGGTTGGTTGCGATGCTTGCGGAGGAACCGGCTATCGCGGCAGAATGGTCATTGCGGAGACTCTCGAGATAAGTCCAGAAATAGCGGGCGCTCTTGAAAAAGGGGCTTCTGCAGAGCAGCTTCGCGAGGTTGCCATAAGACAGGGCATGACCACGATAGCCGCCGACGGGGTGAAAAAGGCCGCCTTGGGCAAGACCACTCTCAAGGAAGTTTTCAGGGTACTTGCCCTGAAATAATCGTTGTCGTGTATTGATGATGTGTAAAATATTGTGTGTAATACATGCAGGAGGTGTCCTGTATGCGTTTGAATATCACACTGCCGGATGATCTGGCTGAAGAGTTGAGAAATAAACCGAACAAGAGCGGTTACATAGTTGCGGCTTTGAGAGAAAAAAGGCGGCGCTTCTCAGGGAACTGCAGGAGGGATACGGTGCCTCCGGACAGGAAGACAGGGAAGTCAACAAAGAGTGGGAAGATGCCTCCGAAGGAGAGTGGAAATAAAAATGGACTACCCACTGCGGAAACCGGTTTTGAGATTGTGAAAACAATGCCCGCCGTAATTATTTCCAACAATGCAAACAACCAGTATGCGCAAACGGTGACAGTTCTGCCTGTAACTTCAAATGTCTCAAAGGTATTTCCTTTTGAAACCCCGTTGCCTCATTAATATTTCTATATAAAGAGACCTTGCCTTCCAGCTTATTTCGCAGTATAATGCAATAAAGATGATAAAATTGTGCATTGTGATTAACAAAGGGTGAAAAATGATAAGGGATATACTGCTTCTTCAGAAGAGGGAACTGGAAAGGAGGAGGTCTGAGAAATTTGTCGAGCGCAACACGGATTACAAAACCCCGCTTGCAAACGACCTTGTAAAGGTTATCACGGGCCCCAGGCGGGCGGGCAAATCCTTTCTCGGCTTCAACATGCTTGAAGGCTCGGGTGAAAGGTTCGGTTATGCCAATTTCGACGACGAAAAACTGGTTGATACGAAGAATTACGACGATATAATCAACGCCCTCTCTTCCCTTTACGGCAATCCCCGCTACCTCCTCTTTGACGAGATTCAAAACCTTTCAAAATGGGAGCTTTTCGTAAACCGCCTACAGAGGCAGGGGTATAACCTTGTCATCACGGGCAGCAATTCCAACCTGTTGAGCAGCGAGCTTGCCACCCATTTGACGGGCAGGCATATGCTCATAAACATATTCCCTTTCTCCTTCGCCGAATTCCTCAAGGCCGATAGCGGGGACAAAGAATTAACTTCCAGCGAGACGAAGGCAAAACTGTCCGATTACCTTGCGTGCGGAGGATATCCCGAGCCTCTTATTAAAGAGCTCGACCGCAGGGACTACCTTTCGACCCTTTTCAATTCCATCATATACAAGGATATCATAAGCAGGTTCAGGATACGCATCGTGCCTGCGATTGAAAACCTTGCCGTCTACCTGGTGTCGAACACCGGCAGGGAGTTTTCATACAACGCTTTGAGCAAGATAACGGGATGCAGGAGCGTTCATACTGTGGAAAAATATCTTCAATACCTTGAAGAATCTTTTCTCTTCTTCAAACTTCACAGGTTTTCTCCGGGGGTCCAGGAGCAGGTGAGTTCCAACAAGAAGATATACTGCGTTGACAACGGCTTTATAAAGGCTAAGGCTTTCCGTACGGGAGACGACACGGGAATGCTTTATGAGAATGCGGTGGCGGTGAAGCTGAAGAAAGACGAGATGGACGGAGGCGCCAGGGTCTATTACTGGAAACATCCCCTTCAGCAGGAGGTGGATTTTGTGCTGAAGGAAGGAGCGGAAATAAGACAGCTGATACAGGTATGCTGGAATCTTGCCGACATACAGGCGAAAGAAAAAGAGGAAAAATCCCTCATGAAAGCCGCCAATGAACTTGACTGCGGCAACCTGCTCGTCATCAATGATGATTACGAGGGAGAAAAAGAACTCCGGTGGTTCGGTGTAACAAGAACCGTGAAATATATCCCCCTGTGGAAGTGGCTGCTTGCGTGAATATTCGTGCTGAACGTCGGGCACGCCGTAGCGATTGAGTGCCCCGCTCCTCTTGAGACAGTCGCCGAAGTACGGCGAAGGAATGGAGAGAAGGATAAGGGATGGCCACAAGGGAGGGATAGGACAAAGGAAGACTCAGACGCACCTTTTAAGGTGCGCCGGAATGAGAGTCCAGGTTGTGAGGTTAGGTCAGATTATTTATTTCGTCCGTATTCAAATGGAATACAGAAAAGAGAGAAAAAGGGCGGCGGTTTCCATAGAAGGCAGGGTGCAGGGGGTCGGTTTCAGACCCTTTGTCTACAGGCTTGCGGTTGAAAACGGGCTTACGGGTTTCGTTGTGAACACGCCCGAAGGCGTTTACGCCGAGGTGGAAGGACCTTCTCACAAAATCAAGGAATTTCTTGACAGAGTAAAGTACCACCCGCCGGAACATGCGGCTGTTAAACATATGTCGGTTTCCTTTCTCCCGGCAAAAAACGGGAAAGAGTTTCGCATAGAAAAAAGCCGTGCTTCAGCCGGCGGGAAAAAAGGGTCTATCCCGAAGGATGAAAGCAGAACGGAAATCTCTCCCGATATCGCCGCCTGCCGTCAGTGCGTAAGCGAACTATTTAGTCCTCAGGACAGAAGGCATCTTTTCCCTTTTATAAACTGTACAAACTGCGGCCCGAGGTTTTCCATAATCAGGGAACTTCCATACGACAGGAAAAATACTTCCATGTGCAGGTTCATGATGTGTCCGGACTGTTACTCCGAGTATCTCAATCCGCTCGAGAGGCGTTTCCACGCACAGCCCGACTGCTGTTTTGCGTGCGGGCCGGAGTACATCCTGTTTGACGGGCAGGGGAAGAAAAAGGACTCGGGAATTGACGCTGTCAGAGAAGCGGCTTCTCTTATAGAAAAAGGGCATATCGTTGCAGTAAAGGGAATAGGAGGATACCACCTTGTCTGCGATGCCGGAAACAGGCAGGCCGTAAAAACCCTGAGGGAAAGAAAAAAAAGGGGGGATAAGCCTTTTGCGCTTATGTCGGGGGATCCAGGGAACGTCCGGATGTGCTGTACCGTCAACAGGCAGGAAGAAGAGCTCCTCTCTTCATGGAGGGCGCCTGTTGTCATCCTCAGGAAAAAGAATACCTGCCGCCTGCCCGAAGAAATATCTCCCAGGAATAAATACCTCGGTTTTTTTCTGCCCTATGCGCCGGTACATTACCTGCTTTTTCATTTCGGAAGGTTCAGGACGGTGGTTGCCACCAGCGCCAACATGGCCGATGAGCCGATTGTCTACAGGGACAAAGAAGCTTTTGAAAAGCTTCCCGGGATAGCCGATTATATTCTGAGCAGCAACAGGGATATTGAAACAGGCTGCGACGATTCTGTCGCGAGGGTGGAACCTTTTGATAAAAACATACATGTAATAAGAAGGGCAAGGGGTTTTGTGCCCGAACCGGTAAAGACGCCTTTTTTATTCGAAGAACCTGTTTTTGCCGCAGGCCCCAACGAGAAAAACACCTTTTCTCTGGGCATGGGCGGCCGTATTGTAACAAGCCAGCATATCGGAAGCCTTGAGAACATGGAATCGTTCGGTTTTTACAGGGAGACTTACGAACATTTCAGGAAAATATTTCATTTCACTCCCCGGGTAATCTCCCACGACTTCCATCCCGATTATGCCTCCACAAGGTTTGCGAAAGAGCTCTCTGCAAAAGAAGGCATCCTTGCGGTGGGGGTACAGCATCACCATGCCCATATTGCTTCCTGCATGCTTGATAACGGACTGCCGGACAGAAAGGTTATCGGCGTTGCCCTGGACGGAACGGGATACGGGGAAGGTGGAGATATCCGCGGTTGCGAGTTCCTTATTGCTTCCTACGGCGGGTATGAAAGGTATGCGTGGCTTGACTATATTCCCCTGCCCGGTGGGGACAGGGCGGTAAAAGAGGTGTGGAGAACAGGGATTGCGTGTCTTTACAAGGCTTTCGGAAGCGGATTTCTTTCCACGGGGGCGCCTCTTCTGGGCAGGGTGGGCAGTAAACTCATGGACGCAGCCGCCTGGGCGGTCGAAAAGAATGTCAACTGCCCGGGGGCTTCGAGCATGGGACGCCTCTTTGATGCCGTTGCGGCAATAACCGGAGTCTGCACGGAGGCGACATACGATGCACAGGCGGCAATACTGCTTGAATCTGTCATGGAGCCCCGGGGCAGGGGGCGGTACGGTTTTGACTTGAAGCAGTCCCTTCCGGGAGGCGGTGTCGTTATAGATCCATACCCCCTGGTGAGACAGGTCGTGGAGGATATCTCGAAAGGCGTTTCTCCCGGCGTTGTATCCTACCGGTTCCACGCGGCCGTTCTTGGAATAATTACAGAAATCTGTAAAAGAATAAATAAAGAAAGGAATATCGACCTGGTGGTTCTTTCGGGCGGCGTGTTCCAGAACTCGTTCATTCTCAACGGTACATGCAGAATGCTTGCCGGAAGCGGATTGAAAGTGTGCAGACACAGGTTTCTTCCTTCCAACGACGGGGGCATATCGGCGGGCCAGGCAGCTGTTTCCAACGCCCTTGCCGGGAAAGACAGACCGGTAAGGTAGCGCCCGCTTCCCTGTGGGGCCCGGGATGCCGGGCGGTTCTGCAGAGTGTCATTCCTGCTTGTTCTGCTTCTCTGTAAAAGAGGCCGATATGCCTGAATCGAGGGAGTCGAATTCCCCCAGTTTTTCCGGGGAGATGTAACGGGCCTTGACAATGGCTTCCCTTACAGGCATCTCCAGGATGTCCTCCACGGATGCGCCCTTTTCTATCGCCCTGCTTGCAAGGCGGTGGAAGATGAGTATGGAATTGAGCATCCTGTACTGCTTCTTGAGGGTTGTGTACGCGTCCCTTTCGTCGAATGCGCTCTGGTGAAGGAAGTCTTCCCTTATCGAACGGGCAGTTTCAAGAACCAGCCTGTCCTGCGCAGAAAGAGTTTCCATTCCCACAAGCCTTACTATCTCGTTGAGCTCAGATTCTTTTTCAAGGATCGAAAGCGTTTCTTTCCTGTTCTTTACGAAATCGGCCCCGATTTCCTGTTCCAGAAAATTCTTTATATTCTCCTCGTAAAGAGAGTAGCTTGAAAGCCAGTTTATGGCAGGGAAATGCCTCTGATACGCAAGCTTTTCATCGAGTCCCCAGAAAACCTTGACTACCCGCAGCGTCATCTGTACCACAGGGTCGGTCAGGTCGCCTCCCGGAGGGCTTACCGCCCCGATAACGGAAAGAGACCCGCTGTTTTCTTTCTGCCCGAGGCAGGAAACTTTTCCCGCCCTCTCGTAGAAAGAGGCCACGCTTGTTCCAAGGTATGCGGGGTATCCTTCTTCACCGGGCATCTCCTCCATTCTTCCTGAGATCTCCCTGAGCGCCTCGGCCCATCTGCTCGTGGAGTCTGCCATCAATGCCACCGAATATCCCATGTCCCGGAAGTATTCTCCAAGAGTGATACCGGTGTAAATGGAGGCTTCACGCGCGGCAACGGGCATGTTGGATGTGTTGGCTATAAGGACCGTCCTTTCCATGAGGGGTCTTCCCGATGAGGGATCTTTGAGCTCGGGGAACTCAATGAGAACGTCGGCCATCTCGTTTCCCCTCTCTCCGCAGCCTATGTAGACAACGACCTGGGCGTCCGCCCACTTGGCAACTTGATGGAGGACAACGGTTTTTCCACTGCCAAAGGGACCCGGTATGCAGGCGGTGCCGCCTTTCATGACCGGAAAGAGGGTGTCTATGATTCTCTGCCCGGTCACAAGAGGTTGGTCGGGAGGCAGTTTTCTCTTGAAGGGTCTTCTCTGCCTGACGGGCCATTTATGCATCATGAAGAAAGGCTTCTCTCCTGCGGCCGTTCTTATGGATCCCACGGGTTCTTCAACGGTGAAAAGCCCTTCCCTTATATCGGTTATCTCTCCTTCAGTTCCCGGAGGAAGCATGATCCTGTGAAGGAGAAGGGGTGTTTCCTGAACGTCTCCGACTATGTCCCCGGCAACGAGATTGTCGCCTTTTTTTACGCAGGGGGTGAACTTCCATTTCTTATCCCTGTCGAGGGGAGGCATTTCAAGTCCCCTCAGGATGAAGTCTCCGCTGGCTTCGAGTTTTGACAGAGGTCTCTGTATTCCGTCGAAGATATTCTGCAACAGTCCGGGCCCAAGTTCCACCACGAGGGGATATCCGGTCTGAAAAACCGGGTCTCCGACCTTCAGCCCCTCGGTTTCCTCGTAAACCTGTATAGAAGCTATGTCTCCTTCCATGCGGATGATCTCTCCCACGAGCTTTCCTTCTCCCACCCGTACCACGTCGTACATCCTGGATGATCTCATTCCCTCAGCCTGGACGAGAGGACCGCTTACCTTTACGATAACGCCTTTTTCCATTTATGATGCTCCTTGTCTTTCCTTGCCGGGCAGATGCCGGCCTCATCATTGGAAATGTTTTTCCCACCCCGGCGTTTTTGAGGGACATGAACCTGGGACAGGCCAGCCGGCGCCTGCTGGGCTTCTCATTCCTTCATTCCCGTGGCTTTCCTGATGAGGTCTTCAACTATCCTGTAACCTTTGCCCTGGTTTGAGAGGAGGCTCGGGATGGGCATCAGCTTCTTGGCCATGAGCTGTTTTGAAAAGAGTTCCCTGTCAAAAACTTCCTCTGTTATGAATATGACCGCGTAATCGGCGAAATTGATCCCGCTGATAATCCTTTCTGCTTCCTCGACCTTTTCTGCCGGAAATATCTCGGCTCCGAAAATGGCGAAAAATTCGACAGATGCCTTGTCGCCGATGAATCCCACTTTTCCGGTATGTTCCATTGTGAATGTCCGTTGAAAGGCGCCATGTGTCTTAAACCGGCTCTTTTGCCATCCTGCTCCTGTTGCAAGGCGCCTCTATAAAATATACAATAAAAAGGAGAAAAAAACAAGGGAGGCAATGGAGTTGGATCTTTATACCGGCATAGATATTCTTGAGGTCGGCAGGTTCAGGGAGGCGCTGGGCAGGAATCCCGAAAGGCTTCCTGCAAGGCTTTTCACCGACAGGGAGCTGGCTTCCTTTCCACCGGAAGAAAGGGACCTGTACATGTGTTACTCCTTTTCCTTCAAGGAATCTGTCTGGAAGGCCCTGCCCGATACCATGCAGAAAGGAGTGTATGCCAGGGATATAGAGGTCGTGTGGAAAGGAGGAAAACCGGAGATCCTTCTCAGGCGGGAAAGGCTGGAGAGCCTGGCAGTACAGTTCCTGCGGGCCGGGGAAAACGTCATAACCATCGCAGTCCTGGTTGCATGAGCCGGCCGTTTATGCCATCACCGCCCTGTCGCGCCCTTCCCTCTTTGCCCTGTATAGCGCATCATCGGCGGCTTTCAGAAGGGTTTCGGAAGTCTCCGCATGTTTCGGGTACACGGCTATCCCCATGGATATGGTTATATTTCCCAGCATCTGTCCCTGGGAAGAAACCTTAAGTTCCTTTGCTCCTGCCCTTATGGCTTCAGCACGCCTTATCAACTCATCCTCCGGCACGTCCGGTATGAAGAGGGTAAACTCTTCTCCCCCGTACCTGCATGCAACGTCGCTTGCCCTTACCTTGTTCTGGAGAAATGCCCCCATGTTGACGAGAAGGTCGTCCCCCGCCTTGTGCCCGTAAGCATCGTTAAATTTCTTGAAATGGTCTATGTCCACCATTATTATGCCTATGCTGCTTTTTTTCCTTGCGGCTCTGAATATCTCTCTCTGGAGGGTTTCTTCCATGTAACGCCTGTTGAAAAGCCCTGTGAGAGGATCCCTTATTGACTGGTTCTTGAGGGTTTCCCTCAGCTTCAGGGTTGCCAGTGATACGGCAAGGTGTTCCGCAACCGGAAATACTGCCGTCCTGATCAGCCTGTCCTCGAGGATTTCTGCCGCGGGACCGGCCTGTTCCCTGCCGCGCAGGTGGAGAAGGCCGAGAACCTCCCCGTAAGCGGTAAGGGGCACGCAGCAGTAAGGGAGGGGATTTGCAGACCTCACGTGGGGGCACCTTATCCCGTCTTCCGGTTTCAGCACGATGTGAGGCTTGCCCCGTCTCAGCGCCCAGCATTCATCCGGGGTGAATACCAGTTCGTCAGGGTGGTCTTTCTGTCCGCCCCAGGATGCAAGGGCTTCCAGGTCGTTGCGGGAAGGGCTGAAGAGAAGCAGGGCCCCGTCATGGGAAGGGAATATCTGTTCCATGAACTTGCTGATGATGGGAGCGGTTTCGGGTATGTTCGTACACGTCTGCAGGAGGTCTTTCATCTCGGAAATGAGGGACTTCTTCCTGCTCTCCTGCTCAAGTTCCCCGACAAGACTGAGAAGCTTTTCGTTGGTCTCTTTTGATTTGTTCTCCGCTCTTTTCCTGTCGGAATCTATCTTGTTGAGGGAATTGGCAAGTCCCCATATGATGACCGTGAAAATCAATATGTTGAAGAGTCCCGTGATGGCAACGCCTGTCTCGAGTTCATAAAAGCCGGCCCTTTGTCCTATAAGTCTCAGCCAGCCGAGCAGAAAGGGGATGCTGACGGCTATTGGAATAAGCTTCCGGGCTATGATTCCCCCCACGTGAGGGCTGGATATGACAGACGGGATGTATTCTTCCGGACGGGAAAGCAGACAGGCATTCATGAGCAGAAGGAAAAGGAGGGTAGATAAAAGGTCTGTCTGCGGGTAGTTGCCGATCTGAAGAAGGGCGGGAACCCCGTAAGTGTGGCCCATGAGGTTCAGGATGCCGATGAAAATGCCTATAAGTGCAAGAACCTGGGAAACTATGATCGTTTTCCTGGAACCCATGCATGCAAAGGTGAAGCCCATCATGAGAAAATAAATGGAAGTGGTCGGGGCCATGAGAGTTCCCCCGGGAATGTCCGGCTTGCCGGGGCCCGCAAAGAAGAAGGCGCTTTCAATTTTTATGTACCCGTATATGTTGACCAGAGTGACAAGGAAAAGGCAGAGAGTCAATATAAAGGCCCTCCTGGTGTTTTTCATGGAGGGTTGCCCGTTTAGCAGGAGAAGGGAAAAGCCTGCAAGCATGAAAGAGATGGATGTGTGGTACTGGGAGATGCCCAGTATGTTGAGGACCGGTGAAAAGACAGCCGGCAAGGCCGCTCTCAGGACGAAAGAGGCGCCTCCTATGATTACCGAGCTCAAAGCGGCTCCCCTGGCGAAAGACTTGAAAGGAGATATCTCCTGGTTTCCGTATGCCTTTGTCATTTTTCAATCCTGCGTTTCAGCCTGCAATGCTGGGCTGTTGCCCGTTTCTGCCTCAGGACGAATGGATGTAAGTGTCAAGGGCAATGCCAAGCTCTTCGTTTGTAGGGATGACGAATACCTTTATTTTTGATTCCCTGCTGCTTATCTCTCCTTCAGAATCAGTTGTCGAGGAGTTCTTTTCCCTGTCAAGAATTATGCCCATTTCTTCAAGCCCCTCGAGGGATTTTTCTCTGACCAGCGGCCTGTGTTCTCCAGCTCCCGCAGTAAAGACCACGGCATCTGTTCTCCCCAGTACCGCCATGTATGAACCGATGTATTTCCTGACCCTGTAGCAGTAGATGTCTATGGCTATGGCGACCCTCTTTTTATCAATGTTTTCCAGCAGGTTCCTGAAGTCGTTGGATACTCCGGAAAGCCCGAGAAGGCCGCTCTTCTTGTTAAGAAGGGAATTTACCTCCCTGACGCCCATTCCCATGTTTTCCATCAGGTAGAAGATTATGCCGGGATCAATGTCGCCGCTCCTGGTACCCATCATGAGTCCTTCAAGAGGGGTGAGCCCCATGCTTGTATCTATGGAACGGCCGTTCCTGACAGCCGTGATGCTGCATCCGTTTCCAAGATGGCATGTTATAATATTGGCCTTCTCCCGGTCAATTCCCATCAGATCAGCCGTTCTTCCGGCTACGTACCTGTGGGATGTTCCGTGAAAACCGTACCTCCTTATGTGGTGCTTTTCATATAGCTCGTAGGGTATCGGGTAGAGGAAGGCTTTTTCCGGAAGCGTAGTATGGAAAGCCGTGTCGAATGATGCGACCTGCCGGCTTGCCGGGAAAAACTTCATGGCCGCCTTTATCCCCGCAAGGTTATGGGGGTTGTGCAACGGCGCCAGCTGTATGTATTCCTCTATCCTGCGTATGATGTCCCCGTCAAGAATGACGCTCTTGTCGAAACCTTCTCCCCCGTGTACAACCCTGTGTCCCACTCCCTTTATCTCGTTGACATCCGAAACGATTCCTTTCCCGGGCTCGACCAGTGCTCTCGCGATCATTTCAAGTCCGTCTGTATGGTTGGAGATCTTCTCCTGGTGCCTGGTTTCCAGGCCTGCCACGGAGCGCTTGAAGAAAGAGGTCTCTTCTCCGATCTTTTCGACCGATCCTTCCATGAGGAGCTTCTCTTCCGGCATCTCGAAAACCTTGAACTTGATTGAGGAACTCCCGCAGTTGATTATGAGTATTTTCATCTTTTAAAAAATCTCCGCTTTGTATGAAAGACGTTTTCTTCTCCTTCCATCATGACATGAGGCACGTTATTGCCGCCACTCCGGCGATATGTGCGGCTTCCGCTCCCCTCGAGACGTCGCCCCATGGCTTTGAAAAGCCCTGCAGAACAGGCCCCAGCGTGAAAGCCCCGGCAAGCTGCTCAGCTATCTTGTACGAGATGTTTCCCGAGTTGAGGTCGGGGAAGATGAGCACGTTGGCGTTGCCTGCAACCGGCGACCCCTGTTTCAGCTTTATTCCTGCAACCCTCCGTGAAAGGGCGGTGTCTGCCTGGAATTCCCCGTCCATGCAGAGGTTTTTGTCTTTCTGCCGCGCAATCCGGACAGCTTCCCTCACCTTTTCCACAAGCCGGTGGGAGGCAGAACCCATGGTGGAAAAGGAAAGGAATGCGATCCTTGCCTTTTCTCCGGTTATCTTCTCGAAATTTCTTCCGGTTGTCACCCCGATCTCGGCCAGCTGGGCCGGGTCCGGGTCTGCGTTGATACCGCAGTCTGCAAAAAAGAGAGTTCTCCCTCCCGGCATGGAGACCAGGAAGAAGCTTGAAGGAGTGGAGACTCCCGGAGCATACCCGGCGGTCATGGCTGCAGCTTTGACCACGTTTGCCGTCGTGGCGGATGCGCCGGCCACTATTGCGTCAGCCCTGCCTGAGGCCAGCATCATTCCTCCGAAAAAGATTTCTTTTCTGAGGATCCTGCAGGCCAGTTCCCTGTCCGCAGTTTTCCGTTTCGAAAGGTAAAGTTCAGCGAGCTCTTCCTTGTAAGGGCAAGATAAGGGATCAACGGTTTCAATGCTCCCGATGCTGGTTCCTGCGAAATCGGCCAGGCTGGAGATCTCTTCCCTGTTGCCGATCAGCACCGGAAGGGCGGTCTTCTCCCTGTACAGGATTTCTGCCGCCCTGAGTACCCGGACATCCCTGCTTTCAGGCAGGATAACTTTTCTTTTGAGTCCTTCCGCCTTCTTCTTCAATATGTTAAGCATCTTTCTTTTGGGGACGGGGAAACACGGGCGGTCTGTCAGAAGAGAGGCATCCTGATCTTTCTTTCGGCTTCCTCCGAGAACCTGTAATACTGAAGGCGCCTGAGTTTCCCTGCGGCCTGGCTGTCGAGGATGATGCTTACTTTCGGGTGGAGCTGGAGGGCCGAGGCCGTCACCATGCTCGTAACGGGCCCTTCGAGGGCCCGGGCAACTATCTCTGCCTTCCCTTCTCCCGAGGCGAGAAAGAGGATTTCCCTGGATTCGAGAATGGTGCCCACTCCCATGGAAAGAGCGAATTCAGGCACTCTTTCTCCCTTGTTGAAGAACCTCGAATTGTCCCGGATGGTCTGAGGATCAAGTGAAACGATCCTGGTTCTCGAAGAGAGGGATGATCCGGGCTCGTTGAAGGCTATGTGCCCGTCAGAACCTATCCCGAGGACCTGGAGGTCTATGCCTCCGGAGGCCCTGATCTTTTCCTCGTAAGACGTGCAGTATTCTTCCAGCTTATCGATTTCTGTTCTGCCGTCCGGAACCGACGTGTTTTCCGGGCGAATGTCTATTTTACCGAATAGGTTTTCGTCCATGAAATGCCTGTAACTGCGGGAGTCTTCCGGGGCAAGCCCGTAGTATTCGTCGAGGTTGAAGGTCTTTACCCTGGCAAAGGAGAGCCCTTCATCCCTGTGGAGCCGCACAAGTTCATTGTAAAGCCCGAGAGGGGTGCTTCCGGTGGCGAGGCCGAGGGTACAGCAGGGCTTACTCTTTACAAGCCCTGCAACCATACCTGCGGCCTCGCGGGATACCTCCCGGTAATCTTCCTTAATTATTACTCTCATCAGGCTCTCCGGCTTCTTCGTCTTCCTCTGTCATTCCGTCATCCTCGGCATATTCCCTGTTGTCGCTTTTCTTCCGGGGATTGCCAAGCTGTTTCAATCCAAGGGATATCCGCTTATTGTCGGGATCTATCTCCAGTATCATGACTTCAATCTTCTGTCCCTTGCGGAGAACCTCGGAAGGATGCTTGATCATCTCTTCCGTGATGTTGGATATGTGGAGCAGCCCGTCTATGTCCTTCTCTATTTCCACGAAGGCGCCGAAATCGGTTAAATTGTAAACCTTTCCTTTCACTATGCTGCCTACGGGGAACCTGTTTGCAATGTCGGGCCATGGATTGGCTTCCAGTTCCCTGAGGCTGAAGGATATCTTCTGCTCGGCCTTCTTGATGTCTATGACCTTGACCGTTACGGGATCTCCCATGGCCACTATTTCAGACGGCCTTCTGACCCTGCCCGTCCATGAAAGCTCTGATATGTGGAGCAGTCCTTCCACCCCGTCTTCTATCTTTATGAACGCTCCGTAGTCGGTTATGTTGACCACCTTGCCTTCAACTGTGGAACCGATGGGATACTTCTCCTCTATGCTTTCCCATGGATTGGGAGTCTTCTGCTTGAGCCCGAAGGACGCTATCTGTTTTTCCGTGTCAACGTCCAGGACGACCACCTCTATTTTTTGTCCCATGCTCAGGATCTGGGAAGGATAACTTACCTTGCCCCAGCTCATGTCGTTGAGATGCAGGAGCCCCACGAGTCCGTAATCTATCTCGATGAACGCCCCGTAGTCAACGATATTTCTGACTACTCCCGTGACAAGCTGGTTCTTCTGCAGCTTGGAGAGAAATTCCTTTTTCTGGACAGCCATCTCTTCCTCGATGAATTTTCTTCTCGAGACGACCACGTTCTTCCTCAGCGGGTCGAGCTTGATGATCTTGAAGGTCGCCTTTGTGCCGAGGAGCTTTGCAGGGTTGGACATCGGTTCGACGTCTGCCTGGGAAGTGGGAAGGAATGCCAGTACCCCTATGTCAACCCTGAAGCCTCCCTTGATGGCTCTGAAGATGGTTCCGGTGATGGGTGTGTCTGCCTCGTATGCTTTTTCCACGTTTTCCCAGTGCAGAAGGATGTCCGCTTTTTCCTTTGACAGGGGGATGAGCCCGCTCTTGTCGGGATCGAGGGATTCAACAATGACGCTTACTTCCATGCCTTCGATGTTCTCCACCGGGCTGTTCTTGAATTCCTCGATGGAAGCCACTCCTTCTGACTTGTACTCTATGTCGATGATCACGTCTTCGTTTGCCACCCTGAGCACCTTTCCTTTAATCAGTGAACCGGGTTTAAAGCTCGATATCTTTTCTTCCAGAAGCTTGCTTACTTCTTCTCTTGCCATTTATCCGTACCTCCTTATATCCTTTATTTTTTATTTTTTCCTTAACCGCCAGTATGAAGCTCTCGGGGGTTGAAGTGCCCGATATCAAGCCGACGGAAGAAATCTTTTCAAAGGAGATGTCTCCTGTTTCTTCTATCCTCTCGACGAAATGAACTCTGTCGTTGAATTGCCTGCAGTTCTGGTAGAGCTTGCCCGTATTGGAACTTGTCCGGCCTCCCATGACGATCACGCTGGAAGTTCTTCTGCTGATTTCCGCGGATTCCGCCTGTCTCTCCTCGGTGACCTTGCAGATGGTGTTATATATCACTATCTTCCTGTATCTCAGGTGTCCGATTATGTAGTCGGCAGTTTTGAGGTAATCCTTGAAAGACAGGGTGGTCTGCCCTATTACCGCAAGTTTTTCAAAAAGCCTGCTGTCCCTGAATTCACTTCCTTCCTGGACCACCAGGGTGTTCTTCCCGTATCCTTTCAGGGCCTGAACTTCCGGGTGCTTTCCGTTTCCTATAATTATAACAAAATATTTTTCTTTGTCTAATTTTTCTATCAGGGAGTGGAGCTTTTTCACGGAAGGGCAGGTGGCATCGTGTATGTCGACCCCCTGTCTCCTGAGTCTTGTCAGGATATCCCTGCCTATGCCGTGAGACCTGACGATAAAAGGGCAATTCCTTATCTCGCCGAGGTTCCCTGTCACCTTCAATCCTCTCGATTTCAGGTCTTCCATCACTATGGGGTTGTGAACTATGTCGCCAACGCTGTAAAGCGTACGGTGCTTTTTCAGGAGCGAGTCTGCAATCCTGACAGTCCGGTTGACCCCGAAGCAGAACCCGATGTTTTTTGCAACGACGAGTTTTTTCATATCGATTCGAGTTTCTCTATTTCGTCCATGGCCATTTCTGAAATCTGGAGATAATCCTTCTTCTCCGTCTTGAGGACAACTCCGTAAGTGATCGTGATCCTTGCCCCCGGCCTGATGTAATGGGCTCCGACCGGCATCGCCCTCTGTGTGCCGTCTATAAGCACAGGGATCAGGGGAGCGCCGCTTTTTGCGTGCAGGAATCCTATCCCGGGTTTTGGAGGAAGCCTTTTGCCCGTCCGGCTTCTCGTCCCTTCCGGGAAGACCACCAGCGCCTTTTTTTTCCTGAGAGCTTTCAATCCGGCCCGCAGGGACATGGAGGATGGTTCGTCCCTTTCCAGGGGGATCGCTCCCAGGTAGTCGAGTATCCGGGAAAAGAGGAATATGTCAAGAAGGTTGTCTTTTGCGAAATAGTTTACCCGCATGGGCAGGGTATGGCCCAGGACGATGGCATCCAGGAAGCTCACGTGGTTTGCCACTATGATGCAGGGTCCTTTCTCAGGGACATTCTCCTTTCCCCTGACCCTGGTGGGGAAAATGAATGTGAATGTCAAAAATGAGAGAAACTTGGCTGTGAAATATAGAAAGTATGCCATTTATCTGTCCAGAATGTCTGAGAGACAGGTTATTGCGACGATCTTGGCTTTAAGTATGCTGGTCTCTTTCCTGTTCGCCGCTATGCCGTCTTTCCTTACAAGCATCACGTATTCGTGCTTGCTCAGGGATACTTCCGAGTGATCGAACGCATCGGCTCCTTCAAGGGTGATGGAGAAATCGTCCTCCTCTTTGAAGGCCCCGAGGTATGTCCATCTTGAATCCGTGTCCACCACGATCTGTCTGCCAAGGTATTTTTCTTTAAGCCTGCCCATGACTGAAAAACGGTTTTCCTCGTCGTGCCTGTTCAGGCACGGCGCCGTTAACGCTTATTGCCTGCTGTTGAGGAGAATCGTTACAGGACCGTCATTGTGGATTTCGATGAGCATGTACTTCCCGAATTCTCCCTGTTCCAAATTGCCAAGGGCCGGGTTCTTCAGCTTCTCCAGCAGGAAACCGTAAAGGAAACGGGCCCTGTCGGGGGCTTCCGCGTCCGTAAAATCGGGACGGTTGCCCCTCCTGCAGTTGCCGCAGAGGGTAAACTGGGATATGACCATTATGTCCCCCCCGATATCGAGAACGGAATGGTCAAGCTTTCCCTGGCTGTTTTCGAAAATCCTCATTGAAAGGACCTTGGAAGCAATAAATTCGCAGTCCTTTTCAGTGTCTCCCTTTTCAACCGCAACCAGTATGACCATGCCGGGACCCGTACCGCTCCTGTGTTGCCCTTCGACGAAAAGAAGACTCTTTTTGACTCGCTGTATTACGGTTTTCATGTGTAGAGTTTACTCCAGAAAGCCTCTCCTGGCAACCGTTTTTTTCCGTTGAAGCCTTATCAGAAAGGGAATGTCGCAGATTCGGGGGCTTTTGACAGCTCTTCAAGGAGCCCCGCCCAGGCTTCCACCCCTTCTTCAAAGATCGCCCGCGCCTTTTCGGAGCTGGCCTTGCGGCTATCCCCGCCGGCCGAGGCGGGAAGATGAAGATGCCAGGGTTTGACGTGAGTTACGAGGCATTCTTCCAGGGAATCTATCTTCGGATGATTTACGGGATAGACCCCTATGCGGTCCTTTCTTACGAGCCCTGGTTTAAGGAAAAGCATGTTCGACGTTTCCCATTCCCCCCCGTGTTCCCCTCCTGCCGGGATGGGCTGTTCGAGCACCTTCCCCAGAAGCCCGGAAGATGCGGGCAGTGCGGGACCGGGCGGAAGAAGGCCGAGGAAGATTCCTTTTTCGCCCGCCATGTCCCTGAGCACGGCTTTAAGGACGTCTGTATTGCCCCCGTGACTGTTGGCTATCAGGATCCTTTTTATTCCTTCACCCTCCAGGAACCGGACTATGTCCCTGACCATGGACATGAAGACCGGAACGCTTATTCGACATGCGAAACGGAGGCCGTAGAAATTGTTGTTCAGGGAGATTTTCTGCACCGGGAGGCAGATCGCCCTTGCGCCCCTGAAGTTTGCCCTTTTGATTGATTCGTAGCACTTTGCTTCCACCGAGAAGCTGTCTGTCCCGTAAGGAAGCGCAGGGCCGTGAGGCTCCGTTGAGCCTATGGGAACGAGGGCAAGGTTGGGGTCAAGCCTTTCAACGTCTTCAACGGTCATTTCTTCCAGTATGCCTGAAATATGACGATTCTCCATTTTCTCAATCTCCCTCCTGGACTTTCCATCCAGGGCTACCCTGTTCTGACCATGAATGGTTTCCATATTATACCATGCAAAGCGCGGCAGGTCAGACATCGCGGGTTGAAAGGATCAAAGGGTCGGCTGTTTTCCTGCCAGGGCGGGGACTTCAGGTTGACACAGGTTCCGTTCCTGCTTAAAATAAAAGAAAACAGGCAGTAGCTCGAAGCGACTGATAACGACATGAAAAGCCCCGCGGGGTAAAGGAGAATAGATGGTCAGGGCAAAAGTCAAGTATCTTCCTGTCAAAATAAAGAACAGGCCCGAATACAGGATGGCTTACTGGGATATAGATTCGGGCAGGGAAGGACCCTGCCTGCTGGTTACCGCGGCCCTTCACGGCAACGAGGTCCAGGGAAGCGAAGCGATCAGGAGGTTCTGCCCCATGGCGGAAAAGAAGATCCTCAAGGGGCGGATACTTCTTGTCCCTTTTGCCAATCCTCTTGCCCTGTGGAACCGCAGGCCCCATATAGTCTCAACCCTTGCCGAGCCTTTTGGCAAGGAAGAAAAGGATAATATCAACAGGACCTGGCCCGGAGATCCTGACGGCAACGAATCTGAACAGGTGGCCCATATTTTCTTTAACGATTTTTTCAAAAAGGTCGCCCCAACCTATTATATCGACCTGCACTGTTACAACCGCTTTACGCTTGCCTGTTCCCTGGCCGATGAAAAGCATCCCGAAAGCATTGAATTCGCCGAGGCGGCGGCATTCCCCATAAGGAGGCTGTTTTCCTGGGACCAGGTTAAGGGCAAGGAAGAAAAGAAAGGGCTATCCTCCACGAATCACAAAAAGTTTTCCCTGCCCCAGTGGATCCGCGACAACGGGGGAACGGCTTTTGCCGTCGAGTTCTCAGGGCAGTACGAGATTACGGAAAAAGAGGTGCAGAGAGGGGTAAGGATGCTTTGCAATTGTGCAAAGTATACGGGGATCTTTCGAGGCAGGCTTGAAGGAATGAACGACAAGCCGATGATCTACAGGGAAGGCCGGGAGACCAGGATGATTGCTGTTAAAGCCCCTGTCGCCGGACTTTTTGCCGAAAACGGATTCTCCAACGGGGATTTTGTCAGGAAGGGAGATCTCCTTGGAACCCTTTTTGACGACAAGACCCTGAAGACCATAAAGATAAAGGCTCCGATGGAGGGCTATCTGTATCTTTACGGAAGCACGAGAAAACGATGCGACGTTGATCTGGCAGCCATGCATCCGTATTCCGACAAGGACGGGATTCTTGCAAGCATAATAAGCGACACCGGAAAGAAAATAAAAAAATCCGGTAAAAGGAGATGAAGAAGATGACCCGGGCAAAGGTAAGGCATCTGACTGTCAATATCAAGAGTAAGCCTGAGTTCAGGCTCGCTTACTGGGATATAGATTCGGGCAGGGAAGGTCCATGCCTGCTGGTTACCGCGGCTCTCCACGGCAACGAGGTCCAGGGCAGCGAGGTGATCAGAAGATTTTGTCCCCTGGCAGAAAAGAAGATTGTAAAAGGGAGGATGCTGCTTATTCCTTTTGCCAATCCTCTTGCGGTTTGGAACAGGAGGCCCCATATTGTTTCCACCATGGCAAATCCCAAGGGAAGCATGGTTGAAAGGCTTATCAACGGAAAGAAAATGCTCGTGCCTGATCCAAGAGACAACATAAACTGCACCTGGCCCGGGAATCCTGACGGCAACATGGCCGAGCAGATGTCCCACGCGCTCTTCAAGGGGATAATTGAGCAGGCAACCCATAATATAGATCTCCATTGTTATAACCGCTTCTGGGCGACAGCGGCAGTTCCCGAAGGAGAGGAGAAAGCCATAGAGTTTGCAATGGCCGGGGCTTACCCCTTCGTGATTCCGGGCCATCCGGTAATAAAGACTAATTACAATGGGCCGTATATTCTTAGCGGATGGTTCAACGCAAACGGGCGGACGGCGTATTCGGTGGAATTCTCCGGACAGTATTCCGTGGTTGAAAAAGAGGTTGGGGTGGGGGTCAGGGCGCTGATCAACTCTTCGCGGTACCTCGGCATGTTCAGGGGAAAACCGGCAGGGATTGAAGAAACCATCGTCAAGGGTCCCGCCACGAGAGATTTTACGGTAAGGGCGCCTTTTGAAGGACTTTTTGTTGAAA
>Ga0302245_1000665_pt1 | contig 26776 bp, 19 predicted proteins | sample AAG_UR_Thr_MG_FD_193512 | JGI IMG/M metagenome (GOLD analysis project Ga0302245, IMG submission 193512) | Enriched activated sludge microbial communities from anaerobic digester in WTTP, New Holstein, Wisconsin, United States - AAG_UR_Thr | ecosystem: Engineered > Bioreactor > Anaerobic >... | reverse complement strand
CGCCATTATTAAATGCAACAGCTCCACTAAACATGTATGTCATACTGGTAACTTTCCCAGTTTGCCAATTTCCAATATATTGATTAAATGTGCTGGCATTAAAGAACATACCAATCATACTGCTAACATTGTTAGTATCCCAAGAACCAATTTTTTGGTTAAATGCTTTAGCACCATAAAACATATATGCCACATTTTGAACATTTTGAGTATTCCAGTTCATGGTGTTATTACTTGCACCAGGTGCTTCACCATTATTGAAATTAGTAGCCGCATTAAACATGTATAGCATGCTGGTGACATTTCCTGTATTCCAGTCACCAATATATTGATTAAATGAAGTAGCTCCATAAAACATGTATGCCATATTCTTAATATTGCTAGTGTTCCAGTTATTCATTGAACTATGACCAGTAAAAGCAGCAGCACCATTAAAAGCATAGGACATATCTGTAACATTTGATAAATCAGGAGTATCAGTAGCAGTTAGTTGCATGTTTTTCATGTCCCTAAAAGCAGACATAAAACTTGACCATGGGATAGTACCCCATTGTTTAATCTCTAGGAGTTTAGCTTTTTCATCATCAGCTAAATCAGGAGCATAAAAACGAAGTGGTCTAGTAGATCTAACACAAACATCATATGTACCTGCTGTTGGATAATTATGTGTAGCTAAGCTAGTGTAAAACAGTTCGTAATTGTCGTCACAATTCCAAGAGACTTCATAGGTATCTGTAGCTACTTTCAAAAATCTTAAAGTGACTTTAGTTGGGTCAGTTGCTCCAGGAACATTAGTTTGCCATCTTGTAACAAATAGATCAGAAGAGTAGGCGAGAGTCTTAAAACCTTTGTCCTTAACCAAAAAGGCTGTAAAACCAATAACTAATAAAAGGGTAGTTAGGATAAAGAGAATTTTCTTTATATGTGAGTTTTTAGCAGTTTTTTTAATCATAGTTATATGTCCATACTATTATATGCAAGTGTATTGAAATTTATCTTAGAGTTAAGAATAGGGGAGAATAGTGTAATTAAGACAGTAATGAGTATTGTAAGTGCTATTTTTTTGAACATTTACAGGACAGTTTTAATTTATTCTCATGGTATATTATATTGTAGCGAAAAAGATAGATTAGTCAAGCTTAAATCTACAATATCTATCTGTAGGGTAGGACCTAGGTCTTGCATCTTCTTTTTTCTCTAAATTCGTAATACAATTATGATATGGAAAAGGAAAATGTAGGTAGTAGAAAGTTGAGTATAAAGGGGATAGTCGTTTTACCTATAGTTGTTTTACTCCTAATAATCTCTTTCTTTGTTTTTAGAAGCCATATACCTAATATGAATCAATTACAATATGGCAATGACAGACCTAAGTTAGAATATTCAAATTACATCCCCAAACAGATAGAGGAGAAGGTAGATAAAAGTGATGTAGCAATGGAATTAGAGATATTTCCAAGTAACTATCAAGAGGTAGTAGAGAGCAACAAGTTTAATATATCTCAGAAGAATAGGGTACAACTTCTTAGATATGGACAAACTATTGTAGAAGATGGAAGTGAAGAGGATACATTTAAGAATGCAATATCAAAACTATCTACTAGTAAAACACCAATTCTTTTAACAAATCAAATAGTTTCTCTTTACTACAAAGGTGTAATGCAGAGATTTAAGTTAAATGTGATAGAGAATAATTTACAGAAAGAGCTTCTTGAGGAATTAAATAATAGGAAATTAAAGGAGATACGAGATACTGTAAATGAATGCAAATCTTTGTTAGTTGAGAGTAAGTATGAGGAGTGTATAGATTTGTTAAGGCAGAAAGATATTCAGGAACCATCTAATAATCTCCGGAGTATTGATGCACTAAACAGCTATATTGGCATCAATAGTTTTTTGACTGATAGTAAGGGGGAGGATGTTTTAGAAAAAGTTTCAAATTTGCTGAATGAGAATGATATAGAGGTGGTGAAGAAGACAGATGTAAGTATTCAAGGTGGTGATAGTAGTGTGGAATCTCAAGTTTACTCTGATGTGGATTTAGTATTGTTGGAAGAACTAATTAACTCTACGGAATATTTAATTAAAAATCTTTCAGATCAAAATATTGATATTGCTGATATAACAGAGTTGGGGAAACAGCTGACATATATTAAGGAGTATACAGAGAAGCAGAATGCAGGTGAGGATAATGATGTTTTAGGTATAAAGGGTATACTATCGGCATTGGACTATAATCCAGAGAATCCTAAGTTTCTGCTAAAAAGTATTAAAGTAAAAGATCAAAACATTCTTACTGTATCACCATATATTGAAGAAAAGACTCTTGTTCCTGAAGTGTTGGATAGTAATTTTGATGAAGCATATGATTATCCAAGGTCAGCTTTTGTGCGTGGTAGGATACGATTACCAATATTGATGTATCACCATATTGATACGACTAGTAGTACGAATAAGTTTGTAGCAGGGTTGTATGTGAGTCCATTAGAATTTGAAAAACAGGTTGCATATCTGACAAAGAAAAACTACAAGACGGTAAATATACCGGAGTTTAATACCATACTTTCGTCTGGTAAAAATCCAGAACAGAAAACAGTTATGATAACATTTGATGATGGATTAAAATCCCACTATACACAGGCATATCCCATTCTTAAGAAATACGGTCAAACAGGAGTATTTTTTGTCATATCAAATAGGTCTTACATTGCCCATCAACAACTAAAAGAGATGGCGAATAACGGTATGGGTATAGAATCACATTCAAAAACACATCCAGATTTAACAAAAGTATCTACAGAAGAGCTTAGTGCAGAGATTGTTGGTAGTAAAAGTGTTTTAGAATCAATTACAGGAAAGAGAGTTACAGGTATTGCATATCCAGGGTGTGTTGCAGATGATAGGGCATTTCCAATTGTTCAGGGTAGTAGGTATGTAGCAGGTTTCTCTTGTGGAAGAAGTATTGATATTTCTACTTCTAGTAAGTTTATGATTCCTAGGGTACATATAGATAATGGTTTAGATGGCTTTATCAAAATACTCTCTGTCGGTGGGTCTTAAAAACTCTTTGTAGTTATCAATATTAACAAGTTTGTATGTAGCATTAGGGTATTCTAACCAACTCTTAGGAGCTTTCCTATCCTTATCCCACTTAAATTCATATCCATCTAAATTATCTGCATACTTCTCTATATAGTCAACCTCCGTACCATCATATGTTCTCCAAAAGAACCTAGATACATATCTTCTAGTATATTCATTTAATTTCATTCTTTCTACAATTAAAAAGTTTTCCCACAATGCACCTCTATCATTTCTTTTACTTAATGGATTAAAGTTGTTAATCAATGCATTTCTAATACCTAAGTCATAGAAATATATCTTGTTTTGTTTAGAAAGTACCTTCCTTTCATTAGTGTAGTATGGAGGTAGTCTAAAGATAACGTAGTTCTTTTCTAAAAGATCTATATATCTCTCTATTGTCCGAAGATTGAGATTAATCATATTAGCTAGTTCGTTAAGTGATACCTCTGATCCAAGTTGTAAAGCTAGAGCAGAAAGTAGTTTGTCTAAAGCCGAAGAACTTTTAACTTGTTCTAGTTCTAATATGTCTTTGTATAGATAGCTTCTTGTCATTTCTAACAAGTGTTCTTTTTTAAGACTCATACTGCTATGGTAGATATTAGGGTATGAACCATATATTAGTAGGTTTTCTAGTTCCTTATCGAGATCTAGGGGGTGCCTACCAGAATAGATCTCTCCAACAGAAAGAGGGTAGAGTTCATAAACATATTTTCTACCTGTTAATGGTTCTGATGTGTTTGATAAGAGGTTAAGGCTAGATGAACCAGTTGCAATAATCTGTTTTTCTTCTCCATAGTTGTCTACAAGTAGTTTGAGTACATTTCCTATGTCCTCAATCTTTTGTGCCTCATCAATAAATATTATTTCCTTTTCCCCTATGAGATTGTTCAAATGGGAAAAATCGCTCTTAGAGAGAGGTTCTCTATCGCTACTGCTATCTCCACTAAATGCTGTTACGCTAGGGTAATCTTGTAAGATGTGTTTTATCAATGTTGTCTTTCCTACCTGTCTTGGTCCAACAAGAATTATAACTCTTCCTTGAAAGAAGTTCTTTTTGATGTATCTTCTATTTGTCTTCTGATTTTGTATTGCATATTTTATGCCTAATGTTTATATTATACTACAAATTTTAGGCCTAATTTATGTAGTTGGGATAGGTAGGGGATATATAACAAATAGCTGATAGTGGTTCTGAGAAATAAAACAATGAGTTTTCTCCAATACAGTAAAGCAAAATTGACAGACCAGGTCTCTGTTTGATATACTCTTGCTTGTTAGCAAATAATATTAGTTGTATGTCTATCCAGCTAACAGGAAGACATCACCAAAGGATAAACCCTATGGCAGATACAAAAAAGGTTGCAAAAAAAGCAACAGAAAAAATAGATAAAAAAGATTTGTATTCACAGATTGATAGTTTTCTCTCAGATAAAGATAATCAAGTTAAAACCTTTAATAGAGGTGATATTGTTGAAGGAGATGTAGTTGATGTTAGAGAGGGAATGGTAATTGTTGATATCGGATACAAATCAGAAGGTATTGTTGCAGGAAGAGAGTTAAAGAGTGAGACATTAGATTGGAGAACTCTAAAACCTGGTGACAAGATATTAGTATATGTTGTTAAACCAGAAGATGATGAAGGTCAGTTAATTCTTTCCATTAGAAGAACACAACAGGCAAGTACATGGTTAACACTAGAGAAGGCAAAGAAGGATAATGATGTAGTTGATACAGTTGTTGTTGAGGCAAATAACGGTGGTTTGATTGTTGAGATTGGAAAGGATATTCGTGGCTTTATCCCAACATCACAGTTAGATGCATCAAGAGTATATTTAGATGGTGTAAGACAGGTAGGAAAGGATATCTCATCTAAGGTACAGAAGAGATTAAACTCATTAGTTGGAGACAAGATTCAGACAAGAATAATTGAGTTGGATAGGGAGAAGAACAGAATTATCCTCTCTGAGAAGATGGTTACACAATCAAGAGATTTGGAACAGAGAGAGAAGACATTAAACAAGGTAAAGGAAGGAGATGTTTTAGAGGGTACAGTCAGTGGTATTACTCCATTTGGTGTATTTGTAAATGCAGAAGGTCTTGAGGGATTAGTTCACCTTTCAGAGCTTTCATGGGACAAGGTGGAGGATATTGGTAGTTTGTATGGTGTTGGTAGCAAGGTTAATGTAATGGTAATTGGAGTTTCTGATGGTGGTAAGAGAGTAGCTTACAGTATTAAGAGATTACTTAAAGATCCATGGGCAGAGGCAATTGCTAAATACAAGATTGGTGATACTGTTAAAGGTAAAGTCCAGAAAGTTGTTCCATACGGTGCATTTGTAAGAATTGCAGAAGGATTAAATGGATTAATCCATATCTCAGAACTTTCTGATAAATTAGTTAAAGATCCTGCAGATATTGTAAAAGTTGGTGATGAAGTAGATGTTAAAATTCTTTCAATCTCATCAACAGAGAGACACCTAGGCTTAAGTCTTAAGGCTGCTAAGTCTGGTGTAACTAAATCTACCGAGGAAAAGAAAGAAGAACCTAAAACAGAGATCTCAGAAGAAGAGTTAGCATCAGCAGTTGACACTGCAATAGAGGAGGAACTTGGCGAGAAAAAATAATTCCTGCCCCATTGTAGTATAATTAGAAATGCTTGATACAAAAAGGAAAAAAGAGAAGAATACATTTCTTTCAAGATTGAGTAAAAATCTTGTGACCTCTGTGAGGCTTGCATCTTTTGTCTCAGAATTTCTGAAGGAGAAGAAAGTTTCACCGGTTTCTCTCTTTGCTGGTATTGTTCTAAATGATGAATGTATAGCGAGGAAAGCTATCAGTGAAACAGGGGTAAATACCTCTGATATATTTGAAAAACTATTGGGTAAAAAAAGTTTAGAGATTACTGGAAATACTGGTAGGGCAATAGAAATGGAGCTTTCTAATGATACCAAGGAGGTGCTTAATAGGGCATTTTACATTGCACGGAAGGCTGGTCATGTATATGTTGGTACAGAGCATGTAGTTTTTGCACTTTTTGAGGCAGATCTTTCAGAATTTAGAAAATTAAAGGATATTGGTCTTACATATGACATATTTAAGGCCGCACTAAATCGTATTGCAATCTATCCAATTGGTGTTCTGAGTAAACCTTGGGATCCTGCGATGGAACAAGAGAATATGGGTTTAGTAGATTTTCTAGGAACAGATCTTGTTGAGTTAGCAAGAGAGGGTAGGCTTGATCCTGTTTTGGAAAGAGAGAAGGAGCTAGATCAGTTAGAGAGTATTTTGAGTAGAAGAAGGAAGAATAATGCGGTGATTGTAGGAGAGGCAGGTGTTGGGAAAACTGTATTGGTAGAGGGTTTGGCACAGAGAATAGCAGATGGTCATGTTAATCCATCTTTAAGAAATGCAAAGCTTGTTTCATTGAATATCGCAGATATTATGGCTGGTAGTAAGATGAGAGGTGATGTTGAGGAGAAGGTCATGGCTATCATTGAAGAAGTTTCTCAATCTGAGAATACAATTCTTTTCATTGATGAGATTCATAATATTGTAGCACCTGGTATTCCAGGTAGTTCTTCAGATATTGCTTCTGTACTTAAACCTGCATTAACTCAAGGAGATTTTAGATGTATTGGAGCAACAACAACTGAGGATTTCAGTGCATATTTTGAAACAGATAATGCTTTAGCAAGAAGATTTCAACCACTTTTCTTAGATGAGTTAAGTGTTGAGGGAACAATTAAGGTTTTGGAGAGAATTAGACCTTTACTAGAGAAACACCATATGGTGAAGATTTCAGATAAAGCAATTCATACTGCTGCAAACTTGTCTGATAGATATGTTGCGGATAGGTATTTACCAGATAAGGCAATAGATGTTTTGGATGAGGCATCTGCATCTAAAAAATTGAATGTAGAGGCAGATTTTAAGGATATACAAGAATTAAAGATTTTACTAAGGGATATTAATTCTAAGAAAGAGGAGAGTATTCAGAAATGGGAGATGGATGAGGCATCTAAATTGCAGTTGAGAGAAGAGAAGTTAAAAGAAAAGATCTCTAAGAGAGAGAAAGCTCTTACATTAGAGAAGGGACATAAGAGGAATGAGATTAATTCGGATGATATTAGAAATGTAATATCTAAATGGACAGGAATACCTGTAAATACACTTGGTAGTAAGGAGAAGAATGCTTTAGTAATGCTTAATGATAATCTTAAGAAGAAAGTTATCGGTCAAGATGAGGCTTGTAATGATGTGGCTAATGCTGTTAAAAGGGCAAGAACTGGGATTTCAGATGCAGATAGGCCATGGGCATCATTTCTTTTTCTTGGTCCAACAGGTGTAGGTAAGACAGAGTTAGCAAAGGTTTTAGCACAAGAGTTGTTTGGTAATAAGGATAATCTCATACAGATAGATATGAGTGAGATGATGGAGATGCATAGTGTATCGAAGTTAATTGGTTCTCCTCCAGGATATATTGGTTTTCAACAGGGTGGTTGGTTAACAGAAAAGGTAAGGAGATATCCACATTCTGTCATTCTTTTTGATGAAGTTGAGAAAGCTCATCCAGATGTGCTTAATGTTCTTTTGCAGATACTAGAATATGGGCATTTGATGGATGGTAGGGGGAGAAGAGTTAATTTTAAGAATACTGTTGTAATACTAACCTCTAATATTGGAGCTGAGGAGATAGGTAAGAGTAAAGTACTAGGTTTTTCTAGTGAAAGTGTGAAAGAGAATAGAGAGGATAAGGAGATTGAGAAAGCATATACAGGGATGAAGAATGTTTTAATGGAGGAGTTGAGAAATACTCTAAGACCTGAATTATTAAATCGTCTTGATGATATTATTATCTTTAGATCCCTAACTAGAAGAGATGCAAGAAAGATTGTTAAACTACTTCTTTCTGAACTCAATGATAGGTTAAAAGAGGAAAAATTAGTTGTTAAATTAGATAGTAAAGCTGTTGGATATATTGTGACAGAAGCATTTAGTGAGAAATATGGGGCTAGACCACTAAGGAGATTTATACAAGAGAAAGTTGAAAATCTCTTAGCAGATTACATACTTAAGGAAGGAGATGGTACAAAGAAGGGTAAGGTAGTGGAAGTCTTGATAGGTTTGAAGAATAATGAGTTGGTAATATTGAAAAACAAGAAAGAAAAGAAATAGTTTTCGTGGTATAATGATAATAGGAAGCTGGGCAGACCCCGTCCTCGGTTGAGATAGGGAAACTTATCAAAAAGACCGCAAGTAAGGGGGGGTAGTCACCCAGCTTTATTCTTTAAGAACAATCTCTTTTAGTCCTTCTTTGTCAAAGATTAACAGTCTGGAAATCTCTTTTCCTTTATTTCTTTTGTTATACATACTTAATTGCTCTGCTACTTTTTCTTGTAAAGAAGCTCCTTTTAAATCTATTATATAATTCCTTTTACCAGAGATGACACCTTTTTTGATAAGTCCAGAAATACTTCCATATCTTTGTTTAAGGGGTCTCTTTAATTCCCATTCAATACCATCCCACTTAAAATCATTTGTAGGTATATACCCACCATTTTTAGATGGTTGAGCTCTGTTAATCCAACGAATTGGATATCCTAAATCTGTAAACCTTTGTGCAAAGTCTTTCTCTTGTACCTTAAAGATATTGTTATCATTGCAATCTCTAAGGCTTAAACCAATCCTTTTGTGCAAGGGTGTTTTTAGTAGAAAACTCCTTTCTTTTTGTGTTAATTTTGGTTTATCTATCGTTCTTACTCTCATTGTGTATATAGTCTAAAGGACAAAAATGAACTATAGATTAACTCGCAAGATATATGTTCTACCTATGTGATATACTCTACTCATGAAATATCTTTGTTCTGCATGTAATGCAGAGTTTCTAAAATGGTCTGGAAAATGTTCTTCCTGTGGTGAATGGGGTACTCTTGAAGAGGTTGAAGATGTAGTTGATCTAAAGGGTACAGATGGTAATAAATCTGTACATGCATCTAAATATTCTTCACTTGTAGAACTTAGTAAAACTAAAAAGAAAAAAGAAGTAAAAGGAAGGATTAGTACTGGTTTTGCTGAGTTTGATAGGGTACTTGGTAAGGGTGTTGTTCCTGGCGAGGTAATTCTACTTAGTGGAGAACCAGGAGTTGGTAAGTCCACTTTACTAATGCAGATAGTTTTGAATTTTTGTAAGAATGGAAAAGTATTGTATGTAGGTGGGGAGGAATCTCCTTCTCAGTTAAATGAGCGTTTAGAGAGGCTCTCAGGGGCTGGGTTAAAAAATATTGAAAATTTTGTTGTAACTGAGGATACTACAGTTGAAAATGTTTCTGAATTAATTGAATCTGAGAATTTTAGTCTTGTAGTAGTTGATTCAATTCAGAGTATGCAATCTCTACAATCAAAAGGGTATCCTGGTAGTATCTCTCAAGTTAGACTATCGGGTGCATTATTAACTCGTACAGCTAAAAGAACAGGAATTCCCATATTCATAGTCGGTCAGATTAACAAGAGTGGTGATGTAGCTGGTCCTAAAGTTTTAGAACATATTGTGGATTGTGTGTTGTATATGGAGGGAGATCAGTATAATCAATATCGTATAGTAAGAAGTATGAAGAATAGATTTGGTTCTACTAATGAAATTGGGGTGTTTGAAATGAGGAGTAATGGGTTAAATGAGGTAGGTAATCCATCATTACTGTTCCTAGAAACAACAGCGGAATCTTCAGGTAGTGCTATAGGTGCTGTTATACAAGGTTCAAGAGTTGTTTTTGTTGAAGTACAAGCATTGGTTGTAGAAAGAGAGAGTGAGGCTGGTCCTCTTAGAAGAGTTGCAAATGGTATAAAGAAACCAAGGTTAGATATGCTCTGTGCAGTGATGTCTAGGAAAGGTAATGTTTTTCTTGGTAATAAAGATGTTTTTGTAAATGTAGTAGGTGGTTTAACAGTTTCTGATCCTGCAATTGATTTGGCTATATGTGCAGCTATTAAATCTTCGGTGTTGGATAAACCACTTTCTAAATCAGTTATATATTTTGGTGAGGTTGGTCTTACTGGTGAGGTTAGAGGTACATGGGGTGTGGATTCTGTTATTAAAGAGGCTGAAAGATCAGGATATACAGATCTTATTGTTGGAAGGATGAAGGTTGGAGCAACAAAGAAAGTTAATGTAAAAAAAGTTTACAAGATTAGTAGTATATAAGCTTCCAAGTTGCGTGGTGTCTGAAAAGTTGTAAGGAAGAGCTTTGCCTTTCTTTTGTTTTTAATCATCCACAACAATCATAACACAGGTTGCACATGGAGTTATAATGTAACAGTTGTAAAAATAATATTCTTAAAATCACAATACAACAAGTATTTGGAGACAAATTGTTTATTGTGGATTAAATATATAGGGTTGACAATTACCTCTATAAGTAGTATACTCCTGTTACAGTTCTTTACAAGGATGTGGATATCTTAAGTTTTTCCCTTTGTCTGGGGTGTCACAAGCACAACTGGGCAATAGGAAAAGCTTAAGATATTTTGTCTTTTTCTCATTCTGATTTAATTATATGTAGATCAAAATAAGAAGAAGGGAAACATCCTGTATGTTACTCGAAACTATTCCCTTACGGGAACAGAAACCGGGGTCGGTTGGGGCAGTACCGATCCCTTCTTCTTTTTCATAAAAGATATTTGTAAATATTGACAAGATTTTTCTTATTCAATATACTCAAGTATCTGATATGACAAATTGCCTCATATCTATTTAAATTCCCTTTTAGAGAAATGGTTAAAAAAACAAAGAAAACGATTAAAGACTACGAATCTATGACTTTAGCAGATATTCGTGCTGAAGCTAAAGCTCTTAAACTAGAGAATTTCATGGAACTTCCCAAGAGAGATTTAGTTATTGAAATATTAAAAAAGAGTTCAAATGATGAAGGTTTTGTAGAGGTTAGTGGAATACTTGAAGTGATGAAGGATGGTTCACACGGTATTCTAAGAACAGAGGATCTTCTTCCAGGTGATAATGATGTATATATCTCAGGATCACAGATTCAAAAGTTTAGTCTAAGAACAGGAGATGAAGTTGCAGGCCCTGCAAGGCTTCCTAAGGATAAGGAGAAGTACTTAAGTCTTCTTAGAGTTGACACTGTATATGGTAAGCCAGCAGCAGATGCAGCTAAAAGGCCAAACTTTAGGAAAATGACTCCAATATTTCCAAACAAACAGATTAAGTTAGAAACAGAACAGGAAGTGATTTCAACTAGAATGATTGATCTTCTTTCTCCAATTGGTTTTGGTCAAAGATCTATGGTTGTATCTCCTCCTAAGGCTGGTAAAACATGGCTTTTAAAAGATATTGCAAATGGTATTGCAAAGAATCATCCAAAAGCAAAGTTAATGGTTGTATTGGTTGGTGAGAGACCTGAAGAGGTTACAGATATGAAGAGATTTGTTAAAGGTGAAGTATATGCTTCGAACTTTGATGAGCTACCACAGCACAACTGTAGTGTAGCAGAGATGGCACTTCAGAAAGCAATGAGAATGGTTGAATGGGGTGAAGATGTAATTATCTTAATGGATAGTATTACTAGACTTGCTAGAGCGTATAATATTACAATGCCAACCTCAGGTAAAACACTCTCAGGAGGTTTTGATCCAGTAGCATTGTATCCACCAAAAAGATTCTTTGGTGCAGCAAGAAATTTTGAAGAGAATGGTAGTCTTACTATTATTGCAACAGCATTGGTTGAAACAGGTAGTAGAATGGATGATTTGGTATATGAAGAGTTTAAAGGTACTGGTAATATGGAACTTCATTTAGACAGAAGCCTTGCTAACAAAAGAGTCTATCCAGCAATTGATGTAATTAACTCTGGTACAAGAAATGAAGAACTACTTCTAGGCAAAGATGTACTAAACCAATCATGGAGAATTAGAAGAATGTTAGAAGTTCTTGATACTAATGAAAATCCAACAGAGGTATTGGTTGATAGGTTAAGAAAAACAAAAGATAATGCGGAATTCCTTGCAACATTGCACGAAGCCTAATTATGGTATAATGGAATCTGAACTATTTAACTCTAAATAGCTTTGTGAATAACGACAATTCTCAACAAAACAAAAATATTCCTGGTTTAAGCTTTAAAACAATTAGTTCTTTACCTAGTTTTGATGAGAACTATCTTTTTGTAGATGATGAGATTGTTGAAAATCAATTCATTAGGGATTTCAAGAAGAAGTTTGATGATTTTTATTCTAAACAGAAAGCCAAAAACAATATCATTGAATTTATCCTTTCATTAGGAGAGTATGTATTCTTAAGATTAAAAGTTATTCTTGTACTAATATCTGTTCTTTTTGATATCATATTTGAATCTTTTAATACAAAGAAAAATGTATTGGCTACTAAAATGTTCTGGGGGAGGGGAAATTTTCTTTCTTCTGCATTAAAACTTTTATCTGTAGCGGGTGTCTTTATCATTGCAATTACATATCTTTACAGAAAACCAGCTGTGAGCGCAGCTGGAGATCAAGAATTAGATAGAATAGGGACTGCACAGGTAGATTTAATGGTTATGAGTGGAAGTATTAATACTGTGATACCTAAGGATAGGCCTAGAAGATATACGGAGGAGTATATTGTTAAAAGGGGTGATACTTTAGCAAGTATAGCTGGGTACTATGACTTAAATGTGAAGACAATTATGTGGGCGAATAATATAACTAATGAGAGAGCATTGAAACTTGGGCAGACATTGGAGATTCCTCCAGCTGATGGTGTAATTGTAACTGTTAAAAAAGGTGATACTGTAGAGTCTTTAGCAAAGAAGTATGCAACAAATGCAGCTGATATTGTAGAGCATAACTGGTTAGAAAGTCCTTTTACGCTAACAATTGGAGAAGAGTTGTTTGTACCAAACGGTATAATTAAAGATCCTCCAAAGCCTGTTTATGCTACAGCACCAATTTCGCTTTCAAAATCGTCAAGTAGTGTTCCGTACTCTGCTACTCCAGTAGATCCTAATGTTGGTAAGTTCCTAGGTTGGCCTGTTGGAGGGCCTAGTGCTATCTCTAGAGGTTTCTACAGAGGTCACTATGGTATAGATATATATCCAACTCCAAAAGGAGCAAGGCCAAATGTTGTAGCAGCTGCTCCAGGCGTGGTTATAAGAACAGGTTATGCTGGAGCTAGAGATTATGGATACTTTGTACAGGTAGATCATGGGAATGGTTATACAACCCTCTATGCTCATCTTTCCTCTATTGCTGTTAGATCTGGTACTTCAGTAGCACGAGGACAAGCATTAGGAGTTATAGGAGATACAGGTTTGGCATATGGAGTGCATGTGCACTTTGAATTACGAAGAGGAGAGGCATGGTCAGGAGTTATAAATCCTGCACCATATATGCAGTAACGGGCCCATAGCTTAGTTGGTAGAGCATCGCATTCGCATTGCGAAGACGCCAGTTCGATTCTGGCTGGGTCCACCACAGACCTGGTTCGTGGATTTATTCTTACCAGAAGAGCATTTGTATTGCATTTTAATCAAAATTTAATCTTACTATAAGTACAACATATGGATTTATTAAAACAAATAAAGAATTATCCACCATACAATCCTCAGGAAGTGCAGGACAAAAAAGTGTTTCTAAACTATTTAATGTCTTTTGATAATTGTCTAGTAAGAGAGAACGAATTCGGACATGTAAGCTCATCTGCATTTGTTTTGAATAAAGAGAGAACGAAGGTAATAATGATATACCACAATATATATGACTCTTGGGGATGGGTTGGTGGGCATGCAGATGGAGATGCTGATTTACTGAATGTTGCAATTAAAGAAGCAAAGGAAGAAACTGGATTAAAGAATGTAAAACCAATAGATGAAGATATATTTATCTTAGATATTCTTTCTGTTTCTGGTCATGAAAAGAGAGGAAAGCATGTGTCCTCCCATGTACACTTGAGTGTTGCTTTTCTTTTAGAAGGTGATGAGAGTGAAACCCTGCATATTAAGGAAGATGAGAACAGTGGTGTTAAATGGGTACCAATTGAACAAATGGTGGAATTATCTAGTGAGGTTCCAATGAAATATGTCTATGACAAAGCAATTAAGAAGATGAAAGAACAGGGGGTTTTGTGAACTTGTATATAGTAATATTAAAATGTGGTTAAAAGTAAAGGTAAACTTTTTCTACATAAGGAAAAACTTACAGACCAGGTCTGTGGTATAATTAAATGTTATGCTGGGCCTGTAGCTCATTTGGCTAGAGCACTTCGCTGGCAGCGAAGGGGTGAGGGGTTCGAATCCCCTCAGGTCCACATCTAACTTTTTCATACTTCATCATGAAAAAAGAAGCTTCTCAAGACTACATATTTCCAAAAGATTTTTATTGGGGTGCTGCTACTGCTAGTCATCAAGTAGAAGGAAACAATCACAATGACTGGAGTGAATGGGAGAAATCAGAGAAAAGAATTAATGATTTAAAGAAGAGTGGATTACTTGATAAATATGGGCTTGATAACTTCATATCAGGTAGAGGAGCAGATCATTACAACAAATACAAAGAAGATTTCAAGCTAGCAAAAGAATTAGGTCATAATGCAACACGGTTTTCTATAGAATGGTCTAGGATAGAGCCAGAGGAAGGGAAGTTTAACCAAAAAGCAATTAATCACTACAAAGATGTGATAAAGACATTAAAGGAGTTAGATATTGAACCATTTGTAACTCTTTGGCATTGGCCAATACCAATCTGGTTGAGAGATAAAGGAGGGTTAGAATCATCTAAGATTCCAAAATACTTTGTTAGATATGCTAAGAAGGTTGTAGCAGTATTAGGAGAAGATGTGAAGTTTTGGATTACACTTAATGAGCCATTGGTAAATACCTCAATTTCTTATGTGCAAGGGATATGGCCACCACAAAGAAAAAATCCTTTTGTTTTTCTTAAAGTTAATCTTAATTTACTAAAGAGTCATAAACTTACATATACTGCAATAAAGGAGATAAATCCAAAAGCACAAGTGGGTATAGCGAAACATAATACTTACTTCAGTACAAAAGGTAATGGTTTAATTAATAAAGGTATTAGATTTCTTGTTCATTTTCTTTGGAATAATTTATGGCTTTGGTGTATTAAAAATTATCAAGATTTCATTGGTCTTAACCACTATTTCCATAATAGAATATATTATGGTCTAAACAAAAATGAGAATAAGATTACTAATGATATGGGTTGGGAGATATATCCAACATCTCTCTATCACTGTCTTAAAGATTTAGAGAAGTATAACAAGCCAGTATATATCACAGAAAATGGTCTAGCTGATGCAACAGATGAGAAGAGAACATGGTTTATCTATGAAATGTTGAAGAATGTTCATAAGGCAATAGAAGAAGGTGTTGATGTAAAGGGATATTTGTACTGGTCACTTATGGATAATTTTGAATGGGCTGATGGATATTGGCCAAGATTTGGCTTAATAGAGATAGATTATGACACTCTTGAAAGGAAGCCTAGGAAATCAACATATTTTTACAGAGATATTTGTGTACATAATGGGATACCCTCATTAGTAGTAGAGAAATACAAAAAAGAGATTGAGAAATTCTCCTAAATGTACACAATACTAGGTAGAATAGCAGGGAGGTTTCACTCTTAAGTTTCATAAAACTGTTAATTGTGTCCTTCCAATGTTTTCTTTTTTAATGTAGAATAACCAAGTATGGAAAATAGATACAATCCTAAAGATATTGAAAAGAAATGGCAGGATAGATGGTTTGCAACTGATATGTATCATGCAAAAGATTTTGATTCTAAAGAAAAGTACTATCTTTTAGTAGAATTCCCATATCCCTCAGGTGATAGTATGCATATGGGTCATACTAGGAACTACACAGAAATGGACTCTGTTGCTAGATTAAGAAGAATGTTAGGTCAAAATGTATTGTATCCAATGGGTTGGGATGCATTTGGATTACCAACAGAGAACTATGCAATTAAGGTAAAAAGACCACCGCAAGAGATTACTAAGGAAAATATTGCAACTTTTACAAGGCAACTTAAAGCAATGGGATTCTCTTTTGATTGGAGTAGAGAGGTTAATACAACAGATCCTAATTACTACAAATGGACACAGTGGATATTCCTTAAATTGTATGAAAAAGGTTTAGCATACAAGGCAGAAATGCCAATTAATTGGTGCCCCAAGTGTAAAGTTGGTTGTGCTAACGAAGAAGTAATTGATGGTAAACATGAGAGGTGTGGAACAGTTGTTGAATTAAAGAATTTAAACCAATGGGTATTAAAAATTACAGAATATGCAGACAGATTAGCCGATGAACTTGATGAAACTGATTACTGGGAGAGTATTAAAGTAAGGCAAAGAAATTGGATAGGGAGAAAGACTTGGTATGATATTGAATATTTAGTTGAAGGTACAGATATTAAGCTAAAGGTTTCTACGACTAGACCAGATACACAATTTGGATCTACATTTGTAGTTATTGCTCCAGATGCAGAAATTGTTTCTAAACTTTTGAAATATATTCTAAGAGAAAAGAAGGGAGCTGTTTTAGAATATATTGAAAATTCAAAGAAGAAAACAGATGAGGAGAGAGTAGCTGAGCATCTAGAGAAAACTGGTGTAGATACTGGGTTGGGATGTCGAAATAGCATAACAGGAGAAGTACTGCCAATATACCTAGCAGACTTTGTTTTATCAACAGTTGGGACTGGAATGGTAGTTGGAGTACCTGCACATGATAAAAGAGACTTTGAATTTGCAACTAAGTATGGACTTCCAGTAATTAGAGTAATTGAGGGGCCTGATGGTGATAGGTCAGAGATAGATTCAGTTGATAAAGTATATGAAGATGAAGGTGTTGTATTCAATTCTGATTTCATAGATGGAATGAAAAGTGAGGATGCTAGAGAGAAGATGGGTGAATATATTAAGGAGAAAGGAATAGGAGATGTTGTCATTAGATATAACCTAAGAGATTGGATTTTCTCAAGACAACACTATTGGGGAGAACCGATTCCAATTGTGCATTGTGAGAAATGTGGTATGGTTCCAGTTCCAGAAGATCAACTTCCAATTAAATTACCAGAAGTTGAAAGTTATGAACCAACAGATACAGGAGAATCACCGTTAGCAAGTATTACAGAGTGGGTAAATACAAAATGTCCTAAATGTGGAGGGGACGCTAAGAGAGAAACAGATACTATGCCAAACTGGGCAGGTTCTAGTTGGTATTACCTTAGATATACAGATTCACATAATGACAAGGAGTTTGCTGATATGGAAAAGATGAAGTATTGGATGCCGATAGATCACTATGAGGGTGGTTCTGAGCATGTAACTCTTCATCTTCTCTATTCAAGATTCTGGCATAAAGTACTTTTTGATTTAGGATTAGTTCCAGGTATTGAACCATACAAGAAGAGGACAATACATGGGGTGGTTTTAGGAGAAGGTGGCGTTAAAATGTCAAAATCTTTAGGTAATGTCATTACCCCAGATCGACTGCTAGAACAATACGGAGCTGACGTTACAAGGGCATATCTCATGTTTATGGGGCCATATGAGGGAGATGTAGTTTGGAGCACGGAGGCGATTAATGGAGTAAGAAGATTTGTAGGTAAATTTTTTAGTTTTCTACTTAATGCTTGGGAGAGAAAAGATGATAGTCAACTAGAGAGTAGTGATGTGGCAAAATTAGTAAAGAAAGTAGAATCAGATATTCTAAACTTTAAGTTCAATACCTCAATCTCTTCACTCATGCAATTTTACAATTCAAATGTTGACTCTACATTCTCAACAACCGATGTTGAAAGACTGATTCTAACAATTGCACCAATCCTCCCACATATTGCAGAAGAGATCTGGGAGAAGACAGGACATGAATTCAGTGTGCATACACAGCCGTGGCCTACGATAGACGAGAGGCTTCTTGTAGATGAAAGTATTGATATCCCTGTTCAAGCAAATGGAAAGCTTAGAGGAAAGATTACAATTCCTTCTGAAGCAACAGAACAGGAAGTAATTGAAATTCTCAAAGGAGAAGAGTTCTTTGCGACTTTAACTTCTGGTAAAGAACCTAAGAAGATAATCTATGTTCCACAAAAGATTGTAAGTATAGTGCTTTAGACTTCAATCTTGAAAGAATCCTAATCCCACTGTATCCTATATACATACATATTAATTTAATTTAATTACAATATGGCTGTTGTAAAGGATATTCTTAAAGAAAATGGAAAGATTCTACTATTAGCAGTAGGAATATTAGTGGTTTCAATAGTAGGTCTTCTGTTTCTAAATCAATCTAATTTAACTTCTAACATTATGGACGACAATACAAATAATAATCTTCCTAACTATACAGCTACTATTAAAACAAATATGGGGGATATTGAGATAGATCTCTTTGAGAAAGAAACACCTAAAACTGTAGAGAACTTTGTTAAGTTATCAAAAGAGGGTTTCTATAATGGTTTGATTTTCCATAGAGTTGTTAAAGACTTTGTAATACAAGGTGGAGATCCTGAAGGTACTGGTAGAGGAGGTCCTGGTTATCAATTTGATGATGAGATTACAGAGAGGAAATATACAAAGTATTCTTTAGGTATGGCGAATGCTGGGCCTAATACCAATGGTTCTCAGTTCTTCATAACAGTTGGTAGTATTCAGGATGTGAATCTAAGGAATCTTGATGGAAAATATACTCTTTTTGGAATTGTTACTTCAGGAAAGGATGTTGTAGACAAAATAGCTGTAGTAAATGTTGATGAGAATGATAAGCCATTAACACCTGTAAAGATGGAGTCAATAACAATTCACGAGAGTTAATCTAGATTTAATAATCTTGCTGTAGTATGTTCTCTAATGGAGAATGTATTACAGAAGAAAAATATAATAAAGCAGGTTCTGTTTTCCCTAAGTTTCTTTTTGTTAGGAATACTTTTTGACCATTTTATTCTCTATCCTTACTTCAATTTCCCAAAGGAGGATGTAAAAGGGGTACAAGAGGGTGAAACCAATATTCCTGAGCAGATAACAGTAAGTTCCACGCAAGGAGACAAGAAGATTACAATAGAGAAAACTTGTAGCTTATATGTTGATACTTCTGGAGCTGTTAAACAACCTGGGGTCTTCTGTCTAGATGAAGGGTCAATGGTTATTGATGCTATTACAAAAGCAGGAGGGTTTACTAGTACAGCTGCATACAGATTTGTAGCAAGAAGAATAAATTTATCTCAAAAATTGGTAAATAATCAAAAGATATATATTCCATTTGAAGAAGAGATGGAATGTAAGATTTTGAGTTTCTTACCTCAAACAAAGCAAGTAGAGACAATAGTTTCTAACACATCCACAATTCCTTTACCTACCTCTGAGATAGAGGAAAGTACAGACACTGTTACAGAAGATAGTTCTAGTTGTGTGAACATTAATAATGATAGCCTAGAGAAGTTAGATTCTCTACCTGGTATAGGACCAGTTATGGCCCAGAAAATCATCGATGGTAGACCGTATGAAAAAATAGAAGATCTTCTAAATGTCAGTGGGATAGGTGAGTCACTTTTTTCAAAGATAAAAAACCAGATATGTATCTGAGGGTGTTCCACACAGTCAGGATAGTGTGGGAAAAATTCTCCAAGAGAGTAGTTGGACTTTTTCGGTTCATCATGGATTACAAAATTATCCTGTTTTCTCTCTCGTACATAGTGGCTAATTCTTTGTCAATTTTTCTTCTGAGAAACATTTTTGAGATGACTTCTATAGGGTGGGCGTCCTTTTGGATTTTCCTTCTTTCCTCTCTCTGTACTCTTCTCTTACTTAAAATTCTAAAAGGGAAATTTTCGAAAGGAGAGGAGGGGGGTGAATACAAGGGTAAGGCAAGTTTCAAAATTTTTACTCTTTCGTTTTCTTTTGTCTCTGTATTGCTTTTGACTTTAGTAAGAAATATGCCAATAATCTTGAATGAGAGTGAAGTGCTAAAAAACAGCGAGGGTTTCACCGAGAGTTCCACAAGATTTAGAGTATATATTGCCGAAGAAATAGAAGAAAAGCACACAAGACAACAGGTGGTGGTTAAACTTCTAGAGGATATATATTTTGAAAAGAAAATTTTAGATAAAAACTCATCTTTTCTACTTTTGAAACTTCCAAGTTTTTACAAGTTTAAGATAGGTCAGGTCTGTGAAGTGGAGGGTCTCTTAACCGAGCCAGAAAATTTTGAGGAATTTGATTACAGGAAATTTTTGGCAAACAAAAAAATATTTTTTCTCATGGATAACCCAAAAATATTTTGTAAGAAAATTGAGGATGAAAGGAGGGGTAATTTTTTGAAAAATTCACTGGTGGATCTAAAGATAAAATTAATAGAAAAAATAGATTCTGTTTTAAATGAACCTCAATCTTCTCTTTTAGCAGGCATACTTTTTGGACAGAAGAGGTTGTTTAGTAGGTCATTTGAAGAGGCAGCTAGAGTGAGCGGAGTGAGTCATATCGTTGCCGCATCGGGATATAATGTGACTATACTAAGTATCGCAATTAATAAATTATTCTTTTTTCTACCCAAGCGTTGGAAACTTATAGCGAGTCTTATAGTCATCTGGATATTTGCAATTTTATCTGGTTTTTCTGCCTCCATTGTCAGGGCATGTATGATGGGGAGTGTTTCTATAATTGCCCTATTTTTTGGAAGAAGTAATTCTGTACATGTAGCATTACCTTTTGTTGCTTTTCTTTTTGTTCTGTTTAATCCTTTTGCCTTATCAGATGTAGGTTTTTTGCTCTCTATATCAGCAGTTTTTGGATTAGTCTACATTATGCCAATATTAGTATCACTTAAGGAAAAGGTAACAAAGAGATACGCATTTCTTGATGATTTTGTTCTTCCAACACTTAGTTGCACGCTTTCTACACTCCCTCTTTCTGTTTTTACATTCAAAACTTTCTCAATTTGGTCTGTTCCTGTAAATACATTAGTACTTCCAGTAGTAGAATCAACAATGCTTTTTGGCTTTCTAGCATTACTTTTTCAAAAGATTTTCTCACCATTCTCATATATTTTCTTCTCTGTAGTGAATGTACAGCTTAAATACTTTGAATTAGTAGTTAGTTTTGTTCAAAAGCTTAACTTTGGGCAAGTTTCACTCTCTGATACTACATCTAGGATTGTTTCGTTGGTACTTTTGTTCTGTTTTGTAGTTCTAATAATCTTTTTCTATCCAATTAAAAATGAAAAATACAACCACTATCTTAAAAATTCTTAAAGATATACTGTTAAAAAACTTTTTGAATATTGTTTTCTTTCTTTTAGCTCTCTTTTTTGTTGTAGTATTAAGAAAAGACAGGGTAGGTGGTGTAGAGATGGTGTTTCTTGATGTAGGTCAGGGTGATGCAATATTGGTACAGCAAGATAACTTTCAGATTTTAATTGATGGTGGGCCTGATGATACTCTTCTGTATGAATTGGCTAAATATTTACCTTGGTATGACAAGAGAATAGAGGTGGTGATTCTTACACATCCACATGATGATCATTTAGCTGGGTTAATGTTGCTTTTGAAGAAGTATGAGGTTGGAAAAGTGTTGTATGCACCAGTGAATTCTAGGAATGCAGGGTATGAATATTTGCAAAGTGAATATCCTAACTTGTTGGAGGAGGTTGTTGCAGGTGATAGTTTTAGATACAAGGATATATATTTTGCTGTATTGTATCCTTTTGAGGGGGAAAGTTTGCAAGGAGGAAATCTGAATAACTGGTCTGTGATTACATTTTTCTACATTAATGGCTACAAAATCCTTTTGATGGGTGATGGAGAAGTTGAGCTAGAAGAGGAACTTTTGGAGTATGATTTTTTGAGAAATATAGATATTTTGAAAGCAGGGCATCACTGTTCGAAGAGTTCTAGTTCTGAAGAATTTTTAAGTTTCACAGAACCTGAGGTAGCGATTTGTATGTGTGGGGAAAAGAATAAGTTTGGTCATCCTCATAGTGAAACACTTCAAAAATTGAAAAGTCGGAATGTGCAATATTTTGTTACATATGAGGAGGGTAGTATGAGGATTAGATTCTAAAAATGCTTTTAATATGGTAGAATTCTCATAGATGTACCTGTAGCTCAACTGGATAGAGCACTGGTTTGCGGAACCAAAGGTTGTCGGTTCGATTCCGACCAGGTACGCATCCAACAGGCCTGGCCTAGGTCTGCCCCGCGTTAAGAAAGTTTTAATCATGAGGATTATGCACTCCACAAAAGGTCTCCTGACCCTTGGCATCGGTAGTATGTACGTGTTACAAGTACAGACACAGGGACGTGCACCTCAAAAAAGACATATCAGAAGTAAAGATTTTGGACTCTTACAAGATTATGAACGAAGGTCTGACCTAGGTCAGACCTGAAATGTGGTAAAATATGAGGTAGAGGGATGCACCTGTAGCTTAACTGGATAGAGCATCGGTCTTCGGAACCGAGGGTTGGGGGTTCGAGTCCCTCCAGGTGCGTGTATAGCTATGATAAGAGAGAAGATAATAAAACTAGTATTAGATTCTTTAGAAAAGCTTTTCTTAGAGGTTTCTAAGGAGGATATTATAGTGGAGGAGCCTAAGGAAGAGTTGAAGGGAGATTACTCCACAAATATTGCCATGAGAATGGCTTCTAAGGTAGGTAAGAACCCTGTTGATCTTGCAGAAGAGATAGTAAGGAGTATGGAGAAGGATGAAGACTTTGAAAAAGTTGAATTTGTGACTCCTGGATTCATTAATTTCTATCTTTCAAAAACATATCTTCTAAAGGAGATGGAGAAATATGCAACACAGGGTTCTAAATATTTCAAATCAGATGTAAATAAAGGAAAGAAGACTATAGTTGAATATACCGATGCTAATCCATTTAAAACGTTCCATATTGGTCACCTCTATACAAACGCTGTAGGGGAAGCTATCTCTAGATTGCAGGAATCTTTAGGTACACAAGTAGAAAGAATCACATACCAAGGAGATGTTGGTTTGCATGTTGCTAAAACGCTGTGGGGTTTTGAGGAAAAGCTAATGGAAGAGAAAAAAGACTTCGAAGCTATTGAAAAGCTTAGTTTGGTGGAAAAAGTTAGATATCTTGGCAGTGCATATGTGGTGGGTGCTGAAGCTTACGATTATGTGCAAGATAAAAAGGCAATTCAAGAAATTGATGATTTGAACTACTATGTTTTCTACATCACAAATCCAGTATTAGAAAAGAAAGGTTTTTCCAAATTTGAAAAGGCGAATATTAAAGAAAAATATCAGAAAGGCAGATTGTGGTGTCTTGAGTATTTTGAAACAATTTACAAAAGGTTAGGTACGAAGTTTGACCATTACTTCTTTGAAAGTGAAGTTGGAGAGGCTGGATTAAAATTAGTTTTAGAAAATGTAGGAAAGATCTTTAAGGAGGATGATGGAGCAGTAATATATGAGGGGGATGAAGAGAAGGGTTTGCATACAAGAGTCTTTGTAAATAGGTATGGATTACCAACTTATGAGGCAAAGGAGATAGGGTTGGCTTTGAAGAAAGAAGAGCTTTTAGATTATGATGAGTCTATTATCATCACTGCGGAAGAGCAGACTTCATACTTTAAGGTAGTCATGGATGCTTTAGAGAAGCTTAACCCTGAAATACCTAGGAAGACTAAGCATTTTCCACATGGCATGATTAAATTACCAGGTGCAAAGAAGATGTCTAGTAGGAAAGGTGGAGTGATTGAAGGAGAATGGTTATTAGAGGAAACAAAGGAGAAAGTTGAAGAGTTGATGAAACAAAATAATACTTTACCTGAGGAGTTACATGATGAGGTTAGTGAGAAGATTTCAATAGGTGCGGTTAAATATGCATTTCTTAAGGTTGGTATAGGTAGTGATATCGTTTTTGATTTTGATCAAGCTACAGCTTTTGATGGGGATACAGGTCCATATATTCAGTATGTGTATTCTAGGGCAAATTCTCTTTTGAAAGAGTATGATTTTGGAGATGTGAAAAATCTTTATATTGAATCGCCCCTTTCTAATCCCTTTGTGTTAAGTTTAGTAAGATCGGCTAGCAAGTATAAAAAGTCTCTGCTTGATAGCGCTATGAACTATTCTCCTTCCATTCTTACTCAATATCTTTTTGATTTGGGTCAATCATTTAATTCTTTCTATCAGAATGTAAGACTCTCTGAGGTGTCAGAGGATGATAGGGAGATACTACTTTTGATTGTAAAGGCTGTGATGAATGTAGTTGAGCATGGTTTATACAATTTAGGGATCTCTGTTGTTGAGAGAATGTAATTAACTTTTCATATTTCTAATATGTCAGAGCAAAAAACTGTTCAAAAGACATTTTTTGAAAAAAACTGGTTATTGATATTAGGTATTGTCTACCTTATTCTTCCTGTTGATCTAATCCCTGATGCTATTCCAGTTTTAGGTAGTTTAGATGATGCTGCACTTTTGATTATTAATCTAATTCAAAAATATATCCTTTGGAAGAAAGAGAACGAGCAGAAAGAAAGTGGAGAAAAAGATAATATTCATGAAGGTGAGATTATTAGGTAAGGTGACGGGGTGTAGTTCAGATGGCTAGAACGCTACGTTCGGGACGTAGAGGTCGTCCGTTCAAGTCGGATCACCCCGAGAGGAGAGACCTGGTCTGTAAAGAAACTCGTATTGGATAAGGGATATCTGTTTGTTTTTATGTTTTTTTAATCTTACTAGGGGGTTGTTTGTTTTTCATCTAATATTTGTAGTATTATTTAAAATACTTTTATGAAATTATTGCCGTTTGTTGCAAAAAAAGATTTACTCATCCAAATGTCCGAAATAAAGAATTCGGACAAAGTTAAAAAAGCTTTAGAGATAGCTACTAAAGCTTATAAAGGGCAAGTAAGGGATGGAGGAGGTAAATATCTTAATGAGCACATATATTATGTTACTTCTCTTCTATATGAAGGTTTCAAAAATGATAAAGATATTGAGGACCTTGTAGTATCAGCCTTACTTCATGATTCTGTAGAGGATGGTGGTATAACGGTATCTTTCATTGAGAAGACTTTTGGTAAGGATATTGCTGATACTATCTCTTTATTATCTAAAACTCCAGAAGAGGAAGAACAGTCTCAAACACAAGATCAGAAATATATGGTAACTCAAAATTATCTAAATAGATTATCAGAGAACAGATGGGCAGTTATTGTAAAGATGTATGACAGAATTGCGAATGTAAATTCTATAACTAAAGATACAGTTGCACTTAAACCAGAGAAGTATATGAGGTACCTGAAAGAAACAAAAAATCTTTTTATTCCTCTAGCAAAGAAATACGACTTCAAAAAAATAGTTTCTACTTTTGAGAGTGAGGTTGATAGAATAGAGAAGCTATTTAATTAAAAATATCTTGTACCTGTAGTAATTATCTTTTCTTTGGTTTTTATCCTTGTGGCTAAGATATTAGTATTACATACATGTTTCTGTCTAAGTATGGGTAAGTTTGAATACATATCTTTCTCTGAAACCTTTTCCATTTTTACTCAAAGAGAATTTTTTGTAGTACTCTAAAAATTTTTAGCATAGAAAAGTTATAGAGTAGGGTCTTCTAAACATCTTCATTTAGTGAAACATAGGTTTTTAAATTTTGACAATTTTTTCTTTTTTGTTTAAAAGATATCAACTTTGAAATATGAAATTTTGTTCATTGATTTTGAGATAAGTAATTTCCCTTCTATGACAGAATATTTTGTTTTGACTCTGATATTTGAACAGAAAGGTCTTAGCTATTAAGTGTAGTGAAGGTGTTTGTGTAAGGGAAATGTTTCACTAACCTAAATTGTTCTTTTGTAGTATGAGGAACAAAGATGTTTACAAAAGAACATTGCTCCTAAGCCCTTTTTTTAATCTCTTCAAAATGTTTCTTTAAGAATTGTCCTGTATAGCTTGATTTCTCGGCTATGATGTCTTCTACAGTTCCTTGGGCTACAATCTTTCCACCTGCATCTCCTCCCTCTGGTCCAAGGTCTATAATCCAATCAGAATTCCTAATCACATCTAGGTTGTGTTCTACTACAATAACAGTGTTTCCCTTGTCGACGAGTTCTCTGAGAATTTTTAGTAGATTGTCAACATCATAATAGTGGAGTCCTGTAGTCGGTTCGTCTAAGACATACAATGTATGTCCAATGGATATCTTAGATAGCTCTTTTGCTAATTTTACTCTCTGTGATTCTCCACCTGATAGGGTGAGTGCGGATTGTCCTAACTCCATATATCCAAGTCCAACTTTCCTTAGTATGTCGAGCTTTCTTTTGATTGAAGGTATGTTTTTAAAGAATGTAGAGGCCTCTTCAACTGTCATTTTTAGTGTATCAGCAATACTTTTTCCTTTATAGTCTACTTGTAGGACTTCGGAATTGTATCTACTTCCATTACATTGGTCACAGGTGATGTATATGTCTGAGAGGAATTGCATCTCAATTTTTATCTGACCATCACCCTTACATTTTTCACATCTTCCTCCTTTGACATTGAAACTAAATCTTCCAGGTTTATATCCTCTTGCTTTTGCTTCATTTGAATTTGCATATATCTCTCTAATGTAGTTAAACAGTCCTGTGTATGTGGCTGGGTTTGATCTTGGTGTTCGACCTATAGGGGATTGGTCTATGCTAATGATTTTATTG